>Ga0207136_1017_pt1 | contig 41489 bp, 44 predicted proteins | sample Alteio_BWMinHeat_8_FD_153552 | JGI IMG/M metagenome (GOLD analysis project Ga0207136, IMG submission 153552) | Enriched cells from forest soil in Barre Woods Harvard Forest LTER site, Petersham, Massachusetts, United States -... | ecosystem: Environmental > Terrestrial > Soil > Temperate forest >...
TGAGATCGTCCAAAAGTACCAGGAGGCAACCGGCAAAGGCGATTTCGGCGCAGCTCGCAAGCTGGTTCATGACGACCTCGCTTTCCACGGTCCAATCGATCAGTTCGATAAACCTGAGGCTCTCTTCGAAGCACTCAAAACACTATTGCCCATTGTTGAAAGAACCGAAGTGCGCAAGGTGTTCGCTGACGGAAACGATGTCTGCGTATTGTATGACCTGGTCACAAAGACCTCGGGTGCTGAACTCATAGTTGAGTGGTTCAAGGTACGCGATGACAAGATTGCGACTATTCGGGTCGTGTTTGATGCCCGGCCGTTTGCTAACCTGCATGCCGGCAGGAAATCGCAGTGAGGCAAAGCAATGCGAAGCATAAAGGTGGCAGTTCCGCCGTACAAATAGTGTGCGTCCTCAAGCTGAAATGACGGAGTCTACCGATGACACTGAATACTGAGCAGATCGTTGTAATCGCCACAGCTACGGCGAAGCCTGGAAAGGAAGCGGAACTAGAACGGGCATTGCGCGAGGTAGCTGCTCCCACTCGGGCGCAGCGCGGCTGCCTGCAGTTCGAGCTTTACCGGTCCGCACAAAACCCTGCCACGATCATCGCCTTCGAACGCTGGTCTTCAGAGGAGGACCATCCGCGCCATATGCAGGGTGAGCACGTAAAGACGCTGGTCAAGCGATTCGATGGGATCCTTGCTGCACCGCCCGACATAGTACCCATGAAGCCGCTCTCGGATAAGTAGGAAATTAGCGGGGAATCTGAAAACAGGAAAAGACGACATGTTCGATATCGTGCACCGGGTTGGAATCAAGTCATCCAGCGACAAGGTCTTTGCAGCGCTCACCGAGGAGAAGGGGCTTGCGGGCTGGTGGTCAAAAAAACGTCACCGCGTCGCCCGCGGTCGGAACCAATGCGAAATTCCGGTTCGGCGATCGCGGCTTTAATGATATGAAGGTCATCGACCTTGTCCCTGGCCAGCGCGTCAAATGGCAATGCGTGGACGGCGCCCCGGAATGGATTGGCACCGAGCTGACCTTCGACTTGAAGCAGGAAGCCGGCTCCACGGTCGTACTGTTCGCACAACGTGGCTGGAAACAACAAGTGGAGTTCATGCACTATTGCAGCACCAAATGGGCCACGTACCTGCTCAGCCTCAAATCGCTCTGTGAGACTGGCAAAGGTGCTCCGTACCCTGATGATGTGGACATAGGATAGGATGTGCGCGACAAAGCGATGCGGTGACTCGAGATTTGTGGACAAATCGATTTGACCCGGCGAGTGGAAGCGCGATCGCCTGCGCTTCCGGAAAGAAGGAGAAATGCGAAAATTCTTAATCTTTGTAATGCTGGTCGCTAGTATGGCCCGCTGCTCGGAACCTTGTGCAGGCGTTCAGTATGGCCTCGACCCATGGGAGAAGATTCAGTTCCTAATGGGCGAATGGATCGGCGAGGGTACGGGCGATCCAGGGCATGGAACTGGAGAGTATTCGTTTGTCCTCGACCTGGACAAGAAGGTGCTTATTAGAAGGAACCATGCTGACTATCCGGCGGTCAACGGACACCGCGCTTTTTCTCATAACGATTTGATGATTGTGTATCCGGAGAATGAGAGTCTCCTGGCAGACTACTTTGACAATGACGGTCATGTGATCCACTACAAAGTGCGCTTCCCCGCTGTCGATGTGGTGGAGTTTCTTGATGATCAGTATCGTCTGACATATAGAAAGCTCAGTGACCGCAAAGTTGGAATCAAATTTGAAGTCAAACCGGCTGGCAAGGATTTCGCGACGTATATTGACGCAACAGCGACGAAAAAGCCTTAATTCCGGCTCCGATAAGACTGCGGTTTCCCAGCGAGATAATGGCAGATTTCTAAATGCGAGATTGAGTAGTGACCAAGGGAGGACCAAATCGACAACGAACCCATCGTCAAAGAGATTCACATCAAAGCACGCCCTGAGCAGGTGTTCAGCTTTCTGAGCGAGCATGACAAGTTCTTGCGCTGGATGGGAAAGGCCCTGGACATCGATGCCCGGCCAGGTGGAATCTTCCGTCTTGATCCAAACGGCAGGGAGATCATTCGCGGCGAATTTCTTGAAGTCGATCCGCCTAATAGGATCGTGTTTACCTGGGGATTTGAGGTGGGAGACATGGATTTGCCCCCAGGTTCAACCGTCGTCGAGATTACCCTGACGGCCGATGGCGACGGAACGCTCCTCCGGTTGACACATCGCGATCTTCAGAGCGAAAGGGATATCCGACCCCAGCATGAAGCCGGCTGGATTCAACACCTAGGCCGTCTGCAGATAGTCGCCGAAGGTGGCGATCCAGGCGTTGATTCCTGCCTTACGCCAGAGGCGAATGTTGGGCAGAGGAATGAGGACGGGCACGAATGAGACAGGCCAATTGACCAAGTTTTGATTCTATCGGAGGGAAAGAATAATGAACGTAGCAGTAGATAATCATACAGTTGTGTCTGAGGCTGAATGGCTAAAGGCACGCGGGAAGCTTCTCCTCAAGGAAAAAGAGTTCACTCGCCGGCAGGAAGAGCTCAATTTAGAGCGACGCAGCCTCCCCTGGGTCAAAGTCACCAAGGAGTATTTGTTCGAAGGACCGAAGGGCAGACAGACGTTGGCCGACTTATTTGAAGGGCGCAGTCAACTCATTGTCTATCACTTCATGTTCGGGCCCAATGACAAGGCAGGATGCACACAATGCTCCCTGCGGGCCGATGGTTTCAACGGCATTAATGCGCACTTAAAACATCGTGACGTAACCATGATCTGCGTATCGCGTGCCCCCTACGAAAAACTGGTGGCTTACAAAGCACGAATGGGCTGGAACTTCCCGTGGGTCTCTTCTGGTGGCACAGATTTCAACTTTGACTATCACGTCTCTTTTACTCCGCCAGAAACCGCGGCGAAAAAGGCATCTTACAACTATACGATACAAGACCCCGATAATGCTGAACGGGAAGGCCACAGCGTGTTCTTCAAAGACAAGAACGGTGACGTTTTTCACACCTATTCGTGTTACTCGCGCGGCAACGAAATATTCAACATCCATTATCACTATCTGGATCTGACTCCGAAAGGCCGGGACGAGAATGGCTGCGGGCCATTCTGGGTGCAACGGCACGATGAATACGATCAATAACTGCCATGCCGGACTGAAGCGCGATGGGGCATTTCTCAGTGCCATCGTGCTTTTGTTCATTGCGAGCGCGACGACGACAATCTACAGCTGCGTGTCGATGGCCGGCGGCATGGCCATGCCAGGCGGCTGGACGATGTCGATGGGCTGGATGAGGATGCAAGGGCAGAGCCGGCTCGGCGCGGCCTTCTCATTCATGGGAATGTGGGTTGTGATGATGGCCGCAATGATGTTGCCCGCGGTCGTCCCGGCGCTGCTGCGCTACCGCGTTTCTCTTCGCGGACTCGATACGGTCCCCTTGAATGCGACAACGGCCCTGGCGGGCGCGGGTTACTTTTTCGTGTGGGCCCTCTCGGGGGCGGTGGTTTACCCTGTCGGTGTTGTGTTGACGAACACAGAGATGCACTGGCCCGCGCTTGCCCGCTCTGTCCCGCTCATAACCGGCGTCGTCCTTGTTTTCGCCGGGGCCCTTCAACTCACAGGATGGAAGGCGCGGCAGCTATGCCACTGCCGCGACGAGTCAAATTGTGTAAGCATCCTGCCTCCAGACGCTCGCACCGCATGGCGCTTCGGTCTCCGGCTTGGCGTGCACTGCCTTTTGTGCTGCCTCGGACTAATGATGGCCCTGCTCGCAACCGGCGTGATGAATTTGGGAGCCATGTCCCTCATCACCATTGCCATTACGGTAGAGCGGCTGGCTCGGTCGCCGAACCTTGTCACCCGCGCTGTAGGTGTTGTTCTTATTGCGGCGGGGATTTTGGTGGTCGCCCTGGGCGCTTCACGTGCGTGGAACTTGCAGCTAGGAGGAATAACTGATTGAGATACAGACTGCTGGGAAATAGCGGGCTTCGCGTTTCAGAGATGTGTCTGGGGACAATGACGTTTGGTGAAGACTGGGGCTGGGGCACCGAAAAGAACGACAGCCGGAAGATCTACGAAGCTTTTCGCGACGCGGGCGGCAATTTTTTTGACACCGCTAACTTTTACACTAACGGAACCAGCGAGACCTTGCTTGGCGAATTCATCACCGGCCACCGCGAAAGCCTAGTGCTGGCGACTAAGTACAGTAATGCGCCGCCGGGAACGGACCCAAACGCCGCCGGAAATCATCGAAAGAGCATGATGCAGGCGGTGGAAGGGAGTCTCAGGCGCCTGAAGACCGACTACATCGATCTCTATTGGCTTCACATTTGGGACAGCATCACGCCAGTCGACGAGGTCATGCGCAGCTTCGATGATCTGACACGGCAGGGGAAGATTCTGTACGCTGGCGTTTCCAATGCGCCGGCATGGTGGATCGCCCGGGCCAACACGCTGGCGGAACTGCGCGGATGGAACCGGTTCGCAGGACTACAAGTGGAATACAGCCTGATTGAGCGGACGGTAGAGCGCGAACTCTTGCCGATGTCCAAGGCGTTGGGTCTGGGCGTCACAGCATGGTCGCCCCTGGCGGGCGGCTGGCTTAGTGGCAAGTACTCCGAAGACCGCAAGACCGGCGGCCGCCTCGACGAGCAACAGTGGCGCGACAACGCCCTGGAGGTCAACGAAAGATCCAAGGCGATCGTGGCAGAGGTGGCCACAATTGCGCACGAGATAGGCCGTTCGTCAGCGCAGGTCGCGCTCGCGTGGTTGCGCCATCGCGATATGCCCGTAACTCCCATTATCGGCGCGCGGAAGATCGAGCAGTTAAAAGACAATTTGTCCAGCCTTGATCTGAACTTGACGGCCGATCAACGTGAGCGGCTGGCCACGGTCAGTAGTATCCAGATGGGATTTCCGCATGACTTTCTAAACAAGGAACTGGTGCAGGCATCCTCGTTCGGCGGCCTGAAGGGTTCGATCGACTCGCTCTGAACTTACGGACCAAGGATGTGAGAAATTGAGCAAGCGCTTGATTGCGAATGGAGCGCCGCCCCCGATGGCAATCAATGTGATATCTTGCTAAGGTCTTTTGGTTATTCGTCCGCTTCGCAGGCGTTGGCGAGCTGAGTACGCTGCGACCTTCTGGCGATTTCCGCACAATTGCATGCTACACCAGCGTCGCGTTCTCTTCTTGCTAGTGTCATGGAAGTACCCCAGACACTCATCGCACTTGCGGACGCGTTTGCGATCCACCTTGGCGAACAACTTGGCTGCACTGTGTGCTAGCGGAGCAAATAAGTCTTCGGGTTGCCGCAGCTCGAAATACAGCTCCGTCGCGGACCCGCTTCCACTGGCCTTCAGCCTGGTACGCATGGGATGGTCCGCCATCAGTCCATTCAGTTCGTCTATCGCGGAGTGATGAGCTGTACCACCACTCTCCCAGGCGATGATCTCCTTCCTGAGTTTCTCCCGTAACTCCCGCATGGCTTGCACAGCCCGCCGAGCCCGGGCCGATTCACCCCACTGTTGGTGAAGACTTGCCGCTTTACCAGAAGCAAGCAAATCAGCTGCCTGAAACCAGCGTAAAAGCGCGCTGAAATCCGAGAGTAGCTCGACGGGCTCACCGTTCCGACCTAGACGCGTGTTTAGGAAATCAAGCGTCAGCTGGTTTCCAAGAAAGAGGAATCCATCTTTCCAGTCTGAACTCTGTTTCATCTTGGGCCCAATCATGTTTTAAACCTTGATCAGCTATAACACCTATAATGAATCATTACAACGGTTAGTACATCTGATGTAGTGAGACGGCGCCAGGATGCACGAACCGGCCCTCTGCGGCCATTGGCTATATCTTCCGAGGAGATCAATCATGACCAAATACCAGCATGCCGCTGTCAACAGTGCCAAGATCGTTTATCGCGAAGCCGGCCCGATAGGTACCCCAATCGTTCTTTTGCTTGACAGCCAGGAGACGGTTTGATCGATACCGAGCCCCTTGTCAAAGAGATCTACATCAATGCCAGTCCCGATCTGGTGTTCAGCTTTTTTAGCGAGCCCGACAAGATGCTGCGCTGGACGGGGCTAACTCTCGATGTCGATCCACAGCCAGGCGGAGTATTTTGCCTCAATCCAAACTTGAGAGAAGCGGTGAGAGGCGAGTATCTCGAAGTGGTTCCTCCGCGCAAGATCGTGTTCACCTGGGGATGGGAGAACCTCAGTGTTGGCGTTCCCCCGGGCTCTACAATCGTCGAGATCGAGTTGACGGCGAAGGGAGGGGGAACCACGGTTCGCCTGACGCACCGCAACCTGCCGAGCGCAGGCGAAATTCGTCCGATGCACAACGCGGGCTGGATTCAGATGCTAGACCGAGCGAGAATCGTCGCGGAAGGCGGCGACCCCGGCCCTAATCCTGGGTGTCCCACAGATCGCGCCGCTCGAGAGTTGCACGACGCGCAGACAACGTAGAGAAGCTCTCCCTAAGAGGGAGAAGAAGGAATGACGAAGACAAAAATGCGGCAACGATCCAGGATGAACAGGCAATCCAGACTCTCAGAGATGGCTTCGCCGGGGCTTTGTGAGTAAAGCACGCCCGGCTGAAGGGGGAGAGCTGCGGCATTGAGCTCACGACCGACGTCAAGGGCAACTACGGCACCTTGCCCCAAGTAGTCGATTCGTCGCGCCCGTTAAGGCAAGCTCGATCTTCCCGCAGCCATGAATTTTCATCTTGGTGACATAATTTAGGTTGACGGGGTATAGGGGCATGAGGGGATTTTGCTACAGCTTACCTCTCCAGGTTACCCGTGTATTCCGGCACCGGGCGGGGAGGAGTAGATGCAGGGGAAGGCCCTTAGGGCTTTGCGGGCACCGGCTGCCAGAGCTCGATCTTGTTCCCATCCGAGTCATAGATCCAGGCAAAGCGACCGTAGGATTCATCTATTCGTTTGGGGTCAATCTTGACTCCCTCTTGCTTTAAGCGGTCGAGCAAAGCATCCATATCGTCATCGTCCACGATGTAGTTGATCATGAACGGTGCGGGGCTGGGATCGAAATACTTCGTGGAGGCGGGAAAAACACTCCAAGCGGTAACGTGCTCCTTTTGCGGGTCGTCGTGTTCGCGCCACGGAAGCATCACCTCTCCGCCTTTGCCAGCGAGTCCAAGATGCTTCGCATACCATTCGCGCGCCTGATCAGGATTCGCGGATTTGAAGAAGACACCGCCGATTCCAAAGATGCGACCGCGCTGCTCCGTTTTGACAGGCGGCTTCGACTTTTCAGGTTGCGGAGATTTCACGTCCTGTCCTCCGGTTGCGTGGGCCGAGATGAGCAACAGCCAGCCGAGCGCAATTGTGCTCCACGGTATTCCTTGCATCGGCGGATTATACATAAGTTTTGGATTCGAATGGAGAATCGGTTTGCTCTTCGATCTTCAATCAAGGTTCGCCGCGATTCACCCTTTCTAGATTGCGCATGAGGTCTCGGAACTGGCTTGGCATCGCCCGTAGAGAACCAGGCTTGCGCAGATCCTGGCCTGCAATGTATCGGAGGTCGCCTGTCTCGTAGCTACGCCGATCGTGACGAATACAATCCCATTACTAAGCGGTGTTCCGGACACAACGAATTGACGCGGGTACCGGATCATTTGGCAGAGCTCGAGAGCCTCACCGACCTCCTCTATCTGCACGACAACCGGTTGAGCTCGTTGCCATCGTCTCTTAAGAGTCTGACCAAGTTGCGCTACTTGACCATAAGCGAGAACGTCTTCGACGTCTTTCCGGAGTGCGTTTGCAGCATGTCAAGCATGATCGAGCTGAGAGTCACGGACAATCATTTGATGTCACTTCCCGATTCGATCGGGAGGCTATCAAACTTGCGAGAGTTGCATCTGAGAAACAACAAGCTAACCTCCTTGCCGGAATCGATTGGTGATCTGCAGGAACTACGACAAATTGATCTCAGAGGGAATCCGCTAACGGGATTACCCGCAGCCATCGCTTCATTGCCCCGACTCGAGAAACTCGACTTGCGATGGGTTCCCACCCTGGCAGGGCCTCCCTGGATAGAAGACCTCGAAGCACGCGGATGCGCGGTCTATAGCTGATGAGTCGCCCGCAACAGGAGTTCATCGCGCTGCTGCACTTGACTGATGGAGTTCCCGCTTGCAGATGTAAGTGCTGTTGCAGCTCTTCAACCCTCTCCATGCCGTCGGACTCCGCACTGCGGGGCCCTGACCGAGAGACCAAGTCAAAGACGCGGCAACCTTGGCGTCTTCTCCAGCACGACATAGATCGGAATATTGGCCTCCTGGGCGGAATGTATCAAGGTGATTCCCTCGAACCAACACTCGATCAGCAAGCTCGGTGCAACTATTTTGCTCGGAAGGCAGCGTGTCTTTTCAGGATGTCGATCGTCTCTTGGAGAGGCAACGCCTTGATGGTATGTCCACTTCCGGTCGTATCGTGCGCTTGGAACATTGAGTCATAAATCGCCTCTTCGGTAGCTTCAATAACAGCTTCGAACAATGGGGACATTGCTTCATTACCGAGTAATGCTTTGGGCTGATACGCGAGGCTGTCGGCCTGGATGCGCACCCCTTGGGCAGTCGAGAAAGCAATAACGTAATCCCCGCTGCCGTTGCTTCCACTCGCTCCAGTGCGTGCCAGACCCATCATGCCTCGCGCTGCCAGACGGCTCAAATTGCGATGGTCCAGCGGAGCATCGGTTGCAACCACGATCATGATGGATCCATCTGCAGTTCGTGGCCCGGGTGCCCGGTTCGCGGCGCCCTTATTCTGCTCAAGATAGTTCTTCAGGTAATCGTTTCCCAGTTCCTTGGCAACCGGTGCACCGGCGATGGTGAGAATTCCGCCAAAATTGGTTTGCACGAGCACTCCGACGGTGTAACCCCCAAGCCTCGCGGGAAGCTGTCGTGATGAGGTACCGATCCCTCCCTTGAACCCGAAGGCGATCGTGCCTGTCCCCGCTCCCACGCAACCTTGTTCCAGTGGGCCTTCTTTTGCATTGGCGATGGCGGCGAGCACATCTTGATCTGTGATACTTCGAGAGCGAATATCGTTTAGATAACCGTCGTTTGTCTCGCCTACCAGGGGGTTCACGGACTTCACATTTTCATTCCCTTTCAAGGTCAACATGTAGGTGATGATGGCATCCGCCACTTTCGGCGCGGACAGCGTGGACGTCAGCACAATCGGCGTTTCAATTTCCCCTAGTTCGTTGACTTGTGTGGACCCAATCAATTTTCCAAAAGCGTTGCCTACGAAGACAGCCCCTGGAACTTTTTCTTTAAACAGGTTGCCCCCGTGGGGCAGAACGGCGGTAACACCAGTGCGGATGCTGTCTCCTCGAATCACCGTGGTATGACCGACCCGGACACCTGCGACATCTGTGATCGCATTCAGGGGCCCCGGTGATAGCACCCCTATTTCAACTCCGAGGTCGCGAATGCGCAGGCGCGCCTCGGTCTGTCCCCAGGCGGGCAACAGAGCCACCAACCCAAATGCAATCATGTAAAACCACTTCGTTGTCATAAGACTCGGGACTCTTCGATTGACAATCTTGACTATATGAGCAAAGCTCATATTGTGCTACTCGCGTTTCGGGGCCCAAACTCATAATGCGACTTCGCCCCCAAGCTCTTGATTTAAAACGAAGAGCGCCACGGCAGGATCGTGCTCTCGATACCGTGGATACCATCTTCGAGGCGGCGGCTCGGATTCTCCAATCCGAAGAGAAGGACGCGTTCAACACCAATCACATCGCGGAACGGGCTGGGATCAGCATCGGCACCCTCTACCAGTACTTCCCTAACAAGAATGCCATTCTTATAGCGCTCGCGCGGCGCGAGTCCGAAAGAGTCCGCAAGGCCGTTTTGCAAGCCGTCACTACCTCCGATGTTGGCGGCAGGCCGGAGCGCATAGCTGTCCGGGCACTCATCCATGGTTTCGCTGGCCGCCACCGGGCGCGACGGATTCTACTCGAAATCCTGTTGGCGGAAGGCGGTGGGGCAGAACTTGCGAAGCCGGTGGAGGAAATCGCCCAGATTCTTGGCGCGACCGGTAACTCTCCCGTCCTTGCTCACGGAAAGCCGTTAACACCAGTAAGCCTCTTTGTTCTTACACGGGCGGTGATCGGGGTGATTCGGGAAGCCACCACGGAAGGGTCAGCATTTCTCGGTACGCCAGAAATAGAGGACGAACTTGTTCGATTAATTCAAGGGTATCTGGCCAAGCTTCGTGAATAGAACCGCTAAGCGATTTCGTGACAAACGGAGGTCTCTGACCGGCCGCACAGCCAGCAATCCAATAAATCTTGACACTCAAACCGGAAGTTGAAATATAGAGTAAGGCTTAGCACGTCTGCTGAATCCGATATTTGGGGGGACAAAATCACATTTCCCGATCGATCACAACGAATTTGGCGGTGAGTTCGACATAGGCGTCCGCATCTCTCCGCCAAACTTTAAAGGATGGGTAGGGGACTGGCAGGCACGCCCCCCAGACCTGTGCGGGACACGGCCGGCAACCTGTATGGTGGAACTGGGCAGGGCGGCATAATCGGCGACAACAATGTGTGTTCAGGTGTAGGCTGCGGCACGGTGTTCAAGCTGACACCCTAACCACAAACCTCCAAAATGCCGGTTCACCTCCGAACTACGTCATGTTCTTGGGTTGACATCTTACCCAAACCGGAGCATGCTTTCACCTGCATGTCTCCCCAGTACGGAGAGCGGTTGGAACTTTTGCAGGGCACACTGGATATGTTGATTCTGCGCACACTCATCTTCGGTGCGCAGCACGGCCAGGGAATCGCGCGTGCAATTCAACAGACATCCGACAAGGAATTTCTGGTCGAACACGGTGCACTTTATCCGGGGCTCCAGCGTTTGGAGCAAAGAGGATGGATCGCGGCCGAGTGGGGTACGTCCACAAACAACCGCAAAGCCCGCTTCTATTCATTAACCCGGACCGGACGCAAACAACTAGTTAAGGAAACCGCGAAATGGAAGCGGCTGGTCGCAGCGATTGGACGCATTCTGGAACCTAGAGTGAGGGAGGGCTGAGGCATGTTCCAGCGCAAGCGGAAACCGAGTGATTTTGGTGCGGAAATTGAGGCCCATCTGCAGCATGAGGCCGAACGGTTGAGCGAGCAAGGACTTAGCGCGGAAGAGGCTCAAACGGTGGCGCTGCGCGCCTTCGGCAACGTTACTCGGGCTCGGGAGCGTTTCTACGAATCTGACCGGGCGTTGTGTGCGGACCATCTCAGGCAAGACCTTCGCTTCGGCTTGCGGATGCTGATAAAGCACCCTGGCTTCACCATCGTCGCTGTTCTTACGCTGGCCATTGGCATTGGCGCAAATACAGCAATTTTCAGCGTGATCAATGCCGTTTTGTTACGACCATTTCCCTTTCGTGATGCTGACCGTCTGCTGATGATCTGGCAAAAAGATCCCAAAGTTGCCGGCGACGATGTGCATATATCCGGCCCCGACTACTCTGACTGGCGTGAGCTGAATGATGTCTTCAGCGGAATGGCTGCTTATTCCGAGCTAGACGGTTTTGAAATGATCCAGGACGAGCAGGTCGTCGAGGTGAGCGGGCTTCTGGCTACATCCAGCCTGTTGACCACAGTTGACACTCCCCCTGTCATGGGGCGAGGCTTCACGGAAGAAGAAGAGAAGACGGGCGAACATGTGGTTCTGATCTCAGAGGGCTTCCGGCATAAAGAGTTCGGCGACAACCGGGACGTACTGGGCAGCACGCTGATGTTGAATGCCGAAAAGTATAAGGTCATTGGAGTTCTACCTGCTGGTTTCAGAATGCCGTGGGTAGGTGAGTTCTCAGTGCTGGCGCCTCTGCCGTTGAATACGGGCGTGATGCATAATCGCGAACAGCACCGCCTACACGTGATCGCCAGGATCCGGTCAGAAACAAGCCGAGGGCAGGCTGAAGCTAACTTCCAAACCCTCGATCATAGTCTCGGCGGGCAACGAAGCGAGGCCGACAAGAAGCTGGTTGCACGTTTCGGTACACTTATCGAAGACAATCGCGACATCAAGGCCTCTTTGCTAGTGCTGATGGGAGCCGTCGCATTCGTGTTATTGATTGCGTGTGGAAACGTGGCGAACCTTTTGCTCTCGCGTGGGGTCGGTCGGCGGAAGGAGTTCGCTATCCGTTGCGCAATAGGCGCCAGCCGTTTGCGGGTGGCGCGCCAGTTGGTGACCGAAGGGCTTCTGCTGGGTACGGGCGGCTGCGTCGCGGGCATGGCGTTGGCGGCATGCTCCACACCTTTTCTCGCGACCCAGGCTGCCCAGCATTTCCGCAATATCAGCGGGATCTCCATGGATGTCCATGTTGCGGGATTCGCGATTCTGATTTCATTGCTGACGGTGGTGCTGGTCAGCGCTGGCCCCGCGGTGACCGCGGTCAAGCCCGATATGCATCGTGATCTTAAGGAGGGAGGAAGCCTCGGATCAACATCCAGCCGTGGTCAACAGAAGATTCGTGGCTTGCTGGTGAGCATGGAAGTTGCTCTCGCGCTTGTGGTGTTGATTGGTGCTGGTCTTTTGATCAGAGATTTCCTGAATCGATCCGCTGTGGAAACTGGTTTCCATATCGATCACATTCTCACTGCCGAGGTTCATCTCAAAGGCGCGACTTATGACAGCGTGGCTGCGACCACCGGCTATTACAAGCAAACGCTGCAAAGGCTCGAAGCTATACCAGCCGTGACCGCGGTCAGCGTCGCCAGTGCATTACCGGTCGGCCATGGCGAGGTTTTCTTTGTGAGCTTCGCCATTCCAGGGCAACAGCATGAGGCTGGAGAAGAGGCGTCTGGATTGGTTCGCTTGATCAGTCCCGGTTACTTCGACGTACTCGGCCTGCAACTGATAGGCGGACGCGACTTCACCGGAGCCGATAGCGTGGCGGCGGAACGCGTGGCTATGGTGAATCAGACCTTCGTTCAGCGTTATTTGCGGGGAGAGAATCCCATTGGGAAATCGCTGCTCCTGACATCCAAGCTCAGTTTTCACACCGACAACCTGCATTCCGGACCGGTGCGGATTGTTGCCGTCGCACCCAACCTGAAACACTGGTGCATAGGATGCGAGCCGCATTCGGATGCGGAAATCTATCTTCCGTTTGCACAGGCGCCTGCGAGAGACATGATTCTCCTATTGCGATATGAACCGAACGCTGAAGGAATCGCCTCAGCTGTGCGACGACAGCTTTGGCAGGGCGATTCGACCCAGGGGATGCAGTCTCTGAAGAGCATGTCAGAGCAGCTCTCCGATGCGGTCCATCCATTTCTGTTCTACCCCTCACTCTTGGGTATCTTTGGCTTGAGCGCACTGGCATTGGCGTGTATAGGAGTGTATGGCATTCTCTCGTATTCCGTAGCGGAGCGGACGCATGAGATCGGAATTCGCAGGGCTCTTGGCGCTACCAACTGGGATACAACGCGGATGGTCCTGAGCCGGTCAGGAAAGCTGGTCGCCGTCGGCGTTGTTGTCGGCGTTGTTTCCGCTCTAGGTCTGACCAGGTTCTTGTCGCACTTGCTGCACGGTGTGAGTTCCCTGGATCCTCTCACCTTTGTGGTGATCCCCGCACTGCTGATGCTTGTAGCCGCCACAGCCGCTTATCTGCCCGCACGCCGGGCCGGCAAAATCGATCCAATCGTGGCCTTGCGCTCTGAATGACAAGATCAGGGCAAATTGGATTTCGATAGATTCTCTACCGATGACGGGCTAACCGGAGGCTGCCATGATAAGCAGGGATGGCCGATGGGGACAACGGGGAGGCGACGCCGAAGAAAACCGGGGTGTGATTACCATGCCGCCCCGGCTTAAACAACGGCGTCGAACCTCCGCGATCACCCAAGGCCGCTCAGTGAGTATAGCTCTCGGACGGCTGGGCTGGTCGCTACGGCGCATCAAGCAAGCGACAAGAATGCGTCGCGAACCTGCACGCACTTATCTGAAACCGCAGGGATTGGGTACGCCCCCAAGTTGTGGGGGGCACTCCAAAACCGGCCAGGGGGTGATCACCGACTCCGGCCCGAACAAACCGGTAAGCAGCAACCTTCATTCGAAAACTTTGGGCAAAATATCTCACTCGTAGCCGATGGTCAGCAAGGCACTTTCCCTCAGCTCCGAGTTGCCTGCCTTCATTCACAGCGTGACTGGGTGTGTACCAGGTTCCCTTCTATATCGTTAGCATGCACTAATGTTAGTGTTCACTTAAGTTTTTACAAACTCCTGACATTTATGTGACAACAGAGGAACCCGAACTGCTTAACTTGCATACGTCGGTTAACCGAGCTCACCCTCGGCAACCCAATTTTTAAGGAATTGGATCGAACATGAATCTCAATAACCTTACCCGTCTAATGGCAGTTGCCACACTACTCGGCCTTTTTTGCTCCTCCACAGCCCATCGCGCCACAGCTCAAGCAACCCCCGAGGCAGGTAACCTTCTCGTGCACAGTAAGTTTAGTGGTCAAATTTTCGGCTTCGATATCGATCAAAACGGCACCGAGGGAATCCTTTGCGAGTCACAAACCTTGAACAACGGCAATGTTCTGGCTGCGGTTGAAACCTTCGATCAAATGAGATCTCAACCTCTACGTCTCCTAAAGCCTTCTTCTGGAGCTGGCCGCATCGTGCTCAAAGTTGGCAACGTGCAAGTGACTCAGGCGGACTTCGAGTCCAGAATCAACGATATCGAGCCGCAGGGCGATGCCGATAAGGAAGGCCCCTCCGACAAGGATCGCCACAAGCTGGGCGACGACTACGCGTCGGTGCTGATGCTCTCGCAGCAGGCCGTTGCCAGCCACCTCGATTCATCGATCGAAGTGAGCCGCCAACTGGCAGTCGCCCGCTTGCAGGTACTCTCCGACGTTGAATTCGCCAGTCTGATGCGTCAAGCCCAGCCGACCACGGAAGAGGTCGGCAAATATTACGCCGCGCACTTCTCCGACTATGATCAGGTGCAGATTCGCAGGCTGTTTATCTGGAAGCAGAAAGAAAACTCCAAAGATGGGGCATTGAGTTCACAAGCGGCCAGAGAACGCGCCGACACTATTCGCCAGGCATACGCGGCGGGGACAAGTGAAAGAAAACTGGCAGAGGATCTTATCAAGTCCGGCGATGGCATGTTTGACCTGGAACCTCTCAGCTTTCCGCGCGGGGAACTCTCGCCGCAAATGGAGAAAGTCGCGTTTACACTCAAGGAGGGCAAGTGGTCCGAAGTGCAAGATACTCCCGCCGCGCTTCTTCTTATTCAGCTCGTCAAACGCAGCCGCCAACAGCTTGGGGCAGTGACGCTGATCATCGAAAAGGAACTACAAGGGCAGAAGATGCAAGTCATGTTGGACGATTTGAAGAAAAACGCCGGTATCTGGATGGATGAACAATATTTTGGGACTGCAGGAGCTAAGCCTCAAAAATCAACCAACGGGGGAAAGCAACATGAGAGTCGATCACAGAAATAGCATTCTTTGGTACTTTGCGTTGCCAGGACTGTTGTTGGTGGCGTCTGTCCTTCAACCGGCGCAGGCCGGTGCCCAAATGACATCACTGGGCGTCGAGTGTTCGAAGATTGATGTTGCGAAACTTATGATTATGGATAACCTGGGAGCCAGCCTCACCTTGATCCAGTGCGGTTACGCACCAGGGGGACAGCCCGCCGGCAACGGTGTAAAAGTACTAGCTCCGCCCAACATCCGTGTCAGCAACCGCTCGTGCACCACCGACCAATGTACGAAGAGCGAGGACATGGTGTGGGCCAGCACCAAGGACAACGGCAAGACCATCGTGGTCAACTATAACGACGACCAGCTCCACAGCGTCCCCAGCCTGTCGGGGACGTCTTACTCCTCTGACGGTGGCGCAACTTTCCACGAAATTATGCCCCCGCCCTTTGCGCAGGACCATCAGTTCAACATCGGGGACCCGATCGTCGTTTTCAACTCCAAGTTGAACAGGTTTTTTGCAGGGGATTTGGTCACAGGCTGTGGCGGCCAAGGCATTGGGCTGTGGACCTCCGGGAATGGCAAAACGTGGACCCCTGGGGCATGCGCCCACAACGGAAAACAGGATGACCGCGAATCCATGTGGGTGGACAATGAACCCACCAGCGGGACGTATGGCCGCATGTACATCTCCTGGAATGACTACACTATAAGCTGTGGTGTGGGTGGGTGTCCTTTCGTGACCTACTCAGACGATGGCACGACTTGGAGCACGCCGGTGCAACTCAGTACCACCTTCCTCCGCAATGCTCAGATCACTGGCTCACCGCGCGGTGCCAAACCGGTTGGGAAAAACAGCACCGTATTCGTTGCCACCATGGATGAAGGTACGGGCGGATTGGGAACCCGTCAGAACGTAATATTCAGGTCCACCGATGGCGGAGTCACGTGGACCAAGACCGTGATTGGTCCCCGGTTCGCCGCAGTTGGCGACCGCACCTGTACCGAGTTCAACCCTTACTTTGCGGTAGTCAATCCGATTTGGCGCCATATGGGCTGGGGAGAGCCCGGAGTTGGCCCCAAGGGCGTGGTTCACTATGTCTTTGCTGGGGCGGGAACGAACGGCGACACCGGGGACATCTTCTACACCCGTTCCACCAATAACGGCAAGAATTGGTCCAAGCCGGTCAAACTCAACACCGACCCGGATAAGCGGTTTAAGACGCAGTGGATGCCTTCCCTCTCGGTTACTTCGACAGGTGCGGTGACAGCCTCGTGGTACGACCGTCGCAAGGCGACTAGCGCATGCAACAACGTTGGCGACCCAGGATGCAAGTACGAGCGCGTGGGCCGTCAATCGAAGGATAACGGCACTACATGGAAACCGGAGATCACCATCAGTACCGGTTTGATTCCCGAACCAGTGCAGGGCGACGGCTCAATCGTTCCCTGTTATGCCGGTGACTACGATTACGACAGCGCTCTGGGCAAGAGCGCCTATGTAACCTGGACCGATGGTCGCCGCGTAGTTAGCGGCACTAACGTGCAGGACGTGGACTTTGCCAAGGTCCCCGAGGCTAAGTAAGGCTTGTAGAAGGAATCTTTGCAACAATGGAGGACAGGATTTAGCTGCCCTCCTTACTTCTTGTCAGACAAGTTGATTCGTTTCCATCCCACCTCAGACGACCAAGACGCCTGGCTTCCATGGTGGCTACCCCGATTGCTTGGAAATATTCAGCAGTACGCCCACGCAGGCCAGAATCACAAGCAACGAAGAACCGCCGCTGGGTGTGTACCAGGTTCCCTTTTATAAGGTTAGCATGCACTAATGTTAGCGTTCACTTAATTGTTACAAACTCCTGACATTTATGTGACAACTGAGGAGCCTGGTCTGGCTTAACTTTGCATCCGCAGTTAACCGAGCTCGCGCTCGGCATCCCGACTTTAGAGGAATCGGATCGAACATGAATCTCAATAACCTTACCCGTCTAATGGCAGTTGCCACACTACTCTGCATTTTTTGCTTCTCCACAGCCCATCGCGCCACAGCTCAGGCAACCCCCGGGGCAGGTAACCTTCTTGTACACAGTAAGTTTGGTGGTCAAATTTTCGGCTTCGATATCGATCAAAACGGCACCGAGGGAGTCCTTAGCGAGTCACAAACCTTGAACAACGGGGACGTTCTGGCCGCGGTCGAAACCTTCGATCAAAAAACCGGCAAGATCCTCAAGGTTTTGGCGAAGACTGAAACACAGGACGACTTCATCACTCTCGGGGTCGTGGGAAATAGCGTTGGACTGGTGGAACGCGAACACCAGATTAGCCTGCTTCACGTCAAGCGCACCTTCCATACCCTCAATCCCCTCGATTCAAATAAGTTTACCGGCCAGTGGACGCCCCCCCTTAAGAAGGACGATCTCATTTCAAGAGTCAGTCGAAGCCAGGGTGTCCCCGACGTCGCGGTATTTGCTTTTGAAAACGGTGGAGACATGCATTCCTTTGTCTTCAGCTCCAATGTCGCGGCCAACACCTTTGGACGGTTCATCACTTTGAAGGATCCCCGCCTCTCTTTCTCCAATCTCATCCCGCCGATGGCGTTCGACAGTAAGAACAATCGCGCCGTCTTTGTTGCCTTTAATCAAAACCCGCTCACACCGCCGGTCATCGGCATAGTCAACCTCACTACAGGCAAACAAACGGTATTCACCGGCGTGGGTGTCGGTACGCCGAACGGCATCGCAGTCGACTCCGGAACCGGGATCGCTTGTACTACCACCACGACCGACGACAGCGTTCAGTTTTACAATTTGAAAAAGCAGACCGGCACCAGCGAGACCCTGCCCGGAGCAACTCTTCCAGACCAATTCGGCACCGAAGTTGCAGTTGATCCTGTCCACCATTTGTTCTTCGTGGCCCAGGAAAACTCCAGCACCCAAACCAATTCCAGCGCCATTTATGTGTACGACGAAAAGGGAAACTTGAAAGAAACACTCAACGGGTTTAACTTCAACGGGACCTTTAATGTGATTTCCACCCACATTGCCCTGAATCCCAGTCAGCGAAGCGGTTTTGTGGACGGCCCTGACCCGGGCGTAACGGACATACAATCTTTTACCTATTAAGATCTCATGCGCGATGCCAGACTCTGTGATTCTTGGTGTGGGACGTCAAGGGGAGCTTGTAATACGTAACGAAGATCTGCGACGTCTGAGGTGGCGCGCTTAGGTCGTAGCGGAGGGAGTGGCAAGTGGCGGATTGTTGGGCGAATCTCGTCCCGAGCGAGCGCGTCTTGCGGATGCAGCCGGCTGCAACATTATTACTTCCGAGTTGCCCATCAAGAGTTCGCAAGATCAACATGTCAAGGGTGCCTTGAAGAAGGTTCGTGCGTTCCGGTGTCTGTTTAGCCATGGAAGACATTCGACCATCGGTTAAACACAATGGTAGAGACTCGACCATCAGCAGTCAAGAGGTGACTTGAAAATCTAAGGGCGGAAGGCACATTTAGGACGGTCCACTCACGGACCACACAGGCCGTGTGACCGCTCACTATGTCAGTTCATGGATGGTCGGCCATACGGAAGTAATCGCCAAAACGCTGCCCTAAGTCATGGGTAACTGCCATCCGGTTGCGGTCGTGCACTTTAGCCACAATCGCCGAGCGCATTTCCGACAGCCATCCGCCCTCACCGTCGCGCCCGGCGGAAGCGACAATTACGAGCTCAGTCGTCTTCGATCAGGACAGAGGATTCGCCATGTACTAACCCAGATGAGGAGCCGATGATACTGCTACCTAACCGTTTCGCACCTCTAGCACCCGATGAAAGCCGCAGAAAGGGAGCACGGCCGAGTTACCGCATACGGGAGAGGAAAGTACCTTGGCAACGCATCTACCTCTGATAGGCTGTTGACATGGTTACTACCCCCTCCATGGGTTTTCAGACTCGCAAGGTTCTTTTCAGTTCGGACATCGCAGTCATCTCCGATTTCTGTTGTCGGCATCCCATGGATAGCGTCGGCTACCAGGAGGAGAGCGAAGGGAATAACATCCTATTCGTGCGCTCCGGCGTCTTTGGCCGGATCAGAGGAAAAAAGCGAGAGATTGCAGATCCCGCTAATTTCCTGTTCTTTACGAAAGGCCATTCGTATCGGTTCTTTCATCCCGTTAACGTCGGCGACGTATGTACAATCATCACTCCTTCGCAAGAGTTTCTATTCGAGACTTTTGGCAATATTGTTCGAGATAGAGATCTGCAAGAGTTTTCGTTCCACGTGCCACCTCTGATGTCTTCTCCCCGTATTGTTCTCCTACACAACGAGTTGCTCGCCACAATCCGAGATCGCGCACCGTCAATATCGGTTGAGGAAACTCTTACCGAGTTACTAGCCGACACGTGTCTGATGGCTTGGGGTCAGGCATCGGAAAGTCCTTTGCGGCAAGATGATCGTGTTAGCCGGCGACGCCATCTTGCAGAAGAGACTAAGGTGTTACTGAATCGACGGATACACGGTCGGCCAACTCTCTCCGAGATCGCGAAGATTCTAAATTGCTCAAAGTTCTACCTGAGCAGGGTATTTACGGCTGAATGTGGTATTTCGATCCGGCGGTATTTCATTCGCTTGCGCCTTCAGGCGGCGGCACAACGATTATCGGAAGGGGCGCACGACCTGACGACTCTGGCGCTCGATTTAGGTTTTTACGACCACAGCCATCTTACCAAAATGTTTATCCGGGAGTTCGGAATGCAGCCCTCTGTATTCCGTGACCGTGTACTAAGCAAGAGGACAAGAACATACAAGCGCGCTTCGAAGCTCCGGGGATAGCTTCGCTGTGTGGTGAACGACTTCAGGTATTCACGCCTTGCCCTACTCGAGCGCAGATGAGCTGCACACGCTCTAGGCCCAATCACGCTCGTGGTCGGGGCTGGCGCTCGTTTCGAGGTTACATAGCTGATTCGCTTTCTGCGGAAATCGGCGAGTCTTCTCAACAAAGGCGGGGGGAGCAAGAATTCAGGGGCAATCCTCGGAACGCCCCTATCGTTTTAGCGAGGGACAAGAGCCTGGCCAGCGACCCGCTAGTTAAGGAAATTTTTATCGAGGCACCACCTTCAGTGGTTTTTCAATTCCTCACCGACCCAGCAATGATAATTCGTTGGATGGGAATTCAGGCGGAGATTGATCCAAAGTGTGGTGGGATGTATCGCCTACACCTAAATGGACGAGAAGCAATTCTAGGTGAGTATCTCGAGGTTGTTGCCAATACCCGATTGGTGTTCACTTGGGGATGGGAAAAGTCTTGGCATAGTATCTCCGCAGGTTCAACCAGGGTTGAAATTGATCTGCAACCAGATGGCAAAGGCACGCGTGCTCGGTTAAGTCATCGTCAGTTGCTGCCTCAAGAGGAGTAGTCCGTGGAGCACGTCAACTGGCGTGCACATAAAAAATACTCTTTTACCGGGGTCAACGGTCGGCGACACCCCTCGCGTGTTTCTCCGCTTCGCTTTTTAATCTGGAAAGGCCGTCCTCCCAAAACGTATCGAGGAGCGCCCTTAGCTGAGAGAATCCTTCCGCGCGAAGCCTGTAAAGACGGCTCGTACCGCGCCTTCTCTCACTCAACAAGCCAGCTTTGATAAGCACACGCAAATGTTGCGAGATAGAGGACCGGGTGGTGCTGAAATTGTCGGCGATCTGCCCTGCTCGCAGTTCGCGTCTTCGAACGAGCTTTAGAATTGCCACACGGCGCGGCTCTGCGAGAGCTCTTAGCACCGATCGTGTCTGGCGAGAAGTTTTCATCGCGGGCAACCAGTTGTCCCAAACTTCTACATCCTGATAATTATGACATATTCGCAAACGAACCTAGGTGTCAACCAAACCCAGCCCTACCCAGAATCGATTCAGCCGGGGCCGCCGGAAGGAATTGTGAAAATAGCCTAGCTTGGGGCAGGAAACGATGGGCGCCGCCGGGTAACGGGACTAGCAAACTGTCCCGAAGGTCATGGACGCGTGACATCATGATGCCTGTGCCCGATTCAGTTGAGCCCTTTGTTGACCTTGCAAATACTCGGCAACGGACCGCTGCTTACGGAATTCCCCGGGACAAGCGTACTAGAGTGCTAATGTAGTTGACGCTATCGGAAGAATACACTACCATTGAGATCCTGCCAATGGCCCACCATGATCTTCGGACCCGTTTCCCTGAGGCCAATCTCAAGCTCGACCATCACCAGCTACTTATCATAGAAAAATATTCAAAGCGTAAGTCCTTCAAATCCGGCGAAACAATGATCGAGGCCGGTGCGAGGGACCCTAATTTCTATGTTATAAAGTCGGGCGAAGTCGAAGTGATCGAGTATTCCTCTGGCAATCCACGATCGATATGGAGAAGCTATCCACAAGAGCTTCTGGGTGATGCTTCATTTCTATCCGGTAGTGCTTCCCACCTCAGCCGAGTAGCCATTGGCGACGTCGAAGTGTTCGAGATACCACCAGAAAACCTCAGGCGCATTATCGATGATCAACCAAAGTTAGGGAATATTATCCTCAGTACGCTGATCATGCGGATCCAGATCATGCGTGATCTGAAGCTTACACCACTGCAAGTGATCGGATCACGGTTTTCTGCAGATGCTTTTCGAATCCGTGATTTTCTGGGTAAGAACCGGGTTTCCTTCGCTTGGCTTGACCTAGAGGGCAATCTCGACACAGACGAACTATTGAAGAGAATCGGGGTCCGGGAGGCCGACACGCCGGTTGTAGTGTGCAGGCATGACTGGACACTGCGCAATCCGGGGAACCGCGAACTTGCCGAGAAACTAGGGATCTTCACCGCGCCAAAGGAGGAACTATACGATTTGGCAATTGTCGGCGCCGGGCCGGCTGGCTTGACTGCCGCAGTTTATAGTTCCTCCGAAGGCCTGCGAACCATCGTACTTGAACGAACCGCTTCCGGCGGGCAGGCCGGGACGAGTTCCAGAATTGAGAATTACCCAGGGTTTCCGACAGGCGTGTCTGGTGACGAACTCGCGGCACGGATTACCCTCCAAGCCCAGAAGTTTGGTGCGGAGATCTCATCACCGTGCGAAGTACGGAAACTGGAAGTCATAAACGGCTATCCGGTCATTCACCTAGAGGATGGCGCAAAGGTCTTCTCGAAGTGCTTGCTCGTTGCAAGTGGTGCGTCGTATCGCCGCTTGGAAGTCAACAATTGCACACAATTTGAGGGCGTTGGATTGTACTATGCGGCAACTGCAATCGAAGCGCAAATGTGCTCGGGATCAGATGTGATCGTCGTCGGTGGTGCAAATTCCGCGGGACAGGCCGCAATTTTTTTGGCGCAACATACACGCAAAGTTCACTTGCTTATTCGGGGCAGCGATCTCGCTAAGAACATGTCGCGATATCTTGCCCGCCGGATCGAGCAGACGGAAAACATCGAAGTCTTGACCAATACGGAAATCAGCGGAATGGCAGGTGTAGGCCACCTTGATCGCGTAGAGATCAGGAACAATCGCAGTGACACGGCGCAATGGGTTCCGACTACAGCTGTGTTCACATTCATTGGTGCAGTACCGCATACAGACTGGCTACCCGAAGGAATAGAGCTGGACCAGAACGGCTTCGTGAAAACCGGGCAGACAGTGGCAAACTCACCGTCCTGGTCGATGAACCGCCCGCCCTTTCTCTTGGAAACCAGTCATCCGGGGGTGTTCGCCGCTGGGGACGTGCGTTCGGGTTCTATAAAGCGAGTCGCTTCAGCCGTTGGCGAGGGAGCGATGGCGGTCGCGCTCGTTCACGAATATTTCAACTATCAGGGCATGTAGAAGATGCGTTGATCACAGCAATGTAGTGGGCTGGTGCAAGAAAGACGATTGAACGGCCGTAAGCCACTCTTCGGGGTGGCCGTAATAAGACATCGCTAGAGGAAGCGGTCGAAACCATTGGCTCTCGCCCGCGGTAGTGGCTAGGCGAACAGGGGGTTTCGTATTTGGGGACCCTCCACGATTGTGACCGAATCGCCCACCCGCAGCACGCCGCCTTGCGCTACCGAACAATCCAGAGCCATGGTCCCGTCAAGCTCCTGCACAATGCGCCTGAGCACATTGTGATCCTGTTCCAAGGTATCGGGATGGTAGGTGGTCATCACGCAGCGTCTGCGCAGTTGGGCGGCGCGAATGATCGCATCGCCGACACGCAAGTTGCGGCCTTCCCATTTTCGCTCTTCCAAGTCTTTCACTCCGCCAACGATCACATTGGGACGCAGCCGCCTTCCATCGAAACCCATGTGCTCGATTGCGCCGTCGGTTGCGACCAGCACCGGCAACACGTCGAAGCGCTCCACACCTTCGTAGGAGATGAGCTTCGCGCCCGGACCGACAGCCTTAGTCACCAACTCCAGGGCTTCCGGCGAGTCCCAGCGATGACCGCAGATGTAAGCAACTCCGTCATTGCCCAATGTGCCTTTCAATCCGAGCAGCCGATGATGCGTTCGCGAAGTGATCATGTGACCATTGGAGCCAAGCACCAGAATCTTCCGATCGTCGGTAAAGCCGCCGTGAGTGAGTTCGATTTCCTGTACCTGCCCTCCAGCCATCGACTTCACTGGATAGCGCCACAGCTCCTTAATGAACACAGGCCGCTCCCTTCAGCGAAGACGACGATCCGATTCCGCGATCTTCGCGTCGTTGATGCTGGCAATGCGCCGCCTCATCAGGCCCGCATCATCGAATTCCCAAAGTTCCGTGCCATAGGACCGGTACCACTGTTGATCCGCATCGTGCCATTCGTACTCGAAAAAGACGGCGATCCGGTTCCCGCGGAATCCCCACAGCGTCTTTTTCAGTCGATAGTCGAGTTCCTTGGACCATTTCCGACGAAGAAAGGCGCGAATCTCATCGCGGCCGCGCAGGAACTCGGCGCGGTTTCGCCAATCGGAGTCCTCGGAGTAAGCCATCGCGACCCGCTCGGGGTCGCGGCTGTTCCAGGCGTCTTCGGCCGCCTGGACTTTCAATCGCGCCGTTTCTTCCGCGAATGGAGGCTTAATGGGTTGCTGCGGCATATGGATTACACTCCCTTAATGTTTTGACGCCACTCAGTCACACTCGCTGGCGACGTGAGGATTAAACGGCATTTCCCATGCTGTCAACAGTGACCACCACTTTCCCGACCTGCTTATTTGATTCCATGTATCGGTGTGCGTCGACAATTTGAGAGAGAGGGAAGGTGCGGTCGATTTTAGGGCGCAGCTTGCCTTGCGCCAGATGTTCGGTGACAAATTTCTCGGCCTCGGGGCGCAGGACCCGATCATTCACAAATTCGTACAAGGTATAACCTCGGACTGTGAGACCTTTTTGGAACGCGGGGAATAGCGGGAACGGAGTCGGCTCGCCGCTCAACCAGCCGTACTCAATAATCTGCCCACCGCGTGCCGCGCACTGCGCCAAGGTGTCAAGAAAAGGTCCGGCCACGGGATCGAAGATCAACTCGGCTCCCTTGTCGCCTGTGTACTTGCCGACCGCCGCAGGCACATCTTCCTCGGTGCTGGCTATGACTTCAGATGCGCCAAGTTCCAGCAGCTGCTTTTTCTTTGCCGAAGTGCGCGTTACCGCGATGGGCCTGGCACCCAAGAGCTTCGCAACCTCGATCGCGGCAAGCCCGACGCTACTGCTGGCCGCCGTTATCAGAATGTCTTGGCCGGCGCGGACCTTGCCATAGTGAACCAGCGCTCCCCAAGCGGTGAGGTATTGCGTCCATATCGAAGCGCCTTCGAGGGGAGTAAGGTTGTGCGGATAGCGTACGACGGCATGAGCTGGAACAATCGCGGCCTCGCCGTAGACGCCGTGGGAACTCATCGAGAATGAAGGCACCGTGCTCACACGATCACCGATCTTGATGCCGGTGACGCCTTGGCCAAGGGCGTCGACCACGCCGGCGGCTTCCAGCCCCAAGCGCGCTGGGAATGCGGGCGTTTCCAGGTAGGTGCCACTGCGAAACATGATCTCGGCGCGATTGAGGCCGATGGCTTCGACTCGGAGGCGCACTTCGTCCTCTTTGGGTTGCTGCTGTGGCAAATCTTCGATCTGCAACACTTCTGCTGGACCGGTCTGATGGAAACGGACAATTTTCGGCATGATTGCTGGCTTTCCTGTTGTGTAAGTGAAGTTAAACTCTTCCTGACCGATGGCACTACGCCTCAGGTCAGTGTCGTATTTTCCGTATTGAGGCCGACACCTACGCCGCGCCTTGGGTGCTTCGCCCACACTCCCTTGTTCCGGCGACCGTCGACATCGACGATCGAGCCTTGCATCCAGCGCGATCGCCCGAAAGAAAGAAACGCTACCAGTTCGGCGACATTTCTCCGGCTCGCCGAGACGCGTCACCCGAAGCTGCCGAATGACGCGGTCGATGTAGGCCGGCGTCTCCATCCCTTCCTGCGCTGGAGCTTCTCGAACAGCTTTGGCGGCGAGACGTCTTGACCATCCCTGGCTGCACGAGATTGAGGTGAATGCCGTCGAGGATGCCTTGCCCGGCGACGGACTTCGAGAGTGCCGCGAGACCACCGTTTACGGCAGAAACAAGCGAGAGCTGGCGATCCAGAGTTCTGGCGGTTCCGCCGCCGATCATGACGAGGTGGCCCGCGGAGGCCTTGAGCAGCGGCCAGGCGGACTTGATCACTTGGAGATTGGCAAACATCTTCAGCCCGAACCCGGTCGACCACGCGTCGTCTTCGAGTTTGAGAAACCCGCCCTGCGCGGCGGCTCCGGCATTGGTTACGAGAATGTCGATGCCGCCCCAGGCGACGATGATTTCGGCGACGATTTGCCGGGCCGACTCAGGAATAAGCAGGCCCAGCGCCGTCGCCCGGACATCCCGCGTTAGTTCGAAAAGTTCGGCGCGGGTCGCTTCCAGTTCTTCCCGGCTGCGGGCCACAAGCTGAACCCGCGCTCCTCCCTGCGCGAACCGTCGCGCGATCGCCTTGCCGATTCCCCGGCCCGATCCAGTGACGAGTACTCTTTGATCCACGAACATGGGATCTCCTGACGTCGTCACTTCGATGGTGACTGGCCGGGTTTAGCCTGAACGGTTCGGACATCGTCAAGACGGAAGGCTTTTCCGCCGATGCCCCAGGCACCGCTCTTCACTTCCTCGACGACAACCCATGTGGAATCCCGCAGACCCTCGCCGACGAACGGCATGACGGCTTCGGTGACATCGTGAATCAGGTCGGCCGTTTGGGCAGCCGACAATTCTTTCTCAAATACCTTGACGGCTACGAATGGCATTTACTCTCTCCTTTTTGAATTCGCTGGACTGGATGGTTGGAGGTGATGCAGCGCGACAAACATCCAGTCCTGTTAAACCTGTCCAACTGCTCTGCCGACTTCGATTCCCACACCAGTAATGGAAGACGCATCGGGCTCGCGAGGAAAGCCACTGGACTGGTAGGTCAGAGGCTTTTTTTTGAAGAGCCGATTACTTGGCGGAACTGCTGGTGTCAGCAGATCTCTTCATCGTGCCTCCGACCAGTTTCTGAAATTGATCTGGCATGCCAGGAGGCGCTAATTCTAATGTAAACGTCATCCGGTCCTGGTCGCTCAACGCGTACGTCAGCCGGAAGCGCGGTGCGGCGGGCACCGTATCGCCGAGGAATACAGCACTCTTCCCGTCGGCTGAAACGCTCACTGAGTAATTGATCACATTGCCATCGCTGTCGGTGTAGAAGGCCCGAAGCACGCCTGTCGCTCCGTCGCGATAGATGACCGTTAAGTCGTCGTGAACCATCGCCGGCCGATCCTTTGTCGCTGGATATTCTGCGTGATGCTTACGGATCAGAGCTTTTCCTTGCAACGCGGCCTCGAAAGTGGAAGACCCGCTCCCTGGTTGTCCCATTGCGTCGACTTCGACCACCCATTTCCCAACCAGGAATTTCAAGGAATCCCAGTTCGCACCAGGAGTTCTCTGCTGGGCGGATAGCCCAAGACACAACATGGGGGTGATAACCACTGCAGCAATTCCCATCTTGTTTTTGGCTGTCAGAGGCTTTTGCACTTTACTTTTCGTTGTTTTAGCATCCACCATAGAACGAGTCATTTTTGTTTCTCCTTCGCATCCAGTATTTGTTATCTCCAATACGCACGTTCAGACCGAACAAAATTTTTAGACCATCCCTCAAACGGCCGCATCGGCCGCCTCCACAATCACACTCACCACTGACTCGGGCGCCGAGGTGAGTGGTGAATGGTCGGTATCGCGAGAATAAACCCGAGCGCTTATGCGCTCAGCCATAAAGTGTTGCGTCGCGGGAGAGATCATCTGGTCCTTCTCGGTAACGAGAAACCATGAAGGCTTTTGCTTCCAGGCCGGCACCGTCATCGGCTCACCCAGGCATTTGAGCGCGATGGGATGCTGGTTGATTTCCATCAGAGCAGTTTCTTCTTTTGCTGCGTTTGGCGCGACCGCGTTTGCGAACGCACCCGGAGGCAACCAGAGAAAGCCGTCCGCGTCGGGGGCGAGTGGCGGCCGGGTATTCGGCTGCGGCTCGGCGCGCTGAAACAAGGTGCCCACAGTCTCGCCTTCGTCGGGAACGATCGCCGCGATATAAACCAGCGCCTTGACCTGGGGATTGTCGGTCCCGGCGGCGGTAATCACGGCGCCGGCGTAGGAGTGGGCGGCCAGCAGCACCGGCCCCTCCACCTGTCGCAGCAGTCTTTTCACGACCGCGACATCGTCGCTCAGGCTGGTGAGCGGAATTTGCGCGGCCCGGACACGGAGACCCAGCTCTCGCAGGCGAGCGGTAACCTTGTTCCAACTGGATGCGTCGGACCAGGCGGCATGCACGAGTACGGCGGTGAGGTCTTGATATTTTGATGCCATCATCTTGACTTCCTTTCGTAAATTGTCTAACGCTTGTGCTTGATGGCCGCTATGTCACACCCATGTGTGTTACTGAGAACTCGGCCTTGCCGAGTTCCGGGCCGTTTTCAAAGTAAGACACAGAGCTATAACCGCCAATCCCAATCTTTTCTCGATTTTGCATTTTCGGTCTCCTTGCCGCGCCTTATCGCACACCTGCAAATTGCTGCTGGAACAACATTTACGTTTGGTAACTCGCTCCGACTCCACTGAACCCGCGTTCTACCGTGCCACCGCCGAGACTTTCGGCAGATCGGAGCACAGAGTCCTACCAAGCAAATTGAAAATCCCTAAACACCCCTGAATGATCGAAAGTGCTCAGAAGCCAAAAGCCATCAGCCCTCCCAAAGAAGCCTGATAGACAAGCGCACCCATTAGCAGCAAAGCGACAGTGAGATAGGAGGTGCTGGCGAACTGGTCGCGCGAGTGAATCGCGCCGCGCCAGATTGCAAGGAGAATCAGGAAGACTGAGATACCGATACCCAGCCACATGTGCAGATGAAGCAAGGTCGGCGGCGTGACTGCCTGCACGTCTTTTTTCCACAGCAGGCCGGCCGCAGCCGTTAGCGGTGTGACGATCGCCGCAATTGCGATCATCCACCACCCCGCGTGCGATAACGAGATGCGCTTCGACACTCTGCCCATCAGATCGCTGCCGAGCGAACTCGGCACCAGCGCCGCGGTGAAATTCACCAGGATCGGGTGAATATGATGCAGCGAAAATGATGGTATGGGTAGCATTAGGGCTCCGCCTCAGTTCCGCCGTTAGAACTCGCTGAGTAAAATGGCCGTGGTCATTGAACGACAACCTTGGCTTTCATGTTTGGGTGAAACGTACACGTGTAGAAATAGTCGCCCTTTTTCGCGGGCGCTGTGAGAGTCCAGGTTTCCCCGACTCCAATGCTTCCAGAATCGAAGCCCTTATCCCCCGTGGTTGCGGTATGGGGAACAATATCGTTGTTAGTCCATTGAACTTTGTCTCCCGGATGCACGGTCACAACGGGAGGTAGAAACTTGAGCTGCTTAATCTCGATAGTTTGGACGGCTGCACTGGCCGGTGGCGCATCGGGGGCAGCCAGTCTGGACTGGTCAGCCAGCAACGCGATTGTTAGTAAAAGTACCGGGAGGAGCAGAGCGTATCTCTGCAACCCCCGAACACCAGTGCTCTCATTGTGCGGATACATGTTCATGGTCGCGAAGCTCCTTAGTAAGCCTTCGCCGTCATGGCGCTTTTACCCTTTTCGACACTGGCCTGCACCTTCTGCGAATGCTCCAGATGACCGAGGAAGAGCGGCTGAGCGCCTTCCAGGGCTGACTTCAACTCGGCATTCTGGGCGCTGGGGATCAACACGGCAGCAACTGCGTCAGTCACCTGCTTGTGATAAACCACCTCGTTGTCAATGTAGAATTTATCGAACGCTTTCCCCTTCAACGTGTTCAACTTTGTGGTGATTTCTTCGGCTTTGCTGTTCAGGCTCTTGCTTGTGTCGCTGTCCTGAGGGGTCACGCCCAGTTTTGCGGCCAGGTCGCGGACCGACTTCTGGACAGCGGAGTGGTCGGTGACCATTTGTTGGGCAAAAGCGCGCACATCTTTGTTCTTGGATTTCGACAGCGCGATTTTGCCGTAGTTGATGTCAATGTCGTCGGCTGCCAGGACGATCCCCACAATCTGTGGATCGGTAGGTGCTTGCGCGTAGCTGCGTGGAGCCAAGGACAGGCCGGTGACTAGAACAATTGCTGCTGCGATTACTTGAATTTTCATTTGTTTTCCTTTTCTATGCTGTTGGTTAGTTGGTTGATTAATTTTTCGAGCGAAGGTTGGGATAAAACTGGACCCATGTCATATCTGTCTTCGAAGCACCAGCAGCGTGACAGCCCGCGCATTCGGCTTTGGAAGACTCTTTCGAGGATTCGGCATAGGGCTGAGCGTGATGTCCAAAGTTAAAGAATCCCCAATTATTCGTGCTGGCAAAGCGTTTGCTGTCTTTCACAGTGACATCCAAACCATTGGGCTCGCCTTCAAAGAAGCCGCGGCCAGACGCTTCGTCGGTTGACCCGTCGGGATAGGTGGAATTGCGCGTGAGCGTGAGTTCTTTCACAATTACCGTGCCCTCGGGGAAAACGCCGTTCTTCTGGTAAGCGTCAAAGTTCGCCTGCTCGATATAGACGTTGTGAAATTCTGGAAAGCCAGCTTTGCCACCATTCAAACCGTTTGGCGTAACCATGGCCCCGATAAACTTCCAGTGGCGGAAGCCTTGCGGCTGCTGCAGTCTGCCGTCACTGGTATAGACGGGACCGCCATCTTGTGCGCGAACTCCAGGTGAAAGCGTCATCGCCAAAAGAACAACAGAAAAACTAGCCAACAACATCAGGGGAACTTCACCTTTTCGCTTCATTCGCAAATTCCTCTCTTTTTCGAAGTTAACCTTTGCTTTTGACCGTAGTCTTCTTACCTCGTGGATTACTGTCGAGTTGGAGACACGTTTAGCTTGACCTCATAGTTGTTCAGCCTGTCTTCACGCGCGTCGCGTTCTGCGGTTGAACATCCAGCGACTCCCGCCACCGCAAACAATTTCGCAAGAACTGCGTACCATGCCGGCATGGCCAGATCCGGAGTGACCTTCTCCAGAAGAAGTCCCTAGAGGTTGGGATGGTGCCAACACAATGGTGCCAACACAACTCATGCCCCGTGCTGTTGCAATCCTGGCGAATCCTGTAGTTTCTTCACTTCGGCGATCATCTCGTTTCTTGTAAGCTGTCCAAGGTCTCTATCCGCCATTTTGCTCTTCCCTACGCCATTGACTCATGGCACGGGCCTTCCTACTAACGAAGGGTTTGTGTAGTTAAGCCCCCTTCAATGACCTTGGTTGGGATGACTGACATGATTCCTGGTTGTCCGGGGGGCGGGAACGGGCCTAAACCTGTCCCGCGCCGCCATCGACGTTGAGCTCAACGCCGGTGATGTAAGAAGCTTGCGAACTCGCAAGGAACATGACGGCGTTGGCGATGTCTTCGCCCTCTCCAAGCCGCTTCATGGGCACGCGTCCTAGGATTGTTCCTGCCAATATGTCGACGGCTTCCTTGGTCATGCCGAGCTTCCCGAAAATCGGGGTGGCGATGGGGCCAGGGCTCACCGCATTCACGCGAATTCCGCGCCCGACTAGTTCGGCCGCCGCAACCCGGACGAGAGCACGCAGTGCCGCCTTGCTTGCCGCGTACACGCTCGACCCCGGAAGACCGACGCGATCGGCGAAAGTGGTATTCAAAACAATGGCGGCGCCGTCGTTCAGATAGGCCAGCGACTTTTTGACCGTGAAGAATGTCCCCCTCACGTTAATGTCGAAAACTTCGTCAAACAGGGCTTCGGACGTATCGCCGATGGCCGCGAACTTCGCGACGCCGGCATTCGCGAACAGGATGTCGATCTTGCCAAACGCTTTCACGACCTTGGCAAACAACGCGTCAAGATCTTCAGGTTTTGAGATGTCGGCGCGGATGGCGAGCGTGTCGCCGCCAATCTCTTTGGCCGCCGCGGTTAGAGTCGTCTGGTCCCGCCCGGAGATCGCGACTTTCGCTCCCTCCTGACGCAATAGTTTGGCCGTTGCCAGGCCAATGCCGCTGTTGCCGCCGGTCACAAGAGCAATTTTTCCTTCAAGTTTTTTCATGCGTAGACTCCTTAATTGGTTGATGATTGCTTGTCAGGTGGCCATCGTTGGCCAGCGGGAAGCCTGGTCAGAAGCCACTTTCGCCTCCGGCACGTCTGGCGAAGAGAGCGATGGGCAAGCCCACAAAAACCGCGTGCCCGATTACTCCGTTGAGGAACATTCCGAGCGAGAACGGAGCCGAAGCCACCGCCGATAGCGGAAGCACGCCGTAGCTCATGAAAAAGAACACAGCAGCGCCAAAGAGAGGTCCGAAGAGCCATGGATTGGCGTTAAGCGCCGGTGTCAGGCGGCTTGCTGAGACATACACTGCCGCAGCGACGAAGGCGATGAGGAAGTGAAGCAGAGTGCCCAGCCCAGCGGTGGCGAGGCCGCCCTTGAATGAGGCCACACCGAGAACGCCGCTGGCGATGTACTGGAGAACCTGCACCGGGTTGAGGCCCTGGAGGCCGTAGGCGACAACCCCATCCGTGGCGTCGAGTACCCCGGAGACGACGCCACCCCAGAGGATGGCTTGGGAAACAGTAATCGCACGAGCATGGGTCGGAAATGTTGCTGTTGCCGCTGAAGTGTTCATTGTGCTGCCGCCTTTCCGGTCTTTTGACCGAGGAAATCACGGATTGTGGCCGCGATGAAGTTGCTCTGTTCCTCCAGCGCGAAGTGACCGGCGTTCAGCAGATGGAGCTCGGCCTTGGGCAGGTCCTGCAGGAACATCTTGGCGCCTTCCACGGTGAAGAAGGGATCGTTCTGTCCCCAAACGATCAACGTCCGCGGCTGCTTGTCGCGAAAGTACTGGTGCCACTTGTCATAAAGCGCGACATTCGTCGGATAGTTGTGGAACAGGTCGAGTTGGATGGCATCGTTGCCCGGCCGATCCAGAAAGTGCTGATCGAGGGTGTAAGAATCGGGGCTGACTGCCTCGGGATTGGCAGCACCTTGGGTGTACTGGAAAACCGTGGTGCCAGCCGCCAGCAGCCCGCGTACAGGCTTCTCGGTCTCGGCAGAGCGGGTAGCCCAGAATGGCTTCAGTGGGTCAAACGCTGCGCTGATGCCTTCTACATAGGCATTGCCGTTTTGTACGACGATGCCTTCGATCGTATCGGGGTGTTGCGAAGCAATGCGAAAGCCGACCGGAGCGCCGTAGTCCTGCACATAAATGCTGAATTTCTTGAGGCCAAGAGTGCCAAACAAGAGCTTCTCCACCTTCGCTGTAATGTTCTCGAAGGTGTACTTAAACTCGGTGACCGGCGGCGCGGCGCTGTAGCCAAAACCGATGTAGTCCGGCGCGATCACGTGGAAGCGATCCGCTAGTTGCGGAATCAGGTCGCGGAACATGTGCGAGGACGATGGGAAACCGTGCAACAGCACGATGGTTGGCCCGTCCTTTGGGCCAGCCTCACGGTAGAAAACGTTTAGTCCATCGATGGTTGCATTGCGATATTGAGTCATGAGTTTCTCCTGGCTATTGGGTTGTCTGGAGCGGTCAGCTGGCCTTCGCGAACGACACTATCGGGAAATCGATGTCGACCTGCGTAGCAACGTTGAAATAGTTGGTGAAGACGTTGAGGGCGACGTGGGCGATGATCTCTGCAATCTCGCCGTCGCTGAAGCCTGCCTTGCGAACCGCTTGCACGTTCTCGTCGCTGACCCGTCCCTTGCCGTCCAGCACCTGCTTGGCAAAAGTCAGGGCAGCCGTAGTGCGAGCCGTAGAACCACGGCCCTCGCGGCTGGCAATGATCTCCTGCTCCTTAAGACCCACCAGTTTGCCGATGGCCGTATGGGCGGACAGGCAGTAGTCGCAGTGGTTGGACTGTGCGGTAACCAGAGCGATCTGTTCGCGGATCTGCGGATCGAGCGTTCCCGAGCCAAGTGCGCCGTTAAACGCGAGAAAGGCTTCCAGCACCGCGGGCGCGTTGGCCATCACTTTGAAAGTGTTCGGGACCATCCCAAATTTGCCATTCACTGCATCGAGCAGCTCCTTAGTTTTACCGGAGGACTTTCCTGGGTCAATGATCGGAAGACGAGCCATTTTGATTCTCCTTTGCATCTAATTAGTGTAACCTTCCATACAGTATGTTTGAAGGTTACAAACTTAGATGTCAGTATTCGGACAAAGTTTCTATAATTCGTTTCTTTTGAGGTTTTTATGTTCACTTTTTTATTTCTTGCCAATGATCCTTCATTAGACCTTGTAAACACTGAGGTTATTCTCGCCGGAGTTCGCACCGATCTCTTGCAGAGCTTTGGAGACCTTACCCGGTGGTTCGAGCACACGAACTTGGCTTCGGCGGCCGAAGTGCAACGGTTGGCAAGGCTCTGGACGGACACCCCTGAGGCCAAGGCTACGCTTCAAGCAGCACGCGCTCTGCGAAGTGTTCTTCGAAACGCGGTGGAGCGGGTCACAAGAATTGGGGGCGTACCAAGTACGCTTGCAGGTGTATTGGGAAATGAGTTGCGGGAGCCACGCCTTGCGACCGAGGTAGTACAGTCTCACGGGAGACTGAAGACAAGACCCTATTGGATACTGGAAAAGCCTTCTGATCTGCTCATACCTGTAGCGAACTATGCAGCTACTCTCTTCGCCACGGCGGATTACTCCGCTATCCGCAAGTGCGAGGACCCCAAGTGCATACTCTTTTTTTACGACACCAGCAAAAATCATAGTCGTCGCTGGTGCAGCATGGATTTGTGTGGCAACCGGGCCAAAGTCGCTGCCTTCCGGGAGCGACTTTGATTCTGCTATAGACCTTGGCACGACTCCACAAAATCCGCTGCACAGCAAGGGCTGGCACAGATCTCGCCGAGGAGCCAAGGACTCTTCCATACCACATACTGGATCTTATCTAGATTGCAAGTCTGTCGAGTTCTCGACAGTGGTTAAGCTCTTTAGCAAGAAGACAGCGAAACGTCGGGTGGACGACTGTTAGGCTCTCCCCAGGGTGGCGTCAGTTTGCAAGAGAAATTTGCGGTCCAGCCTCCCAACATTGTCAAGATTTGGGATACGCCGTGGGACGGCTTGTCGTTGTCCACACCCGGTGTGCACCATCCGGTGTGATTTTGAACCATACCGTTGACACTCTATTGGCGCCGCTTAGGTCTTTGCGACAGGCGGGGGTTGAAGAGTCCGCGAGCGGTTGTGAACGATGCAACTAGATGGCGCAGTCGCAAGCGAGCGCGCAGTAGCCGACTTTTTACTGCTCCCTCTCGGACACCGAGTATTTCTGCAGTCTCGGCAATACTCAACTCCCGAACGTCTCTCAATACGACAACCTTACGATCGATCTCCGAAAGCGATTTCAAAGCTCTCACAAGGATTTCTCGAAGCTCCTTTCGTTCCAACGCTTCGGACGGAATCTCGCGGGAGTCGGCCAATTCCCATGGAACAGATCCTCGTTCCTCGCCCGGCTTTTGATCGTCGATGGAACGGTACGACTGCCGGTGCTGCCTACGGAGACGCATGCGCGCTTGATTAAGCGTGATTTTCAAAAGCCAAGTCGCAAAGCAAGATTCTCCCCGAAAATCCGCTAGATGCCTGAAAGCACTTAGAACGGCTTCCTGGGCAACATCTTCCGCATCCGCAACGTTTTTCAACACGGAGAAAGCTGTAAGGTACACAGTTCTCTCACACGGGCGAATAAGGTCGTAAAAGGCTTCTTTTTCTCCTTGCAACACTCGTGCGATGACCACGTTACCGCCCTCACTATCGGAGATGAAAGACATTTCGACGGTTCACTCCAGTCGTCTCTTGTGGTGCTGCGCGTACATTCGATCTTCTAGCGAGCCAAGCACATACCGTCTCTCGAGTTTCCGAGGTGGCGAGAGGCGACACTACGAGGTTCCAATTTATAAAGTCTGTCGAGTTGGGGACACTTTCCTTCAACTAGGCACTTCTCTTCACTGTCGCAAAAGAAAGTAGGACCGCTTGCGGCTTGTCGTGTATACATTTTCAATCACCGCATTGTTTGTTCATCGATGCTTTCGGCAAAAACCGAGCCTGACGGTCCAGGACATTGGCGGTTGAAGCGCCAGAGCTGGGAATCCTCCCGGGTCCTTTCTTGAAGGGTGTTGTTTTTCCCGACATCTAATTCGGGTTTGCGAGCGATTCACGCGCTTCTGCGAGCAGTTTGCAGCAAAGGTCTGTGCCTGGCCGCTCGTAATCGCGGTGGCCTTCCGGCTTGCTCGTCGTTCGGGGGTGACCGCAAGCGCATCCGAGAAGCCGACTCAGCAGGACGCATGTTGATCAGACCCTCATCTGAAGACTTTACCCATCAGGCGCTGTGGGGGGATTCAACTCAGTATCCAACGCATTTCTCATGCTAGCCTATGTCCCATGCAGCGGCTTCTACAGCACATGTTTCTGGTGGCCCTAATACTTACGAGCACCGCGAGTGCGTATGGACAAACCATAGATCTGGCCATGCGCAGGCAAATCGATCAGGCCATCCAGCGATGCCTACAAGCCGATGGCACACCCTCGGCATCTGTAGCAATCGTAATGGACGACCATCTTGCCTACGCGAACGCGTTTGGGGAGGCAGTGCTGACAACGCATCTGGCGACCTCAACCGCGACTCGATATCAGCTTGCCTCAATCTCCAAAACTTTCACCGCGCAGGCGGTTTTGCTGCTGGTGGCCGATGGCAAACTTTCGCTCAATGATCCGGTCCGTCGTTGGTTTCCCGATCTGACAGGCGCTTCTCAAATCAGTGTCCGGGAGTTGCTCAACCATACCTCCGGCTACCCTGACCACTATCCTGAAAGCTACCCGGCTGGCGCAAAAGGGGCAGCGGCATCGCCAGATCGCATCATCAACGAATGGGGACACCATCAACTGCTCTTCCCACCGGGAACCCAATTCCACTACTCCAATCTGGAGTATGAGATCGCGGGGCGGATCGTTGAAAAAGTTTCTGGCGAACCACTGTTCCAGTTTATGCAGGAGCATATCTTCGGGCCGCTCCAAATGACTTCGACCATGGACTTGGATACGATTCCGGACGGTAGTACAGCGCTGGCAACCGGCTATGTCCAAAATGCGCTTGCTCCATTGCAGCCTGCGCCCCATGAGGGACCGGGGTGGTCCTTTGGCTCAGGGCAGGTCGTGACTACGGCTGAGGACGTCGCACGTTGGGATGCGGCTTTCCTGCAACACCGCTTACTTCCCGAACGGGAAGCAGCGGAAGAAGTAACGATGGCGCGGCTTGTGAATGGCGGGACCTACCCATCCGCGCTTGGTTTATTTGTTTCCCGGGACAATAGCCCAATCCGTTACTACCACACCGGGGAGGGGCTTGGATTCGAAGCGATCAATCTCATCTACCCCGAAGCCCACATGGCATTTGTCGTGCTGACAAACACAAATGTAAAAGCAACATATCTCAAGATTGCCAACCAACTCACCTATTTGCTTGTACCTCCCAACAAAGATGAGATATTCGCTCGCAAGTTATTTGCAGGTCTTCAGCATGGACAGCCGGATAGGTCGGCCTTCAGCTCAGACCTCAACAAGTACATGAGTGATGCGATGCTTGCGGAGTATCGATCCAGCCTGGGTTCACTTGGCGCGGTGCAGAGTTTTACGGTGGCAAGCGAGCACGTGACAGACGGCCTGGAGACCAGGGACTACAACATTACGGTCGGTGGCCACGCACTCAAGCTGCATCTGCTGCTGACGGACGGACGATTGGAAGACGCGGCGATTACGGATGCTTCGACGGACTGAGCGTTCGAAGTGTGTTCGATTAGGTTCCGCTAAGCGCGCTTGTATTGGCAATTGCCGGGTTATCGACCACCCTTACCTAACCCCCGTTGTGGAAAGGGTTGAACGTAACACAGACAAAGTCCGGTAAGGCAACAGCGTGGGACATCTCCCTGATAAAGGACGATTCGATCAGCGGTTCTCAAATGACACGCCCTGATTACGAAGGTGAGCTTACGATTCATCATCACCGCACCCATAATTAAGGTCAGGACAGAGGACGATTCGCAAAAACCACGAGTGGGTCATTACTTGACTAGCAACATGGATAACTTCTCGAAGGCGCCGAAGCGGTGGCGGTAAACCACAGTCGCTCCCCGACCAATGACGGACGTGCAACGCTCAATATTCCGAGGCACCCGGTCACGCGACTTTAGGAGATTTCAGCAGCGCAGTACCGGCTTCGCGAATTGACATTTTCTCGAACTTTGGAACCCTTTCGATCCGCGGTACAGATTTCGCCAATTGGACAGCGATCAGTCGGGAATTCCATTGACGCTGTTTCCCTCGAGGGCGAGTTAAGATGACCGGAAGGGCAGAAGGCGAAAAACTACAAGCAGGCGGCTCCAAGATGGGTCACTTGCAGTTTGTGTCAATCGTGGAGCACGACCGTCAAGAGAGAAGTATCCACCTGAATTCCTCCGTTGTACCTGATGAAACCCAGCCTGCGAAATTTGTTCATGAATAAGTTGATCCGTGTGCGCGTCGTACCAACCATTTCCGCCAGCGTCTCTTGAGATATTTTTGAGAGCACTTGCAGAGGCTGATCCTGTTCACCATATCGGGCAAGCAACAGAAGAGCGCGGGCTAGCCTTTTCTCAATTGAGTTGAATAGCCGATCTACCAAGTCCTCCTCAATCCGGATGTTCCGCATCAGCACAAAATGAAGAAAGAGATCGGATAGTTCATGTTGCTCGTGGAGCACCCGGAGCATTTCCTTCTTGGCAATAACGAGCACGGCGCTGGCTGTAGTCGCTCTGGCATTCCCCATGCGAACCGTCTGACCTGCCAAGCACCCCTCGCCAAAGAACTCGCCAGGGCCCAAAATTGCAATGATCGCCTCTTTACCGGCCGCACTAAGCACGGTAATCTTCACCCTACCTTCTTGGATATACATCACACTGTCGGCGTGGGTGCCTTGGGAAAAGATAGTCTCAGCTTTCTTAAACCGTCTAATTCTCCTCGCCACGCCTGCCGAATCTAGAAAAGTTCGGGCATCGAATGCGCCCTTTTTCTTGGACAGACTCTTCGATCTCTTCCTGCTGGGGTTCATGCGCAGTCGATGCTGGCCACGGAGTTTACAGTAGTAGTAGCGTTCTCTTTTTGTATTTAAGGATGCACTATCGCAAGCTCATACTAACGTATGATATCATAATCTTGAAATCTTAAAATGGTAGTGTCTCAGTTTCAAATTAGCTGTTGATAGGTGGCGTACTCGGTTCGTGGCTAAACGTCCGTGTGACCCTTAACCCGCCCAATGGAGTCTGTGTCGTTGTTGAAGCTACATATAGAGCAGATAAAGATCTAAGCTTTCGCCCTGCTCGTTGCATTTATGCGGAATTGTCTTCGGACTAGTAGCGGTTGTTGTTGTTGTTTCTATGGCCACACGACTAAGGCAGTCTTGGCTGTCATACATATGCGAGGGTGGTTGTGATTGGATTTGCAAAGCACCGCCTTTGTATGCGAAGGGGGAGCTCGATGGCAGCGACCTTGTCCCCCAGCAGTCAATTGCGGCACAGCTTTCGCAGTGTCACTTTTGACTCTTGTGGTCTGGCTTACACCGTTTGATCTTAACTTGCATTGGTACAAGACAGCAACCCTGTACCTTATGATTGGCATTTGCAAATACAGGAGAAATAGTCATGGGACACATATCCAGGAGCGTCTTGATAATGATCGGATTCACCGGTCTGTTCGCGGCGCTGGCGGCACCTGCGCAGGATCAATCCATTGTCCCGTCCGAAGATGCGGCCATCAGGCAAACCGCCCTCGATTACATCGACGGCTGGTACGAAGGCGACGCTGCCCGAATGGAGCGGGCGCTTCACCCGGAGTTGGCCAAGCGCATGGTTTACACTGACCCGAGCGGTCGGAGTCGCTTGGACCAGATGAGTGCCATGACTCTGGTGCAGAGCACGAAGGCGGGCGGTGGAAATCGAACGCCGAAGAACCAGCGGCAAAGGGACATCACCATTCTCGACCGCTTCAACAACACCGCTGTCGTCAAAGTTGTGGCTTCTACATGGGTGGACTATCTGCAGGAAGTCAAATTCGAAGGCCAGTGGAAGATCATCAATGTACTTTGGGAGCGTAAAACGCTCCCTACGCCGCAGAAGTCCCTGTCTCCTGGTCAATAGCCGCGATTCGCGCTGTGAGCTCAGAGGCTAAACGCGTGAAGCGCGAGAGCGGTCTATTCTCCTCGTTTTCGAGTGGCACGGATAGTGTGTGCATACTTTCTCTTCTGGCGCAGCACGACACGATTCGGCATGATCATTTTCAGCGCAGTCCGCAGCATGCCAGCTGTTGACAATCAGTTGGGGCCGGTCCAGACCAATGTCGCGGCAAAGGTAGTGCCTGAATAAATCGCTATCGCCGGTCAGGGTCGGGCGTGCGAAGATAATGTAAGTTGACTCTAACGAACGTGCATGCTAAATATTCTCTAATGACGCAAGCGAGAACGGAGGCTGCACTCAGGGCGTTGGCGGAGCCAACCAGGCTTGCCATTCTCACGTTCATCGGCACGAAAGGGCTTCCCGCTAACCAAATCGCGGAGCACTTCAAAACGAAGCGCTCGGCGGTTTCACAGCATTTGCGGGTTCTTTCCGACGCTGGGCTGGTGGCTGAGAGGCGAGAAGGAACAAAGCGGCTCTATCGATTGCGTCCCGAAGGATTCCGCAGCCTGCGAAAGCTCCTGGACACCTTTTGGGACAGGAAATTTAGGTAGTGTCTCAGTTTCAAGCGGGATTTCTGCTGGGCCCGGACGCCATGGAAAAGCATTTCAGACGCAAACGGGGTCTGTAACCGCCGATTCAAAAATGACCTTCTCAAATTACAAGTTTGATTTATCATGCCGGACGTGGCCTCGGTGGACGTGAACATCTCGTTGAATAGTGTTCTGGACCCGGACGGCAAAGTCCACGCTCTTCTACCGATTGGTTCCGCTTTCACGGCAGTTCGGCGAGATGGGGCGTGGTTCGTGCAAGACGAACGCGCCCATTTCAACCAATGGCGACGGTTGCTTCCCAGTCGGCTCCTTGACTACGGATAAAGACGGCAATCTATACGGCACAACTATAAGCTGCGGTGCTGGTTATGGCACCATCTTTAAACTGCTAAGAAGTAAGGGCGCTTATACCGAGTCCGTGCTGCATAGTTTTGCAGCCAACGAGGGGCACTCGCCTTATGGACCGGTTGTTCTAGACAAATCTGGAAACATCTATGGCACGACACTCGATGGCGGCACGGGATGCGCCACCTGCGGCACCGTCTGGCAGTTGAGCGCAGGCCAATTGACCACGCTGGTCAATTTAGACATGAACACTACCGGCATCGAGCCGTTCAATGGGCTGGCAATGGACAACGCCGGCAATCTCTGGGGCGCAAACTCTGAAGGTGGCCCGCCAGAGCATGAGAATGGCACCATTTTCGAGCTCTCCAAGTC
>Ga0207136_1018_pt1 | contig 41082 bp, 33 predicted proteins | sample Alteio_BWMinHeat_8_FD_153552 | JGI IMG/M metagenome (GOLD analysis project Ga0207136, IMG submission 153552) | Enriched cells from forest soil in Barre Woods Harvard Forest LTER site, Petersham, Massachusetts, United States -... | ecosystem: Environmental > Terrestrial > Soil > Temperate forest >...
CGGACGCTTCGTCCCGCGAATGTCCACCCTATAGAGATCGCCCGAGAATCGGGACGATTCACACTAGCAACAATTCTCCTCGGCCGGACATGAATCCAACATAAATGAGGGTCCGACCAGCCCGATCATCATAGGCTGTCTGGCATCGCCGCAAGCCTATGACGGTTGGAAGGCGCGAGATCGCTCTTCGGAGTAGGGTGCCAGTCAACTTGTCAGCGGTTTAGAAGAGGCGGGAGACGTATTCGCGCATCTGGTGCTTCCAATAAGGCCAGTCGTGGCCGCCTTGGGGACCCCAGTTGTCCAGCGAATGGCGGATTCCCTTACTGGAAAGGATCTCGGACAACCGATACGTGGGGCCGCTGTTCTCCCATTGACCTGTGCCCGTGCTGATGTGGATGTCGCACGAGGCGAGCTGGCCCAAGACCCAGGGATCGTTCAGGTTCGCGAGATAGTCCACCGGATTGTTGAAATAAAAATTATCATCGTACATCCCGTCCATGAAGTTGCGGACGTCGTACACGCCGGACATCGCGAAGCAGCGCTTAATCACATCTGGATGTTTGAAGAGCGAGTTGGCCGCGTGATACGCGCCAAACGATGCGCCCATGGTAGAGATGGCGATCCCTGGGCTTTGACAATTGTCCCAGATGAAAGGCACGACTTCTTCACGAAGATAGGAATCGAAAACGGACTGTACATAACTGCGGTGAAAAGGATGCGCGCCTTTGTTGTAAAAACTGAGACCGTTGATGGAATTGATGCTGAAGAATTTTATGTTCCCGCCTTCGATGAAATCGGCCAGCGCACCGATCATGCTCTGGCCTTCGAGCTCGGTCTCATCGCCTGCGCTGGTCGGAAAACCGAGAATGGGTTGCCCCCAGTGGCCGTGGACAATCACACCCATGTCGATGCCCAGCCGAGGAGAGTACCAGCGGTGATATTCGCGTTTCATAATATGTTCCTCGCACGCCGTGCGGGGAAAAGAGTATGCCAGCCTAGGCCGGACGGGGGCAATGGAATTGAACAGCGAAACCGACGCCGAGCTGGGTGTATATTTGAACTAACAAAACCGGGCAAACGGAGACAAACTGAATGGCCACACCTTCCACCACGAACCGCCCGACCCCTGAACGCATCTTCGGTCTCATGAACGCGTTCCAGCAGACCGCAGCCCTCAAATCAGGCATCGAGCTGGACGTCTTCACCGCCATCGGAGCGGGCGCAAATACTCCCGCGCTGCTCGCCGCGAAGATCAGCGCGTCCGAACGTGGTTTGCGCATCCTTTGCGATTACTTGACGATCATGGGCCTCATCACAAAAGAAAACGGGCGATATGCACTGACCGAGGAGTCCGCGCTTTTTCTCGACCGCCGGTCGCCAGCTTCTCTTACAGCAGTGACGGGGTTTCTAGGAAGCGCTTGGCACAAAAAAAATGTCGAGGCTTTGACCGCAGCCGTGCGCAAAGGGGGGACGGCGGGAGTACAGGGAGACAACTCCAAACCGCAGGATGAAGTTTGGGTGGCCTTCGCGAAATCGATGGCGCCGCTTACGGTGCCGGCGGCTAATTTTATCGCGGAGCTTATCGGCGCTTCGGAAGGCAAGCCTTGCAATGTGTTGGATATCGCCGCCGGACACGGAAACTACGGCATCACCATCGCCAGGAAAAATCCACATGCGCAGATTGTCGCTGTAGATTGGCCGTCCGTGCTGGCCGTTGCACAAGAGAACGCGCAAGCCGCCGGCGTTTCCAACCGCTACACAACGCGCCCAGGCAGTGCGTTCGAAACGGATCTTGGCAGCGGATACGAATTCGTTTTACTTACAAATATTTTTCACCATTTCGATATCCCGACGTGTGAGACGCTGATGCGCCGCGTTTATGCAGCCCTCAAACCAGGCGGAAAAGCCGTGACTCTCGAGTTTGTCCCCAACGAAGATCGCGTGACTCCACCGGCGGCAGCAGCATTCAGCCTTAACATGCTCGTCGGAACCGATGCCGGAGACGCGTATACGTTTTCGGAGTACGAAAAAATGTTTGCGAATGCAGGGTTTGCAAAGACCGCCTTGCATCCAGTCACTGGAATGCCCCAGCAGGTGCTGATATCCCGGAAACCAGAATGAAAAAGAAAAAGACAATAAAAAAAGCTGCAAAGAAAATGACCAAAAAGGCATCGTCGAAGCCGCCGAGCAATATCGATCGCGAATTCCGCGAGCAGGTGGTTTACCTGCTAAAAGGCGGGGGCGCGCACGTCCACTTTACGGATGCGCTGGAGGGATTCCCCGCGGAGAAATATGGAGCGTTTGCGGACGGCTTGCCGCATACGGGTTGGCAGCTGCTCGAACACACGCGGCTGGCTCAGTGGGACATCCTGGAGTTCAGCAGAAATCCAAAACACGTTTCGCCCCCTTTTCCCGCCGGATATTGGCCCAAAACGCCTGCGCCCCCCGATCGCAAGGCCTGGGACGAGAGTGTGGCGGCGTTCGAGCGTGATCTGCTCGAAATGGTCCGTCTAGTGACGGATCCACGCTCCGATCTGTCCGCCAAAATACCTCATGGTGAGGGACAAACGATTTTGCGGGAAGCTCTGCTGCTCGCGGATCATAATGCCTATCACCTTGGCCAGCTTGTGGATCTGCGCCGCGCCCTCGGGACGTGGCCTGAGACGTAGCTCTAGTCGAGTCTTGCAAGTATCCGGATTGGCGGTAGGATATTGCACTAGAGTTGTGGGCGGTGAGTTCGGATCGAGTGCGGAGGCAGCATGATTCGAGTCGAAAATATATTGAAAATCGAAGAGGAAGCGGGAAACACGCGCCGCGATTTTCTAAAAGGAATTCTTGGAGCGGGCGCGTTTGTGCTCGGCGTTTCCTTGATGCCGGAGCAGCTTTTCGCGGAGTCACCCACCGGCGCTGCAGGCGATCCATTTCCGCCTTCGGAGAAAGCGCCACTGCAGCCTAGCGTCTATTTGGCGGTCGGTACGGACGGAACTGTTTATATCATCGCGCACCGTTCGGAGATGGGGAATGGAGTGCGTACGTCTTTGCCACGAATTGTTGCCGATGAATTGGATGCGGCCTGGGCGAGCGTAAGAGTCGTGCAGGCCATCGGCTCTGAAAAATATGGCGACCAGGATACGGATGGGTCGCACTCCGTGGTCAGCTTTTTTGTGCCGCTGCGCGAGGCGGGAGCGACGGCTCGGCTGATGTTGGTCCGCGCGGCCGCACAGCAATGGGGCGTCCCGGCGACGGAATGCTCGACGGAATTGAATCATGTGATTCACAAAGCATCAGGAAAAAAGCTGGGGTACGGCGAGTTGGCGACGGCAGCCTCGAAGTTGGACGTGCCCAAGAAAGAAGAACTGAAGCTGAAGCCACGTGGTGAGTGGCGCTACATTGGAAAGCCCGCAGCGGGTTACGACCTGAAAGACTTTTGCACGGGCAAAGCCCACTACGGGCAGGACACGCGCATGGACGGCATGCTGTATGCGAGCGTTCTCCACCCGTCGGTATTGGGCAGCACCGTGAAATCGGTGGATGATTCTGCAACGCTGGCGATAGCTGGCGTAAAGCAAACGGCAACTATCGACACATTCAAACCGCCAGTTCTTTTCCAGGCGCTCGGCGGCGTGGCCGTGCTCGCTGATAACACGTGGGCGGCATTTCAGGGCAAGAAAAAATTGAAGATCGAGTGGGAGACGAGTCCACACGGTGTTTTCAGCTCCGATACCTATAAAAAGGAATTGCAAGAAACGGCGCGAAAGCCAGGAAAAGTGGTGCGCGAACTTGGCGACGTAGATGCAGCGTTTGCGAAAGGTGGGAAGATTGTCGAGGCGGAGTATTATGCCCCGCTGCTGGCACACGCGTCGATGGAACCTCCCGCGGCGCTCGCCGTATACAAAGACGGAAAAGTAGAGGTGTGGGCGCCAACGCAGAGCCCGGTAGGCGCGCGCGACGCAATCGCAGCAGCGGTAGGAGCAAAAAAAGAGGACGTGACGGTAAATGTTACGCTCCTGGGCGGCGCGTTTGGCCGGAAATCGTTTCCTGATTTTGCGGTCGAAGCAGCGGTGCTCTCGAAAAAAACGGGAAAGCCTGTAAAAGTGGTTTGGAGTCGCGAAGACGACATCAAGTTTGATTCCTACCATTCGGTGTCCGCGATGTACATGAAAGCGGCTCTGGGCGCCGATGGAAAACCGACCGCCTGGCTCCAGCGAACCGTGTTTCCTCCCATCGGCTCAACGTTCAAAGCTGGCGAAATGTATTCGGATGGAGATGAACTGGGGCTGGGCTTCAGCGATTTGCCGTTTGCGATTCCAAATCAGCGTTCCGAAAACGGACCTGCCATGGCGCACGTGCGCATCGGATGGTTCCGTTCCGTCGCGAATATTTATCACGCCTTCGCGATTCAATCCTTCGAGGATGAATTGGCGCATGCTGCCGGGAAAGATCCGGTCGAGTACGCGCTCCAGCTTCTGGGGCCGGACCGCATCATTCCCAAGAGCGAGTTGCCAAAAGACTATTCCAATTACGGCGGAAGCTATGAGCAATACCCGATCGATACGGCGAGGTTCAAACGAGTGGTGGAGACGGCCGCTCAAAAATCGGGCTGGGGAAAGATAAAATCGGGCAACGGCGCGGGAATCGGAATTGCCTTGCACCGCAGTTTCCTGACGTACGTCGCAACAGTTGTGCAGATGCACATGGACGACGCGGGACGTGTGCATGTCGATCGAGTGGACTCAGCGTTGGACGCAGGGACGGTCGTGAACCCCGCGATGGTCGTAAATCAGTTTGAAGGCGCCGCGGTGATGGGAACGAGCATCGCGTTCTACGGATCGATTACGGCCACGAATGGCGTTGTCGACCAATCCAACTTCGACGACTATCCGATGGCGAGAATGAATACCGCGCCGCGCGAAGTGCACGTGCACATTGTTCCGAGCGACGCTCCTCCGGGTGGAGTTGGCGAGCCGGGCTTGCCCGCGTTCGCACCGGCGCTATGCAACGCGATTTTTGTGGCGACGGGCAAGCGCATCCGCGAATTGCCTCTCTCCAAAGCGGGCTTAGCCTAACGTGACCAAAAGAGGTTTGCTTTTTCTTACTGCGCTTGCGGTGGCAGTCTTGCCCGTCTGCGCGCAACGCAGGCCAGTCCTTCCGCAAATTGACCTGCCGCATCCTTATTATTTCCGTGAAATGTATTTACCGCAGCTGACCAGCGGTCCGAGCAGCGTGTGCTGGTCGCCGGACTCCAAAGAAGTGGTGTATTCGATGGCGGGATCATTGTGGCGCCAGAAGATCGATTCGAAAACGGCGCAGCAGCTCACTGACGGCCCTGGTTACGACTATCAGCCGGACTGGTCGCCCGATGGAAAGAGCGTCGTGTACGTTTCGTATCAAAAGGATGCGATAGAACTGTGGCTTCTGGATTTGGGCTCCGGAAAATCGCAGCCGTTGACGAGCGGCGGAGCGGTAAACGTCGAACCGCGGTGGTCGCCGGATGGAAAGCGAATTGTTTTTGTTTCTACCCAGTACAACAAACGTTTTCACATTTTTCGGGCAGATGTGAACGACGGAAAACTTGATAGTGTGGTGAGAGTGACGGGAGAAACAAAGAGCGACCTCCCGCGCTATTACTACAGCGCATTTGATACGGAGATCAGTCCGGTGTGGACGCGCGACGGCAAAGAAATTCTTTTCGTTTCAAATCACGGACACATTCACGGAAGCGGCGGTTTTTGGCGGATGCGCGCGGAGCCTGGCGCCGAAGCGCGCGAGATTCATTACGAAGAAACCAACTGGAGAGCGCGTCCGGATTTCTCGTCGGACGGCTCGCGAATCGTTTATAGCTCCTATCTTGGAGGACAGTGGCACAACCTGTGGCTGATGCCAGCTAACGGCGGCGATGCATTCCCGCTGACCTACAACGGCTGGGATGGCACAAATGTGCGATGGTCGCCGGACGGAGAGCAACTTGCATTCATTACTAACTACGGTGGAGCGTCAACTACGCGGATTGAGTTCCAAAGTGTTCCGGGCGGATCTCTCGGTGCTTTGGAAATCCAAACGCGGAATTATATGAATCCTCGCGGCACCATCCAGCTGCGAGTGGTTGACGTTAGCGGCAATGACTTACCAGCGCGGGTTTCCGTAACCGATGAGAACGGAAGATTTCTGGCTCCGGATTCAGCCTGGATTCATGCCGATGATGGATTTGACCGGAGTGAGCGGCCGTTCGAGGCGCATTACTTTCATTTGAATGAAATGGCCAATCTTGTCGTGCCCGCCGGCAAGCTCAAGATCGATGCGGCGAAAGGATTCGAGTACAAACCGGTTGTCCAAACTGTGGAAGTGCGGCCCGGGGATTCAAAGCGAGTCGAGATAAAACTGATGCCTTTAGAGAACGGCTTGCGCGACGCAAAGAATTGGATCAGTGCCGACTTGCACGTACATATGAACTACGGTGGCGCTTACCAGGACACCTCCGATCGTCTGTCCGAGCAAGCAAAAGCGGAAGGCCTGCGTGTCGTAAGCAATCTCATCGTCAATAAAGAACAGCGATTTCCGGACATCGCGAGCGTTGGAGAGAACCAAGAAACCTTCGCTCCCGGAAGCGTCGCGATCGTCAGCGGGCAGGAATTCCACACAAGCTATTGGGGACACCGCGGACTCGTTGGCCTGCGAGGCTCCCTTCTCTTGCCGGGTTATGCGGGATATCCGGACACCGCGGCCGCGAGCCTGTATCCGATGAACGCGGACGTGTACGACATGGCGCACCTTCAAGGCGCGCTCGTGGGCGCTGTGCATCCCTTTGACGCAGAACCAAACCCGTTTGCGAATCCACCGGAGAGGATTACGGACGAGCTTCCCGTGGATGAAGCGCTGGGGAAATTGGATTACATGGAAATCGTCGGATTCAGCGATCATCGCTCGACAGCCACAGTGTGGTACCGGTTGCTGAACCTGGGATTCCGTTTGCCCGCAGGCGCAGGAACGGATGCGACAGCGGATTACGCCGCTCCCATTCGAGGGCATGTTGGCATGGACAGAGTCTACGTCTGGGTACCTGAGTTGCCTCCGACGACCAGTTCCTGGAAAGAGGGATTGAAACAAGGAAGGACGTTTGCGACGAATGGGCCCTTGACTGAATTCACGCTTGACGGGAAAAGAGTTGGTGACGAGCTGAAATTTGACGGAGCGCAAACGGCGGTGCCATTTACAGCTAAGCTGCGCTCGATTGTGCCGGTGGATCATTTCGAAGTGGTCTGCAATGGGCGCGTCGTTGAAACGCTAAAGCTTGCGGGTGCGCGCGATTCCGCGGACGTCACCGGGACGCTGCCACTGAACGAGAGCGGATGGTGCCTGCTGCGGGCTTCAAGCGATAACGCCGAGTATCCAGTGCTGGACAACTATGTCTATGCGACGACGAGCCCGGTTTACGTAACGATCGGAGGCAAGCCGCCTCGTTCGCCGGAGGATGCCAAGTATTTTGCGGCGTGGATCGACCGAACGATTGACGCGACCTCTCGCTATCCCGACTGGAACTCGCCCGCCGAAAAAGAATATGTGCTGAAGCGTCTTGCGGAAGCGAAAGCCGTCTACGAAAAGCTGCAATAGCGCTTCACAATACAACAGCGCTCTCCAAAAAAAGACGCCGCAGCTAAAGATTGCCGCGGCGTCCGAAGAAGCAAGAGAAATTACACAAAACTATTCGACGATGTGAATCGCTTCTTCGATGTGGTGGTGCGCTTTGTCGATGTGTTCGAGAGCTCGCTGCTGGAGACCCTGGGCGAAGGCGTTGTCTTCTTCCTGGGCGACATCGCTGTGGGCTTTGTTGACGAGTTCCAGTGAGCGGTGCAGACGGCCGCGCCAGTCGAGACCAACGTCAACCGGAGCGTGATCATTGATATCCTTGCCGTCATCAATGGAAGCCTTCTTGATTTCGTTGATGGCCTCATCGATTTCGTGAATGGCCTTCTTCTCCTGTTCGCGCAATTCGCCGCCATCCGGGCGCTGCAAATGGGCACGAGCATGACGCAGATCCGTTAGAGCGTGAAGATACGCGGGATGCTCTCTCGGAGGTTGCGGATTGGCAGAGATGAACGCAGGAACGAAGAGCAATAGAGCAAAAACAGCGAACATCAGTTTGTTAAGGCTTTTCATCGTACGCGTGGCTCCTGTTCGAATGAGATTGATCTACGAAAGACCCCGTTTGGCTGAAATGCCCAGACCAAACTAAAATGCGATTGATGGATTGCGAGCTCACGGCCGGTGGCCGTGTTTGATTCACCGTACCGTGCGCCCGTGTTGCGGACAACATCGCGATTGCAAAATGACGCCTGCCGGTTAACTGGCGCAGAGGACAGGGCGAATACTTTTCGAAAAGTGGCGAAAGACCGCTCGGGGATTGCTGTGTACCGGCACTGGAACGTTCACGATGTTCACGACCGTCACCCGCTTCTGTTGCTCCTATGCACCTCTGTCCCAAGGCGAATTAGACGCGATCAAGTATGAGCACTTGACGCGTCAGGGTTACTTTCGCTGGATCCTCAGTTGATCTGCTATTCGTGGATAACTGGAATTTCCGATGTAGCATTCGTGGTGTTCGTTCGAAAGCACCAACCCGAAATCCAGTATTTGAAGGCATCAATCTCGGAAGATCAGCGCCGGGAATTCGGCCGTCTCGTCGAAACCTCGGTCAGCCAAATTGAAGCTGGCCAGTTCGTCTCCCACAGTGGCATCCGCTTTCCCCAAAACGGTTGCCTTAGCTGCTGCCATCTGGGGCTGTGCCTCAATAACCAGCAACTAGTCGATGTGAATCTGATCCGTAAAGCAGGAGCGAGCGACTTTGATTGGCTTGACGAGCTTGTGGATTAATGGACGGCCGATGATGGCGCCAGAACTCAATCGTCGCCGAGCCGTGTTCGTCTTGGGAAAGATCGACGAGATCTTGAGCTGGGAGAAAACTAAAGAACAGGAGAAGGACGCGAGGTTTGTGGAGCTAGGAGAATATCTGTGCGAGGTGCGGGCGAAACAGTATTGGAGACTCGAGAATCTGAAATCGTTTGATGAGTTTCTTGAAAAGCGCTTCCCAGACTCGCGGCGAAAGGCGTACTACTTAATGGCGATTCACGAACACCTACCGCGGATCGCGAAGCCTGAATTGAGGTTGATGGGATGGACGAAAGCCCGGGAGTTGGTGAGGGTGGCCCGGAGGGAGGGACAGAGATTCGATTGTGCACCCTGGGTGCACAAGGCTAGCTCGATGCCGAGAGAGGAATTCAAGCAAGAAATCGAGCGGCATCTAACCGGGCAGGAGACTGAAGCACACGAGATCCTTTACTTCAAGGTGTACAAAAGCCAGCTTCCCGTGATCGAGCGGGCTCTTGAGACGGCAGGGTTGATGCTCGGCTCAAACAAGTCGAGAGGTTACTGCCTGGAAATGATATGTGCTGACTTTCTCGCTGGGGCCAACTTGGCCGAAGCTCAGCCCGAGCCTTGATTATGCAAAAAAGGTCGAATTCGACGCATCTGTCCTGGAAACAACCCCGACTCAAACTGGAGCCGAAAAATTATTCGATCCTCCGGACAAGCGTGCTCGAACGAGATAGCTGGAGGTGCCAGGAGTGCGGTTCCATGGGAGGCCTGGAAGTCCATCATATAAAATCCAGGGGCCGGCTCGGTCACGATGTGATGGACAACCTGATTACGCTTTGCGTCGGTTGTCACAGCAAGCGTCACGGCGGGTGCCGGTAGAAACGACGTGTCAAATGCCCCAACTCAACGGCGTGCGCGGCGAGCCCGCTACGATTGAACCCGGGACCAACGGTTGTTATTAGAAAAGCTATGTTGCTGATTCTTCTAGCCTCTAGCTGCGTCATAGATCATGGTTTGGGGGGGTATTTGGAGGGTTTTGTTCTCGATTGGTTCTCGACTTAGTTCTGTTCTCGTGTTGTTCTCGAGTTCGGAGCTCCATCCAAACCTGGAACCAGTATCCGAACCCGAGTCCTTGTGATTTGAAAAGATCTGTTGTTGATTCGTTTAGCCTCTCGCTGCGTCATGGATCATGATATTGGGCGTATTTTGGTGTTTTGTTCTCGATTCGTTCTCGGGCTTGATCTGTTCTCGTGTTGTTCCGGAGTTTGGAGCCCCATCCAAACTTTGAACCTGTATCCGAACCCGAGTCCTTGTGATTTGAAAAGATCTGTTGTTGATTCGTTTAGCCTCCTGCCGCGTCATGGATCGTGGCTTTGGGTAGCGTCGTAATGACAGGACGCGGCAGATCATTGACGCTAGCCGGGAATGTTATGGGGAGCCTTCCCGAGGGATTGACGCTCCCGAACAGAATGTTGGCGATGGCATCGCCGCCGCGCTGTCCTGGGCACTCTCTGGGACGACGATCGTGTTGGGATGGACGGCAGCAACAGCGCTCACGACAGCATCCTGATTCACCGGAGTGGAATGGATTATATCCGTGAAATTCAGGCTGGGGACGTCCATGCCTTCGCTCTCCAATTGGCTGGCAAACACTATGGCCACGTAGGAGCAAGCGGCGAGCGGCACGGTTTCGCTGACGCCCGCGCAGTTGTCGAAGCTGCTGGAAGGAAGCGGATGGTGCGTGCTTCGGGCTTCGCCCGACTGCGCGGAGTATCCGGTGCCGGAAAACTATGTGTATGCGACGACGAGTCCCGTTTACGAGACGATTGCAGGCAAGCTGCGAAGTTCGCCGGAGGATGCGAAGTATTTCGTATCGTGGATCGAGCGGACGATCGATATCACCTCTAAGTATCCCGACTGGAATTCGCCCGCTGACAAAGAATATGTCCTCAAGCGACTTGCGGAAGTGAAGGCGGTCTACAAAAAGCTGCAATAGCGCTCCGCAATGCAGCACTGATCTGCAAGAAAAAAAACGCCGCGGCTGAACTCTGCCGCGGCCTCCGAAAAAGCAAGAGAAACTACGCAAGATTACTCGACGATGTGTCACGGCGTGCGCCGTTAGAATCAATAGTTAGCCGCCTCGATTTACCCGTAAAACCGGTGGCATGTGCGACTAACTGAGTGACATTAGTATAAAGGTCATCTCGCGGCTGGCTAAGAATTCGCGCGTGAACACACAGACGAGCTCAGTCATTGAAGGACCACTTAGCCGTCGGCTGCGCGAGCGATAAAGTGATGTCCACTAGCGAGCAGAGCAGGCTGCGATTGAGCCACAAACAGGCATAGATCGCGATAGGTTTGAGGCCCTCGAAAGGCTCTTGGGTTCGAAGCTATAAACAAAACTTGATTTTTTCAGAACGTTTAGGCTGATCATTTCACAGGTAACTCGATCAGCTCTAAATTCCCCCAGGATGTGCTATCTCTGTATGTGAAGTTGCACCGAATTTCTTCAGAATGTTGCGAGTTGCTTGTTGCACTGCAGTATTAGTCAATACTGGGTGTTGACCAAAATCGTCCAATCCCCAATTCCAACGCATGGAACCAGTGGCAACGACACTGCTGCCTTCTGCTGTGGTGTAGACCGTCATATCCGAATTGTAATTTCGCCCTCGGATATCTGTATAGGGAGAGTTAGCTATTACTTTTGTACTCGGTGGAGCATGCCCAAACATTTGATCGGATTCGTAACCTAAAAGCCCAGGCAGATGATCGCCATTCCTCAATCCCGTGCCCTCGAAGACCCAACTGGAGGCATCTGCAATTACCATATCTTGAAGGTCATAAAAAAAGGACTGGTACATGACTCCAACCAGGGCATCTTCCGGCCGGTTAACCGGGTCGAGACGGAATTGAGTAGTTGTATGCCTTCTAACCTCCGGGTCTTTGTCGGAGCCCAAGGGATCCAGGGAAACGCTCTTATAGCAAACGATGGTCCGATCTGGGGCCCTAGCTAGGGAACTAGTTTGGAAGCGGATCTGAAAATAAGCGGTGTTGGCACCGAAGAAGCCCAGGCTCTCACCGATGCCCCTCGCTGTTTCCAGATGGTTGCGCATCTCCCAAGACCAATACTCATCATGACCCACCGAAAGAAACCCTCTGTGGAACAGAACCAAGGGGCCGCGAGCATGGGTGTCCACGTCGGTCGAGTAAGTCACATCGTAACCTTCCCGTTCGAGAAACCGAACCATGCTGTACTCAAAATAAAAAAAGTCACCTGCCCCTTCATTTCCCACGTATGGCCGATCGAATGAAACCATATATGCGCGTGGCTGCGTGTACAGGGACCAGCCGCCCCAGTTGTTGTAAGCCTCAAATGTTGTAACGCTCGACTGAAAAAGCAAATCTGATGACCGTGCGTCATCGCGAACGACGAATATAATGTAGTTTTGCTTTCCACTCGCTCCGCCCGTAAGCTTAACTAGGTACACGCCGCTAGCCCAGTCCGTTGGATCCGACGAATTCGGGATGTGAAGCTGATAAGGATCGTTCCATTGGCACTCCACGAGATGCGTGGTTGGATCTGGCGAAGGCGTCGGCTGCTTTGTCCCCGTTCGGATAATCGGGTCTGTCACTGCCCTACCACCCGCCCCGCCATACCAACCCATGCGGAAGAGCTCCATCACATAAGTTGGATCAGTCGTATTCACAAAAATATTAATATCCTCGCCACGATTGACACTGGTAAGTGAGGCGAACCCTTCGATCTCATTATTCAATGCTGCGTCGCTAATCTGCCAAGTAGTCGTGCCCGGCTTTGCGTTCTCGGCAATGATGGTGCCAGGCGCCGTGGATACAATTGGATTACTGAGTCGTTTGTCTACGACACCAGCTCCGGAACACCCAAAGATCATCAAACTGGCGATAAGGAGAGCCCCAAGTAAGCCAATAGCTTCAAGTCCCAGGCACAATGACCGCCGTTCCGGGTTCATAAAATACCCCCACAAAAACTCGCTCTAGGCCGTAGGGCATCGATGCATTGGAATCCAGGTTGGTCTGCGCTTGAGCGAGTTGATCCCCGCCGACGGTTTGTCGCCGTCTCGAAGAGGGCTCCTGGATCCTGAAATTTTCTGGAAAAAGGAACCTTGAGCTGGTTCTAGACTACGCCGCGGTTGGCAGTTGCGTTAGCTACTGGATCATCGGAAATGAAACAGTGCTGAAGTTGAGAATGCCAATCCGGAAGGGCGACACCGAATGCCCGCATAAGCCGGGAGTTCGAGAGAACGGAGTAAGCCGGACGGCGCGTGGGAGCTTGAAATTCCTCGGTAGAGATCGGGGTCACACCCCGCGCAATGAACCGGCGTCCCTTTGCGGCGTCGGCGAGCCATCGTGGAGCGTGCTGGACGGCCTTTGCTTCTTCAAGGATGGTTTTGGCGAAGTCACACCATGTCGTTTGACCTGCCGCGCTCATATGGTACGTTCCGCACAACTCGGAGAAAACAAACTGCCCACGATTCCGCTCACTTATGCCGGCCAGAACTTTGCAAGTAGCGACCGCCAAATCCGCGGCGCAAGTTGGACTTCCGACCTGATCACTTACAATTCTTAACTCTTCACGTTCCGTTGCGAGGCGCAAAACTGTCAACAAGAAATTGCGGCCCCGAGTGGCGTAGACCCAAGCCGTGCGAAAAATCAGGTGAGATACACCTGAACTGCGAATCGCTTGCTCACCGGCAAATTTGGTCTTGCCGTAAACGTTGAGCGGATTTGCGGAGTCTGTCTCGTCGTAAGGCGCTCTTTTGACACCGTTGAATACGTAGTCGGTCGAGTAATGCAACAAGACCGCGCCGATTTTCTTCGCTTCCGAGGCCATCAGTCCTGGGGCTTGCTCGTTGACGACTTGTGCCGTAGTTTCGTCTGTTTCTGCCTGATCTACCAAGGTATATGCTGCAGCATTGACGATAAGCTGCGGCCGGACCTCTCGAATTGTCTGGCGAATGTCATCAGGTTTCGCAAGGTCCAGCTGATCACGGCCGAGCGCAACCACCTCGCACAATTGGGGTAAGAGCCGCAAAAGCTCTCCGCCGACTTGGCCGTTCTTCCCAGTCAACAATATGACCGGCTTCATTTCTCTGGGTTCTCGGGTAGAAATTCGTAAGGAACTCGAGCAAGCACTGGAAACGCTGAGTCTCTCGCGGAAATAATCGGATCTGCAAGGCCCCAGCATATCTTGAGATCAGGGTCATTCCACGCGATGCCCCGTTCGTCCTCCGGATGGTAGAAATCGCTGCACTTGTATAGGAATTGCACCGTGTCCGAAAGCGCTAAGAAGCCGTGCGCGAACCCCATTGGAACATATATCTGATTTTGATCTCTGGTGGAAAGGAGCACGCTTGTCCAATCTCCGAAGTTCGGCGAGCCGTGCCGAATGTCAACGACGATGTCTAACGCTTCGCCTTCGACGACTCGGCAGATTTTCGCTTGCGGGTGATGTAGTTGGTAGTGAAGGCCGCGCAGCGTCCCTTTGCTGGAACGCGAATGGTTGTCTTGGACGAAGGTATCCGCGATGCCAAGGTCGGCGAACTTCGCTTGATGGAAGGTTTCGATAAAGAAGCCGCGCGCGTCGCGATGAATAACTGGCCGCAGCTCAAACACGCCCGGAAGAGATGTCTCGATTCGTTGCATTAACCCCGATGCCCGATAAGTCACGCGTCTGGAGCCCGACGCAGACGTAAGCTTTTTGCAAAATTCAGTCAGAAACTAATGAACTAGCGCTGGCAATTGCGTGAAGGGAACGTTCCCGATTCACATAATATTTCTCATAGTAGGAGAGATATTCACCGAGGCGAATGCCAGTGAGCCACTGTCCAGCATTCTTGTACCAGTCGATGGTTTGGCGTAGGCCGTCTTCGAGAGAGATGACGGGTCTCCAGCTTAACTCATCTTCTATTTTCTCGCAGTTCAGCGCGTAGCGACGGTCATGGCCCGGGCGATCCTGAACATAAGACAGTAAATTCTCTGATTTCCCTGTGAGGTGTAGGATGCGCCGAGCCATGGTTATATTTTCCTCGAGGTCCAGCCCTCCAATATTGTAAACCTCTCCGATTTTGCCCTTCTCAAGAACAGCAAGGATTCCTCGACAGTTGTCCTCAACGTGAAGCCAATCGCGCTGCTGCCTGCCGTCGCCATAAACAGGAAGAGTCTTGTCGCCAATGGCATTTGTGATCATAAGCGGCAAGAATTTCTCCGGAAATTGATAAGGACCGTAATTGTTCGAAGATCGCGTGATCACTGCGGGGAAGTCATAAGTACGGACATACGATCGAACCAAGAGATCAGCGCTCGCCTTGGATGCTGAGTATGGGCTGCTCGGTTGCAATTGCGAATGTTCGTCAGCGAACTTATCCGGAGGAATGTCTCCGTAGACTTCATCCGTGGAAACGTGCACGAGGCGGGAGATGGAAAGTTTGCGCGCGACCTCCAAAAGCACAAAAGTACCCGTGATGTTTGTTTGAATTACGGGCGACGGTTCGTAAATACTGCGGTCGACATGAGACTCAGCAGCAAAATGAACAACCGCGTCACAGCTGTGCATCGCGGTTTCCAAAAGCGGCGCGTCGCAGATGTCCCCTTTCACAAACGTGTGCCTGGGATCCTTCGCGACTTGCTCGATATTTGCCAGATTCCCGGCATAGGTCAACTTGTCGTAATTGACGATGGTGTAGTGCGTCCCTGTTCCGAGAATGTAGCGAATGAAGTTAGAACCAATGAATCCAGCGCCGCCTGTCACTAGAATTTTCATTGGCTCACGTTCCGCGCAGCAAGGGGAGCAACGTTAGCTTCATGACTAATTTTGTTGGCGCCTGTCTTAGCCACCAGTTGATTGGCCCGCAGGAGCGATTCGAATGTCCCGGCGTCGGTCCACCAACCGTCGAGAGTCTCATGAGTCAAAGTACCTTCTTGGACGTAAAAGTTATTCACGTCCGTGATTTCCAACTCGCCGCGGCCCGAGGGTTTCAAGCGACGAATCTTCTCGAAGACCGTAGTGTCATACAGATAGACTCCGATCACGGCATAGTTGGACTTGGGAATTCTTGGTTTCTCTTCGATGCCGACTACAAAATTTCCGCGAATCTCTGCGACGCCAAATCTCTCAGCGTCGGGAACTTCCTTCAAGAGAATTTTCGCTCCGCTTTCTTGCCGCGTGAAGGCTTCAACAGCTCTGCAAATGTTCAACTCGATGATGTTGTCGCCAAGCACCACGCAGACCGAATTGCCATCGGCAAAGTCTTCCGCCAAGCCGAGCGCTTCCGCGATTCCGCCCTCTCCCTCCTGGTAGGTGTAGTTAAGATGTTTCAGGCCAAAATCACGCCCATTACCAAGAAGCCGCAGAAAGTCGCCGGCGTTTTTCCCGCCCGTCACTAATAGGATTTCTTGGATGCCGGCGTTGACGAGCGTCTGGATTGGGTAGTACACCATCGGCTTGTCATACACAGGAAGCAGGTGCTTATTTGTGACCTTCGTCAGTGGATTGAGCCGGCTCCCTGTCCCACCGGCAAGCACAATGCCTTTCATATCGACTCCTTATCGTCAAGATGCATTTAGCGTTTCAGTAAGAGAAGCTTTCGGCGTGAAATACGAAGCAGAAGGATTGCTCGTCGAGTCCTACCATTTCTTGCGCTTTTACTAGTGCCTTCAATCAGCCATGGTTCCAGCCCCGATCGCACGAGTCCTTTGATTTCTCTCGTCCTCGCCAAGATTTTCTATCTTTTCCAGACGAGCAGTGGCCCGTTCAATCGCCCCAGAGAGAGAGCAGCGAAACTCGGTGGTCAACATATTCAGGTCGAGGGGCAAGGGACTTTCATTGGACATGCGAATCAGAGAAAGGTAACCCCAACGATTCGTTGAGCCGTTAATTAGTTCCAGTTTCAACTCCCATGGAGGTTCGGCTATTTCGTGCGCGAACCAGGAATAAAGCCAAGCCCCATCAGGTAGATAGTGCATGGGCTGAAGCATGGACGAAGAAAATCCGTTCTTACCCGACTTCAGAAAACGAACGGCGTCAAATCCGATCGGTTCAAGGGTATCTCGCAAAATCTGGCACATCGTGCCGAGATCCTGACACTCTCTCAGCTTTTCCGCAGCGTGCCGGATGGCCACATGATTGGCCAAGATTTGGCGGCGGCGGGTCACCCTCTGCAGCACCGAAAGGAGCTCCGCAAATTCCTGATAGCGCAATTGCTGCACCCCCAGAAAAATCCCAATTCCCGCGACGGCAAGAACCAATGCGATCGCTCTTCTTTGCTGCAGCAATATCAGGCTCATGAATCCGAATCCCGCCGTTACCGCGTAGAGCGTCAGTACTGCGTCTCTTTGCGACAGCCCTCTCCTTACCAATTTGTGGTGAATATGGGACTTGTCTCCGTCAAATAATGGTTTCTTCGCCACAAATCGCCTCGCCACCGCCAGCACCACATCCAATATCGGAAATCCCAGCGATACGATCGGAATCGCGACCGCCACGATCGTCGGTGCTTTCTGGGATCCGGCAAGAGCCAGCGCAGCTAACATGAACCCGATAAACAAACTTCCCGAATCGCCCAAGAAGATTGTTGCTGGGTGAAAATTGAATCGCAAGAATCCCAGCGTCGCTCCCGCCAATGCAATGGATAGAAACGCTACAAGTCCGTTCGGTGTGATCAGCGACATCACAAACACTACCATCGCCGAAAACACCGCCGACCCCGCCGCCAGCCCATCCAATCCATCTATAAAGTTGAACGCGTTCGTGATCAGCAGCACCCACAGCACCGTCAGCGGCAAGCAATACTCCCACCCCAGAGTTTGTCCCCCATGCACCAGCCCCAAATTGTGTATCCCGTACCCTCCCGCATACAGCCCGGCCGCCGCCACCGTCTCCACGGCGAATTTCCAGTACGCATTCAACGAGTACACATCGTCGTACAATCCCATCCAAAAAAATGATTAGCGCGGGGCCCAGCAGCCCCACCATCGCCCTCGAATGCAGCGGCGATGCATTTCCCAACAGCCACGGAATCACCATCCCAAGAATCACCACAGTCATGAACGAAAAATAAATGGCCACCCCGCCAAGCCTCGGCACTGGCATCGTGTGGACATGTCTGTCCAGCCTCGGCTCGTGGATCCAGCCTCTGGCATTCGCCACGTTCCGCACACACCACGTCGCAGAAATCGATAAACACATACACCCCAAAAATGCTAGTAGATAAGCCATGAATTCCGACGCTTCCTTAGAATAGAAATGGAACTTAGCTCTTAGGAAACTCTGTTCAGTTGAAGTTCTCGTGCGAGATACGATTCACAGATTGCCCACTGCCTTTACCTTTTCCTCAGAAGGCTGCAGACCGAAACGCGAATTGTCGTTCAAGAGTTCTGCGTACACATCCAAAGTTTGGCGAGCAATCTTTCCCTCCGAAAACTCTGTTACGGTTCGCTCTCGCCCTGCCTCACCCAACTGCAATCGCCGAACTCTGTCCAGTAATAAACTTTGAATGGCGTCGACGAGCGCCCGTGAATTTTTGATGGGAATCAAGAGACCGTTCTCACCATGGCGGACCACTTGCGAGCACCCGGGCGCATCCGTCGTCACGATCGCTCGCCCACAAGCTCCTGCTTCTAGCAAAACCCTGGGGAGCCCCTCTCGATAGGAAGGTAAACAGATCAAATGGGATCGATGAATAACGTCTAGCATCTCCGTCTGTTGACCCCACCACTCGACACTTCCCGATTCCGCCCATTCTCTGAGCTGCCGTTCGGGAATGCAGCCCGGATTGTTTGGATCGGGCGCTCCGACCAGCACCATTCGCACCGAAGCGCCTCGCTCGTGCAATTCTCGTGCGGCTTCCACGAACTCGCGCACGCCCTTCTCCCAGAGCATCCTCGCCGGCAGCATGACAACAAACTGGCCATCGGGCTCTGGGCCAGGCACAAATTGTTCTGTGTTTACCCCAAATCCCGCTATTACAGTCGTTTTCTCGGCAGGCGCGATTTTCGTCTTCAGGAACAGCTCTCGGTCATCTTCATTCTGAAGGATGACCCTACTGTTTTTAGCCCGAAAGCACACTCGCAACACTCTGACGAGTAAACCCCGTAGAACTCTGCTCGTCAGACTCGCTCTCACGAAAACAGGACCGAGCCCTGTTACCGTATTGACAGTCGGCATGCATCCACAAACTCGTGCTGCGAGGGACCCATAAACAATCGGTTTGAGTGCTATATGATGCACAATGTCTGGACGTTCCTCGTGATAGCTCTTAACGACTTGAAAGAAACTTCGCAACTCTTTAAACGGGTTCAAGCTTTTTCTCGAGATGGACCAGGGAATTACGCGGAACCCTTCTTCTTCGAGCCTTGAGCGATGCTCTCCTGCCCGAGTCATGACCACTACCTCTACGCCTAGACTCCTCAGTTTGCGTGCTAACGCTAAACGATGAGACCAAAACGTGGAGTCCTCGGTACTCAAAAAAAGCAATTTCATTCTCGTGAGTTTCCAGTTGCGAGGAATTTAGATTGGGGGTGCTCCTAGACCCTGCCTACAATCCAGAAGCGCATTTTGCTGCCGGAGCGACATCAAAGGCTCTAGGCCTGCGCTGGTTTTCTTCGAGCCATGCCTGGAACATCAGGATGTCCCATAAGTGATATTGCCAAGCTCCGCGTCCCGCCATGTGCTCTTCCCACGTCTGGCGAATTGGTGCGAGATCAAAATATCCTTCCCTTCGGAGCCGATCTCCGTCCAATAGACTTTCGGCCCATTCCTTCAGCGGTCCGCGCAGCCAACGACCGATAGGCACGCCAAAACCCATTTTGGGTCGCTCAATGAGCTCTGGTGGAATGTACTTGTATAGAATCTGGCGAAGAATCCATTTGCTTACTCCCTTTCGCTTTCTCTGTGAGGGCGGCAAGGTCCAAGCGAACTCCACCACTCGATGATCCAAGAGCGGAACTCGCGCCTCCAAACTGGCCGCCATGCTGGCCCGATCGAGCTTGGTGAGAATGTCGTCGGGCAGGTAGTTCACCAAATCGGTCAGCATCATCGCTTCTTCATTGCTCGCGCCATTGGAAAATTCCGCTATGCATTCGCGAACCGTGCTCGGCTCGCACCCACCAATCACAACCTCCTCGGGATTGTCCCAATGAGAGAGCGCCTGGTAGTACAGGTCTTGCGGGCTCTTTCGTGTGAGGAATGGGACAAGCTTTTGTGCCTTGTCTCCCGGCGTCGTCAGTCGAAGCGCCTTCGGGAGGAACGGTCGCGCCAAGCTAAATCCTTGGTCAATGCGCTGTGGAGGAATCCACTGGAGCATGCGCGCCGCAGCAATCTTGATCGGCCTCGGGATAGCTTTGCCATATTTCCAGATGCTTCCGATCAGCGTGTAACGACTGTAGCCACCAAAGATTTCGTCTCCACCGTCACCCGAAAGAGCAACCGTCACTGCTTGGCGGGCTAGCTTCGACACCAGATAAGTTGGAATCTGCGAAGAATCCGAGAATGGCTCGTCGTACATCCCAGGGAGCATTGGGACGACATTTAAAGCATCTTCAGGGCTCAGATAGAGCTCGGTGTGATCGGTGTGGAAACGATCCGCTACTCTACGGGCGTGGATAGCTTCGTTGTAACCGTCCTCCTGAAAGCCAATTGTGAAAGTCTTGATTGGCCTCTGACTCTGCGCCTGCATCAAGGCCACGACGGTGCTCGAATCGATGCCGCCAGAAAGGAATGCGCCGAGAGGAACATCGGAAATCATTCGAAGCCGCACGGCTCGAAGAAGCAATCGATGTAACTCTTCGATTGCTTCCGCGTCACTCAGTCGCAATGGCGACTGCTTTCCAGCCCGCGCGGCTTGCTTTGCGCTCCAATATCGCCGCGTTTGCGTGGCAGCGCTCTGGCAATCCACCGTCAAAAGGCATCCCGGCTGCAGCTTGTTTATTCCTTTGTAGATGCAGTGCGGTGAGGGGACATAGTTGTGCCGCATATACAGAGCGAGCGCGTCGCGATCTATTTCCCCGTCAAACTCCGGATGCTGCCATATAGCTTTCAGCTCTGAACCAAAAAACGAACGCGCTACCTGCGCGGCCGTAATAGAGGGGTTTAATTCCTAAGCGGTCTCGAATTAAATGTAGTTTTCTTTCTTGCCGATCCCAAAGCGCAATCGCAAACATCCCCACGAAGCGCTGTACAGCGGCTTCGACGTCCCAGCGCTCGAACGCCTCCAGGATGACTTCCGTGTCTGAATGGCCACGCCATTGATGTGGCCCGAGTTCACCGCGTATTTCTTCGAAGTTATAGACCTCACCGTTGAACACCATCACGAAACGGCCTGAAGCCGAATACATCGGTTGATGACCTTCCGCCGACAGGTCAAGAATCGACAGTCTTCGAAATGCCAGACCGATTCCTTCTTTCAAGTCATGGAAAATCCCTGAATCGTCCGGCCCCCGATGCGCAAGCGCTGCCCCCATCCGAGTTAAAACCTCGACCGGATGTTCCAGACGACTTCTCGTGTCCCAATACCCCGTTATGCCACACATGGAAAGTAGACGATCTTACCTACAAGTGTCATTGTTCCGCGGATCGTGGAGATGCAGGCACACCGAAGCGCTCACTTTGCTCCAGTTTATCCGGCCCCTCGATCGGGAATCGTAGCCCCGCCATCGTGCCGGTGAACAAAAACTTTATTCGCTGCCATTTGCTGTTTCTAACCATGAGAATCAGCCCAAGTTCCAGCAAGAGCCTATACGCTCCTACTGCGTAATAAAGCGGACGCTTGCGAGAACGCCGGATCGCAAGGAGCATGTTTCTGGCATTGTAGAACGTTCGCCACGCCGGTTTGTCCACCGTCCGGCCCAACCAGGCCTTCTTATACTCATAGTTATCCTCAAACACGGCGTCGCAAACAATCACCTGTCTGTATCCACTGCTTGACAGCCTCCATCCATATTCCAGATCTTCCCAGGCCATCCACATCAAACTCCATGGCACAATCCCTCGTCTCACAGGTTCCATCGAGTACAGCGCACCATTGCTGCTGCTCCAGAATGCATCGATCAGGGATGCGGACGGCCGTGATGGAACGAGCTTAGCGGACAGCGGCAATTCGCGAGTGCCTGTCAGATTGTATGCCCCTGCACTCGTCAGATAGCTCAGCGGGTAGGCCGCCCCGAGATTTTCCATGGGCTCAATTGCCTTCAATAAGGCCGAAACAACACTGGGATCGAAATTCCCATCGTGATTCAGCGCGTAAGCGCAGTCCGCGCCTCCTTCGGCAGCAGTCCTCAGCCGCTCGCAAAGATTTGCCCCTGAACCAAGATTCCATTCGTAAGACTTATAAATTACGTCGCCCCAACCCCTGTCCTCAATCAGTCTTGGTATTTTTCCCGTACCCTCGGAGTCAATCACCAGAATGCGCTCAAAGAACCTCGCATTGCTCCCGTGGACCTTATCTAGAATCCTCGCCACATCTTCGTCGTTTCGGTACGACGAAATCACCAGCCACGCAATCATTCGTGAAACCTCCAAGGCTAGGCAAACAGCCCCAATGGAAATTAGCAACAAAAACCACCAATGGCCGCATTCCGAGTGAAGCAACGCTAGCCTTGGATTGAGCTCTGCCCCCGATTCACCCTCCACTTTGAAGACTGATATCTCGGTGCTTTCCTTTCAATCCCTGCTTCCGCGCCGCCAAAACGGCTTACTATTGACCGCGCAACTTTCCCGCAACCGCTACGCTATCCCCTAGCAACCCCAAATTTAGTACTCTTTCGGCCACTCGATGCCCCCTGCCAATCCAGCCGCTCTTCCACGACGCGGAGTTCGTTTGCTCCACCGCCATCTGTTCGCAATCACAGTTTTGTCCACGATTCATCGCATCCTTGACAAGCGTCAAGGGATTGAACCCAAACGTCAGTGTCTCCAGTATCTGAAGGTTGAATTTCTGTAGATAGGAAGCAAACCCCCGCGCCGTCCAGTAATTCAGGTGGTCGCTCCCAACGTAGCGGTCCTTCCTTCCAATCAGCCTTTGCGTGATTCCCGCGTAATTCGGTACCGAAGCCAAAAACACGCCACCTGGCCGCAGTAACTCTCGGGCCCGCTGTACGTAGCGGCTGGGTTCCGGCAAATGCTCTAGAGTCGCCCACATCGCTATCACATCGAAACTATGCGGGAATACTGTTTGAAGGAAATCCCCTGATTGGATCTTCAGCCCCGCGCTTTGCCCAACTGCCACGGAAGCGTTCGAAATATCGATCCCCTGCGCCTCGTACCCCAACTCGCCGGCCGCTTTCACAAAGCCGCCTACGGAGCAGCCGACATCGAGCAACGTTCCCGTCTGCAACGTTCGCGAGAGCAACTCAATCTCTCTACGGTAATGATTCACCGAGAGCAGGTATCCCTTCAGACCTTCGCTCGAATAGTAGCGTCGTCCGTAATCCTCATAGTGGCCAACGAGCGCCGCGTCCTCCGGTCGGGGCCAGACAAAGGTCAGGCGACACTTGTGGCAACTGTAAAAGCCCGACTCTCCTTTTTCGAAAGCACGCTTCACCTTGTCCGACTCACAGCACGGACACTTGAGTACGCTCCTCTCCGCCGCTGCGGCAGCTACAGCAATCATTTGGCCTCCGCGCTTGGCTTCAAAAGTTGACCCAACAAATATCCACCTGTAGCTTCCCCGATTCGCGTCGAACCCTTCATTGACTTCGCTTCTTATAAAATGATATCTGCGTGCCTTTCTTACTAGCCCATGCCCTCGTTATTTAATTGTATTTCCCTTGTCCGCGCAACCTCCTCTCAGCCGCCGCTTAGCCTGCCCGCAACCTCTTTTGTTACTGCCTTGAATTATTTGCAATGATATTCGACCGAGCCTCGGCAGAGACGTGTACCGCCGCACCGTGTTTTGGATCAAAACCCGATACCACATTTCCAACAATTGTATTTCCCCCTCCAATTGATGAAAAATCGATACCATACTCCATTGTCGGTGGCTCCTGATTGTCAGTAATCTTGTTTCCGGTCACAACATTTCCAGTTGCGGTGTTGCCGATGGAACGGTTGGAGCTGCTGCTGCCATCCGTAATACGAATCCCGGCGGCGGTCGCTTGTTTTATCGGACAATTCCCCACCGTATGGCAACGTCCCGGATCAACAATGATGTTGTCCTTCACATGTGCCCCCGAAGACCCTATCAGTACGATCCCGTCCCCGGCCGCGCCAGAAATCGAATTGTCCGCAACAATCGCGCCCGCCTGCTGCCGAACCACGCTCAATCCCCAACCGTACAGTATGCCGTCAATATTATTTCCAATAATCTCTTCATCTTTGAAGTTTTCTGGCTTGGGCGCACTAAGCGGCAAGGACACCATAATTCCCCTATAGCACCTAAAGACATCATTATTAGTAATCGCTATCCTGGCCCCGTGTTCCTCGGGAGTATTCGGCTCGACATCCACAGGCCCACCGGGATCCCCTATGATGTCGCGGAATTTGTTGTTTGCAATAGCCACGTCCTCAGCATCGATGATGGAAATCCCATTCCGATGGCAAGCAATAAAATTGCATCGTTGGATGCTGATTTTTTCGCAGTAAGTACGGTGTGGCTTTCCATCTATCGTGCTTGTCAGATACACGCCGTCCATCGGAGCATTTCGAACTGTGACGTCTTGAATTCTTAGATTCTGTACGCCTACCAGGGCCAATCCATGCAGTCTCCCTACGAGTTCTTCTACTCTTGCGCCCCTCGCATGAGGGTGCATGAAAAAGGCTCGGAAGTTCCCCGCAGACTCACTCAGGATCGGCACGATCTCTTCGTTTGGGCCTGGATCGATAAGGAGCAGCGAATCTCTGGCAATACCCTCATTTGACTGGAACACCAAATTTCCCTCACCCGCTACGGAAATGTCGCGAGCGAGCCCGGTATCGTGTAGGACCTGTTGAGAGGCGGCAACATCAACGGTGAATCCCTGCAGGGTGATGTCGTGGTCAGGCTCCGCCGCGTCTGGGTTGGTATAATCCTGGTTCACCATAACGGCTGGCTGTACCCTGGAGTTCGCTTCCAATTTGAGAATCGTGTTGTCAGGTCCCGCACCCTCCAGACTTACGCTCGACCTAAGCAAAATTGCTGGTTGGCCCGGGGAAGCATGAAGTATGAACGTGCCCGCTGGAATCTGTACTCTGCCGCCGCCAGCTTTGCTTGCTGCATCAATCGCTTCTTGGATGCCCCCCGTTTTGCTCTCAGCTTGAAATGAGGTGGGCGAGAAGACCTTGCCACTCGGATTTGTCTGGAATATCTGAAGCGCCGCCAAAAAGACAAAATGATGTGTCCTCCAATGCCCCAACCAACCCCGCGGTGCATTCAGCAAGTCAAATAGCAATTTTGCGCTCATAGAATTCATACCTCTTGCGTTACTCGCGGTTTAACCCTCTCGAATCCGCAGCAACACCTTCTCTACCGCAGTCTTGCCGGAAAGAAACATTCAGTCACGCTCATACGGACGAGGTGAAATCATCAGCTAGAAATCGCTCAAATTGCTGCGTGTCGACCCGCGCGGGCGCGGGGGGCGCGCCGGTTCGTCTCCACAGAGATATCGCGTCGAGCTTGGCTCGGAGAACCAAGAGGCCATTTCCCCTCAGCGACCATTTGACGATCTGATAGATGCTGTACGCCAAGCGTCCGAGGCCATATTTCCACAATACCCTCCGAGGTACATTTTTCAAGATTGCGAGCTCCATGTTCCGCTGAATGTAATAGCGGTACAGGGGCGCATCCGAGGAGCTCGTGCCTCCGCCTTTGTGATGCACAATGGCTTGCGGGACATAAAGACACCGATAACCTGCAAGGCGGGCACGGAGCGCAAAGTCAACATCTTCGTGATAGGCGAAGAAAACCGGATCAAATAGACCGACATCCATGATGACTGACCGCCGCACCAACATCGCCCCTCCCGAAGCCCCAAAGACTTCCCGGGCAGTTAGCCAGGCGTCTGCGCTACCCGTTCCAATCTGACTTGCTCGAAGAAGCCGGGTGAGACGGATGCCCATATTATCAACCCTGCCGTCTAATGTTCGAACCATCCGACACGCGAAAATCTGAAATTCCGGGAAATGCGCTACGCTTTCTTCTAAGGCCCCTAGAGTCCCAGCCCCAACTACGGTGTCATTATTTAGAAGAAAAAGGTAATCGCCTACTGCGACCTCGCATCCTCTGTTGTTGGCAGACGCAAAACCCGTGTTCGTTGCCAGGAGTACGTGGCAAATCGCGGGATTGTCGAGCGACTCGACAAATTCGGCCGTACCATCCGTTGAAGCATTGTCAACGATCACCACCTCCCAATCGGGTGTTAATTGCGGGATCAGACTTGTGAGACACGGCTGCAAATAGTGCAAACCGTTATACGTAACGATAATTATACTAAATCGCATAAATATTTAAGTTATAGAATATAGTGATTTAAACTGCGATATATGACGATCCTTGGCCAGGTTAAATCCCCGCGAAGAACAGGCGGTTTGTCTTCCCGTTTGAAACCGGCACGATTTGGTTTAGATAGATAACGAAAAAAGGCAACAGATAAAGCGTTCGGACATAAATCAAAAGTGTAAACCCGGTCTCGCATGAAAGGATCAATAGAAAGAGCGCCAAAGCTTGGCTCCGAGACGCCAAATTGTATCTTAAGAACCGGTAAAGGCCGAAGTAGATCAGGACCAGTAGTGGTACCGATCCGCGCAGGAGATACTCGAGAGGTCCTGAATCAACCATGGAGAAATCTGAAGGCATAGCCAGACCAAAGGGAGACAACGGATGGTCCAGCAATTGGGTTATCTTTCCCCGCTCAGAGCCCCCCGGCCCATAACGCCCCAACGGACCACTGATTTCGCTATTTAGAAACGCACCCGCTAGCTCTGCACGCACTTCTGAGGCGGCGATTTGATTCTCGACGAAGCGCACCCCAACCGGGCTGACCAGCAGAATACACAGTGCTGTTGCCGCGAGTGCCTTGCGGTTGTATTTCCAAAACCACACGCCCATTTGTACCAGGGCCAAACCCGCCAAAGCCAACGACGTAAATGAGGTCAGAGCCACGAGGAGAATGAACTGGCAGAGTGCGAAAAAAAGGGAGAGTGTCTTCCCACGCGCTTTATATGTTTCCCAGTTGAGCCAGAAAAACACATAACTGAAGAGTCCGGCCGCAGCGTGAGTTCCAAAGGTGAGTACAGGCTTATGTAAATCGGCCATCGTCTGCACCAACTCTGGGTAAAATTGGGTATAAAAGGCGGATAGGAACTGGCCCATCCATTCAATTCCAACGAGTATCGCAATCCCCGAGGCGATGCTGAGTAAATTCGCTCCCACAAATGCAGCGTGCACAAAACTACTCGGATAAACTTTCTTGAGGTCCAGAGTGAGCATAAGTGCGAGCAGGCTATAGAGAGCGAGGTCGGCCCACCCAAACCGAAAGGGCCGGAGTGAAAATGTGCAGGCGATCAGAATAATCATGATCGGCAGCGATATGAACGTCACTGCTCGGGGACGGGTTCCGTCCTTCCACGCTAAGTACGAAAGCAAGCAAAGTGCGACGGCTAGGGAAATCGCGAAGAAGACCGAGTTCTGCACTCCGCCTATCGAATTTGGAAAATAAAGGCCGGCCCATAGAAGAAGAACAACGACCACTTCCTGACTAGTAACACGACTGGCAGATCTGGCCGGAATACACCGCCGTGACATGACAGATGACAGTGTGGATGAGTTAGCGGCCATGACCTGAGTCCATTTGTGAATAAACCTACGTGACTAACCGAATTTCAAATATTCAGCTTCCCTAAACCTCAGTTTCGCTTTTTTTTGCGATGAGGAGCAGTTCTTCTCCGGCAGCCTTATCTAAATGCAGAGCAAAGGATTCCATCGATCGGAACAAAACTGAGCGCAACTTGATGTGCCAGTTTCCTCCTCTCCCCATCTGCGTTACGCCATCGCGTCTGATATAGCTACTCAGGGTGCACACGCCCTGGGCCCAGCGCGTGGTGGAACGCAGTGTCTTGGGGATCAACCCGGAGTCAGCCACTATACTTCCAAGCGAATCAAGCGAGAAAATATGTAGGTGACGCGGAGGATCCAGATGAACCCAAGCAGATTGGAATCTGCGATGACCGAGTGACAAAATATTAGGAGTCGTGATCACCAGCGTTCCCCCGGGAGCAAGAATGCGGCGGCACTCTGAGAGAAGTGCCCGAGGGTCAGGCACATGCTCGAAAACGTGGCACATCACGACCGCATCAAAGGTCGCATTCGGGAACCTCTGTTCCGATAAGGATCCCTTTCGCAGATTGAGCGAGTAATTGCTGCGAGCAATTTCAATAGCTTGGGGGTCTGTGTCTATGCCTTCCACCTGCCATCCGAGTTGCTGCATGCCGTCAAGAAAAGCGCCGCTGCCACACCCAATTTCCAAGAGCCTACCAGTGTGCTCTCCCCTCAGATACATCAGCCCATTAGCCGCGGCCTGCTCACGCAGCGACGGTAGGAACACTAGAGGAAGCGCGAGAAGTCGGTCCAAGAGCGATACCCTTTGCCCGTAGCCATAGGCTAGGCCCGCATAGCCGCGCTTAACACTTTGACGGAAACGATACACAAGGGAATCTGGAATAGGCCTGTGCGTGTAGTAGGTGCGATACGCTCGGTAAAGTTCTTCCTGGTTGGGCATCGGATCCAACCATACGAGGCCGCAATCTAAACCCGGGCATCGCTTGAGATTCCATGTTCCAGAAGAGCCATATAGCCTATCCTTGAGCCCATCATAGAGGGGTTCGCCCAGCGCACCACAGACATAGCAAGTCGGGCACGCACTAGACCCGACCTGGTGTTCAGAACACGGATTATTGAACGCTGCTTGAACGGAGGCCATAGTTTTGCCGAAAGTGGTTCTGTGCCAGCTTTCGTTCTTCGGGTGTGAGAATAAGGAACCAGGTCGTAAGCACAAAAACTAGAGTTGTTACCGAAAGGAAGACCCCTTTTAAGACCAGACCCTGCGCAAGAGTTGCCAACGCCAGCGTAAGCAAAGCAAAGGCAAGTAGAGAAAGGGTCCTAGGCGCGAGAGAAGCGCTGATCGGCAAAAATCGTCTCCCAAAACCAAATAGAATGAATGCGTCGATAGCCACACGCCCGGTCCAAACAATGGCCGCGCCTTCAATGCCGAATGCACTGACCATCCACCACAACGCCAGTAGGTAGCAGGGTAGCTCAACCAGATGCAGTCTTGCGGTGAGGTCGGGCCGCCCAGCGCCCTGCACCAGTGCGAAAGGTACTTGAGCCAGACTGTTAATGAACACGCCCACCGCCAGCCACTGTAGTACGCGAGCACTGTTTCGTGCGAATTCAGCCCCAAGCCAGAGTCTTAGACCATCTTGTGCCAAAACCACAATGAGCAGGACGACAGGGAATAGGATAAGGAAGATGTATTTGACGCTCCGGTCGTAGAGGACTGCCGCCCGCTCACGGTTATGCGCAAAACTCGTCGAAAACGCGGGGAACATCACACCGACCATGGCTCCAGGGACGAGCCAAAGCTTCGTCACCACTTCATATGGGGTGGCGTAATAGGCCACCGCGGTCACCGAAATCAACCCGGCAATAAGAAACCGATCCAGAGTCACCATCAGTGGGCCAACAATATTGCTTACCGTCATCCACCCACCGAAACGCAAAAGCGGACCCGCCGATGTACCGTGCCAAATGATCTGCCGTCGTAATTCCGGAACTACTCGTAAGCAAAGCCACAGGTGCGCCAAACAACCCACAAAACGCCCAGCGACCAAAACTCCCACAACGGGCACAAGGCTCTGCGAAAAGGGAAGAACCAGCAGGGGTCCGGCAAACGTGAACACGCCAATCGGAATACGCAAAGCATTCACAAGTTTGAATCGCTGATGCGCCTCCAGCAAACCGCGAAGTCCTGCAGTCACGATCACCACAGGAACGGACAGCCCGAGCAGCCGGAAGGCGAAGACTACTTCCGATTGCAGCGCTTCAGGAACTTTAAGCGCATGATGCACTAGCCACGGCGAAATCCCGATGATGACGCCGGCGCCCGCGACGCCCAAACCCAACATTAATAGGAGGGATGTCCATGCCAGCGTTGGAATTTCGTGGTTTTCTCCGCTCCCGAGCTTCTTCGCCACCAGTTGCGTAAGCGCCCTGCCTAGCCCAATGTCAAACAGGCTGGCATATCCAATCAGCGCCCACGCCAGGGTCAGCACACCGAAGCGGTCTTTGCCCAGACCATGTATCAAAATGGGAATCGAGAAAACGGCCACGATCAGCGGCGCGCCGCTTCCGATCAGGTTCCATACCGTATTGCGCGCCAGCAGCCGCCCGCTAGTCAGGTGCAGATTCCCGCTATTTGTCGTGTTCTCAGCCATTTGCGATCGCGCCCATCTTCCTATCGCGCTTCCCGGTCACCTGCCTCCCCCCCACGAACCCTAAACTCTAATTCGTTTTGTTTAAGTACCTAAAATCTTTATTGACAACTTCGCTAACCATGCTACCATTCTCAATGTTCTCGCGACTCATCCTTCGTTCCGTTTTCGTCACTCGCAATCCCTCTCCCTTACAACAGCTTCCAGTTCCGGCCTTGCCTTTCCTATCTAGTCTATGTACAGCCGCAACTAAGGACTTAAAACCTTAAAACCCTTTAGAATCCATGTTTACAGAAAAACTCCGGGGGTACCCATCGAATTGTCATCCCGAGCAACGAGAAGAATCTGCCTTTTTTTCTCCCCGCTACCATGCCCTCCCGCTTCTACGGCAGCGTTTCTAAGTCCGCTCCATCCAGGTCCACGGCCATCGCCCCATGGATCAGCTCCAGCGAAACGACCAGCCGGTTTCCATTCTTCCGCCGTACCACGATTCCCTCCATCCCTTCGAGCGGTCCGCTTCGCACCCGAACCCGTCGCCCGATCGTCAAATATGGATGCGGTTCGGCGTGCAGTCCCTTCTTCAAAAATCCGCGGATCCTTGCGAATTCATCTTCCGGCACCGCCACTGGCCTCCCCGCAAACGCCACGAGGGACGCCACGCCTGGAACCTGCAGAACCCGAAGGCTGTTATGCAACGCAAGGTGGACAAAGACGTATCCAGGGAACAACGGCATCATCAGACGGACCCTACGGTCTTTCCACCTGCGGACCGATTCGTACTGCGGCAGAAAGATCTCGACGTCGCGTTCGAGGAGCTGGTCAGCAACGCGCCTTTCGTGGTTCGCGCGCGTATACGCTGCATACCACTGAGGCTGGAGAAGCGCTCGGTCTAAATCGGCGGCGAGGGTTGCCGCTCCCGATAACAGCGTCGTTTTGGACTCGATTCTCGATATGTTCAGCATTGCGTTCTCACAGCTTCGCCCCGTCACTTACAGGGCGATTTGTGACCTAACCCATGTTATTTCTGCGACTTACAGCAAAACCTGCTCGTTCACTCCCCCTGTGGAGGCGGCTGGAAGCTGTCGCGCCGGTCCAAATCCTTATCATGATCATGCAAGTCGCTGTCTCCAGCACCATTCCGCGAAAACCAGTGCGCTCGCTCTTTCAGCGTCGCTACAACTTCCTTCGCGAGAATCTTGCGCGGATCGTCCGGGTCCGCGGCACGCCATTGCTCTGCGCCGAGCACCCAAACCACGGACATGGAAAACACCAAAAACGTTCCGAGGAACATGATGAGCATCCGGGGTGGGAACGATTTCTTTTCCGGAACTTGCGCGGGGTCCAGGACTTTGACGCTGGGAGTTTCCTTAGCCTCTTCCACCTTGGCGAGTTCATACTGCTCGGTCAGCATCTCGAAAACAGTTTCCTGAATCTTCGCGCGCCGGTAGTAATCCCCGTATTTCACGCCGAGCAACGGCAGATTGCGGATCGTGGGAAAGGGTATGCCTCCGATCTTGCCGGAGGATACGTCGTCCGCTTGCGCAGCAGGCGAATCGGCGCCTCTTGCTGCAGTAAGGTTCGCGGAGTGGCCACTTGAGGCGTTCTCCTGGCTGCCGCCAAGCTTGTCGAGCTGTCTGCGAAGTTCCACGACGCGCGCATTCAAGGCGCGAACACGAGGATTGTTGTCGGTATAGATCTGCCGAAGCCCTTCGAGCTCTGACTGCGCAGCAATCAGCTGCCCTGCGAGCGTTCCCGCCGCCTCGAGCATAGCTTTGCCTTCGGTCTGGATGTCCAGCGTGTTGTTCTTGCTGGAAAACTGCGCAAGTTGGTTGGAAGCATCATCGAGATCGCGCTTTGCAACCTTCAGACGTTCTTCCAAGAAGACGCCTTCGCGGTGAGCCGCGGAAGTCGAGAGCTCAGCAATTAGCGAGTTCAACTGATCGACGTAGCCGTTAGCAATCGCCGCAGCACGCTTCGGATCGTGGTCCGTAACAGAGATGGAGATGATTCCGCTCTTGCGGTCTTCTGCGATCGATGTATTTTCATCCAGTTGCGTCCGGGCGTCCGCTACTAGTTTTTTTTCGTATACTTTCTGCAGTCCAAATTCTTGAATTAGGCGCTCCTGCGCTGTCTGGCTTCTGAGCACGCCGATGAAAAGAGCGCCGGAGCTTTTCATTCCGAGCAAGTCCCCGGCCACAGATCCCAACCCACCACCGCCAACTTTCGCGGCCATCGCTGCCATCATCGCTAGGCCCGATGAAGATTGCACATCCGGTGGCATAAGCTGCGCAGTCGATGTGAAGGTCTTAGGAATCAAGAAGGCGACCAGCATCGAAGCCACCAAGCCGAGCACCCCGGCTCGAAAAAAAAACAAACGATGCTTCCAAACTAAACGCAGGCGTTCCGCTTGCCACTCGCGCGAATCCTCGATCGGCATTTCCGGCAACAACACCTTTCCGACAACCGGTTCCGCCGCGGTCTCAGGCTGCTGCTTGGTCGCTGTCTGCGTCACGTCTCCCTTTCTCCAGACCCTTTTAATCTACCTTTTCCAAGACTGCGGCCAGAAAACCAGTTGCAACGAAGTCGTTACATTGGTCTGGGCTCCAGGAGTGATGATCGGATATAACCAGCGTTCGTACTGGAATGTGCCGGACACGCTTAAATCATCGTGGAGCCAAAAGTTTGCGCTCAGTGAGGCATCTGTTAGCGAGCCCCCTCCCGGCATATATTGCTGGCTAACCTTTTCGTGCCTGAAGCTGGCCTGAATAAAACTTCGCGGACTGAATCTGTAGTTGCTCCAAGCCTGAACGCCCTGACTATCTCTGCCCATCCAGTTTCCGAGCAGGTTGCCATCGTTCGTATACGACCCGCTTGGATATCGATTATTAAAATAGAAAAGGCCGGGACCATAATGAGATTGAGGGGTGCCGTTTTCGAGGCCGCTGGGAAGATCGGTATAACCGGCCTCGACTCGAAGATCCAACTTATTCAGCTTGGGAACTTGCGCCAGATACAACCCAGACCAAATCGCGGCATTGCGCCAGTAGACTATGGGCGAGAATTCATCTTCGACGAACGCCTCGGTGTAAAAGTTCAATCCATTTTTCACGCGTGGAATTCTCAATGTAAAATCGAGCCCTGATCGACGGTCTCCCGGGTCCCCGTTACCGCCTTCCTGGCTGCTATTGCCGGGTGAGTAGCTATGAATAAAGGTATAAGAAGTCAAAGGAGTTGGACCACCTGCAAAAACCACCGTGAGAGAGAAACCGAGCTCAAAATTAGGTAACGGCTTAACACTGAATCTGGATCCGTCCAAAAATGGTTGGCGACTTAGAGGTTGGCCAAACTGGCCCACGAGGCCCGTGTTGGTTTGAAAAACGAAATCGTGCCCCGTCAGCTGCCCGAGAAACGTCTCCATGCGCCATGGTCCAAGCCAGCCAAGAAAACTGGGAAGCTTGAACGGCGAGACGCGGTTGATGCGGAGCATGTTCACGGGCGTTGCGTTATCACTGAACATCAACGGTCCGCCGAGGCTCGGTCCCCACCACAATGTCTGTGGCCCGAATGTAATTTGCCAGTTGGAAAAACTCAAACCAACGTAACTATCCAACAATTGAAAGCGATTCACAGCGGCGACGGGCGTTGGTGGAGGAACAGAGGGAAGATTGTTGCTCGCGAATATGAATTGTCGAGCGCTTGCGGATAAGGCGGGAGCTGACGGGGCATGTTGGTACTCCGCACGCACGTAAACTACGAGGTGACCTTCGGTCGCCCATGCAGAGAACCCATCGGCGGAATTTAACCCCTCTTCGTAGGGTCTCCCGTAATCATTAATGATCGTCTGTCCGAAATGGAACCCATCGGTGAGAGGCTGCCCTGAGATTCCGGTGACGCTTGTGTAGACCGATTCTACTTTCGCGACTCTGTTCTCGCCTTCGCCCATCTCCCGTAACTCGCCGGCAAATTCCTTCGACAGTTGCATATACGTTCGTACAGCTTCCGATGAGCTGCTGTCCTCGACGCTCCGATTTTCAGCCTCGTTGAGGAGCCGGGCGCATTCCAAGCGTGTCCAAGGGCGCATCCCAAACATTCCGCTGTTCACATAACCCATTGCGGCGAGGCGATCGAATGCGGAATAGACCCAACTGTCCATGGGGACATAAGGTGAGCCCATATTGCTCGAGGTGAGATTCCCTTCGTTCCGAAACATTTGGCTGATCGATTTCCAAGCTTCGCCGCCTAGTCCGGGATCATGATTTCGGCTGTAGATGTTCTGCCCGATCAGGTTGCCTATCATGCCGCCGACGAAGACATCAGAGGGAAAATGCTGGCGCCCATGAATCCGCGAGTAGTCCACCAGGGAAGCGAGGCCGTAGACCATGATTTTGACATATGGGCTGGGATATTCGTGTGCCACAACTCCGGCTATGGACCACGCCGCCGCCGCATGCTCCGAGGGAAACGATGTACCACCTTGAAAGAAAGGTCCGGTGCCGTTGCCTTGGTAAGGCCGTTCGCGCCCAAGCGGGTATTTGAGTGACTCGACCATTACCAAGCTATTCAAGGCCGCCTCACCGGCCAGAAATCCGGTCTCGCTCCAGTGTTCGTTGTGCTTGATGTGGCCCAGCACCCACATTCCGCCCGCACCCCCGATGAGCGCTCCGATTCCGGCATTAGAAATTGTGTTGTAGTGGCTAATCGTCGTGGGATTGTGCGACAAACTCTTGCTATAGTCGTAATCTGTCACGAAAAGGCCCGCGGTTATCCCGCTCACTGGCACTAACCACTGCACATCCGAGAATCGAAGCTTTGTAGGACTCGTCCAGATTTGTTCTTGGTCTTGCAAGAATTCCTTCCCTAATCCCTTAAAGCTCAATGGTGGGGCCGCGTTAAATTCCGAATCCGGATCCGTACCGACTTTTTTCCCCGCGCTCGATTCCTTTGTTTTCGCGACTGAACTGCTCTCTTTTGACGCCTCCTCGCCCTGCTCCCCTGCCTGAGGAAGTGCAGCCAGAGATGCAGCCGCTGTCAGCGTCAAACTCGACGCCGCCCAGCTAATTGCCATCACGATGAAACACCTCCGCACCATGGGCATCCTTTGTCACGGATGAAGGTACGCCGCTGCCAAGGCTACAGACGAAGCCGCTGACACTGCTTGCAAGATCAGCGGCCAGTTAGTACCGCCGATTTTTGGCGCCTTTTCGGGCACGACGATTGTGTCTCCCGCTCGCAAAGTTGCACTCATCGGATCGCCACCCCACCAACCATCGCTGTTGTTTTTCGCCGCAATCACCGAGCCGTCAGCGCGGATCACGAATACTGCCTTCTTATCCGCGATCTGCGTCACACCGCCAGCTTGGCTGAGATACCACTTGGCACTGTGGCCTGGCCGATAACTGATGGCTGTTGGATTGAACACTTGGCCGTTCACCATCACGTAGCCCGCTTTTTTAGGAACAAAAAGAACGTCGCCGTCGCGAACTTGCACGTCGGCAGCGGTGTTTTGCCAAGTCTTCATATCCGGCGAGATATGGATTACCACGCGGCCGATCGGGGCGCTCGCTTGCAGTTGAACGAGAGCTGCTTCTGTCTGACCGATTGCCGTCAACTTAGCGTTCTTCTGATCAGTAGTTGTGTCCGGCAGCGCTTTGAGCGTTACCTGCTCCGCCTTGACCCTTTGCACGAGCTCCATATGGGACTTCAACTCTATCTCACGCACATCGCGCCTCATCAAAACTGCCCCATAGGCATAGGATTCCGAATCCAGCCCTCCGCTGCGGGCCAAGACAGAGCTCAGCCGCTCTCCAGGCTCGATACCGTAGGTGCCCGGGTGCAGAACTTCTCCTCGCACAGTCATGGCTGCGCCAATATCCTTCCAGCGCGGAAGCTGCCGAATCGTCAGAATGTCTCCGTCACGGAGTGGAATATCGGCCTTCTCATCTCCGCTCATAGCTGCTGTAAGGTTCAGCTGCAGAAGATCGCTGGGATTAGCTCGAGAGGCGTTCATATCGAAACGCGCGAGATCAGCGCTTTCCGTGTAGGCGCTCCTCTTTACTCCACCGGCCACGCGAACCAAATCCTCGACATGCATGTTCGTTGTGAGCGGGTACCGGCCCGGCTTGGCCACTTCACCGGTGATGTAAACCGTCGGCGGATCCACTCGCGCCGCATTGCGGTGAATCAACAAGCGGTCGCGTGGCTGGATCAAAATGTTGTCTACAGGATTTCCCGCAAGGGCTTCGCGAAGATCAACGCTGAGAATTTTCATCGTGCCGTCTGGCTGAGTGCGGAATAACTGAGCAGAATCAAGCGATGCATCCTGAGTGACCCCACCAGCCAGGTAGATTGTGTCTCTGAGGTACGCTTGACCTGAAGTGCGATACTTTCCAGGCTCCCGCACTTCCCCACCAATCCAAACCTCCGGGGCCGGCTCAAAATCGTAACGGCTGAAAACGCGAACGGTATCAAGTGGCTGAAGCTTCGGTCCTGAGGCTGGATTCGCCAGAGCTGCACTCAGATCAAAGCTTTCGACGCTCGGATGAAAATCGGGCGGATTCAGCCTGATGATTTCTGCATAGTGCGGCGCCGGCTCCGGCAATAAGTCTTTGTAAGACCCAATCAGGTCAGACAGGTTCATCCCCTGTTTGTAGGAGAATCTTCCAGGACGGAGTACATGCCCCTGAAGGTAGATGGCGTCTTCGTTGTAGGGAGCGATCGGAAAGATATGCACCTCGTCCCCATCATTAATCTTGAATCCTTCTAGCTGTTTTTTGGCTGAATCAGCGTCCCCAGTGGGTGAGAGGTCGAGAGCAAGCATCGTGCGCTTTTCGTGGGCTTCGACGCGTTGAACTTCAATGTGATGCAGAGTGGCCGTTGGAAGGATTCCACCAGCGAGTTCAAGAACGTCCGCAAGCGAGCTTTCGTCGCGTAGCTCGTAGATAGCCGGTCGCCGCACCATTCCATCCACAGTCACTTGCGGACCCAAGGCAGGGACGAGCAGCGTGTCGCCATTCTCCAAGCGGCTCATATCGGACCGCACTCCGTGCAACAGCAAATCGTAAGCATCCACCTCTTCCACGAGCTGCTTGCCCCGCAAATGTTTTAGGGCACGCAGCGAGCCGCGAGGAGTTATCCCGCCTGCGACAAATAAAGCGTTTAGCGGAGTAGAAAGCGAACTTATGTCGTATGCGCCCGGCTGTGCAACATCCCCGACAACATACACACGAACGGTTCTCAATTTTGAAAGGGAAACATCCGCTGAGACATCCCTATACTCAGTTCGCAGCGCCTGTTGCACTGCTAGCTGCACGTCGCCAAGACTTCGCCCGCTCACTAGGAGCGGCCCCGCTTCTGGCAACGACACGCGCCCTTCACGATCGACGACGCGATACATTCTTTGCGAAACTCCGCCCCAAAGATCTATCTCTAGGCTGTCACCTGGACCGAGGACGTAATCAGGTCCGACCGGAAGGTCCATGGGAATTGCTTCTGGGTCATTCGAAGAGTTGCGGAAAACGTCCAATCCAAAACGCTCGGTCGGTCGCTGGCGGGTCGATGCCTGTACATACATGTCATAGAGCGACGGAATGTCGGAATAGGGATTCGCGCGGTGGACCATTCTCACCGGCGATACGTCTTCCTCGTTGGTTCTTTCAGTCGTAGGTCTTGCGCGCGATGGCCGTTCCATTCCGCTTTTGTCTGAAGTAAACCCTCCGTCACTTCGACCTGTCGCACTCGGTAGAGAGCGCACATCGCGATTCAACGCCGAGCCATCGATAGCCGCTTGGCCCAAAGTTTGAGAACCGGCCAACGGACTGGCGTCACGTTTGATCGGACTGGAAGTCAACTCGAGGTTCAGCGAAGAACCAGCAAGACTGCCACCGTCCAGCGGATCCGTAGCCTGCGGCAATCCGTCCGCTCGTAAGATCCGCGACGGGCTCTGCGATGGCTGTTGTTCAGGCACCGCCTGCTGGTTCGGCTCTGGCGATGACATCCCGCCGGGAGCGCGCGTATTTTGGCCGCGACCTGCCGGAGACTGCTGCTGACAATCTTCGTCTCGACGAGAATCGCACGTCGCCGTGCGTTCGAGATCCCGATCGTTTCTTTGCGGCCGAAGCGCATCTGTATCTTCCTGTGCCTCAATCTGAACCAGCCGCCGCGCCCGCTCCTTGAGAACTAATTCGTTTTCTTTCGCATAGTCCGAATCTGGATTCGGGGTCGGTGTCAAGTATCCATATCGCTGCAATAACCGCGTCGCGATCGATCGAAATGCTACGTCTCGATCCAAACGATCGAAAATTGCTTGATCCGTTAGAGTAGAATCCTCGACGACTTGGCCGTTATCGGTAGCCTCCTTCGCTACCCAGCGCTTCAATTCCACCAGCAACCCTTCATCCTTAACAAGTACTAATCGAATCTGAATCGCGGAGGCTGCCACCCGTCCCAGGTTTTCCTGCGCAAAGTCTGGTGATTGTTCGACACCAGAGGTGTTCCGGCTTTGATCACGCGTTGCACGTTGCTTCTCGGTTTGCTGCTGCGCGTGAGCCAGTGAGCAAAAAAACAACGTTAAGGCCAGCCCCAGGATAATGTCCTTCACTTTTTTGCGGTTCACCATAATTTCACCTTAGTGATGGGCCTAGATACCTTCAATTCGCTCTGTCCGTGACCATCGAGCCTCGCAAAGCATTCAACATCCCTTCTTCCGAGGCTTCAATATTGCTGGAGTGGATATCGAGAGAAGCCCAGTAGTAAACAATAAAGTTCTTCGCCGGCGCCACCGCTATGACGCGCACTTCAGGATGCTCACGGAATAGGTCATCGCAGACGCGCGGCCGACTACCAGGTTGATCGAGTGCGATGACCACAAAATTTGGCAGTGTCTTCTTTACACACTCCATGATTTCCGACTCGTCGGCGACCTCACCGACAATTTCGATGTCGGGTTGGTCTGCGAACGTTGTCAGAATAGTTTCCCGCAAAAGACGCGGACGATTCGCCACGAGGACCCGGATGGCTTTTTCCATAGGACGCTCCCTGCCGCACAAGTATCGAGTTATCTGAAGATTGGCGAAAGATTCAAAAGCAAACTATCGGCAGGGACTAGTTCGCAACAGGTTTAAGAACCTATCAAGCCTTGGTGGGTACCAATTTTGACCTAATGAAAATTCGCGAGAGCATTCATCATAGGCACTGTCGGCCAGAGACGACACTTGTCTTTAGATCTTTTTTTTGTGGCGCCCAGGCAACCCCGACCGGGGAGAACCCACATCCATACACGCAAACCCAGTATTGCCTTAGTCCGTGAACGGAGTACGTCATCATTCATAAACTAGACAAATATGGATATCGTTCTTCTTGACAATAGCGCGAAATTTAGTCTAATTTGTCTCCGCACATCGGCGATCAGGTCTTTTGCGCATTGTTGCATCGCAACTACTTCGTCGAGTGGTACAATCTGCTGTGGGTGATGGATCCTTGAGCGAACTCGTCCTCAGTTCGTCTATACGAGCATTCCTACTTATTGAGAACCGTTTACTGCGTGAAGCCCTTGTACGGCTTTTCAGCAAGCGAGCCGATCTTCTCGTTGTTGGACAGTGTGGCTATGCTGACGCAGGAGCGCTCCACGAGCTCGATTCTAAATGCGATGTCCTCGTCATCGACTCTTTGCAAATACCATGGCTCTCCAGAATTACCGCAATGGAGGGTACGGATCGTGGTTCCTTCAAAACCATCGTCATCGCGCGGGAACCCGACGAGAAACATTTCCTGGCCGCCGTCCGTTTGGGTATAGCGGGCTATTTGCTCCAAGATGCATCTGCTTCGGACGTCGTGGCTGCTGTCCGAGCCGTATTCCGCGGAGAGGCAGTATGCCCTCCCCAACTTTGCTCGGCGCTATTCCGTTTCGTTGCACAGATAGCGAAGGAGATGCCTCTTCAACACGCACCCTCGAAGCCCGATCTCACTTTGCGTCAGCAACAACTGGTGGCTCTTGTCGCCAAAGGTCTCACAAATAAGGAAATCGCTTCTCACTTAAATCTTTCTCAGTTTACGGTAAGGAATCACATTCATCGAATTTTGAAACAGGTGGACGCCGAGAGTCGAAGTGAGGCTGTGGAAACCATTCGCGCTTTCGGCTACTCAATCAGCTCATGAGGAATTGCTGGCCCCTTCCTTGCGATTTGAAGCAGGTTCCGATTATGATCTCGTACGTTTGTGTTACTGACACGGGTGCTTGAAATCTGAGGAGTCGATTTGTCGATTGTAGCCACTACATTGATGATTTTGGCGCTCCTGCCCTTCGTGTACTACTTGCTTTCCCTCTTTTGTGTGATTACCTATTTCCGCGGCGCGCGCGAAGCCTCGATACCTAAAGCCCCATTTACGCCCCCCGCCAGTATTGTGAAACCCGTACGCGGCCTGGACCATGAGGCTTACGAGAATTTCGCCAGTTTTTGCCGCCTCGATTATCCAGAGTATGAGCTGCTGTTTGCAGTTTCGGATACCGACGCTCAAGTTTGCGCCGTCATTGAAAAATTGCGCACCGACTTCCCGGCATGCTCCATCCGCGTAATTACCGAGGTGCCGTGTCTCGGCACCAACGACAAAGTCAACAATCTCTGCCAGCTCGTTCAGGACGCGAAATACGATTTCGTCGTCATGAGTGATAGCGACGTTCGAGTGGAATCTGATTATCTCAGGCAAGTGATCGCCCCATTCGCCGATCCGGAGGTTGGCGGTGTAACTGCGTTCTTCAAGAGTCTCAGCGCTGGAAATCTAGCCTC
>Ga0207136_1020_pt1 | contig 39971 bp, 41 predicted proteins | sample Alteio_BWMinHeat_8_FD_153552 | JGI IMG/M metagenome (GOLD analysis project Ga0207136, IMG submission 153552) | Enriched cells from forest soil in Barre Woods Harvard Forest LTER site, Petersham, Massachusetts, United States -... | ecosystem: Environmental > Terrestrial > Soil > Temperate forest >...
TGGTCGTGGTCGGCGATCCCTCCGCCGGAGTGGTGGGATATGGATCCGGGAAGGCGAAGGAAGTGCCGCAGGCGATTCGCAAGGGAATCGAATCGGCAAAGAAGAACCTGATCCGGGTGAATCTCACGCAGACCACGGTGCCTCACGCGGTACTTGGACGTTTCGGTTCAGGACACGTTCTGCTCAAGCCCGCACCCGAAGGAACGGGCGTAATCGCCGGCGGCGCCGTGCGTGCGGTGATGACCTCGGCCGGTATCCAGAACGTGCTCACGAAGTCGCTGGGCACGGCCAATCCTCACAACGTGATCAAGGCTACCTTCGATGCATTGGTCAAGCTGCGCGACCGCGCGGAAGTGGCGGCGCTGCGCGGCAAAACCCAGCAGGAGCTGTAAGTCATGGCAGAGAAGAAGGCTCAATCGCAGCAGTCCGGGGCAAAAGGAACCATTCGCATCCGTTGGTTCCGCTCCTATATCGCCGCGCCGGTGAAGCACAAGAAGATTGTCAAAGGCCTCGGCTTTACTCGGCTGAATCAGATAGTCGTGCGCGAAGACACACCCTCGATTCGCGGCATGGTGAAGAAGGTCCCGCACCTATTGGAATTTGTGCAGTAGGAAACAGCTATCAGTAATAAGTTGGCAGTCATCAGTAAATCCTCACGGTGGGATTACGAGCAAAGTACAGGCATTTGAGATTTTTTACTGAAAACTGATTACTGACAACTTCCGCGCGACGACCTAATTCGGCGTTCCGCGAGGAAGTAGTTAGGAAAACGAGAAATGAATCTTTCCAATTTACGTGCGCCAAAGAAGGCGAATTCGAACAAGAAGCGCGTCGGACGCGGTATGGGTTCGGGCATGGGCAAGACCTCGACCCGCGGACACAAAGGTCAGCGATCCCGCTCAGGATCGCGCATGATGCGCGGCTTTGAAGGCGGCCAGATGCCGTTGCACCGCCGCCTCCCCAAGCGCGGTTTCACCAACATCTTCAGGACCGAGTACACGATCCTCAGCATCGAGCGCATCGCCGGATTGGGCGAGGCGAGTGTCACGCTGGAGACATTGGTTAAAGCTGGTCTCGCGAAGAGCGGCGACTTGGTGAAGGTTCTTGGCGACGGCGAACTTAAGAAAAAAGTCAACGTGCAGGCGCATAAGTTTTCCAAGTCTGCGCAGGAGAAGATCACCAAGGCTGGTGGCAAGGCAGAGGTTATCGGCGCTGCCTAGGATAGTGGTTTCATCATGTTTGAGAAGTTAGCGAACATCTTCCGCGTGCCCGATCTTCGGTTGCGCGTTCTGTTTACCCTGGCGATGCTGGCCGTGTACCGCCTCGGCGGACACATTCCCACGCCGGGCATCAACGGCGATCTGCTGTCGCAGTTCTTCGACCAGCAGCGTGGCACCGTGCTGGGATTCGTGGATCTGTTCAGCGGGGGCAACCTGCGTCGCTTGACCGTCTTCGCCTTGGGCATCATGCCCTACATCACTGCGTCGATCATTCTGCAGTTGCTCACCGTTGTCTATGAGCCTTTGGCCAAGCTGCAAAAGGAAGGTGAGCTGGGGCGCAAGAAGATCACGCAATGGACGCGGTACCTTACGGTCATTCTCGGAGGGCTGCAGTCGCTCGGTATCGCCGTCACACTGGAAAAGGGTTCAGTCTCGGGTGGTACGCAATATGTCGTAAATCCCGGCCCTGGCTTCGTGATCCTGACGGTCATCACTTTGACTGCGGGCACGGCATTCATCATGTGGCTGGGCGAGCAGATCACGGAACGCGGTGTCGGCAACGGAATGTCGTTGCTGATCTTTGCGGGTATCGTCGTTGGCTTGCCGCGCGGCATCGCTGATCTGTACGAGAAGGTGCAGACGCGTGCCTGGGGAGCGTTCACGGTTCCCGCGATGGTGATGCTAATCGTGGTGATGATCGTGGTGGTCGCCTTCATCGTATTTGTGGAACGCAGCGAACGCCGTATTGCCGTGCAGTATGCAAAACGAATCGTTGGGCGCAAAATGATGGGCGGACAAAGCACGTACATGCCCTTCCGTGTAAACGCCGGCGGCGTTATGCCGGTCATCTTTGCTTCGTCCATTCTCAGCGCGCCCCTGTTTCTGGCGAACTATTTCAAGAACTCCCGCGGCATCGGCTGGATTTTTGACGCGCTGCGCGGCGGCGAGCCGCTTTACGTGTTCCTGTACATGATCGGCATTGTCTTCTTTGCGTATTTTTACGTGTCGATCATCTTTGATCCCGCCCGCGTGGCGGACGACATGCGCCGGTATGGAGGATTTATCCCCGGCATCCGGCCGGGCAAGCGCACCCAGGAGTATGTGAACCAGGTTCTCACGCGTCTGACTCTGGTAGGCGGACTTTACCTTTGCGTGGTATCACTGATTCCCCAGTGGATGATCAGTGGTGTCCACCTGAACCACCTGCCCGGATTCATGGGCAACTTCTTTGAGAGGTTTCCGGCTTGGTTTACCAATGGCTTGGGCGTCAACTTCTACTTCGGTGGAACTTCTCTGCTGATCGTCGTTGGCGTGGCCATGGACACGGTGAACCAGATCGAAGCCCAGTTGGTGATGCGTCACTATGAGGGCTTTACGCCCCGAAGCGGCCGAATACGCGGGCGCCGATGGTAAGTAGCTGCCAGTCGCTGCGGTTGAGGGCGGCGGAATGCATGCGGTATAATGAGGGATTGCAACGGCTCTCCGGACGTCGTTCTTGTCCTGCCCGCGGCAGCAACGTTCATCTCACGCCTAAAGGTTCCGATGCCGTTCTCCGAGCAGGGAACGAGCCTCTGCGGAGTCCTGTTTCGTGCGAGAGTGTGGCCTGATGGCCATCATGTGTAAGTCGCCCAGCGAGATTGAGAAAATGCGCCGAAGCGGGCGAATCGTGCGGCAGGTGCTCGACGCAGCGGTGGCGGAGGTAAAGCCGGGCATCAGTACGATGGACCTCGAAAAGGTTGCTGCCGCAAGGATCGAGGAACTTGGGGCCAAGCCGGCATTCAAGGGATACTACGATTATCCCTGCGTGCTCTGTACCTCGGTCAATCAGGAGATCGTGCACGGAATTCCTTCAGAAAAGCGCATGCTCAAAGAAGGAGATATCGTCTCGATCGATTGCGGCGTGGTACTGGACGGCTACTACTCGGATTCGGCAGTTACGGTCCCGGTGGGAAATCATTTGAAGCCGGAGATTAAGAAGCTGCTCGATGTGACGAAAGCGTCGCTCGAGCGCGCGATTCAGGCGGCACGGATCGGCAGCACGGTGGGCGATGTTGGAGCCACGGTGCAAGAAATGGTCGAAGCCAACGGCTTTAGCGTAGTTCGCGAGTTTGTTGGACACGGAATCGGTACCCGGCTGCATGAAGAGCCGCAGGTCCCGAACTATGGAACGCGCGGACACGGTCCGCGGCTGCGTGAAGGTATGGTGCTCGCGATCGAGCCAATGGTGAATGTGGGCAAGCCGGATACGCGGCTGCTCGACAACAAATGGACGGCAGTAACGGTCGACGGCAGTTTCAGCGCCCACTTCGAACACTCTGTGGCAGTGACGAAGGATGGGCCGCTGGTTTTAACGGCATAGTTTTCAGTAGTCAGTTTTTAGTATTCAGTAAGCGCAGGCGCCGCGAACTGAATACTTCGTGCTGACAACTTAGGAGTTAATTGAGCAAAGAAGACGCGATTGAAGTCATGGCAGTGGTCGTCGAGCCGCTGCCCAACGCGATGTTTCGGGTGGAGCTCGAGAACAAGCATCAGGTTCTCGCCCATGTGTCCGGACGCATGCGCAAGAATTTCATCAAGATCCTGCCGGGTGATCGTGTAGCGGTGGAGCTTTCGCCCTATGACCTGAACCGCGGCCGGATTGTCTATCGGTACAAATAGCTTTCAGCCGCCAGCTACCGGCTTCCGGCTGAAGCAAGCAAGGTTCCAAGCAGCTCGCAGAATGCATCCTGTGTGCGCAGAAAGCAGCTAGAAAAATCCAAGAAGTAGCTGGCAGCCGGTAGCTGGTAGCTGGAAGCCGAGTATGAAAGTACGAGCCTCAGTGAAGAAGATTTGCGATAAGTGCAAGGTTATCCACCGCCGTGGAGTGGTGCGGGTGATCTGCGAGAATTCCAAGCATAAGCAGCGTCAGGGGTAAGCACATATGGCACGCATTTCAGGCGTCGATCTCCCGCGCAACAAGCACGTGAACATCGCGCTGACATACATCTATGGCATCGGTAATCCGCGTGCGGCGCGCATTCTCGCGGCCGCCAATGTCGATCCGAACAAGAAAGTGCAAGACCTGAACGAAGAAGAGGTCAATCACATCCGCCAGGTCATCGAGAATGAAGGCAACGTCGAAGGCGACCTTCGCAAGGACACCTCGATGCACATCAAGCGGCTTATTGAGATCGGCTCCTACCGTGGGTTCCGCCACCGCCGCAACCTTCCGGTTCGCGGCCAACGCACCCACACCAATGCCCGTACCCGGAAGGGTCCGCGCAAGGGCACGGTAGCCAATAAGAAGAAAACGGCGGCGAAGACATAATCATGGCAAAACCAGCAGCAGCAGCCGGGGCAGCGGCGCCCGAGAAAAAAGGCAAGAAGAAGCAATTCAAGAAGAAAGAGCGGAAGAATGTGCCGTTCGGGCTCGCGCACATCCAGGCGTCTTTCAACAACACCATCATCACCATCTCCGACAACGAGGGGAAGGTGGTTTCGTGGAAGAGCTCCGGTTCGCTGGGCTTCCGTGGTTCCCGAAAAGGAACTCCGTTCGCCGCGCAGCAGGCCGCGATGAACGCCGCCAACCAGGCGCGCGATCATGGCATGCGCTCGGTGGACGTCCGGGTGAGCGGTCCCGGATCGGGACGCGAGTCCGCGATCCGCGCGCTGGCTGCGGCCGGATTGGAAGTTCGCATCATTCGCGACGTCACGCCGATTCCGCATAACGGATGCCGGCCGCCGAAGCGAAGACGCGTTTGAGAAGGCAATCAGCAATCGGCGATAAGCAATAGGCTCCGATTTGGCCTACTGCCAATTGCCTACCGCCTATGGCGAAGCTTGATCGGGACGAAAGGTCGACCACCCGTAAACCGATCGGCGACAGAAATACCCGAAGTTTGGAGAAACAATGGCACGATATAAAGGTCCAGTTTGCCGCCTTTGCCGACGCGAAGGCATGAAACTATTCCTGAAGGGCACGAAGTGTTTCAGCGAAAAGTGCCCCATCGAGAAGCGCAACTTCGCTCCCGGACAACATGGAAAAGACCGCAAAGCCAAGATCGTTGGCTACGGTCTCCAGCTCCGCGAGAAGCAGAAGGCCAAGCGCATCTATTTCACACTCGAGAAACAGTTCCGCAACTACTTTGAGAAGGCTGCGCGCGCCAAGGGCGTAACCGGCGAAAAGTTGCTGCAACAGCTCGAGCGACGATTGGACAATGTCGTTTATCGGCTCGGCTTCGCGATCTCGCGGCGCCAGGCTCGCCAGTTGGTCCGGCACGGACACGTCGCCGTCAACGGACGCAAGGTCAACATTCCTTCGTACCAGATCAGCGTCGGCGAAGAAATCGCGGTGCGCGACAACAGCAAGAAGATGATCTTGCTCGAGACGTCGAAAGAGTTCACCAGCCATCAACCGGCAGTGAACTGGCTCGAAGTGGATCGCGATAATTACAAGGGGCGCGTAACGGCGCTGCCGAAGCGCGAAGACATCAACCTGCCGGTCAATGAGCAGTTGATCGTCGAACTGTATTCGAAGTAAGCAAAGCCGTCAGCTTTCAGCACTCAGCATTCAGCGGTCGAGTGAGTGAAAGATGACATCAGTAGTGACTGGCACGAGGTAGTTGAGCAGCTGAATGCTGACTGCTGATTGCTGAGTGCTCGACAACAATAACTCCGAACCGAGAGGATCAAATCGGCGCGGCCGCCGCAGAATGCTTCGCGACGTCAATAGCTGCGCAGGAAACTTCAGCTCACTGAATTAACAAGAAAAGGACAAACGACATGCTCTGGAAGGGATTTCAAAAACCGAAGCGGCTTGCAGCCGATACCGACACGCTCACCGATAAATACGGCAAGTTTTACGCGCAGCCGTTCGAGCGTGGTTTCGGAACCACCATTGGAAACGCGTTGCGTCGCGTTCTGCTCTCCGCGATCGAAGGCGCGGCGATTACTGCGATTCGCATCGAAGGGGTTCTGCACGAGTTTCAGTCGATTCCCGGTGTCGTGGAAGACGCCACCGACATCATCTTGAATGTGAAGCAGGTTCCATTCAAGTTGAACAGCGACAATCCGAAGGCGATCTACTTGAAGACCGACCAGCCCGGCGTGATCACTTCCGGCATGATTGAAGCTGGCGCCGACGTGGAGATCCTCGACAAGGACATCTACATCGCCACGGTGAGCGAAGGCGGAAAGCTCGATATGGAGATGCGTCTCAAGCGCGGGCGTGGCTATGTCGCGGCAGACAAGAATTTTGACGAGGATCTTGGACTCGGGTTCATCCCGATCGATTCCGTGCATTCCCCCGTGCGCAAGTGCAATTACACCGTGGAAGCCGCTCGTCTCGGTCAGATCACCGACTATGACAAGCTGACGCTGGAAGTCTGGACGAACGGCGCGGTACCGCCGGCCGACGCGATCGGCCTCGCGGCCAAGCTGGTGAAGGACCACATGAATATCTTCATCAACTTCGAGGAAGAGCTGGAGACCGAAGGCACAGACGATCGCAAGCCGGAGATCCGCAACGAGAACCTCAACCGTTCAGTCGAGGAACTGGAGCTTTCGGTGCGCAGCTACAACTGCCTGAAGAACGCAAACATTCAGACCATCGGCGAACTGGTGCAGAAGTCCGAAGCTGAGATGCTGAAGACCAAGAACTTCGGGCGCAAGTCGCTCAACGAGATCAAAGAGATTCTCGCGCAGATGGGACTTAGCCTCGGCATGAAGATCGACGAGCACGGTAACGCAGTGCCTGGACCGACCAGCCAATCACCCGCAGCAGTGCTTGCTGGCACATACAGCAGTCTCGGCGATGACGAACTCGATGAGGAAGAGCCAGCAGGCGGGTTCTAAGAAACACGCACTCGGCATTCGGAGTCCGGTCTCTAACCAGAATGGTTGCTGGCCGAATGCCGACAGCCGAGCGCCGGCTGCCAACCGAAAGCTGTGCAGGCGCGTTTAAGTAAGCCCAACTAAAGATTATTAGGACACGATCATGCGTCACCTGAAAGCAACCTGGAAACTCGGACGTAACACTAGCCACCGGCGCGCGCTACTGCGCAACCTGGTGAGTTCGCTGATTCTCGAAGAGCGCATCGAAACTACCGTGGCCAAGGCTAAGGCGATGCGACCACATGTCGAGAAGATGATCACCTTTGGCAAACGTGGAGACCTGGCTGCGCGCCGTCTGGCGGCGGCGTTCCTCACGTCTCGCGAAGCCGTTGACCGGCTCTTCAGCGACGTAGGGCCGCGCTATGGCGACCGCAGCGGCGGCTATCTGCGCATCGTCCATACTGGCTTCCGCAAAGGTGATGGTGGCGAAAAAGCCTTCATCGAACTTATCGGTTCCGAAAAGGTCCTCGACGAGCGCAAGGAAAAACGTGCCGAACTGCGCGCCAAGCGTCGCGAGGAGATGGAGAAGGCGATGCAGGAGCAGCAGGCGAACCTCGAGGCCAGCGGCGGCCCCGCAACAGCCGAGGGCGAAAAGAAGTCAGAGTAGTCCCACAGTAACCTTGGCTTACTAGGCATGGATTTATTCCATGCCTTTTTCTTTGGTGCGCCCGGCAGGGCGCACTCACTTGGAGGTGAAAGTCATCGACACAGCCGGCAAGGGGAAGTGTTAGCTAATGCTTTGCACTTATGGTTTTCTCGGGGTTCCAAGGCCGAACTCGTGGAAGCCACCTGCTCACGTTGCGGCAGTACTCTTCATAGCCGCCATCAAACTTGTGACGGAGCGTCGGCTCTTCGTAAACCAGGATGAACAGGTTTACTCCCGCTATCAGACCAAGCGCGTACCAGAGAAGTGTCCTTGAGAAGTCCGCGAAAAGAATCGCGCAACCGGCGAGGAACAATCCCGCCCCGACGTACATCGGATTACGCACATAGCGGTAGACTCCGCTGACTACGAGCCGCCGAGGAGCGTCAAACGGAGCTGGCGTGCCGCTCCCTGAGGTAACGAAGTTAACGAAGCAATTCGCCGCGATTGCCGCGCCCAAGAGAAGTGGCGGCACTCCCAACCAACGCAGGGGTTGGCTCACTGGGTATGACGCTGAAGTCGGAAGCTCGAGCCACCGTGGAACGATCCAGAGCCAAAGCGCCATAAAGCCGCTTATGTATAGGGCGCTGCGAAAGGAGAGAAAAATCCGTTGGCCCATGTTGCACCTCCGGACAAATCCGTGCTCACGAGTATAGATCAAGAGATCGGAAACCCAGAGATGCGGCGTGTTCGACCACGCGCTCCTTTACGAGGGAACAGTTTCCAGCGTTTCAACGGGAGCCGAGCGCCAGCCCCGAAAGACGAACAGCGCCACGATCAAGAACAGGATTCCGCCTGTTACATCAAGACCCACATCCCGCACTGAAGCGGTCCGCGATGGATCAAAACTTTGATGGTACTCATCCAGAACTGCCGTCAAGAAAGTCATCGAAAGCGCCAGGGCTGCGCAGCGAACCTTCATGCCGCGCATGGACAGAGTATGGAACCAAGCTCGGAACAGTAGAAGGCAAAGAATGCCATAGCCGGCCACATGCCCACCCTTGCGCAGCAGATGGTGGAAACGCGCGAATGTGCGGGGAGACATATGGATGTGCAGCCAGCGCAACAGTTCCCAAAGAAAAGTGCCCGTAACCGCGGAGGATAATCGGAAAGACTCCAGTGCGATCACAGCCAGCCAGAGCAGCGCGGGGAACCAATATACGAATGTGCGAGTGAGCGATCTCAACAATCGGCCTTACTCGAGCCGGTAATTCGGCGCTTCGCGCGTGATGATCACGTCATGAACGTGACTTTCGCGCAGACCTGCGCCGCTGATGCGCACGAAGCGCGCTTTTTGTTGCAGCTCCGCAATTGAGGAGCAACCTACGTAGCCCATGCCGGAGCGAAGTCCCCCGACCAGTTGCAGGACCATACTGGAAAGCGGGCCGCGATACGGCACGCGTCCTTCAATCCCTTCGGGAACCAGTTTGGCCAGACGATTCTGGTTGCCATTTTCGAGCATCTCGGCCGCGGGAGTGTCGTCATCGTTCGATTGGAAGTACCGCTCGCTTGAGCCTTGCGCCATGGCGGCCAGCGAACCCATGCCCCGATACGTCTTGAACGAGCGGCCCTGATAGAGAATCGTCTCGCCGGGAGACTCGTCCACTCCGGCGAAGAGGGAACCGATCATCACGGAACTCGCACCCGCGGCGATCGCCTTCGTGACGTCTCCGGAATACTTAATGCCACCATCGGAGATAATCGGCACTCCGGAATCTTTGGCCGCGCGGGAGGCTTCTGCGATCGCATAGATCTGCGGCACACCAGCGCCCGTGACGATTCGCGTTGTGCAGATGGAGCCGGGGCCGATGCCGATTTTGATTGCATCCGCGCCTGCCTTGATCAGCGCGCACGCTCCATCGAAGGTGCCCACATTGCCTGCGAGCAGATCCACCTCTGGCAGCTTGGCCTTGATTTCTTTCACCGCGTCGAGCACGCGTGTCGTGTGTCCGTGTGCGCTATCGATGGCGAGAACGTCCACCTTGTAACGCGCCATCTCCTGCGCGCGTTCGAGATAGTCGCCGGTGGCGCCGATCGCGGCTCCCACGCGCAGGCGTCCCTGCAAGTCCTTCGCGGCGTTCGGATATTTCAGCTTCTTCTGGATGTCCTTAACGGTGATCAGGCCCTTGAGCGTCTGTTTGTCATCGACCACCAGCAGCTTTTCCACACGGTGCTTATGCAGGATTTGTTCGGCTTCTTCAAGCGTAGTGCCAACCGGCACGGTGATGAGGTTGTCCTTGGTCATCACTTTGGAGACGGGAATGTCCGTGCGCGTCTCGAAGCGCAGATCGCGATTCGTAAGGATGCCCACCAGCTTTTTATTCTTCGTGACCGGCACGCCGGAAATCTTGTATTTGCGCATCACATCGAGCGCGTCTGAAATTTTTGCGTCGGGCGAGATCGTCACCGGATCGACGATCATGCCGCTTTCCGAGCGCTTCACTTTGTCGACTTCGCCGGCCTGTTGTTCGATCGTCAGGTTGCGGTGAATGATCCCAATTCCGCCCTGCTGCGCCATGGCGATCGCTAGGCGTGATTCGGTGACGGTGTCCATCGCCGCGCTGAGAACCGGAATATTCAGATTGATGTTTCGTGAAAGCCGGGTCTGAGTGTTGGCCAACGCCGGTACTACGTCGGAATGTGCAGGCAGCAGCAGGACATCATCAAAGGTAAGAGCCTCAGGGACGGGAAAATGAATCATTCAAATCTCGCTAGCTTTTCTCCATTGTAGCGTGATTCACCACCGAGTCACGGAGAACAACAAAGCACGAGGCAACCACAAAGGACACGAAGGATCACAAAGGGATTGGCTAGCCTTCATGAACCCTTGTGTCCTTTGTGGTTTCACTGGGTCGGAATTCAAAGTGTCGCGTTGAGTATTGGAAATGAACGACGATGGCCACGGCCGCAAGCACCAAGAAGATGAAGATGCTACCTTCCGGTCCAACTGTGCCGCCGGTGATCCATGCGGGTCCGGAGAATTTCGCGGTTAGCAGATGCTCGGGTGAGACAAAGCCGCTGTCAGGAACCCCATAAATGAAAGTCTCCGAGAAGTCCCACATGAAATGGAACCCGATCGCCCAGAGCAGGCTACCCGTGCGCCAGAGGGAGAAGGCGAGCATCATTCCGAAGGCGAATACGGCGGCGATCCCCATCGGAGCCTCGCCTGGATTCTGCCTGTGTACGTAGGCGAAGAGGAGAGACATCAGTACCGCCGATGGCCAAAATCCGATTCCATCGGTCAGCGTATGCAGAGGGTATCCGCGAAATGCCGTCTCCTCAAACACGGCGACCACTGCGAATGCGAGCAGGTTCGCGAGCGTTGCGCGCCACAGTGCCAGACCGCGCATGTGCTGCGGTCCAAAGTCAAAATAATGGAACAAATGCAGGACCAGCAACATAAGAGTGAGTGCGGCAAAGCCTGTAGCGATTCCCGAGAGGAAATGACGAAGCGGCACGCTGTCTCGTAGACCGTAGGCGAAAAACGATCGACGCTCCAGTCTGGCCATCATGTAGGTTGCTGCCCACACACCCAACATGAGCAGGAATTCTGCAAAGTCTCCCACGTATGAGCCAAGCGCATGGCGGAACGGGTGTAGCGCCATAAATACGAGCGGGATCACGACAACGCGAACCAGGACCAAGAACAAAAGGAATCGCCAACCTGCCCGCATCCCGTGGTCGTTGAACAGCACTGGATTGTGTTTTGAAGGCTGGCGCAGCAATTTTTCAGGCCCCGTCGGATTCCCAGAAGGATCGTTCACAACCGGATTATTTTCAGCGTTTTGCACACGGCACTCCGCTCGGCTGCGAACGTAAGTTGCAGGCGTAAGCAATCATTCTCCGCGATGATTGGCTGGTTTGTAAATCGCACACATGAGGCGTATTATCAGATTTTGGAGTGTTCACCTCGATGCCCTTTGTGAGCTTAACGTGAGTTTAGGACGGCGACGAGGCCCCGGAATACGAGGGGGTGGCTAAGCTTCCACTTCATCCGCCCAGGTGCGATGAGGAACTCGTTTGGCGAAGCAGACCAGTGGGCGATAGCCCACTTTTTATTTCCGGCAGACTTTTTGCCGATTTCTTGCAGGCTACGACGAAGCGATGCCATTGGACGAGGCTCATGTACGCGAGATCGCGGAGAGGGTAGCCGCATTCTCTGGACTTGAGATCGTCGATGTCGAGTTTCACGGCGGCGGCAAAGGGCGCGTACTCAGGATTTTCATTGAGAAGAACGCGGAAGGCCGTCGCGCTCTCGAACAGCGGTTGGCAGCGGAAAAGGCAACGGAACCCGCTGCGGTAGCGGCGCGTGGGTTAGGTCCGCTGGTGGCAAACTCCGATCAGTTGTCCGGAGTAACCCACGAAGACTGCGCGAATTACAGCCGGGAGCTGGGCACGATTCTGGACGTGGAAGACGCGATTCCGGGCGGCGAGTACTTGTTGGAAGTCTCCTCGCCAGGATTGGACCGCAAGCTGGTGAAACCGGCAGATTTTCAGCGCTTCACGGGCAGCCGAGTCAAGGTCATGACACGCGATCCGGTGGCAGGGAATCGGCACTGGGAAGGTCGATTGAAGATCGCAGAAGACGGTCGCATCGTCCTCGATCTCGAAGCGGTAAAGAAGAAGGCAAAGAAAAGGCGGCCGGCAGAAGGAAATGGCGCCGACAAAGTAATTGAGCTGGAGATGAGCAACATTGAACGAGCTCGTCTGGTGCCGGAGATTTAGCAATAGGCTTCCGGCAGTCGGCTTCCAGCTCCGGCTGGTAGATCGGAAGCTGGTAGCTTTCAATTTGGGAACTTAATAAAGGTAATCATGGCAAGTCCGCTGTACGAAAACATCGAGGCGCTGAGCCGGGAAAAAGGAATCGATCCGCAGATTGTAGTAACTGCGGTGGAAGACGCCATTGCTGTCGCCACGCGCAAGCACTACAAGCTTCAGGAAAACATGCGCGGCGAACTGAACAAGGAAACTGGCGCGATCCAGGCATATGCCTACAAGGCGGTCGTAGAAAGCCCGGAGCAGATCGAAGATCCTAATGCGCAGATCACCCTCGAAGAGGCTCGCAAGGTCGATCCCAACGTGGAAGTCGGCGGAGAAATCCGTCACTATAAATCCACGGATGGCGTCCTGGGGCGCATCTCCGCGCAACTCGCCAAACAGGTGATCTTCCAGAAGGTCCGCGAGGCGGAACGCGACACGATCTACAACGAGTACATCGGCCGCGTGGGCGAGATTCTCAATGCGACGGTGAAGCGCATCGAAGGTCCGGACGTAATCTTTGACATCGGTAAAGCCGAAGCCCGCATGGGCCGCAAGGAGCAGTCGCGTCTGGAATCGTTCGCCGTCGGGGAGCGCGTGCGTGTTGTGCTGGTGCGAGTCGAGAAAGCTTCCAAGGGGCCTCAGGTCGTGGTCTCGCGCGCCGCTCCGGAGCTGGTGCAGAACCTGTTCCAGACGGAAGTTCCCGAAATCTACGACAACACTGTCGTCATTCGCGCCATCGCGCGAGAAGCAGGCGAGCGCACGAAGATCGCCGTGATGTCGCGCGACAAGGACGTCGATTCCGTTGGAGCCTGTGTCGGCATGAAGGGTATGCGCGTGCAGTCGATCATCCGCGAATTGCGCGGTGAAAAGATCGACATTATCGAGTACCACGAAGATCCCGTCACCTTTGCCGAAAAGGCATTGCAGCCCGCCAAGGTGAGCCGCGTTTCGGTGCTGGACGCAACCGATAAGCATCTCGAAGTGGTAGTCGATGACACGCAGCTTTCGCTTGCTATTGGAAAGAAAGGTCAGAACGTTCGCCTGGCGGCGAAGCTACTCGGTTGGAAGATCGACATCAAAAGCGAGGAAGAGAAGCGTCAGGAAGTCGAGCAGCAGATGCAGGCGCTCACCGGCCCCCCGACTACGCCTTTGGAGAAGGTTCCGGAACTTGGCGAACAGGTCATCGAGAAGCTGGTGGCCGCGGGCATCACCACGGTGGAAGCTCTCGCCGACATGACGCCGGAGCAACTCGAAGAATTGCCAGGTGTGGGTCCGAAGACCATCGAGAAGATCAGCATCGCCGTCAACAACTATTTTTCGACGCTTGAGGGCGGTGAAGGACAGGGTGTCGATACGGGAACGGGGGTGCTGGAAGGCATTGCCGTAGATGCTGCCCCTAACGAGATCGAAGGCGAGACCATCGATGTGCCCAATGTGCGTGCCGAGAAATCGGAGTATGTCGAAGCGGCCGAGACCGGCCAAGCGCTCGAAGCTGCAGAAATCGCGGGAATAGAGAACGCTCCGGACGCTGATCTCGCCGAGGTGCACGTGCATGGCGAGGAGTCTGTTCGGGAAGAGGCAGTGACTCCAGAAGATCCGCAGCCGGAAGAGGCAAGCAAGCCGGAGCACATAGAGTAGAGGACAATTTTCACTAGGGAGATAGAAGTAATCAGTTGTCAGTATTCAGTTGCCGGTGAACCATTACTCCAACTGATTGCTGAGTACTGAGTACTGATCTTTAATGAGTAAAGTTCGAATCAACGATCTGGCCAGGGAACTGGAAGTCAAGAGCAGGGCAATTCTCGACGTTCTTCCCAAAGTCGGAGTGACGGAAAAGAAGACGCACTCGAGTTCGATTGAATTCGATGAAGCCGAACGTGTGCGCAAGCACTTCGCGGGGCAGGGCGGTACAACATCTGGAAGAGACAGTGGTTCCCGCGCCGGCGAGCAGGAGATCAAGACAAAGATCGATCTCTCTCACATCTCCAAGCCTGGGGACGTGCTTGCAGCCCTGCGCAAAAAGACCGAAGCTCCCGCAACTGCAGCTCCGAGGCCGCCGGTTGCGGTGCCCCCCGCTGCTGTTCCGAAATCGGCCCCCCCAGCGACTGCGCCGAAGTCTGCTGCTCCAACTGCGACTACGGAGACGCCGGCAAGACGGCTCGTCACACCCTCCACCAGGCCATTGGTCACGCACACAGTTCCGAGCCGGCCGGCTGCAGTTTTGCCGCAAGCGCCGGCTGCGGAGCTGCCGGCAGAGGTCGAAACTCCTGCCCCTCAGAGCGAATCCGCCCAGGTCCCGGCCGAGCAGGTTGCTTCGCCTGCGCAAAGTCCGCAAGCTCCTCCGGCGGTTCAGGTGACTCCGCCTTCCGCGCCGGCTACGGGGTCAATCGCGAATGCTTCGCAGCAACAGCGTGCGCAGACGCCGCTAGCTCCGATTCGTCGTTTGATTACACCGCAGACCGGGCCGCGTCCCGTCTACACTGCGCCGCCCCCGGCAGCAGCGCGTCCGGGAGCGCCGATCGGAGCGCAGGGATCCGCGCAGCCGGGTCAGCGTCCCAGTGGCGGAATGCCGGTCCGTGGGCAGCCAATTTTCCAGCGCCGTCCCGGAATGGGAACGCCGCAACAACAGCCTGGAGGCCGTCCGATGCCTCCGGGAGCGCGTCGTCCAATGCACCCAACGCGGCAAACACCCGGCGGACGCCCGATGGGCATGGGAGCACCGGGCCTTATGCCGCCGCCTCCCGCTCCGGGCACGCGACCGCCCGGACGTCCGGGCGCGCCCTCCAGACGCCCAGGACAGCGCTACGTTCCCCGTGGAGTGAAGGAAGGCCCGATGAAGGGCTTTACTCCGCCGCCGCGTTTCAGCTCGCAGGTTTCGAACGAGCCGCTTCCCATCACGCGTTCGATCACCATCACGGAAGGCATCAGCGTAAAAGACCTGGCGGAAAAGCTGGAAGTTCGCGCCAAGGAAATAATCGCGCGCCTGCTGCAGCGCGGCGTCTTCGCCACGGTGAATCAGACTCTCGATGCCGAACTCGCGAAAGATATGGCACGTCTGTTCGGCGCGGAGGCCGACGTCATCAGCTTCGAAGAGCAGATGTCCAAGGACACGGAAGCGGGTATTGCCACAACCGAAGGTCTCGATGCCGGCGCGGTCGTGCGTCCTCCGGTGGTCACCATCATGGGCCACGTCGATCACGGCAAGACCTCGCTGCTGGATGCGATTCGCGAGACCAATGTCGCGGGTGGCGAGGCTGGTGGAATCACGCAGCACATCGGCGCCTACAAAGTCCGCATTACGAAAGAAGACTCCCCGGCCTTCGGGCGCGAGATCGTTTTCCTCGATACTCCCGGTCACGAAGCGTTTACCCGCATGCGTGCTCGTGGAGCGAAGGTCACCGACATCGTTGTGATCGTGGTCGCCGCCGATGACGGAGTAATGCCGCAGACGCTCGAAGCCATCGACCACGCGGTCGCCGCCGATGTTCCGCTGATCTTTGCGGTGAACAAGATCGACAAGGCCGGCGCTATGCCCGATCGAGTGAAGAAGCAGCTTGGCGATCGCGGCTATCTGCCCGAAGCGTGGGGCGGCAAGTATGTGTTCGTGGATGTTTCGGCGAAGCAGAAGACCAATCTCAATCTGCTGATGGAAATGATCTGCCTGGTTGCCGATCTGCAGGAACTCAAGGCCTCGCCGGACCGTCCGGCAACGGGCGCGGTTCTCGAAGCCAAGCTCGACCGCGGCCGCGGCGCTGTTGCCACGGTGTTGATCGAGAATGGCACGCTGCGCGCTGGCGACACATTCATCGTCGGCAATACGTTCGGAAAAGTCCGAGCCATGTTCGACGATCGCGGCAAGGCGGTGGAAATCGCGCTGCCGTCCACCCCGGTTGAAATCATCGGACTCGAAGGTATTCCCGAAGCGGGAGACACTTTCACCGTAGTCGCCGATCGCGATAAGGCAAAGAACATCGCTGGATACCGCGAGCAGAAAGCACGTGAGGCCCAACTCGCAAAGTCGTCACGCGTGACCCTCGAAGGCCTGGCGGAACAGATCAAGACCGCGGGCATGAAGGAACTGGCGATCATCCTCAAGGGCGACGTGCAGGGTTCTGTCGAGGTGCTGGCAGATTCTTTGCAAAGGCTGTCGAACGAGCAGGTGAAGGTGCGTGTGCTTCGTTCCGGTGTGGGCGCAATCACCGAAAGCGACGTGCTCCTTGCCTCGGCCTCGAATGCCATCATCATCGGCTTCAGCGTGCGTCCGGAACGCAAGGCGCAGGAGCTTGCCGAGCAGGAAAACGTGGAAATCCGCCTGCACTCGATCATCTACGAGCTGCAGGACGAAATCCGCAAAGCGATGGTTGGGCTCCTCGACCCGGTATTCAAAGAGACCTATCTGGGACGCGCCGAAGTTCGCGACACTTTCCGCGTACCCAAAGTGGGAACCATCGCCGGCTGCTACGTGCTGGACGGCACGATCAAGCGCGACGCCGAAGTGCGCCTGCTGCGCGACAACGTGCAGGTCTTCAAGGGCCGCGTAAGCTCGCTGCGCCGTTTCAAAGACGACGTAAGCGAAGTGCGCAACGGCATGGAATGCGGTATCGGCATAGCCGGCTACGGCGACGTGAAGATCGGCGACGTAATCGAAGCGTTCAGCGTGCAGAAGTTCGCCGGCGAACTGATCGGCGCCAAGCAGCAGTTGGTGCATCAGTAGGAGAAAAGCGTTTTCCGGAGAAAGCGTTTCAAATAGGCGTTTGAGGTGAGAGGGTCTCGACCTCGACTCTTCGATTTTGAAACGCCATTACCCTGAAACGCCTTATCCCGAAACGCTTTTTCTTGAAACGCTTTTCCCTCCCAATGCCCATCGCCGTTCTAACCCTCGAACTCCGCATTGAAGGCGCCCACTCCCTAAAGGACAAACGCCAAGTCCTCCGCAGCCTCAAAGACAAACTCCGCTCCAGCTTCAACGTCTCCGTCGCCGAACTGGAGCAGACGGACCTCTGGCAGCGCGCGACAATCGGCGTGGTCAGCATTTCCGGTTCGCGCGATTATCTTTCAGGGCTGATGCAACAGGTAGAACGCGCCGCCTCGCGAATCGCAAACGACAACGGCGCTGAAGTTACAGACAGTTTTGTCGAGTTAGACTGAAACTTCCGGCGGAGTTTGAGCTGGCCGGCGGCGTCGCAACTCGTGGCACAGCCGCCCTCGGCTGTGGGCGTTGCAGGCGGGAGGAAGTCTGTGCCACAAATGCATGAGAAATGGCCGATTGCTCATTGCTCTCGCAGAGCAGGTCAAACCGCCCCCTCTCCTGCTGACAGATATAGGTTGCCTTCTGCCTCATCTGATGCAATGCCACTCGGCAGCGTGCCTCCGTTGTACTTGGCCATGCGATTCTTCCATTTCAGGAAATCGGTGATCCGCTGCGGCTCGATGCGGACTTCCACCCGCAGCAGGCTCGCCAGCAGCAAATTCATTTCGTTGGCAAGTCCTTCCGCGCCGCGCAGGTTCTTTCTTGATTTGCGGGCCAGGCTCACCTCGCGCCCGCGAATCTCGAGCAGTCCCCATCCATTCGGCAGCTCTTTACAGGAAATCATGCCCGCCGGAGCAAGGTAGAAACGTTCGCAGCCGAGTGCGCGCTCGGGATCTGTGCGCCAGGGCTTGCTTGCATCCGCCAGAAAGTCGCCGCGCGAGATCTTGCATTCCACCACCACGGAATGGTTGCGCCGCTTCCATCCGATCGCATCGGGTGTTTCACCGCTCGAACAGCTTTGTTCGGAAAGCACGATGCCGCAGCGGTAGGAGCGCAGCCAATGAATCGCTTCGTCGATAAGCCGGGAATGAGTCATAGGAATCGGGTGAACGGGCCATCGGGTGGTCGGATCATCTAAAGCCCCCAGCGGCCGCTTGCAGTGTCTCCTAATTTTGAATCGAACGAAAGTGCTGGCGGCGTTTCCTTCGTGGGATTCCTGGTAGCAAGAAGCTCTTGACATGGGCTTTCGCACTACCGGGACCGAGTTTTCAGATCGCCCGATTCTTCTGATATGCTCATGAGTTTTATCCTGGGAGTTTTTCATGGTGGAGCCACGCGCCCCGAAATATCAGCGGCTGAGGCGAGTGGAAGCGCTGCGGGAAGAGATCGATGTCATCCTGGAAGGCGAGTTGGCGGATCCGCGAATCGGTCTGGTTGCCGTTAGCGAAGTCGTGCTCGCTCCCGGCGGCAAAACGGCGAGGGTCTTTGTCCGAGTCGATGGAGAGGAAGAAAGCGACGAGCAGACTCTCGCAGGTCTGAATGCGGCCAAAGGTTTTGTTCGGCATCAGCTCGCCGATCGCATGGGGCTGCGTCATCCTCCGGAGCTGGTTTTTGTGATCGACCGTTCCGAGCAGTACAAGTCCCGCATCGACGAGTTGCTGGGACGAACGAGGAAGAGAAGGAAGTCATAACTTACAGGGAGGCACGCTCGATTTCGGCCCGTCATGATGGACCAGGTGCTCAAAGCAATCGAGCAGCGTGACGCTTTCCTGCTGACCTCGCATGCCCGGCCTGACGGCGACGCCGTCGGCTCGCTGCTCGCGCTCTACCAGGCCCTTACTCAACTCAAAAAGAAAACGCAGGTGATCATGAGCGACCCGGTGCCGCTCATTTATACCTCGCTTCCTTGCGCCGCTGTCATCGATCAGGAGCAACAAGTTCCGGACGATGCTCCGCAGACCGTTATCATTCTCGAATGTGACGGCGTCCAACGCACGCGGCTTAAGGGACTCGAAGGACGCTTTCTGATCAACATCGACCATCACGCCAGCGGGCGCGATTTCGGCCACGTCAACTGGATCGATCGCAACGCCTGTGCTGTTGCCGAAATGGTGTTTCGCCTGACACGCGCCGCGGGAGCGAAGATCACGCCAGACATAGCGACCTGCCTTTACACTGCGGTTCTTACCGACACCGGATCGTTTTGCTTTATCGGAACCAACGACCGGACGTTTGAGTTGGCGCTCGAGCTGGTGCGCAGTGGTGCGAAGCCGTCGGACGTCGCGCAGCACGTGTATTTTTCGAATCCGGCATCGAAAATGCGACTGCTGGGCGCGGCGCTCTCGAACCTTCACCGCGACGGCGCATTGGCCTACATGCATCTTTCGCTCGGCGAAATGGAGAAAAGTGGCGGTCTTGAGGAAGACTGCGAAGGCATCGTCAACTATGCTCTTGGAATCGAGGGTGTGGAGGTGGCGCTCTTCTTTCGGGAACTCAAGGATGGACGTTATCGTGTAAGCCTTCGCAGCAAAGGACAAGTAAATGTGGGGGTGATCGCCGAGCGGTTTGGAGGTGGCGGGCACGCCTGTGCCAGTGGGTGTGCCGTATCGGGTCCGCTCGCGACCTCGCTGGAACTTATCCTCTCCCAGCTCAACAGTGCCTCGTTCGAGAACGGACGCGGACCGGAAGTGACGAACGCCTGACGGTCATGGCACTTCGCACAGCATGAAATCTCGCCGACGCATTTACATCCTGGAAGTTGCCACGGTCGCCGCGCTGTCGCTGCTTCTCTTCTTCTATGGGCTTGGCAACTTCGGCCTGGTCGGAGCAGACGAGCCGAGGTACGCCCAAATCGCCCGCGAGATGCTACGCAACAACGATTTCGTTACCCCGACCCTTCACGGCTTTGCCTGGCTGGAAAAGCCGGCGCTCTATTACTGGCGGGCGGCAGCGTCGTTTCGCACCTTTGGAGTTCACGATTGGGCGGCGCGACTCCCCTCGGCGACCTTCGCATTGGCTCTGGTTGTCATCGTCTATTTCCACATGCGCCGGTTCCGGCCGGGCGCACATTTTGGCGCGGCGCTAATCACCGCGTCGAATGCGGCGATCATCGGTTTTGCGCGCGGAGCGTCCACCGACATGCAATTGGCCGCTCCGTTTGCTTTTGCCATGCTTGGCTGGTATGCCTGGTTCGAAACGGGAAAGAAGTTCTGGCTCTTCGACCTGTACTTCTTTCTCGCGGTCGGCACGCTGGCCAAAGGCCCGGTTGCGCCCGGGCTGGCGTGTTTCATCGTGCTGATCTTCGCTGCCGCGCGGCGCGATTGGAAGCTGGTGTGGCGCACTGTGTGGTGGCCGGGCGTACTCATCTATTCCGCCATCGTGCTGCCCTGGTATGTGGCAGTCCAGCTCGCAAACAAAGACTTTTTCAAAATCTTCTTCCTGCGACACAACCTTGAGCGTTTCACGACCGATCTTTTCCAGCACCGGCAGCCGTTCTGGTACTACCTTCCGGTTCTGATTCTCTCGCTGCTGCCGTGGACGGTTTACGCCATCTCGGCGCTGATATCGGCGGCGCGCCAGACATGGCGGGACTGGCGCAGCTCGGCTCCCGACCAGGTGCGCGCAAGCGAACAGGTCGGCGATTCGTTTCCGGAATTTCTGGTCATTTGGGCTCTCTTCCCCATCGTGTTCTTTTCCTTGTCACAGTCGAAGCTGCCGGGATATATCCTGCCCGCGATTCCGCCGTGTACCATTCTCACCGCCGACTACCTGCACAAGAACAAACGCGAAGCTATGCGCTTCGGCCTGCTCTTTGCTCATGCACTTCTCACCGCTTTGCTCATGGTCTCGGTGCTGCTTGTTCCGCATTTGGTGCTCGATCCGAAGACGCTTCCTCCCGCAAATGCCATGGCCTATGCGGTGGCAAGCGGTGTAACGGTGTTCTGTTTTATTTTCTTTCTCGTACGGCGGCGCGGAGAACGAATGCTGCTGTGGACGACGATTGTGCCGGTTGCGTTTGGCGTCTTTTTTTTGCTGCACGATGCCGGGCCGATTCTTGGCGTCGCCTACTCCAGCCGCCAGGTGGCGGCTTATGTGGAGAAGGTCGAACATGACGATCTCCATACGCAATTTCGTCCGGTGGCTGTGTTTGATACCAGACGCGACGTGGAATACGGTCTTGGGTTCTATCTGGATGAACGCATCGCCCGCTATGAGCGGGGCGAGGTGCCGCTAGTGGAACACATCCTCGTGGCCCGGGAAGGGGAGCACGACGCGATTTCCAGACTTCTGGGTTCCGACCGGAAAGTGGTCTCATTTGGCTCGCCCTTTCCGCAAAGCATGAATCCTCAACGACTTGAGGTGCTCTGGATTTCGTCAAGTGGGTCGCCGGCAAGGTAAGCTGAATGGTTACGGCTGCACGTCGTGGTTCCTGCCGCGGAAAGAGCTTCCCGTGCAGGACGGCTGCTCTTAGACTCGGATTCCTGACTTTGCCAGCCTGTCTTCGCCCCCCAGGCAGCACGGTCGCTCGAATCTCTGGGATATTGTGCCTCTAAGACAAGCCAAGACCGCAGTAGCTGTAAAACGGGTCCGCGAAGTTGTGGACCTTGTGCCTGTGGAAATTATCGATTTGCGACATTTCGGCGCCGCCGAGTTACGTCCTCTCCTGACCGAGGAAGCCCAGCTATGGTCGGAGCGGATGAGCTGGGACTACCACAGCTCAGCCGAGATGATTTTGCGCTACCTTGATTCCAAGATCCTGCCAGGCTATGCCGCCGTGGACAACGGCCGCACGGTTGGCTACTCATTCTTCGTCTATGAAGGCAGCAAGGGCGTGGTCGGAGACATGTTTGTTGCCGCCCAGACGGAAAGCGGCCTCGGCGAGCGACTGCTGAACCATGTGGCTGAGACTCTGCAGAACTCCCCGGGCATTCATCGCATCGAGGCCCAGTTGCTATTGCACGACAGTGGCAGCACGTCGACCGTGTTCAAACGCCGTGGCTTCCGGCGCTTCCCGCGATTGTTCATGTCGCTGCCGTTGCGTGCGGGGCTGACTTTCGAAGCTCCCGATCTGAGGAGTTTCACCTTGCGCCCGTGGGCGGAGCCGGATTTTCAACCCGGAGCAAGCGTGATCATGCAGGCTTATGCCGGCCACGTAGATTCGGAGATCAACGACCAGTACCGCAGCGTGGCCGGCTCGCTGCGCTTTCTGAATAACATCGTCCGTTTTCCCGGATGTGGGACGTTTGATCCAACTTCGTCTTTCACAGTGATTCACACGGCATCGCGTGCCGTTGTGGGAATGCTTCTTTGCTCGCGCGTTCGTGAAGACGTCGGACACGTCACGCAAGTATGTTTGCTTCCGGAATTCCGCAACCAAGGTCTTGCCCGCGCCCTGATGGCGGCCTGCCTGCGAAGCCTGCTGGATCGCAAGTTTACCGAGCTTTCGCTTACCGTAACCGAAGCCAACTACAACGCAGTCCAGCTTTATGAGCGTCTTGGATTCGATACGCGTAGAGTGTTCGACGCGTTTGTCTGGGAAGGATAGAAAGGTTTCGTAATCGGGCAATTTAGTAACTTGGCAATGGAAGATCCGTAAATCCGGAACTTACCAAATCACGAAATTACCCGATTACGAAATTGCCCCTCTCTCGACCATTGCTGCTCGGACATCGCGGAGCGTCCAGGTACGCGCCCGAGAATACGATTGCCGCGTTCGACCTTGCGCTGCAGCAAGGCTGCGACGGCTTTGAGTTCGACGTTCGCTACACGCAGGACGCCCGTTGCGTAATCTGCCACAATCCTCGATATCGGCGCCGGCGGATTGATAAATCCATATTTAGCGACTTGAGCTTGCCTTGCGCCGAGGATGTGATCCGCAAATATGCCGGCCGGGCATACCTCGATGTCGAACTGAAGGTCCTCGGCAATGTCCGGCCAGTTTTGGAGGCACTGCAGAACGCCGGCGACCGCTACGTGATTTCATCGTTTCTGCCTGAAGTCCTTCGGGAAGTGCATAAGCTGAATCCTGGCATTCCGACAGGATTGATCTGCGAAAATGCGCTGCAACTGAAACCCTGGTCAGAACTGCCCATTTGCGCAGTGATGCTGCATCAACGGCTCGCGAAGCCCGCTCTTATCGACCGCGTTCACCATGCGAACAAGCGAGTGTTTGTGTGGACGGTGAATCGGGAGCGCAATATGCGGCGGCTTGCAAGTCTGGGGGTGGACGGCTTGATTTCTGACGACACCCAGCTTCTAGCACGCACTTTGAGTCAAGAGTGATTCGCGAGTCGGAGAAAAAGGGCCAGGAGGCACGGGACGAAGGAATCGCCGCCGCTCTTCGAGAAAGCTTTCTAGTTCCGTACGCTGCTGATGCTCAGTCCATCCCAGAGCGGCTCCGATACGCGCAGCGGCTGTGCGGCTGCATTCATCGCTCCAGCATGCTCCAAGAGCAACCGGCACCCGGCGCAGAAGAATATCCCCCAAAGTGATCGCCGACTCACGCTGCACGGCCTCAATGGCTTCGGCAACGATGTGTTCCGAATGCGGACAAAGCGGACTTTGCAGCACCGGATCGAGCGCCGCCGTGCGCGCGACACATAATGCGTGCCGTCCGTGCCATTCAGCGATTGCGGCTGCGGACGCTGCGGGAATTCCGGCGACCTTCGCCACTGTTTGCGCCCATTCTGCGAATGTGTTCTCAAGACCCGCATCCGGACCGGCCGCCACAAACGTCGCCGGTGCTTCGGGCAGCCGAATTCCGATCATGCACGCGCAGCTACGCGCCAGCGACGCTGCCGTAGTGAGCTTGCCTCCCACGACAGTGATAAGGCCTGCGATCCCGTCCTCCAGGTGATCGTGCAGCTTGTGCCGCCGCGAAATAGCACCCATCGACTCGCGCGGACTGTAGGGAAGCGGCCGCACCCCGGTGTAGGAATACCGAATGTCCGAGGCCGCAATCCCGGCGCGCGGATACAGACGCCGAACAGCGGTCAGCAGATATGCAATCTCTGCGGCTGTGGGTTCAGCGCTGTCGACGGATTCCAATTGCGGTGCCTCGGTCGTGCCGACCAGGATTTGTCCTGCCCAAGGAATCACAAACATCGGACGCCCATCGCTTGCCTCGGTGTAAAGCGCATCGGCTGGTGCTCCCCCGAATACGGGAAGCACGATATGGGTTCCGCGCACTCCACCGATCAGCTGCTCCTGCTCGAGCTGAGAATGCTGCAGGACTTCGTCTGCCCAAGGTCCGGTCGCGTTTACAATCCAATCGGCAGTGACCGCCGCTTCCAACTCGTCGATCAAGTCGCGTGAACGCAGGCCCCGGGCTTTGCCTTCCTGAACCAGGATTTCGAGGGCTTGGGTATAGTTCCTAATCACGGCGCCAGCCTGCACCGCTTCGCCAGCCCACTCAGCCACGAGGCGTTCGGGATACTCACATTGCGCGTCTTCGTAAGAAAACAGGCGCAGATCCAGACCGCGGTCCAAAGTCGAGTCGAATCGCGCGAGTGATTCGCTGCGGTCGCGAGACGCGTGCGAGCCCGACGCTTGCGTGTACAGCCACAAGGCTGTGCGGATGGCCAGAGCGCTGCGAATCACTCCGTGGGTGTGAAGGGCAAGAACGAAGTTAAGGGGGCGCACGAGGTGAGGGCGCTCTTTCAGCAGACGATTGCGCTCGCGCAATGACTCCCGCACCAGGCCGATTTCGCCGTGCTCAAGGTAGCGCAAACCGCCATGGATAATGCGGGTCGCGCGACTCGTAGTTCCGCTGGCAATGTCCGCTTTCTCAACCAGAAGCACCCGCCGTCCCGCGAGCGCGCACTCCCGGGCGATGGCGATCCCATTGATGCCGCCGCCGATGATGGCCACATCAAAATGCCTGCCGTCGAGCCGTTCGCGAACTGGACGGGAGTAGCTCATCAGGGTATATAGATGCAGAGTAGCTGGCGCAGTTTGTCGTATCAAGCGGAACTTCACGTTTGTGTGACTTTTAGAGGGTTGTCCGGAAACTCGTGAAAGGAGTGGAGCGCGCATGACGAAGAAAGCGCAGGTTGAACCAGGCGATGGACCTTTTCGTTTCAAGGTGAAACTCGAAGGCGCGGAAGGCATGGAAACCGCGGCCATGCGTCCTCCCTTCGATGTTCCAACGGTGTTTGGTACGAAGGCTCGGGTCCCGGTGCGCGGAACCGTGAATGGATTTCCCTTTCGCAGTTCCCTATGCAATATGGGCAGTGGCCATTTGATGGTCGTCAACAAGGAAATCCGCGCGGGCGCAAAGTGCGCCGCCGGTGATGTAGTCGATGTCGTCCTCAAACGAGATCGTGAAGAGCGGATCGTCGAAGTCCCAGGCCACATCAGGAAAACCATCGCCTCAGACAAGATGGCTCAAAGGACGTGGGACTCGCTCTCTTTTACTCACAAAAAGGAATGGGTGCGCGCTATCGAAGAAGCCAAGAGAGAAGAGACGAAGCAAAGCCGGATGAAGAAGATGATGGAAGCGCTCAAAGCTGGAAAACGCATCGGTGCCTAATGTCGCTGCCAATGATGCTGCTCGATTTTTCATCCGGTCGATGGAGAAGGGTTTTTCACAGCCGCGTAATATCTGCCCTCTTGCCAGTGCGGGTATACTGTTGTTGTACTCAGCCGATTAATCCTGTTGGCTGTATTTACGAGACCGGTCACGTCTGCCTCGAGAGGATGGTACCGGGGACCTGGAGGGTCGTCTTCAGCAGTACGGGAGACCTAGCTCCGGCACGCGAGGCAGCGGTGTTTCCGCTGTCTGGCCGTATGTGGGTGGAGGCGGTGCGCCGTCCGCTGCGCTCCGTGCTCGACAGTATCGCTGTTGTTCTTCTTCCTTGCGATTGCCGGGACTGCGGCCGGCCTCTTGTTCGTCTTTCTCGAATTCCAGTTTGTGACGACTGCTTGCAATCGTTATCCCCGGCTGACGTGAACGCGTGCTGCGTTTGCGGCGAAGCGCTGGGACGGTCGTGGGTGAATGAAACTCATCTACTCAAGTGTGAGCAGCTTCGGCCTGCGGCAAACGTAATCGGCGCCAAACTGGCGGAAGCGACCGCGACGAGAAACTTGGCGAGCGAGACTCCGATTCTGCTGGTTCCCGTTCATTTGCATGTTGTGAAACGCCGTGGGCGTGGATTCAATCAGGCAGAAACGATTGCGCGTGGCGCGCCGCGGCATCTGGATCGCTCCCGCTTTGAAATGCACTCCGGGAATTTGCGGCGGGGGGTGCGCCACCGTGTTCCAGACCGGACTGACGTGGCACGAGCGCCGCGAAAACGTGCGCGAGCATTCATGGTTGGGTCACCGGAGAGGTTGCGCGATCGCATTGTGCTGTTGATCGACGATGTGTACACCACCTCAACCACGCTCAACGAATGTGCTCGCGTGCTGCGCAAAGCCGGCGCGAAGCCTGTGATTGTCGCCACGGTCGCAAGAGTGTATCGCCAGGTTGTGGAGATCGCGCCGGGCGGAGTACCGAATCGGGAGGAGAATGCGGCCTGTCTTCGCCGAAGCGGTCGCCGGATAGGTCATCGATAAAAGGGCCATGTCGAGACACAACATTTCGCATCGTCATTCACCCTCGCATCACGGGCCTCGCGCGTTGACCGCCGTGGGAGTTGTTGTCCCGAAAGAGAATGGACGCCTGCCCATGCAGTCGCCCGTGTTGGTGCTGAATGCGTCGTACGAACCCATTAACATCTGCGCCGCCCGTCGCGCGCTCGTGCTCGTGCTCAAGGGCGTCGCAATCACGGAAGAAGAAAACGGACATTACCTGCATTCGGCGCGCTTGACGATGCGCCTCCCATCGGTGATTCGCCTGCTCGAATACCGTCGTATCCCGCACCAGACCCGCGCACTTTCGCGCAAGAACATTCTTCTGCGCGATCGCAACACTTGCCAGTACTGTGGAGTCGTGCTGTCGTCCGCGGAGCTCACGCTCGATCACGTGATTCCGCGCTCGCGCGGAGGTGTTTCAACCTGGGAAAACCTGGTTGCCTGCTGCCATCCCTGCAATCACCGCAAGGGCAATCACTTGCTGGCCGAGACCACAATGTGTCTCTTGCGCGAACCCCGCGCCTTCAGCCTGCATACCAGCCGGCACATTATGAGAATGATTGGGCGCTCAGATTCCAAGTGGCGCAAGTACCTGTTCTACTGACTGTACTGAGTAAAGACTTTCCCTTATCGGAACGAAAAACTAGCCCTAGTTCATTGCGGCCTGATGCTCAACCCGTGATATGATGCGCGGGTTTTCAGGACCTCAGGAGCCTCAGATGGCAGCACCTCTACGTCCGCTAAGCACCGGCGAACTCCTCGATAAGACTTTCACCTTATACCGCACCAACTTTCTGCTCTTCTATGGCATTGGAGCGCTGGCGCAGGGCGTCGTATTTCTCATATTGCTGGTGGGTACCGGGCTGATTGCCGGCGCCGGACGTGCGCAGAGCACCGGCTTCGTGGCGACCACCGCCATCCTGGGTGTAGTCATGTTGCTGGTCTACGTAGTCGGCAGCCTCATTGCGACGGCCATGATGCAGGCGGCTACAACCATCGCAGTCTCTGACCTGTATCTAGATAAGCCCACAGGAATCAAGTTGGCGTATGCCCGGGTTAAGGGTCGGGTCTGGCGTATGGTCGATGTAGTGTTCTCGGTGGGATTGCGGATCGGTATCGGCTTCGTCCTCTTAATCGTGCCGGGTGTTCTCATGCTCATGAGATATTCGCTGGCAGTTCCAGCGGCCGTCCTCGAAAACCTGAAAACCCGCGAGGCTTTGAGGCGCAGCAAAGAGCTGAGCGCTGGAAGCGGCGGGAGGGTACTTACCGTCTATATTCTGATGGCGGTGCTAATCTGGGTCGTGTCCATCGGGTTAACCTTTGCCAGCGCCGCCGTACTCGGCGGGAACAAGCAAGACACCCTACTTGGACGGCAGGTTCTCCAGCAATTGATCAGCTTCATCGCAGCGACCATCGCCTATCCGGTGTTGACCATTGCGCTGGCTCTGCTTTATTACGATCAGCGCGTGCGCAAAGAGGCGTTCGACATCGAGCACATGATCAGCGCTTTGCAACCCGGCACCGGCGCGGCGTCCGCTGCGGCTGCTGCGAGTAGCTCCGTCTAAGCCCGCGATGCGCCCGAGCGCCGGAGTTGCCGGAGCAGCGCTGGCGATCACTCTTTTTTCCGTTTCTTCCGAGGCTGCAGTCGGCGCAGTTTCTACCGATTCCGGCGTCAGCCCAGTTACGCTCGGCCAATACGAGCAAGAGCTTGCGCGGGTCGACCAGCAATTAAAGGCGCTGGTTGAGCATCCCGACGACGCCACTGTTCTCCGCTCCTCGATTCCCGACGAATGGCAGGTTCAAACTCCTTCCGAAACGTTCGACGTCGCGACTGACGATCTCAAGTTCAAACTGCTGCGGTACGCCAACCATGCGGACCAGCGGGCCGAGGTTCTGCCCGAAATGGAACTTAAGATCGAAACGCAGATCGAGGCTGCCAAAGAATTTGAGAGGGCCGCGGATACGAGCGCTTCCGCCAAGCTGGAAAACATCCTGCGGGCGCGCGAATACCGGAACGTTGCCAGGACACAGTCGTTCCGCGAAAAACTAAAGGACATTGCCCTTGCCTGGCTCATCCGTCTATTGAAGAAGGCTTTCGGTGCAGCGACGTTGCATCCGCGGGTTTCGCAGGCTCTGCTGTGGAGCTTAATCGGATCGGTTACGTTGGGCTTCATCGTCTGGCTTTACGTCCTGCTGCGCCATCCTGCTCGCGATGAATATGCGTATCCTGGCGATGGAGGCGCTGCGGCGCCATCCTACAAACATTGGCAGGTATGGCTGCGCGATGCCCGCGCGGCCGCCGAGCGCGGCGATTGGCGTGAGGCAGTGCACCTTGCCTATTGGAGCGGTATCTCCTACCTGGAATCTTCAGGAGCGTGGAAGCCCGACCGCGCGCGTACACCCCGCGAATATCTTCGAATGTTGCCCGATGTCAGCGGGCGGCGTGAACCGCTTGCAGCCTTGACGAAGCGGTTTGAGGGTACCTGGTACGCGCAGCAATTGGCCTCGCCGGAGGACTTCGCTTTCTCTCTCGCGCAACTGGAAAAGATCGGCTGCCGATGAAGCTCGATTCTGCCGACCGCAAGATCCTCGTGGTTGCAGGCTCAGTGCTGGTAATCACGTTGCTGATCGCGCTCGCCGTATCGCCATCGGCGGAAGAATCGGCGCCCTATCCATCGACCTTCTCGGCGGCATCGGATGGCGCCAAGGCGGCATACACTCTGTTGCCCGAACTCGGATATCAGGTAGAACATTGGCGCAAGGCGCCTGCAAAGCTCCTCGAACACGGAGTCCAGACCGTTCTGGTCGTCGATGTGCTCACTGAGAATCCGACAGTGGAAGATCGCGAAAGCCTGCACCGGTATGTCCAGAGCGGCGGCAAGATGCTCGCGGTTGGGATGAGTTCGATCCAGTTGCTCCCGCACAGCGAATTGTTTCCTGACGTGCCCCACTTCGCTTGGCAAACCTATCGCGCGCTGATTCCCAGCGGAGTTACCAGCAATGCTCCCGAGATCGTCATGGCTCCAACCGTCTACTGGAGGCGCAGTGACTACGATTCTGACGTGCAATATGGCGACAAAGATCGGGGCGTCGTGGTGTCGTACAGGTACGGCAAGGGAGAAGTGATTTGGTGGGCGACGCCCGATCCTTTGACCAACAGCGGCATCACGCAAAAAAACAATCTTCAGCTACTCCTAAATAGCCTCGGTCCGGCAAGCGAAAGAACCGTGCTCTGGGACGACTACTTCCACGAGGGCGAAGCCACCATGATGGATTCGCTCTTTGCCAGTCCGCTCAAATGGTCGCTGCTTCAGCTAGGATTGCTGGCCCTGGTTGTAATTCTCACGTATTCGCGCCGGCATGGTCCGATACGGCCATTGCCGCAGGTATCGAGACTCGCGACTCTCGAATTCGTTGACACCCTCGGCGCGCTCTATCAGCGTGTAGGAGCAACGGAATTGCCGGTGCAGGTTGCTTACGAAAGATTTCGCCATTTGCTCCATCGCAAACTTGGGATCGGCAGTTCCGCCACCGCCCAACAGATTGCCAATCGTCTGCAGGATAGGTTGGGAGAACTCGCGCCGCAATTCGAGCACACCCTGCTCGCATGTGAATCGGTAGGTTACCAGCCGGAGATTGAGCAGCAGGAAGCATTGCGTCTGGTAAAGTCTCTTGATCTGTTTGCCAGACAATTGAAACTTTCTTCGAAAGGCGAAGAAGCGAAATGAGCGCTGCCGCGGAGCTGATTCAGCACTGCCAAACCCAATTGAAACGAGTGATCGTGGGCCAACAGGAGGTCGTCGATCACACCGTGCTCACGCTTCTGTGTGGCGGCCACGCTCTGCTGGAGGGCGTGCCGGGCATGGCTAAAACACTGCTCGCCAAGACCCTCGCCCGCATTCTGCGCATCGGTTATCAGCGTGTGCAGTGCACCTCGGACCTGATGCCCGCGGACATTCTCGGCACCAACGTGTTGAACACGGCAACCGCAACTTTCGCGCTGCATCGTGGACCGGTCTTCACCGATCTGCTGCTCGTCGACGAAATCAACCGGATGCCTCCGCGCACTCAGGCCGCTCTGCTGGAGTGCATGGAAGAGCGGCAAGTGACGATCGACGGAGTGCGTCACCAACTCGCGCCCGTGTTCACCGTGATCGGCACCGAGAATCCCATTGAATTCGAGGGAACTTATCCTCTGCCGGAGGCGCAACTTGACCGCTTTCTGCTGAAGATCAACATTGGATATCTTTCGGCAGAAGAAGAGATCCAGGTGTTGGGCAACCATCACAATGGCTTTGACGCGCACAATCTCGACCGCATGGAGTTCGAGAGCATCGACCAGCAGCATCTGCTGGACGCGCGAGAGGAAGTGAAACGCGTTCGCATCGAAGACGCGCTTTTCCGCTATCTTGTGCAACTGATTCGACGCACGCGCGATTGGCCCAGCGTCTCGCTGGGGGCGAGCCCGCGTGCGGCCGTCACACTCATGCTCGCGGCCAAGGGCCTGGCGGCAATGGACGGCAGGGACTACCTCATTCCCGACGACATCAAGGGCGCCGCATTGCCTGTTCTGCGTCATCGCCTGCTGCTCAAGCCCGAAGCGGAACTCGAAGGTATCTCGACCGAGCAAGTGATCAAAGATTTGCTGAAGACGGTCGAGGTTCCCCGGTGAGCCAGCTCCAGCCGCTCGCTCCGGCAGCGCGTGCCGAGCGCGCCTTGTTGCCCAGACGCCTCGGGATCGCTTTTGGTGACCGTTTTTTTATTCTCCTGATCGCCGGCTTGTTGTGGATTGGTCCGCTGTTCTGGAGCCGGCAATTTCTCTATGGACTCGCGGCCTGGGACACAGTTCTGCTGCTCGCATGGCTCATGGATTTGCGCGGTTTACGCGCGGCCTCACAACTTGTGGTCGAACGCACATTCACAGCACCCCTGGCCCTGGGAGAATCCGCCCCGGTTCGCTTGACTCTCGCGAACATGAGCAGTTCGCCTCTGCAGGTTCAGATGCTCGACGATCTTCCACCGCAGTTGCGGCCTACTCCGCCCGAGGTTGCGGTATCGGTCCCCGCGGGACAAGAGCGTACGGCGGAGTACGAGATTCGCCCCAGCGAACGCGGCGATTGCGAAATCGGAACCACGTATCTACGCTGCCAATCTCCGCTGGCACTGGCGCAGCGCTGGGCGGAAGTCGATCTGCGTCAGAAAGTGCGTGTCTATCCCAGCTTGCAATCGGCCAAGCGCAATCAGCTCTTCCTCTTGCGCAGCCGTCGAATCGAACTGGAACGGCGACTGCTTCGCCAGCAGGGACAAGGCAAAGAGTTCGAGTATCTTCGCGATTTTCGTGAAGGAGACGAATTTCGTGACATCTGCTGGACTGCAACCGCGCGCCGCGGAAAGCCGGTGACGCGCGTCCACCGCGCCGAAAGGAATCAGGCGGTGTGGATGGTGATTGACTGCGGACGGCTCATGCGCGCGCGCATCGGCAGCCTGAGCAAACTGGATTTCGCCGTAGATGCCGCGCTAAATCTCGCGCAGGTGGCCTCCTTCGGCGGTGATCGCATCGCGCTGCTCGCCTACGGAGCTCGTATTCAGGAGCGGCTCGCCCCGGGCCGCGGGCACTCGCATATGCGCTCCATCCTCGATCAGCTCGCGCGCATTCGCGGAGAGCCGTCGGAAGCCGATCATCTGCGGGCCGCGAGCACCCTGGCGACGATGCAGAGCCGGCGCGGCCTGATCGTTTGGATTACCGATTTGGCGGAGACTGCCATGACTCCCGAAGTGGTACAGGCGGCAATGCAAATGTCCGGTCGCCATTTGGTTCTGTTTGCCGTAGTCGGACAGCCGGACTTGAAGCGCGTTGCCGACAGCGTTCCAGATAAACTCGAGGATTTGTATCGTTACACTGCCGCGATCGAAACGCTGCACCGGCGCGAGCTCCTGCTGGCACGCATGCGCGAACGCGGCACTCTGGCGATGGAAGTGGATGCTCATGAGATCTCGACGATCGTGATGAACAAGTATCTGGAGTTGAAGGAGCGGGGGCAGTTTTGACTGCGATTTTCACGAGAAATGACTTGGAGCGCGAGGCTCGGTAGAAGCGGCTAGGTTTCACCCGAGCCGGGACGGCAAAAGAAGAACCGGCTTTAGTTGGCCACTGGCAGGAGTTTTTCGTAGGCGCAAACAGGGCCGCAGGGGCTGGAAGCCCAACAACGATCGGCCCGGTTCGACATGACTAAGCCGTGCCCCGATACGAACCTGAGCAGCGGATAGCCGGCGATTTCGGAGGCTAATTGAGCGCGGATGGAGCCGCGGCAGTGGATGGCTCCGGCGAGGCTTGCTCCCTCAGCTTCGCGCTGCTCAAATACATTACAAGCAACAGGAATAATCCTGCCGCAACGCTGAACTTGAGCAGCACCGGCTCGAAGGTGGGGGATAGAAATGCTTCCAGTACGCCCGCGATTACCAACATGGGAATCGTCCCGATGAGCAACTGGATGGCCTCCGCGCCGGCTGATTGAAGAGAATCTTTGCGCGAGAGAAATCCAGGGAAGAGAAGACCTTGCGCGATGCGCAGTCCGGCTCCTCCGGCGATGAAGATCGACGGGAGTTCCAACACCCCGTGGGGCGCGACAAAGCTCCACAACTGCAGGCTCATCTGATTCAACCAGCACGCCGTTCCGACAACGCCCAGCATCAGTCCGTTGAAGAAGAGCATATATAACGTGCCGATGCCGGCCGTGATTCCCATGGCAAATGTCAGGAACGTGACCGACAGATTGTTCGTCATGATCGTGCTGCTGGCCACCGGTTTGATGGCGACTACCGAGTGCGTCCACATCCTGTGACGTTCGATGGTATCGACCATTTCTGGTCCGAGAACCTGGAGCTGAAAGGCGGGATTGTAGAGAGTGATCAGCAAGCCAGCGACGCCGCCGGCGACGAAGAGGATGAACGCAATGAGCACGTAACGGAAGTTGCGCTGAAAGACCTCCGGATAGGTGCGGGTGAAAAATCGCAAGACTCCTAGCGTGCTGCCACGCTTGCCGATGTAGATGATATTGTGGGCACGGGCGAGGAGCTGATTCAGGTGGCGGGAGTAGACCAGGCCACTCTGGTCTTGCCGGAGGATGGAAAGGTCGGAGGCGATCTGACGGTAGAGCAGGCTCAAGCCGCGCAGTTCGCGGCGGCTGAGGGCGGCGACGCCGGTTTCTCCGCATCGAGACAGCAGCTTCTCGAGTTCTTCCCAGTATGGTCTGCGTTTCTCGAGCCAGTATGTGGAAATCATGAGCGAGAATCTCGACAAGCTTATCATCGACACCCCAGAGCAGGTGCAGCTCGAGTTTCCGCTCGCCGGCATAGGCAGCCGCTTCATGGCGGTGTTCATTGACAGCCTGATTCAATTTCTGGCGTTGATGCTGCTGTTTATCAGCTTCATCATTCTCATTGCCGGCACCGGCATCAGCATGGCGCCTGAGTTGGGCAAGTGGACGATCGCCATTTACATCTTCGCGTTCTTCCTCCTTTATTGGGGATACTTTGCCATCTTCGAGGCGCTCTGGAAAGGGCAAACGCCGGGGAAGCGCAAGGCCGGAATTCGCGTGATTCGTGACTCCGGACGCGAGATTACAGCCAAGGAAGCAATTGGAAGAAACCTTCTGCGTTCCGTCGACCTTCTGCCGGGAATGTACGGAATCGGCATCCTGTCGATCTTTCTGAGTCCGCAGAACAAGCGCCTTGGCGACTACGTAGCCGGCACGGTGGTTGTGCACGATCGCCGTCCGGAAGAGTCGCAGCCGTTCTGGAATACGCGCGACGATCAAGACGCCACATTCGCGGGGATCGAAAAGGTCACGCCAGAGGAAATCCAAATGATCGAGACGTTTCTGCTCCGCCGCCTCGACCTTCCGCCAGCGGTCCGGCGGCAATCGGCCCAGCGCATCGTAGAGCACCTCGGCACGAAACTGGAGTCTACGGATGAGCAGAGACGGGATCTCGAGAATTTTCTCGAACTCGTCGTCAGACAATTCCGGAAGTCCGCGAGATACCGCTGAGTCCCGGCCTTACCCAGTCAGCTATCTTTCAACGCCCAGAGACGCTATCCAAGAATCGGTTCACAAGGCTCCGGCAATCCTTTTGGGTCCCATCGCAAACCTCAATCGGTGTCGAGTTCACGGAAAACGGCGTCGAACTCCATTGACCTGTCTATGATTCACTGGCATGCTTCCGGCTCCCGAGTAACTAGACAGAGGTGACGGATGAGGGTCAATTCCCGGTATCGCACGGTCATCGCAATCGGGTTTGCCATGGTTGCGGCGTTGATCCATGCACGCGCGCAGCAGCAGAGGCCCATGATTCCGGACAAGTACACAAATTTGAAACTCTTGCCCGCAGACATTACCAAGCAGCAGCTGCTCAAGACGATGAAAGGATTCTCGATCGATCTGGGGGTCCGGTGCAGCTACTGCCACGAGGCCACCGACGATCTGAGCCAGGCTGACTTTCCCGCCGACACCAAGGGAAACAAGCAGAGCGCGCGGCTAATGATGGAAATGATGAAGAGCGCGAACGAGGGCTATATCCAGAAGATGCCGCAGCCGGCCACCGCCGTAACCTGCGGCACGTGCCATCGCGGCCATGCCAAGCTTCCCGTCAATGACGAAGCAATGTTGCCCGCAAAAGCAGGGACGAGTTCACATCCCTGAGGGACAAGTTTCTGGCTTTGGGATGGATTTCGGCAGGTTTGTAGCGGAAGATAGCGAGCACAATCCTGAGCGCGCCTTTCAAGACGCTCAGCGGATGAGGTTATGCCTCTCGAAACCACCAATCGGCCGCAAAAGCTGCGCACGATCCTCGCGGACGACGAGAAGTTGGCGACCGAGAAGCTGCGTCTGCTGCTCAAGGACGATCCATCCATCCAGGTAGTCGCCGAGTGCAGGACGGTAAAGCAGACCCGGGACGCCATCGAGAGTTACCGGCCTGATTTGCTCCTGCTCGACATTGAAATGCCCGACGGCACCGGCTTCGATGTGCTGGAGGGATGGGATCGCGCCGCGTTACCGATTGTGATCTTCACCACCGCCTATGACCAGTATGCGATTCGCGCTTTCGAAGCCCGGGCCTTGGACTATCTGCTGAAACCGTTTGACGCGGAGCGCCTGTCCGCATCCATCGAGCGGGCCAAAGTCGAGTGGCTCAGGAGCAAGAGCGACGTGGTTGCCTCATGCCTGGTGGATCTGATGAAAACTTCTCCGCCCCAGACGCTACTTCACCAGCGCCTGGTGGTGAAGTCCAGGGGACGGGTGTTTTTCCTGGATCCGGAAGAGATCGAGTGGATGGAAGCCTCGGCAAACTATGTTTGTCTGCATTTGCGGAATGGCGCGTCATACGAGATGAGAGAACCGATCGGTCGTCTCGCCGAGAGACTCGACCCAACGCGGTTTGCCAGGATTCATCGCTCGTACATCGTCAATCTCAGCAAGATAAGGCAGGCAGTACCGTGCAATAGCGGAGAGTACATTGTCGTGTTGAAGGATGGGAAAGAACTCTCCTGCAGCCGTACTTATCAATCCGCCATCCAATCCCTCGTGCAGAGCGTTTCCCGGCATTAATCTCGCAGAAACTAAACAGTGCCTAAACTGGCCCCAGCCGAACTAGCCCATCCGACCAACGCCAAGCCAAAGTCCGCTTCTACCCAGCTCGAGCTCATATGGTTGGTGTCTTTCCTGTTCTGGGGAATGTATGCGCTGTTTACCGGCCCGGCCCTTTATCAGCGCAACGTGTCGCTGGGATATCGAACCACCTTCGCGTTCGAAATATCCTCGTTCCTGGTACCAGTCGTGATTTATGCCGCGCTCACCCCGCTGGTTTATCTGGCCGGCTTGAAGTATCCGATCACAACGGGGAATGTCCGTCGGCGACTGCTTCCATACCTGGCCGGGGGCATGTTGTTCGCGGCGCTGCATTTGATCGGAAAGCTGCAGTTCTATCCGACCCTCGATCTTCACAGCCACTTACGTTGGCTCTTTTTCCAACCCGGCACGTTCATGCGGTTCAGGAAGCTCTACCTCTTTAATCTGTTCGACGATTTATTCATGGTCTACGCGCCCGCGCTGCTGGTTGCGCACGCGGTGGTCTATCACAGAACTTCGACGCAAAACTCTGTGCGCGCCTCGGAATTACAAAAACAACTCGCCGAGGCGCAATTACAAGCCCTGAAAATTCAGTTGCATCCTCATTTTCTATTCAACACCATGAATTCCATTTCGGCCTTGATGCATATCGACGTGGCCGCGGCGGACAAGATGATGACTCGACTGAGCGATCTTTTGAGAATGACGCTGGAAAGGCCGAGAACTCAGGAAACCACGCTCGGAGACGAGCTGGAGTTCCTGGGCGCCTATTTGAGCATCGAGCAGGTGCGGCTGCGCGAGCGCCTGAAAACTGTAATCGAGATTCAGCGCGACACCCGCGAAGCGTTAGTTCCTTACCTGCTGCTTCAACCGCTGGTGGAGAATGCCATTCGCCATGGAATCTCTAAGACCGAGTCGGGCGGAGCCATCGTGGTCTCTTCCACGAGAGTGAATGGCCGGCTGCATATTGAAGTGAGCGATAACGGGCCAGGATTCCAGAACGGATTCGCCAGCTCATCGAGCGGAATCGGGCTGAAGATCACCAGAGAGCGGCTCCAGGCCCTCTATGGCACGGACCACGACTTTCAGGTCCACAGCGCCCCGGGATCGGGAACTGCGGTCGTGATCGATATTCCATTTCGGACTCAGTAGATTACGGCAGCCTTTGGGAGGCGAGTCCGCAATTGTGGATCCTTCGCAGTGATCCGCACCTTGGCGTGAAGCCGAATCCTTCAATGTGATCCGGATGCCGACGGGCTCTTCTTGACCGCCTCCGCGGCACTCTTCAAGACAGTTTGCAGCCCAATTCTCATGCAGGCCACATCGTTGGTGCAGAAAAGCACGTCCACGCCTTGCGAGGCCCAGAACTCCAAATCAGGTAGCGGACTGCCAACCGCTACCAGCTTCTTGTGGCGGCGCGCAGCTTGCATGATGCGTCCGGCGGCTTCAGCGACCACGGGATGCGTAGTTTTTCCGGGAACGCCCAAACTCGCCGAGAGATCTGCCGGCCCGATAAAAATATCCACGCCCTCGAGGGCGCAGATCTCTTCAACGCGCTTTACAGCTTCTTCGGTTTCGATTTGAACCATCAAACACAATTCCGAATTCACCCTGGCTTGCGCCGCCGGCAGGCTATCCACCAGGCCATAATCCAGGGCGCGAGGCACGCTGAAGTACCCCCGTGCTCCTTCGGGACGGAAGCGGCCGTACCGAACGAATTCGCGGACGATCTCGGGAGAGTCGGCCATCGGCAGATCGATGATGTCCGGTCCGCACTCTGCCGCCTTGAGCACGTTCTCGCGACGGCCGTCGGCGATGCGAATCATGCTCAGCATGCCTAAGCCATGAGCGATGCGGCAGAGATCTGCCGCTTGAGAAAACGTGATGAAGGCATGTTCCATTTCGATCCATGCGACGCGAAACCCGAGCTTCGCGGCCATCTCGAAGAACATGGGATCGTAGAAGTAAGCGGCTATTCCCAAGAGTGGACCAGTTTGTCCACCGACAGTTTTTTGGAGTCGTGACACGTTTATCCCTTGAGCCGGCGAATCCACGGCAGCGGCAATGAAGCGCATCCAGAGGAATCTGGCCCCACCTGCGCTCGATGCCTTTCGCTACGTTTTCAGTATGCGAAATTGCGAATCTCCGAAGAGAAACAACCTGAGAATACCACCGCAAGTCCGGCTGCCAGCCGAGTAGGTGTCCGGCGGTGCGACGGGGGTCCGAATATTCATCGGTCAGGGATTGGGTTCAGTTCGTTGGATAAGGTATCGTTTATATCGTGAATGCGCGGCAACTGCCGAATGCGAAGCTGAAGCTGAGGACGCGTGCTTCATTGACTTTGCCGTGCGTGATCGTCTGCCTATCCGTTGCCGGATTTCCGCAGGCCTCCCGCACCAAGGCTGCGCCGCCGCCCAATCCTCCAACCCCTCAGCTACCCGCGAAAGAAATTGTGCGTCGTGCCATGGAACACGACATCAGTAACTGGCAACGAGAGACGGACTACACATTTATTCAGCGCATCGAAGAGCGCGAACTGAACAGTGACGGCGGCGTGAAATCGAACAAGTCGCAAACCGAGGAGATCATCTTCCTCTATGGTCAACCCTACTCGCACTTGATCAAGCGCGACGACAAACCGCTCTCCGACTCCGAAGCGCGCAAGGTGGAAAAGAAGCTGAATGACACCATGGACAAGCGAAGCCATGAAGCTCCTGCGGATCGCGAGAAACGGCTGGCAGACTTCCAGAAGCATCATCAGGAGGAGCATGATTTCTTGCGCGAAGTCCCCGACGCATACAACTTCCGACTGGTCGGGGAAGAAGATCTGAACGGTCGCACTGCGTATGTGATCGCCGGCGAACCTCGGCAGGACTTCCGGCCGAACATGAATGCCGCACGGGTTTTGCCGAAACTTCGGCCGAAACTATGGATTGATAAGGATGGGTACCAGTGGCTCAAGATGCAGGCCGAAGTGATCGATACCATTACTTGGGGAGGCTTCCTGCTGCGGCTGCATTCGGGATCGCATATCGAGCTTGAGCAGACTCTGGTGAACAACGAGGTCTGGTTGCCGCTGCACGCTCATATCAGCTTCGATGCCCGGGTGGCGCTGCTGAAATCGATCCGCATGGAAATTGACGCTACTTTCGGCGATTACAAGAAGTTCCGAACCGATTCGAAAGTGATCTCAGTTCAGGAGGTCCAGCACTGAACGTGAAACGACGTCCGGTTGGCGTGACCATCATTGCATTGATCTACTTCTCGGCCGCAGCCGTGAACATTGTGTTGCTGCTGGCCTGGCTATTTGCGCGCGGCAGCGTCCTCTCCTTCGTGGAGAGCGTCACGCCTTCGGCTTCCCTCGGTCCGACGCTGCTGGAGGAACTTCCCGGAATTGTGACCACCTACTTTGCCGCAATGGCTGGCCTCTGCTGCGGAGTCGGCTGGTCGCTTTGGAAGCTGCACCGATGGGCCTGGTTTGTGACCTGCGGCTTCGTAATCCTTGCATTCATGCTGGATACCGGCTT
>Ga0207136_1019_pt2 | contig 39919 bp, 36 predicted proteins | sample Alteio_BWMinHeat_8_FD_153552 | JGI IMG/M metagenome (GOLD analysis project Ga0207136, IMG submission 153552) | Enriched cells from forest soil in Barre Woods Harvard Forest LTER site, Petersham, Massachusetts, United States -... | ecosystem: Environmental > Terrestrial > Soil > Temperate forest >...
GAGCTGGCGTGTCGCCTGATCAAGAGCTGAGGCAACTTGCCCAATTTCATCATGTGAAGCTTCCGCCGTGCGTGCGCTCAGTTCGCCGGTAGCAATTTGCCGGGCAAAGTGAGAGATTCGTTGCAGCCGCCGCTCCGCTGGCTGGGCCAGAGCAGCGGCCACAATTAGTGCCACGCCGAATGCGATGACCGCACCCAACAGCAACGATTTTCTGGTTTCCACGGTAGCGACTTCGACGCCGGAAAGCGGGTATGCCAGTCGCACGGCGCCTCCTGAGATGGGCGCAGCGACGTAGAGGATGCGAATGCCCAGCGTGTGGTCGGTGCGGATATCAGAGCCGGTCTGTCCTTTTAGGGCAGCAGCAAACTCAGGCGTGTTCGCCTCGTCCTCCATTGTCGAAGCTGCGGCTTCGGAGTCTGCCAGCACTTTGCCGGTCACATCAATCACGGTGGCCCGCGCTCCTGCAGCCTGACCCTCTTGCGACACAATGTCGTGGAGATTGTGCTGACGGTCACCATTCACGCGATTTGCGAACATCGCTGTTTTTTGTTGGAGATTGCGTTCGATCTGCTGCTGTTGCGAACTTTCCCAGGCATGGCGGAGGGAAACGTTAAGCGTCAGCGTGGCGGCCATGATCACCAGCACACAGGCGGTGAGCAGACGCAGGAAAATCCGCTTCTTCACTTCGGGGCCTCGAAGCGATAGCCAGCTCCCCGCACCGTCTTCAGATAGCGCGGGTCTTCCGGATCGGGCTCGATCTTCTCCCTGATTCTACGCACGTACACATCCACCGAGCGAGGCGTAACGTAAGCCGTGTCGCGCCATACGGAATCAAGGAGCTGATCGCGGGTGAAGACGCGCCCGATGTGCCGGGCAAAATAATCTAACAGGCGAAACTCGGTGGCGGTAGTGCTCACCAACTGACCACGCACAGTGAGCGTCATCGCTCCAGGATCAATTTCGATTTCCCCCACCTTGAGCGGAGACTGTGACAGCGGACGCTCGAAGCGCCGCAGGACGGCTTTCACTCTGGCTACCAGTTCGCGAGGGCTAAAAGGTTTCGGAATGTAATCGTCGGCGCCTAGTTCAAGTCCGAGAATGCGGTCGGCCTCTCCACTTTTGGCGGTCAGAAAAATCACGGGGGTCGAAGCCAGCGTTTGTGTCTGACGAATCTGACGACACAGATCCAGTCCGTCTTTTCCTGGCACCATAATGTCCAGAATGAAAAGAGTCGGACGCTGGCGCTCGGATTCCATGACCACGGTGTGTCCGGTGGGAAAGATTTTCACACCGAACCCTGCGCCCTCCAAGTGATGGCGCACGAGCCGGGAAATATCAGGATCATCCTCAACAACATAGATACTGGGTTTCACACGGGTATTGTAGCCGGGAGAGCGGAATAATGCGCCGATTGTAACCTGATTGAAACAATTGGCTAGGCCAGCATCCTGCCCAATATTTCTTTCAGGATCTTTCCGCAGACCATTGCGGTGAGCTGGGAAACGTCCTGCTTGGGGTTGTACTCGACCAGATCGGCCCCGACAATTTCGCCAGTGATTGCGTGCAGATGGGCAACAGCTTCGCGCACGGACATCCCTCCCGGCTCGCGGTGCGAAACACCCGGAGCAAAAGCGGGGTCCAGAACATCCACGTCGAACGAAATGTAAACCGGCCCGGACAGCCTGAGCTTCTCTAGCGCAGGCAAAGCTTTCATTTCGATCACTTCAACTCCGTAGTGTTCAGCCTGTTGTCGCTGGTGCTGGTTCATCGTACGAATGCCCAGCTGGATGAGCCGCTGGGCGAGACCCTGCTCCATGATTCGGGCGAACGGGCATGCATGCGAGAAGCGGTTGCCCTCGAATTCCTCGTACAGGTCGGGGTGCGCGTCGAAATGGACGATGGCGAGACCGGGGAAACGTTTTCCGAAAGCTCGCAGAATAGGAAATGTGATGGAGTGGTCACCGCCCAGGCAAACGGGGCGGCTGCCATTGTCGAGGAGTTTTGCCACTGCCTGGGTGATGAGGTCAAATGCGGTCTCGTCCTGCGGAAAATTGAGATCCCCTGCATCGGAGAAGATTTCAGGGCTGCCTAGATCAATCCCGCTTTCAGTCCATGAATTCGACGAGTCGCAGTGGAACGCTTGACGGATCAGAGGAGGTGCGTCGGCGGGACCGCGCAAATAAGAGGAATTTGCGTCGAATGGAATGCCGAGCAACGTCGGTGTTGAAATTTTCTGCATTGGCATGAAGGTTCCATTCGAACCTTCATAGATATCACAAGAAGACCGGGGATCGTGAATACGCTTTATGGAACGCCTTGCGGTCCAGAGTTGCGCCGGTCATGCAAATTAGAAAGAGCCCTCGCCAGTTGAGGATCTTTCTCACTTCCTCTTACTGAGTGATCATCTGGGAAATCTGCCTCTACATCGGGACTGATCCCAGCATTGTTGAGATTTCTGCCGTTTGGTCGTTGCAGTATCCCGGACGCGACCAGCAAAGCGGAACCTTCTGCTAACGGATGGACGGCGTAGACGTAGCCCTGGCCAAAGGTCTTCTTACCAACGACCGTCGCGCGATGGCTATCTTGAAGTGCCGCCGCTAGCACTTCGGCAGCGCTTGCCGTGCCTTCGTCCACCAGAACGACTAGGGCAAGATCGGTGAGTTTTGCACCTTTTAGTTCCCGCGGTTCGATTTGTCCGTTACGACGCACGATCGAGCAAAGTAACTTCTGGTCGGAGAAAATAGCTCCAGTTTGTACCGCGGAATCCAAGAGTCCCCCGGGATTCTGGCGCAGGTCCAAAATCAGGCCGGCCACTTTCAGATTCAATTGATTGTTCACGGCTTCGCGCGCCTGTTCTCCGGCCACGGACGAAAATTCGTTAATCACGACATAGCCATACTTGCTACCGCTGTAGTTCAGCACGGAGCTGGAAACGGCCGGCGTGGAATTCACTTCACGCTTGAGCCGCACTTGGATGGTTTCCTTTCCACGTCTAATTCCGACATCAACCACACTGCCAGTTTCTCCGCGCATGACCTGCATCACCTGGCTGCGACTCATGGGAGCGGTAGAGCTTCCTCCCACGGAGACGATGACGTCGCCTGGTTTGAGCCCGGCTGCTGCGGCTGAACTACCCGCGACCGGAGTTACCAACACTAGCTCTCCCTCAGGATTCCCTCGGTGCACAGTCAAGTCTGTGATTCCGGTAGTCGCGGACGTACGAGCCAGTTCATTCTGCAACGCTTGCAAGTCGGACGGTGTCAGCAGTCGCGTGTTGGGGTCCTGCACTAATTGAAGGAGTGAAGCCAACAGATCCCGCGCGTCCTGAATGTTCTGCGGATTTGCCACTAGCACCCGCGTCCGTTTGTACTCCCATCCTGGTCCGACGGGAGCAGCTAGATCGCTATCGAGAATCCCTGCTACTTCCTCCACCAAGGCTTTCGGTGTTTCGACAGGCTTGTCTTGGGCTCGGGTTTGCTTCGCTGAAGCTGGTGTGAAAGCCAGAAAGCAGACCAATAAAAGTAGTCCAAGCGTGGGCTTTGCGATCTCGACTATGCAAATTCGAGAGGATTTACGCTGATATTGCATGTCCATGTTTCCTGTCTGGTCCAAGCTTAGACGAGGTGGGACGGCCACCGTTAGCCACTCACAGATTTACCTGCACGGGTCATTGCCCACTGGCCGCCTTGACTGGCACAGCAACGGGCGCGGAGATTTCCACCGAATCGGGTGTGCTCCAGGATGGTTTTCCACCGTTCATTTCCAGACGGTTCATGGTGATCTTCATCTTGCCTTCAGTAACCTCGACCAGCAGGTAGTGGTAGTTCACATTTTTGCCAAACAGGGGATCGTTGGGTTGTCGCGGCACAGTATAAGGATGTGCTGCGCCTCCACCGGTCACGAAGTACGTGACTCCTTCGTGTTCATGGCGCTCATAGTTGTGGACGTGGCCCGCGAAGACGACAAAGCGGGCGCGGGTATGCGCCTGGCGTTGCTCCAGCATCTGGGCCAGTGCTTGCTCGGGAGTGCGGGCCGAATGTCCGCCGCCCATAAAGTGGTCCGAAGAATTGGTGTAAGGAGGATGATGAAGAACTATGCAGACAAAGTCCACATCCCCGGGTAGGCTGTCGAGTTTGTGGGTGAGCCACTCGCCTTGCGGTCCGGTGGTTTCGTCCAAAGAGCTGTCCAACGCAAGCAGCAGGGTATTGCCGGCACGAACGGAGTAAAACCGGTTGTTCTGCAAGTCTGGGAAACGCTGGAAATAGTTTGCCAATGCCACTTTCTGGTCGCCGTGCAGATCATGGTTTCCGAGTGCCGGGTACACAGGGATCTTGTTTTCACGCCAGACAGCAGTTTCCTGGTCCCAGATCTTCCAATCTTTGTCATTATCTCCGCGGTAAGAGATATCGCCGCCGATAGAAATAAACGCCGGATGTGCATTCGCGATGGCCTGTACCAATGCCTGACGGACAGCGGGATCAGATGCCTCCGTATCGCTGGGATTGGTGAACCGCGTGTCGCCGTAGGCCACAAAGTGAAATGGCGTTTTGATGTTGGATTGCAACTCGACCGGCTGAGTTTGGGCCAGAGCACCCGATACAAACACGGCCAGAATGAGAACATACAGAAGATTCTTGCAAGATGACATGACGAATTAAATTCTCCAATGGACTGGCAACGCGAGAGCGCTGGGCGCAGTCGTCATTCTTATCTCAATGTCCAATAGTACAGGTAACCGGCACGCGGTTACCCGCGCCTATTGATATAGCACAAGGGTGGTAGTTCGTAACTTGTCACCCCATCCTTGAGACAACTAGCCTTTTAGTTGATGCCGCCAGTCGTACTTTTGTTTTCGTCGGATGAGAAAGCCTGTCGTGCCTGGGCGCAAGCTCTTCAGGAGCTTGAGCTTACCATCGATCCTTGCGCCGACGTATTCGCGGCGGTCGAATGGCTTATCAGTCGAAGCTTTGACGTCATCCTGGCCGATTGCGATAGTGGACCAGAAGCGGCATTCCTCCTTAAAAATGCTCGTGAGCTCAAGCTGAATCGAGCTGCATTCACCCTGGCAATCAGCAGCGACACGGCGAGTGTTCAAAACAGCACTCAGAATGAAGAGATCGGCGCGGACCTGGTGCTCAACAAGTCGCTGACTCCCGAACAGATCAAGTTCGCGCTGCTTGCTAATGACCGGTTTCTGAATTGCATGAAAACCTGGATCGGGCGCGGCGAGCTGGGAGTACCTCCGCCATCGTCAGAATCCAGGTCAACTGAACAGCAGGCAGCGCCATCGGAACAGCCCTCCCCCACAGCACTATCACCTCAGCCTTCCCCAGTAAAGCATGCGGCCCGACCCTCCCCCCAAGCAGTGCGCGGCACTATGAGGCCGCGCACTCCACAGGATTCCAACCGCTCGGAAGGGATGTATGCCCGGAGCCTGCGGACTTTTGCGTTGAGCATTGTTCTGGTGATCGCGGCCTACGCATTCGGAAATCCTTTGCGGCTGCAAAGCGTTTTTGCCAGCCTGAGCAGCGCTTACGAGCACGCCCTGCGATCTCACAGTGACAAAATCGACCTGGATGAGGACACTGCCCTGCCGGATTCTCCTGCGTTAGTGCAACAACCAGACCCCTCTACGCCGACTGGAAGATATCGATCATCTCGCGAGCAAGTCGTTCCTGTTTACCCGACGCCGACGCCAGCGACTAAACCAGTCCCGCCACCTGTCGAAGCGCCAGCGGTGGTCGCGGGACTCGACCCAGAACCCCACACACCCGAACCGAGGCATGTTCAGATCCCAGCCAGCTTGACGACTCCTCCTGCGACGGACCCCGAAGCCCGTCCGGTAAGCGAAACACGCCCTCCTTCGTTGTTAGGCCAAGTGGAACCTGCGAGTTTGCCGGAGGACCTGTCGCGCAAATTGTTGCTGGAAAAAGTTCAGCCCAGCTATCCGGAACAGGCATTGAAGGCCGGATTGCAAGGAGCAGTTGTGCTTCAGGCCTGGATTGCCAAAGATGGCAGCGTTCGCGACCTCAAACTGGTTGGTGGTTCGCTATTGCTGGGTCAGGCCGCCGTTAAAGCGGTCAAGCAATGGCGTTACAAGCCGTATCTCCGCAATGGAGTGGCGGTAGAGGCCGAAACCTACGTGACCGTGAATTTCAGGCTGCCGTAGTAAGTTCCAAGTTGTTCCTTCGAGTTTCTGCCACTACTCCTTTCTCCGAAGATTTCAGCTTTTCTACCATCTTGAGAGGCACGAGCAACAGTACTCGTATTTCTCACATCACATTTGTTCTTGAGTTTCGAGCACCTGTACACCGCCTTTTCCAAAATCGATGGGTGTTTGTTACTCTGAATGTAAGGTCCACTTACTAAGGCTTGGCGTGCAGGAGGTGTGCGTTGAATACTTTATTTCGTTATGTTCTCTACATTGCGCTGGTAGCGTTTTTCCAGCTGTCCTCCTCCGCCCAGCAGACATCACCGGCGTCGCCACAGCCAGCCCAGCAAGAGGACAAGAAGAAAGACACTGGCAGTCAGCCTGATCAAAAGCAGAGCGGTACTTCTACCGGTACTTCCACCGGCACATCCAACGATCGGCTTTTCTTTGCCCTGCCAAATTTTCTGACGCTGGAGAATGGCGGTAACGTACCCCCTCTTACCACCGGTCAAAAATTCAAAGTGGTGACCCGCAGTTCGTTTGATTACATTCAGGTGCCCTGGTATGCCTTCCTCGCCGGGGTTAGCCAGGCCCAAAACAGCGAGCCGGGTTACGGACAAGGAGCTGAAGGCTACGGCAAACGCTTCGGTGCGTCCTTTGCCGATGGCACCATCGAGAATTTTCTGACCGGTGCGATTCTGCCGTCCGTGTTTCGTCAGGACCCCCGCTTCTTCCAGTCAGGCCACGGTGGGTTCTGGCACCGGACCGGATATGCCATGAGCCGGATCGTCGTCACTCGCACTGATTCCGGACATCAGACGTTCAATATTTCAGAAGTTTTCGGCAGTGCCGCTTCGGCTGCCATTTCCACCTACAGCTACCACCCGAGCGCCGACCGCACTTTGTCGAACACCGCCAGCGTTTGGGGAACGCAGGTTGGGTACGACACCATGACCATTGTCGTCAAAGAGTTTTGGCCCGACATTCGCCGCAAACTAAAAAAGAAGTAGTCGCGGGATGCCGCCGGGTTGGGTCTGAGGGATTCGCATGTTTCATGCTGATTTGTTGCGCGACCAGCGCATTCTCATCACCGGTGGCGGGACTGGCTTGGGTAAAGGCATGGCCCGCCGCTTTCTGGAACTCGGCGCCACGGTTTATATCTGCGGGCGGCGACCACAAGTCTTGACTGAAACCCAAGCGGAACTGGAGCGCATAGCGCCCAAGCGAATCCATCCCTTCCCATGCGATGTTCGAGAGTTGCCCGCGTTGGAAGCGATGATGGATTCCATCTGGAAAGATGGGCCACTGGATGTGCTGGTCAACAACGCGGCGGGAAATTTTCTGGCACGTACGGAGGAACTCACTCCCGGCGCATTTGAGGCGGTAATTGGAATCGTCTTGAGAGGAACAATCAACGCCACCATGGCCTGCGGACGACGATGGCTGGGTGCCTCCCATCCGGGCGTTGTGCTGAATATTGCTGCGACCTATTATTCCAGCGGTTCGGCGTATGTTGTCCCTTCTGCGATGGCCAAAGCTGGCGTCGTGGCCCTTACCCGGAGTCTCGCAGTGGAATGGGGGAACCGGGGCATCCGAATGAATGCCATCGCTCCCGGCCCAATTCCCACGGAAGGGGCATTTTCCCGGCTGCTCCCGCGCCCGGAACTCGAAGAGCTTGCCAAGAAGCAGAACCCCTTGGGACGTTTCGGAACCGTTGAGGAGGTGGCCAACCTGGCGACTTTCCTGGTCAGTAAAGGCTCTGGCTATATCAACGGTGAGGTTGTGGTCATGGATGGCGGGGAACAGATTCAGGGCGCCGGAGAATTCACTGCGTTGGGACGGCTGCTCACTGATGAAGAATGGAAGTCCTTCAAGCCCCGCAAGTAAACACAGGTCGAGTGCCAGGAACGATCGATTACCCCTCCACTGGGCAAAGCTGCGCGACGCTACTCTAGTTTAGAATTGAACTCTACATGCTGACAGGCTCGGAAATTCGGCGTAAGTTTCTGGATGTTTTTGTCCAGAAGGGCCATCGCGAGGTGCATTCGTCGTCGCTTGTCCCTGCGAATGATCCCACGCTGCTGTTCACCAATGCGGGGATGAACCAGTTCAAAGACGTCTTTCTCGGCCTGGAAAAACGCGACTACAACAAGGCAACGACTTCGCAGAAATGCGTGCGGGCCGGCGGCAAACATAACGATCTCGAAAACGTCGGGTTCACCAACCGGCATCACACGTTTTTTGAGATGCTGGGCAATTTTTCCTTTGGCGACTACTTCAAGAAAGATGCGATTGCGTATGCCTGGGAGCTGATTACTTCACCACAGTGGTATGGGATTGCGAAGGACAAGCTGTACGTGACGATTTTCAATGGTGAAGGCGGTGTGCCACGCGATGCGGAAGCCTATGACTTGTGGGCGGCGCAAGGCGTGTCTAAAGATCGCATCTTTGAGATGGGGCTGAAAGACAACTTCTGGCAGATGGGCGACACCGGCCCTTGCGGCCCGTGCAGCGAAATTCACTATGACATGGGTATTGCCGCGTCGGAGCAAGGTCATACCGATTGCAGCTTCCCATGCGACTGCGGACGATATGTCGAAATATGGAACCTAGTGTTCATGCAATTCGACCGCGACGCCAGCGGCAAGCTCAATCCTCTGCCAAAACCTTCGATTGATACGGGCATGGGGTTGGAACGGGTGACGGCGGTACTGCAAGGTGTGATTTCGAACTATGACACAGATTTGTTCACACCGCTGATCAAGCGAGCCGCAGAACTAACAGGCACCGCCAATGCTCACGTGGGGACGGCCGCCCCCGGCCGTCCAGCCGAGCAAAGCTCGGCAGAAGCAGCTGGCCACAAATCCGCGGCTTCTCTAAGAGTCATCGCCGATCATGCGCGCGCCGCGACATTTCTGATTTCGGACGGAGTGCTGCCGTCGAACGAGGGCCGCGGCTATGTACTCCGAAAGATTATTCGTCGCGCAATCACACATGGTCGCCTGCTGGGCCAAACAAAACCGTTCTTGTACGAGATGGTTTTCGCGGTGCGGGATCTGATGCAGGATGCCTATCCGGAATTGAGGGAGACCGCGGATCGTGTCTCCAAGACTGTCCAGATCGAAGAAACGCGTTTCGCCCACACGATGGAAGTTGGAGTCGAGCGGCTCGAACAGCTTATCCGAGTCATCGCCATGAATGCGGGTTCTCAAGTCCAAAACGAAAACAAGATCAGTACGTCTGACTTGATTTCAATTCGGAAATCCGAGGGCATCGCTACTACGCTCCCGGGGCACGAGGCCTTTAAGTTGTATGACACGTATGGTGTGCCGAAGGATTTCATCGAAGAGACTTGTAGAGATTTGGGTGCCACTTTAGATAGCACTGGCTTCGACCGTGCCATGACCGAGCAGCGCGAACGTGCTCGCGCATCCTGGAAAGGCGCCGCCAAGCAAACCGCCAATCCCGCATACCAGCAGCTGCCGAAATCAGCATTTGAAGGCTATCGCCAGACTCGCTCGGACGGCTGCGAGATTCTCGCAATCATTCACAACGGCCAGGGTGCACAGGAGCTCAAGCCGGGCGACGAAGGCGAAATCATTCTCGATCACACTCCGTTCTACGCTGAATCCGGTGGGCAGGTGGGAGATCGCGGATGGTTTTACAGCGACGATCACAATACCGTCGTGGCCGAAGTTAAAGGATGTTACTCCCCGATTCAGGGTGTGCGCGCGCATCAGGTCATTGTGAAGTCCCCGCCCTCCGCAAAGAACGCGGAAGGATGGGGCACCCTCCGTGTGGGTGACAAAGTGGACGCCGTGGTCAACGCCGACATCCGCGAGTCCACCATGCGGAATCACACGGCCACACACCTGCTCCAAGCCGGGCTGCGCGAAGTTCTGGGCAAGCACGTGAAGCAGGCGGGATCGTTGGTTGCTCCCAACCATCTGCGCTTTGACTTCTCGCACTTCACTGGCGTTGCCGATGAAGAGCTGCAAGACATCGAAGACCTGATCAACAAAGAAGTGCTTCGCAATGAGAAGGTCGAGGTCATCGAAAATGTCCCGATTGATGTCGCCATCAACGAATACAAAGCGATGGCTTTGTTTGGTGAGAAATACGGCGACCGGGTCCGCGTTATCAAGATTGGCGATTTCTCGACGGAACTCTGCGGCGGCACACACACCAACGCCACCGGGGAAATCGGCCTGATCAAAATTTTGAAAGAAGGCAGCGTTTCATCGGGAGTACGGCGCATTGAGGCGGTCACCGGCGAAGGGTCTTTGCAGCATTTCCGAAAAGATCACCAACTGGAGAACGTAGTCGTAAGCATCACTACGCATTCTGATTCCACGTCGCCTGCCGAAGCCTTAAGAGCTGAACTGGAAAAGAAAGACGCTGAAATCAAGCGGCTGGCCCGCGAACTCGATCAGGCTCGCATGAAGTCAGCATCCTCAAGCGCCGCGAATATCGGCGACAAGGTCAAGGAAGTTCATGGCGTCAAAGTACTCGCCCATCGCGTGGACAATCTCGAACGGGCGCAGATGCGAACCTTGGTTGACCAGATGCGCGACAAGCTGGGCTCGGGTGTGGTCGTGCTGGGCTCGACCAGCAATGGCAATGTGTCTCTTATCGTGGGCGTCACCAAGGATCTAACTGGTCGCGTTCAAGCAGGAAAAGTAATCGGCCCGGTAGCGCAGAAAGTGGGCGGCAAAGGTGGCGGGCGTCCTGATCTGGCCGAAGCTGGCGGGAAAGATCCTGAGGCGCTGGACTCCGCGCTGGCGGAGGTATATAACGTGGTCGCTACGTTGTTGCGGTAGTAGTTCCCTGGTATTTTCGCGCGACGCAGGCGGCTGCGGCTGGAGCGGCTGATGGATGAGCGCATACGATTTATCACGCATCAGGGCAAGCAAGTCCTGCTGGTGGATGTCTCCTATTGTTCCGCCGCTGAGCTGCTGAAAGTGTCCCGCAGCGTGCCCCTGGAGGTTATGACAGAGCCGCTCAGTTCGGTTCTGCTGCTGGCTGACTTCACGGGAGCCGAGTTCGATCGGGCTGCAATCACCAGCCTCAAGGAAAGCACCGTTTTCGACCGTCCTCATCTCAAGAAATCAGCGTGGGTGGGAACGGAGAATCTTCCGCAGGTGTTTTACAAACACATCAAGGATTTTTCCCAGCGGGATTTGCCCACCTTCAAAACGCGTGAAGAAGCACTGGACTGGCTGGTGAAAGACTGACCCACACTGTGGAAACTCCGTCGTCCTAGCCGGGCTAGGGACGTCCGGCTTTCCATTTTAGGCTCTCCTACTTCTGGACCGGCGGCACATACTCCTTCGGCAACGCCGCGCCTTCGCCGAAAAAATACTGTTCCATCTGCTTAACGATGGCCTCCTGGTCCTCCCGACGGGCCGGATTCAGGCGATACTCATTCAGCAACATCTTGCAGAATTCCGTCCAGCCTTTCCAGGCCTCCTGCGAAACGTTCTCGTAAATCTTCTTCCCGAATTCCGTATCAAAAGGCGGCTCATCCAGACCCGGCAGCTCTTTATGCAGCTTGACGCAGAAGACCTTATGCTCAGCCATAATTTTTCTCAAAACTTGATCGGAAAAATTATCTCACATGGATGCAGCACTATGGCGGGGTATCGCGAGAACAGAGACTAGACGGAATCGTGGCGGACCTCTGCCAGCACTCCTAAGCAAATTATTGTCCAACATATTTTCCTCTTGCTGTGAGGGAAATCGGGCTGGTTTTCCGCCTTATGTAGATAGAAGCAGGATTTCCGGGTTTTGCACACCGAGATTTCCCGGTTCAATTCGATGAGTGATTAGGGCTATAGACACACAATTCTCTGGCATTACAGGAGTTTCTATGGGACGCACTCGCAACTGGATATGCATCACCTTCCTGATCTGTAGCTTTGCTCTGTCGCTCTCAGCTCAACAGACTGCTGTTTCCACCGTCTCAAGCGTGCCTCCCATAGTGAAGTTCGGCGGCGTTTTGACCGACTCGAGCGGCAAACCGCTCGCTGGAACCGTGGGTGTCACTTTCTCTCTATATAAGGACCAGCAGGGAGGGTCGCCGCTGTGGATGGAAACACAGAATGTGCAACTCGACAGGGCAGGCCATTACTTGGCTGTGCTCGGTTCCACCACTAGCCAGGGCCTGCCGGCTGATCTGTTCCTTTCCGGCGAGGCCCGCTGGGTAGGCGTGCGGGCACAAGGCCAGCCTGAGCAAGCACGAGTGTTGTTGCTGAGCGTGCCTTACGCACTGAAGGCGGGAGATGCGGCAACCGTGGGGGGACTGCCGCCTTCCGCCTTCGTGCTAGCCGTTCCCACTGGCGGCGCTGCCCCCTCCACGTCGTCGCCGGGATCAGATTCAAATCAGAACCCGCCCACCAGCGTAAGTGGCGGCGGTAAGTCCAATTACATCCCCATCTGGACCGGCACCACCAAATTAGGCAATTCCGTCTTATTCCAGTCGGGCAAAGGAGTCGCGGCAAAAGTCGGCATTGGAACGACAACACCGGCATCGACGTTGGATGTCAATGGTAGCGGCACCATTCATGGCCTGTTCAGTCTGCCCGCAACTGGTACCGCCACGGCCGGCGGCGGCTTCAACTCTCAGCCCATCGATCAGGTAACTTCGGCCTTCAATAGCAGCACCAACACGGCCGTGCCACAGACGTTTCAATGGCAAGCCGAGCCGGTTGGAAACAACACGAGCAGCGCCACCGGATCCTTGAACCTTTTGTTCGCACAAGGCACAGGCAAGCCCAGCGAAACTGGATTGAACATCGCCAGCAACGGGCAAATCACTTTCGCTCCGGGGCAAGCCTTTCCCGGCGTGGGCACGGTCACCAGCGTCGGCAGCGGAGCTGGGTTGACCGGCGGCCCGATCACAGGAACTGGGACCCTCAGCATCGCCAACGGCGGCGTGACCAACGCCATGCTGGCCAACCCTTCCTTAACCGTAAACGCGGGCACCGCTCTCACTGGCGGTGGGCCGGTTTCTCTTGGCGGGAGCACGACGCTGAACGTGGATACGACAAAAGTGGTAACCGGAGTTCTTGCCGGCACGGATCTGCTGGGTGGTGGGACGGGCGGCGTGCAAACCTTGAATCTGGATACGAGTAAAGTCCCGCAGCTTGCGGCAGCCAACACTTTCACTGGCAATCAGACGGTGAACGGGAACCTGAGCGCCACGGGCATTGTTAGTGGCAACAGCTACCAACTTGGTAGCCAGCTGTTCGCCTTCGGCACTTACAACAGCGAGAATGCTTTCCTGGGTTTCGGCGGAAATCCAGCGACAACTGGCGCATTCAATGTGGCCACCGGATACGGGGCGTTGATTTCGAACACCACCGGCAATGAAAACAGCGCCAACGGAGCATTGGCTCTCGCCGCGAATACCACCGGCGGCGCCAACACCGCCATCGGCACCCAGGCGCTTTTCTCCAATACCACGGGAAATCTCAACACCGCCAACGGTGCAAGCGCCTTACAACACAACACAACGGGTATTCAAAACACCGCCGTCGGTGTTAACGCGCTGGGCTCTAACACGACCGGCTCTGACAACACCGCCAGTGGCGAAGGCGCGCTCAGCTTCAACAGTACTGGTGGCGCCAACGTAGCTAGCGGATTTGAGGCCATGGCAAGAACCAGCACTGGAGGCAACAATACCGGTATTGGCAGCTTTTCCCTCGAGTTAAACACCACAGGATCAAATAACACGGCTCTGGGGTTGGCTTCCGGCTATACGCCAGATCAGCAAAACACCACGGGATCGAACAATACTTTTGTTGGTTACTTTTCTGTGGTTGGCGGTCCAAATGAAACCACGGTCAGCAACGCCACCGCTGTGGGCGCTCAGGCTGAGGTCGGCCAGAGCAACGCCCTGGTCCTGGGCAGTATCAACGGCGTGAACGGCGCCTCAGCCGACACCACCGTGGGCATCGGAACCACGACGCCGGTTCTCTCCGGCCTTCCCGACAACTCAACTACAACTCTGAATATTGTGGGTAATAACACGTACGTCCCTCTGGTCGTGCAGAGTCCCAGCACGTTTGGAACCTGGATGCTCCTGAACAACACCAGCAGCGGTGGTAAGGACTGGGCCTTCTTTTCTGCGGCATCAGGCAACGCCGAGGGCGCCGGCAACCTGGGTATCACCAACTTCACTGGTAACAGCACCATCTACCTCGAGGGCAACGTCAGTGTGAGCAGCAATCTCAGCAAAGGCGGTGGGTCTTTCAAGATCGACCATCCGCTCGATCCGGCGAACAAATATCTGTATCACTCCTTCGTCGAATCGCCCGACATGATGAACGTGTACAACGGGAACGTCACCACCAGCAAACAAGGTCTCGCCACAGTCGTCCTGCCCGATTACTTCGAAGCCCTCAATCGCGACTTTCGTTATCAGCTCACCGTCATCGGGCGGTTCGCACAGGCCATCGTGGCGAAGGAAGTCAGACACAATCGCTTCACCATCAAAACCAGCAAGCCCGGCGTCAAAGTCTCGTGGCAGGTAACCGGCATCCGCCAGGACGCCTATGCCAATGCCCACCGCATTCAAGTGGAAGAAGAAAAGTCCCCGCAGGAACAGGGGCGCTACCTGCATCCGGAGCTGTTTGGTGCGCCTCCGGAGCAGGCCATCGGCATGCGGCCCACGCCCGCTGTGAAAGCGACACCCGCTGCGTTGCTGGCAGAGAAGAAGCAGTAGCGTACTCCTCATTCGCGAACGATCATTTGGAGTTTCCGGATGAGAGGAATCGAGGATCACCAGAATCAGCATGGGCTCTCGGCGTCCGAGGGTCAGAAGTAAGGAGAATTTATGACCGCACACGTTTCGCTCAAAAGCATTCAGAAGGGAGTTTCCTTTATGACCTTTACCCGCTTCTCGCAGCTTTTCACTTTTGTGACGCTGGTGCTAGTCATCGCGGCCGGCGTTGTTCAGGCTCAAACCTTTTCCGTGTTGTACAACTTCGGAAGCAACACCGATGACCCGTTTAGTCCCAGTTATTCGGGAATCGTAGCGCAGGGCCGGGACGGCAATCTGTACAGCACCGCGCCCAAAGGAGGCACCTGCTGTGGGGTGGTATTCCAGATCACACCGGCGGGGAAGTTGAAGAACATTCACAACTTCACGGGCAGCAACAACGATGGCGCGTTCCCCCAAGGCGGCGTGACGCTCGGTACCGATGGCAACTTGTACGGAACTACTTACGAGGGCGGCTCGACCACGACAGGGGCTGTGTTCAAGGTAACGCCGGACGGCACCACCACGACGATTTATAGCTTCACGGGCGGCAGCGACGGAGCGTATCCTTACGCGCCACCCGTTGAAGGAAATGAAGGAAACTTCTACGGCACGACAACTGCCGGAGGGAATACCGTAGTGTGCGGTGGCGGCTGCGGGACGATTTATAAGATCACGACTGGAGGCACACTCACTACCCTCTATCAATTCGACATCACCCACGGCTATGCGCCCTACGGGCCTCTGGTACTGGGCACGGACGGAAATTTCTACGGAACGACTACGTTCGGAACCAGTGCCAATGCTGGTGTTGTCTTCAAGATTAGCCCCGCCGGCAAGTTTACCTTGCTTTTCAGTTTTGACAGCACCCACGGGGAAACCCCTTTCGGCGGCCTGGTTCAGGGCGCCGACGGGAATTTCTACGGAACCACGATCTACGGGGGCACGGGCGGCGGAGTAGTCTTCAAGATCACCTCGTCGGGCAAGCTGGCCGTCGTGCACGAAATGAACGGAACCACCGATGGAGCCAGACCTTACGGCGGTCTGGTGTTAGCGAGCGACGGCAACTTTTATGGCGCAAACGCTTACGGAGGAACGATCAATTCTAACTGTGCGGATGGCTGCGGCACGGTTTTCAAGATTACCCCCAAGGGAGTCTATTCGGTGCTTTACAAATTTGATTTCACGACCGGTGCGACGTCCGAGACTACGCCTTTTCAGCACACCGGTGGAGTGATCGACGGGGAGAGCTCGGTAGGAGGCACCGGGAACGTGAGTCCCTGCGTTGCCGGACTTTGTGGCGTCTTTTATAGCTGGAAAAGCGCCAGCCTGCCAGCATTCGTCAGCCTATTGCCTTACTCCGGCAAAGTTGGCAAGACGGTCGAGTTCCTTGGGCAGGGGTTCAATGGAACAACCAGTGTGTCCTTCAGCGGAACCGCTGCCAAGTTCCAGATCGTCTCGGATACCTACCTGACAGCGACCGTGCCCGACGGCGCAACTACAGGCTCCGTGACGGTGAAAACGTCCGCCGGAACATTAGCAAGCAACAGGGTATTCCGGGTAACGCCGCAGTTATTGAGCTTCAATCCAACCAGCGGCACGGTTGGGACAAACGTGACCATCACGGGAGTGAGCCTGAAGCAGGCTAAGAAGGTTGCCTTTGGCGGCGTGGCGGCGACCAGCTTCACTGCAAACTCGGATAAGCAGGTGACCGCGACGGTTCCTACCGGCGCTCTGACCGGGCACATCACAATCACCACTCCGGGCGGAGTGGCCGTGAGCAAGGGCGTTTTCACGGTCACGATGCCTTGAAGCACGGTCTTGAGTTTGCAAGCGAATGTCAAATAGGTAACAGTGCAGAACTGAGCAGACGCATATGAATCGGAACGAGAGGCTCCGTTTGGAGTTTGCTCTGCTGTCGCTTAGGTTGCGTCCTGCTGCAGGCCGCTCAAGGGCTCAAGTTGAATGCTCCTCAACGTTGGGCTCGCTCGGCCTGCGGCCTGGAAAGCGCTCCAGCCAGAGCGGCATTCGCACGCGTTAGTTCTCGACGAATCTCGCCTACCTGGTCGTGCCCATCGGCGTCCAGTTGACCTGGCCCTGTGGTTCGGATATCGAGAGCCTTTTGAAACCAGGAACCGGCATCGCTCCAAAGCCGTTTCTTGTCAACCGGAGAAGCAGCATGTTCCGCCAGGGCTGCGCTAACCTTTCCGAGATCCAGATATGTCTGACCCATTTCCACCGCATACCAGTACTTGTTCGCAGGGTTACCGTTCTGGAAGGTCGGAAGTGCAGCGTGAACCATGGAAGCGGCCTCGGTTACCTTGCCTTGCGGTAGCAAGACCTCGGCGGTGTTGAGATCGGTCCACGCCAGGTTCTCCTGGGCCATTTTGTCTCCCGGATCTATGGAGATAATCTCCTGGTAAATCTTTTTTGCCTCGCGAAGCAGGCGTAGTGCCCCTTCCATGTCACCGTTGGCCTCCAGGATCTCCGCACTATCGTCGCAATGGCTAGCTAAACCCTCGCGAGCGGCGGCATTGGCTGGGTTGTCCTGTGAGAGCTTCTTGGCCAAGCTCAGACCTTGGCCGGCGATGGCTAAGGCCTCGGCCGTCTTGCCCAGCTCAGCGAGCACCTTGCCAAGCGCAATGCGTTGCCCAGCGAGGTAGTAGGGTGCAATGGGACCCGCTTGAGGCCCGCTAGCAAGTGGTTCCATCAGCGATACTGCGTGCTGATAATTCTCCAGAGCGCTCGAAAAATTACCCGCCTTCTCCAGGGCCCTGCCTTTGTAATAGTAAATTCCGGACATGTTGAACTGTTGCTGTCGATCGCTTGCCCCCGAGGGGAGGGTGGTCGCCAAGGACTCGGCCTTCTGCAAGGTGCGCAAGTCGCTGTCGAAATCGCCGGTATTCTCAAAAGCTCCGGCAGCCCTGAAATAGGCCCCCAGAAGATCAGCGCGCAGATTCGTATTATTTGGGCTGGTAGCGGCCAGAGCCTCGCGAATGGCCATGGCTTTCTCATAGCTCGCGGAAGCACCGGAGAAATCGGCGAGGTTAGCCATTCCGTTGTACCCCTGAACATCTCCAATCCTCTCGTAGGCGGCGGCAATTTCTTGTTGGAGCGCAGGATCTGCGCTCTCCTGCGAAAGACTGTCGAGGTACTCGAGCGCTCGTTTTACTAGAAGTTCCCTCGCCATGGTTGCTCCTGGCAGGTTCCTGATGGAGTCATGGATTTCGAACATTAAGGAGTTGGCGAGCTTGCGGACCTCGTTGAAGCGGCGCTCGGCGCGTGCACGTTGTTCGTGCGCCAGGGCCGCCTGCTCTCTTGCAATTCTCGCTTCACGAAAAGTTACGACCAGGGCTACCAGGAGGATGATCGCGATCGATGCGGCGGCGAGGACACCCGCTTTGTGGCGAGTTATGAATTTCGAAGTGCGATAACGGACCGTATCCTTGCGCGCAATGACAGGCAAGTCGTCCAGGTGGCGGCGAATGTCAGTGGCAAACTGTTCGACGGATGCGTAGCGACGCTGCGGTTCCTTGCGCAGCGCCATAAGAATAATGTTGTCCAGGTCTCCGCGCAGACGCTTGCTTAACTTGTCGGGGGAGACATCGTGCGATTCCGAAAGCCGAGATGAAGCCTGCAGATTGCTGTCGGCGCCCGCGATCTCTTTCCGCAGCACCGCCGTGCTTGGCTTCTCCGGCTCAAACTCGCAAACCATGCGCGCCAACTCTTGCGTGGTGTGTGTGGTCACGCGATAGGGGCTGTATCCGGTGAGCAACTCGTACAAGACCACACCCAGCGAATAAACATCGCTTGCGGTGGTGATGGGTTCGCCTTTGATTTGTTCCGGACTGGAATAAGCTGGAGTCAGCATGCGAAACACCGTCACGGTGGGCTCCAACTGGCCGACCGCAGCATCCACATCCAAAATCTTTGCGATGCCGAAATCCAACAGCTTCGGTGTGCCCTCTGCCGTCACCAAAATGTTGCCCGGCTTGATATCGCGATGAATGATCAAACGCTGGTGAGCAAACTGGACCGCTGAACACACCTGCAGGAAGAGTCCAAGGCGCTCATTGATCTGCAGTTTGTGATTTTTACAATATTGGTCAATGGATTCGCCTTCAATCAACTCCATTACAAAATAGGGCGCCCCGTCTTCGGTGGTTCCGCCATCGAGCAGGCGAGCGATGTTGGCATGGTCGAGGCTGGCTAAGATCTGGCGCTCATTCTTGAACCGGTTAATAACAAAGCCCGAGTCCTGCCCAGCGCGCACCACCTTCAGCGCCACCTGCTTTGCGGTACTGATCGTCGGCGCGAAAAGCACGGTACACTTCGCCCATGCCTCCCATGCCAATTTGTTCGACAACCTGGTAAGCCCCAATGCGCCGATTCAGCATGATGGTGGCTGGCGGCCCGCTCGGATCAGGCATGCCTTGAACGATGGGCGATTTCAAGAACTCGGCGTCAGCCTCCTGATGGGATGCGAGCAGCGACTCAACTTCCCTGTGTAATTCGGGATCGCTGACCGCCAGCTGCGCCAGATACGGCGAGCGTTCCCGCGGCTGCAACCGCAAAGCTCGGTCCAGTTCGTCCGAGACTTCTTGCCAACGCTCAGGAGTCACGCTTCGTGCCTCCTCCTATCTCTCGATGCAACCAGGCGCGAGCCACCGTCCAGTCCCGCTCGACGGTCGCGGACGACACACCCAGCACTTGCGACGTTTCCTCGATCGACAGACCACCAAAAAATCGCAACTCCACAATGCGGCTTTGGCGTTCACTGAACCGCGAAAGCCGGCTAAGCGCGTCATCGAGAGCGATCAGATCTACATCCTTGGATTTCGGTACCAGCACCGCCTCATCCAAAGCCAATGTGTATGCCTGCCGCTTTGCCGCACTTCGGCCGCGGGCAAAGTCCACCAGAATTTGCCGCATGAGCTGTGAGGCTACCGCCATGAAATGGGCACGGTTCTGTAGGTGGTCGGGTTCCTGACTCACAAGGCGAAGGTATGCTTCGTGCACGAGGGCCGTACTCTGCAGTGTGTGGTCCGGACGTTCCGACCGAAGATAGTGGTGTGCAAGACGGCGCAGTTCGCCGTACACCAGCGGCACTAAATCCTGCAATGCGCTTTGGTCGCCGCCTCTCCACTTACCCAGAAGCTGGGTTATCTGGTTGGATGCCAATTGCGACACATTGCCCCCATCGGGGGTGTCACCCCTGTTGGACGGCAACAATATCCCCGCGCAATCAGGAAGTCAATGCCAATGGAATTCAAAGCGGTTCCAGCGATGTGTCCTACGCAAGTACGACTTTCGCAGCCGTTCCCTGGTGGGCCCGGTAGAACTCGAACCTGATGTACTCTCGAAGTTAGTCATTACTCCCAATGCCCCTCAATGAGTGCAATGGCGATTTTGCGCTAATTCTAGGATGGTTTCCGGCTTGCCGACCCACCACTCTCACTGCGTGGCATCGTCATTCGCGTCGCGTCCCACTGGAACCAGTTGATTTGACGTTGCTGCTTTCTCAAAATAGACTCCACGCAAGCTCAACTTTGGAGGTCGCATGCTAATGGGGAAATCTGGGCTCGCCTTCTGTCTATTCACAATCGTCGCGCTGACAACCCTGACAGCTCAGAATCCACCGAACGCAGGAAAAATCGGCCCAATTACTCTGAAATACCTGGGAGCAGCGGGCTGGGAGATCACTGACGGCACAACCTTCGTTCTGATCGATCCATACCTGTCGCGAATCAATGGACCGCCGCCACCCGGAGGCCACCCCATGGCTGGTGACACTCGCCGGGCGTACGGGTGGGATGACGTTGCTTCGCCTGACTTGGCGGCTATTGACGCGCATATTCAACACGCAGATTTCGTTCTCGTTACCCACACACATTACGACCACATCATGGACGTTCCTCACATCGCCCTCAAAACTCGCGCTGCGGTAATCGGTACCGAGAGCACCGAAAATGTGATGCGGGCTTACGGCGTGCCTGAGGAACAGTTAATTACGGTTCGTGGCGGAGAGGACTACCAGTTCGGCCCCTTTTCCCTGAGAGTCATTCCCAGCATTCACAGTGCTCTCGACCACAAGCGCTACTTCAGTTCCGCAATAGCGCCGGCTGGAATGAAAGCGCCGCTAACCTTGGAGCAAATTCACCCAGAGGGAGGCACTCTCGCCTACTTGATTCGTTTCCACGGCCATCAGATTCTCGCGTTTGGCGGTATGAATTACATCGAACGCGAGATCGTAGGTCTGGAGCCGGATGTGGCGTTGATTGGCGCTGGCTCTTCCCGAAAGGAAATCTACGATTACAGTGGTCGCCTGATGCGCGCCCTACATTATCCAGCCATAGTCCTCCCGACCCATTGGGACAATTTTCTAGCGCCCTATAGTGCTTCCCAGCAAGCTAATCTCGATGCCTTGCAGTCCTTTGTAGAAGAAATCGCAAGTGCTTCACCTAAGACAAAGGTCATCGTGCCAAAGTACTTCGAAGCGATTTCACTCGAAACCGCTGGAAATTGAATGAACCCGGTCAATGAGCGGAATGGCTATTTATCGCCATTCATCTATTTTCACTAGTCCAACGAAGTAAAGATCGCCGGACATTCAACCATTGCGATGACCCAGCGCTATGTTCACTACCTACCCGAGATGGTAGGACCGGGCATTCGATCAGATGGAAGAGTCGAGAGCGTTGACTGCTGTTTACTGCCCAGCCTCATACGAGAGCAGTAGGACCGCTCTCACCGCCGCTTCCTCCGCTTTCCTCCGGAGGTCAAGTGGGGCACAACCTATGAATGGGCGCTTTCCGGTTCCTGCAATGTACTGCAAGCATATGCAACGCCCGAAAGCGTTTCGCTGGTGGGCCCGGTAGGACTCGAACCTACAACCAACAGATTATGAGTCTGCTGCTCTAACCGTTGAGCTACGGGCCCTCTGGCTCAAATTTAGCACAGACTTAGTCCGTGACCGCCGATCGCACTAGCCCCACAATCACTAAACCAGTTCCCCATTTTCGAATCAACGCCTCTACGCTTCTATTCATCCCTCGAAACTCCGCCTCCTCTCTTTCCCCTCCCCACGCCAGTCACCAAAACACGTTACCGAAGTTTCCCAAAAAACCCGCAAATCGTTGTCTCTAATGTATTTAGATGTTATTTCTAAGGTTGATTCTGCTGTCTCCCCCTGAGAACACAGAACCTTAATGGCTGGCCCGTCACAGTCGTGGAGAGAACTGTCCCTCAGCGCCAAGTTGTTTATTGGCCTGGTCGTCGTATTGGGAACCAGCGTCCTGGTTTTCGGCGCCGTTCACCAGACCAGTAAAAACATTGCCGAGTTCATTTGCTACCTGGGGATTGCCCTTCTGGCCTCCCGGTTGACTGTGACTCTACCCGGCGTTACGGGCACGATGTCGGTCAACTTCCTGTTTGTCCTGGTCGGCGTTCTTGAACTGAGTTTTTCCGAGACCCTGATTCTGGGCAGCATCTCCATCCTGGTGCAGGCCTTATACCCGGACCGCCCCAGCGCCATCCAGGGCACCTTCAATGTATGCGCGGCTGCATTCGCCACGGCGCTGACTTACGTGGTGTACCACAACTCGTTTGTGAATCAGGCGATAGACAGCCGGCCACTGCTGTTGGTGATTGCGGCCTGCACTTATTTCGTCGCCAACACCGGCTGCATCGCCACAGTCATTTCGCTCACCGAAGGAAAACGCCTTAGAAAAATTCTGGTGGATTGCTACTTCTGGTCATTCCCGTACTACCTGGTGGGCGCCGGGATCGCTGGAGTGATTGGCTGGTTTAACGAAAATTTTTATTGGGAAACCTCGCTGCTGCTGGTGCCGGCGATTTATGTGATTTATCGTTCCTATCGTCTATATCTGGGCAAACTGGAAGACGAAAAGCGGCACGTCGAGGAGATGGCCAGCCTGCACCTTCGTACCATCGAAGCACTGGCGCTCGCCATCGAAGCCAAGGACCACACCACGCATGACCACTTACAGCGCGTTCGTGTGTATGCCGTCGAAGTGGCAAAGGAGCTTCGTGTCACCGGCGACGAAATGCAAGCCTTGCACGCTGCCGCACTGCTGCACGATATCGGCAAACTAGCCGTCCCCGAGCACATCATTTCCAAGCCCGGACGGCTGACCCATGAAGAATTCGAGAAAATGAAGATCCACCCTGTGGTTGGGGCTGAAATTCTGGAGCGCGTCCGCTTCCCCTATCCCGTGGTACCCATCGTCCGCGCTCACCATGAAAAGTGGGACGGATCCGGCTATCCCATGGGACTCAAAGGCACCGAGATTCCCATCGGCGCACGCATTCTGTCTGCCGTCGACTACCTGGACGCGCTGGCCTCCGACCGGCAATACCGGCGCGCCCTGCCGCTGAACGAAGTCATGCAGCGCCTGGCTGCTGAGTCGGGGAAATCGTTCGATCCCAAAGTAGTTGAGGTCCTGAAAAACCGCTACGTCAGCCTGGAACGAATGGCACTGGCCCAGTTCGGACGCGAAGTCAGTTCGCAACTCTCCACCGAAGTCAAGATTGAGAGAGGTACCGCGCCCGCAGCGGGTTTTGAGCATGCCTCTGTGAAGGAGTCCTCCGGGCACGAAGCCAGCTTCTTGTTCTCCATTGCCGCCGCCCGCCAGGAAGCACAAACTCTATTCGAACTCAGCCAGGACTTGGGCGCATCGCTCAGCCTGGGTGAAACGCTCTCCGTATTCTCCGTGAAACTTCGCTCCCTGGTTCCCTACGACGCCATTGCGATTTACATCCGGCGCGGCGAAGAACTCATCCCTGAATACGTAAACGGTGACAACTTCCGCCTGTTTTCGTCCTTGCGCATTCCGGTTGGCCAAGGACTGTCCGGCTGGGTGGCTCACAATCGAAAACCAATCATCAACGGCAATCCCTCCGTCGAACCGGGATACCTCAACGACGCCAGCAAGTTCAGTACCCTGCGCTCAGCCCTTGCGATTCCATTAGAGGGTGTGGCTGGAGTGATGGGTGTGCTCGCCCTCTATCGCGGCGAGCGCGATTCGTTTACCTCTGACAATCTGCGCATTCTCCTGGCGGTCAGCTCCAAGATGGCGCTGGCCATCGAGAACGCTCTGAAATATCAGCAGGCCGAGAACTCCGCCACCACGGACTATCTCACCGGCCTGCCCAACGCCCGTTCGCTGTTCCTGCAACTGGAGCGTGAACTGGCGCGCTGCAAGCGTGACAACACATCGCTGACCCTGATGGTCGGAGACATGGACGGCTTCAAGCAAATCAACGACCGTTTCGGCCATCTGGAGGGCAATCGTGTCCTTCGCCTTTTCGCGCAAGCGCTAAAAGAAAGTTGCCGCGAGTACGACTACGTGGCCCGCATGGGCGGAGATGAATTTGTCATCCTCGCCCCCGGCTTGCCTGCCGAAGCTGCCTCCAAGAAGTCTTACCAATTGCGCGATCTGGCCAAACAGGCTGGAATTGAAGTTTGCGCTGAAGACATTCTTTCGCTCAGCGTGGGTCAGGCCGTGTTTCCTCAAGATGGCACGGACGCGGAAGAGCTTCTGGCCGAAGCTGACCGCCGCATGTATCAGGAGAAGCAGCAACAACAGCCAGCCCGCAAGAACCGCCGTCTGTACGCGCGCATGCGTTGCCGCATCACCATTGAGTTGCAGCCGGAAACCGGCCCGGGCCCTGTGTTCGGAAATCTTACAGACATTAGTCTTGGCGGTTGTTATGTTGAGACCAGCGGCATCTTCCCTCCGGGCACAAACCTTAAACTGGTATTTTCCATTGATGACGGACAGTTGCATGCAGACGGTACGGTCGCTCGAATTCATCCCGGCTCTGGCGTCGCCATTCAGTTCAAGGAACTCAATCGCGAAGACAAAGGCCGTATGCACCGCATCCTCGAATTCGTCCAGAACTCGACCACGTTCTACGACAACCGCTACTACGGAAAACTAGTCGATCGCTAGAATTTCTTCCATCTGAATTCTCGTAAAAACTTGTGAACTCACTGTCTAGCCTTAAGTGTGTTCGTCTAAGGCAACGGGATCAGCAAGCCAACCCAATCGTTTCCATCGGAGGATTGATGAAAGATTCAAGAACGTCGTGTTTATTGCGATGCCTGCTCACACTATCCATTGCGTTTGGTTGGGTTTCCTCCAGCTCCTCGGAGACTGGGGTTGCGGTAGAAAAGGTCCAGATCGCCGACGGTATCTATCAGTTCATAACCGCGCCTGATGGATACGTGCCCAACGGCAACTCCCTTGTGGTTGTGAATCAGGGTGACGTTCTCGTATTCGATACTTTTAGCCGGGCCTCCACCGCGCGCACCGTGCTCGCCGAGATTCGTAAGATCACCAATAAGCCGGTGCGCTACGTGGTGAATTCGCACCATCATCCGGACCACTGGTCGGGCAATGAAGTTTATGCCGAGGCTTTCCCCAACCTTGAGATCATCGCGACCGAGCAATCGCGACAATACATGCTGACTCTCGTAAAATCCTGGCCGCCAGTGTGGACGAATCGACTCCACCAGAAACAGGCCGACCTGGATAAGGAGGTCAGCACCGGCAAGCAGGCGGACGGAACGCCCCTGACCGCGGAACAACGCCGCAAAGATGAAGACGACGTGCGCTTATTGCGGGACTGGGTTGCAGAACTCTTGACCGTGAAGCGTACCTACCCAACCCTCACCTACACCGACCAGCTCACGCTTCGCCATGGCGGGCGCGAGTTTCACTTCATGAGCATGGTCGGAGACGCGACCGGCACCACCGTCCTTTATCTTCCCCAGGAGAAAATACTGGCCACCGGAGACACAGTGGCCTATCCAATCCCCGATTCCAACATTAACCTTCCGCTGAGTCAGCTGAACAAAAGTGTCCGGAGACTGGCGCAGCTGGATGTTGATGTAATCATTCCCGGCCACGGTGCTGCGATCCGCGACAAGAACTTCCTGAATACGGAGGCGGACCTACTTGAATCTGTTATCAGCCAGGTGAGCCAGATTGAGCAGCAAGGCATGGTGACGGTGCCGGAAATGCAGAAGGCGGTCAACGTCGAATCTTTTCGGCTAAAGTTTACCCACGATGACAAAGAATTGAACAAAGAGTTTAAAAAGGTTGTCGATCGCATGGTGGACAACGCATCCCGCGAGGCCCGGGATGGAAGAAAGTGGGAGATCGCACCCCAGAACTGAGTGGTTTACTGCGCTACACCTGACGCTTCCGATTGCTGCAAAAAATGTTCGATCAAGTCGAGCATGAGACTTGGGTTGCACTTGAACACCGTGTGTCCGCATCCCGGTACGATGGCCAACTCTCCGTGAGGCAGCAAGTGATAAATCTCAACGAAATGCTCCATTTTCGTATAGTCGTCCTGGTCACCGGCGGCAATCAGAGTTGGGATTTGAATGGCATGGACCTTCTCTTTCGGAATGTCCGGCTCTGTTGCCTCCGCCTTGCCCATGGCCAGTACCAGCCGGTTCCAGACCGCTCGATCGGGATAAATCCTGTTGCGGCGTGCCACGAACCTCGGCGGCAGGCCCTTCTCCAATTCCGCGGGATCGTTGTAGGCATTGGCTTCGGTTCCAGCCGCTTCAGTGGACCCGGACGATGCTATTGGGCCTCCGACTGCAACTAGTTTATGAACCAAGTCCGGATGATTAATTGTCAGCAGATACGAAGCCATTGCGCCGACGCTGAATCCGACTAAATCCACTGGCTCGCTGGTGACATGCCGGATCACCGCTGCCGAATCCTCCGCGAACAATGCGTTTGAGAGTGGCTGGGTTCCCAGTTCCGACTTGCCGTGCCCACGCAATGCGATGGCGATGACCGTATAGTGCCGGCTTAACTCCGGAATCACCCCGCCAAATTCGTCAATGTAGCCAAACAGCCCGCCGTGGAGGAGCACCAACGGGTGTCCTGAGCCATAGATTTCGTAGTAAATCTTTACGTCCCCAACCTGCAAATAATGAGCCGCGCTGGGATTATTTCCGTACGGGATATCTTTTTCGTCGGTGGCTGCGGCCCGCCCGGCCTGCGTCCAGACAAACAATAACAAGACAAGAAGCCCTGTGCGTTGCACGATTTAGAGCCCTCCACAGCCCAGAGACCGTAGAATTTTGGCTTGGTTAGCACGCTATGCATCCTTGTAAAAAGTTGTGACAGATCAAGGCCATTTTCCCGCGCTGCTCGTCTAAGCGAACCAGCGACTTCACTCCCGGAGAATCGAACATGAGAAAAATGTTTCTAGCAGCGTTTGTTATTTCTTTGGCCATGAGCGCAGGAACAATCAATGCGCTGGCGCAAGATGCAGCCGCAGACCATACCGCCCCCAGCTATGACTTGAAGGCCCAGTCCCTGCAAGACCTGGAAGGCGTACAGAAAAAGATGGTGGCTCTTGCCAACGCTGTTCCTGCGGATAAACTCACGTGGCGTCCCTCGCCGGATTCTCGTTCCTTCGCGGAAGTCTTTCTCCATGTCTCTGGCGAGCGCTATCAAATTCTCGCCTTGATGGGGACACCACAGCCAGCGGGATTCGATGGCAAAACTTACGAAAAATCCACGACCGACAGGGCACAAATTGTCGAAGAATTAAACAAATCCTGGGAGTTCACCAAGACCGCGATTAACGGCATGACCAACGCCGACTTCGCGAAGTTGCTTCCCAAGCTCGGCCCCCAGGCGAATGCCGGCGACGTGATTTACATCCTGGTCGCTGACGCACACGAACACCTCGGCCAGTCGATTGCGTACGCACGCGAAAACGGCATCGTCCCACCCTGGACGATCGAGGCGCAGAAGCGCGCCGCAGAAAAGAAAGACCAGAAGTAACGTACTCACGTGGGGACAGCCGCACGGTACCCGTCCTGAGCGGAACCGGGGGCTGTCCCGCCGAGCAAAGCTCCGCAATTCATCGCTAAAATATTTCTTGATTGTAGGCAGGACTGAAATTCACGAACTACGGCCAATGGGGCGACGGCCACACTTGTACTACTTTCTTCCTGGATGAGCCTCGCCCTTGCTGGAGAACACCGAGTAGGGCCACTCGTTTTCTTTCTTAGGCGGAGCCACCACAGCCGCAGGTGTCGGCGCGCCACCCCAATCCGCCGGTGCCGGATGAATGCACCAGATGTTCCCCGGCTCTTCCAGAGCCAGCCCGACCAGCCAAAAATTGCTGCCAGTTCCCAGCGGCACACAGTTGGCGACCAGCGCCCGGACGCTGACATTGCCCGGCAGTTCGTCCAGCAGAACCGGCAAACCAGGTTCCAGCGGCCGTGCCAGCCGCACCCCGCATCCTTCTGTATTTACCACCAGCGTATGACACTGCTCCCCGAACGGTACTGCGGGATCGAGGCTGGCTAAGCGGAATGGAATCTGCGCCCTGATCCGCGTGCTCCGCCGCGCCGCTTCCTGCGATTTCACCATCGAGGCCATAGGCAGTCTGCTGGAATTGTACGTCCTGCCCGCGTCGTCTTTGGCGATACTGTCCCCCGCCTTGAAACCAAAGTAACCTGCCTATGACGCTGCGAAATTGCCGCGACTGCAATTTCTTCAATTTAGGGCATCTATGAGAAGATCGCTCGAAATGCACGCGGCTTCCAACGCGCTCTCCAAGACCATCGCCCTCGTGCGCATAGCGATATCGGTGTTTTTTCTCTTTTTCGGCCAATACAAAATCGCTGGCCCCGGCTTTGCCCACGGCGGATTTCAGGAATACTTGCACGGCTACATCGCTGGCAGCGCGGTTGGCTTCTATCGTCCAGTTCTTACGCACGCCATCCTTCCCAACGCGGTGTTTCTCGGATACTTGGTCGGGGCACTGGAAATGTTTATCGGACTCTCGTTGCTGCTCGGACTGTGGGTGCGCCCTGCTTCCGTGCTGGGCGCGTTCTACATGTTGAACCTGACGCTCGCAACCTGGTGGGACCCCGGTCACGGTGTGCCCTTCTGGCGCTATTTCGGCAATGAACTCGACCACCTTCCGCTGCTTTTTCTTTTCCTGATCTTCTTCGCCGCCGATGCCGGCCGCCAATGGGGACTGGACGGACGGCTTCGTTCTCGGGTGATGCGGTGATCGCAAATAAAATATTTCTTCAGGAGCATCATGAAGACAAAAACAAATTACTTCTCGTTGGCAGCAGCTTTATTCACCATCACCGTCAACTTGGCTGCCGCGCAAACGTCTCCGAAGCACGTGATCATCAAGGCCGGCCATCTGCTCGATGTGAGGACCGGCAAGCTGCTCTCGAACCAGACTCTGACCATTGAAGGCGACAAGATCGTCTCCATCACTTCCGCATCTGAAGTGAAGGCCTCCGCCGCCGACGTCGTAGTTGATCTTTCCCGCGCAACGGTCCTGCCCGGCCTCATCGACGCTCACACACCTCACCAGCGACCCTAAAGATGCAGGATACGAAAGCCTTGGCATCTCCATTCCACGGGAAGCGCTAATCGGCGCTCGCAACGCCCGCATCACCCTCGAAGCTGGATTCACTACCGTACGCAACGTTGGGGCGGGAGGATTCAGCGACGTGGCCCTGCGCGATGCCATCAACGCCGGAGATATCCCCGGCCCGCGCATGCTGGTCAGCGGCCCTCCTCTGGGAATTACTGGTGGTCACTGCGATGAGAATCTGCTAGCGCCAGAGTTCCATTCCGTGGGAGGCGGCGTAGCTGACGGTGTGGCCGCAGTACAACATAAAGTACGCGAGAACATCAAATACGGCGCCGACTTGATCAAAGTCTGCGCCACCGGCGGCGTGCTCTCCAAAGGCGATAATCCCCAAGCCTCGCAATTCACTCTCGAAGAGATGAAGGCGATCGTTGCCGACGCTCACCGCCTTGGACGCAAAGTCGCTGCCCACGCTCACGGCGCACAGGGCATCCTGTGGGCCTCGCAAGCAGGGGTGGATTCCGTCGAACACGGCTCCTACATCGATGATGCCGGCATCGCCGAGATGAAAAAGAACGGTACCTATCTCGTCCCGACGCTTTACGTGACCGACTGGTTCCTCGCGAACGCGGAAGCTTTGCACATACCAGAGGAGATGATCGGCAAAGCCCGGGTCATCGCGCCCATCGCTCGCCAGAATATTGCCCGTGCTTTTGCCGCAGGAGTGAAAGTTGGATTCGGCACCGACGCGGCCGTCTATCCGCACGGACTTAACGCTCACGAATTCGCTGTGATGGTGAAAGTCGGACTCACGCCGCTGCAAGCCATTCAGGCCGCAACCATCAACGATGCGGACCTGCTGGGTTGGGCGGACAAAGTTGGCGCACTCGAACCCGGCAAGTGGGCAGACATCATCGCCGTGGACGGCGATCCATTGCAGGATGTGACCACTCTCGAACACGTGAAGTTTGTGATGAAGGCAGGCGCGGTAGTCAAAAACGAATACGCAAAATGATCAAAGCAATGTAGGCGCGGGCGTCCCTTCGACAGGCTCAGGGCAGGCTCTCGCCCATACAACCTCGCGAAAATCTGGACAAAACAAAAGGCCGGCTTTTTCAGCCGGCCTTCGCATCGAGCAAATCCAATCACTACTTTTTGGCTGGGGGCGCGATCGCATCTTTCGTCGCCTTGGCCACGCGGAACTTCACCACTGTCTTGGCCTTGATCTGAATCGGTTCGCCGGTCTGCGGGTTGCGTCCCATGCGGGCCTTGCGATGAGCTTTCACCAGCCGGCCCAGTCCGGGGATCACGAACACTCCGTTCTTCTTGGTTTCTTTCACTGCGACATCGGCCAGGTGCTCAAGAAATGCGGCCGCGTGCTTGTTGTTGCTCTCAAGTTTTTCCGCCAGATGACGGACCAGTTGCGTTTTGGTCATGCCTGAAGCCATGAAACCTCCTCTTTGTAAAACTGTGATTTGCCTGCGATAGCAGCCATCTTATACCAGCGTCGCTGTGGAAAAATAGCGTTGAAGCCTTATTTTATGCGGTTTTTGTCGTTTAGGAACCAAAAAAGCCCACAAAAACAGCCCTCTCGCGTCATCTCCGCTCTGAAACCCAGCCCGGTGTGGGGCGGACACTCTTGTCCGCCGCCTTTGTTTTTGACCTTGAATTCTAATCAACATAGCGAATCCAACAACGTCAAAGGCAGCGGACAAGAGTGCCCCGCTCTGCACTTCACGTGTCATAATTCTTGATGGAGTCCCATTCGTGAGTTGTGCAATCTGCGAGAAACGAAAAGAAAAACGTTTTTGCCCCGCTGTCCATGGACGCATCTGCCCGCAGTGTTGCGGCGAGCAGCGCGAGGTCACGCTCGATTGTCCCAGCGACTGCTCCTACTTGCAGCAGGCCCGCGAACATGAACGTCCGCGCCCTTTGCACGACTTGGATCCCGCCGAACTTTTCACTCAGGTGGAGATTCCCGACCAGTTTCTGTATGAACACGAGCACCTAATTCTCGGGCTCAGCTTCGCACTCGCACAATCCGTACGGGCCAATCGCGAAATAAAAGATTCAGATCTGATTGCCGCGCTAGCCGTGCTCACCCGGAAGCAAGAGACTCTGGTCAACTCCGGCTTGCACTACGAGACTCCAATCACCAGCTTGCCGCAACAGGAAATTGCAGCCGGATTGCAAAAGATGTTGAAAGAATATCGCGACGCGGAACAGAAACATATCGGCTACAGCCGATTGCGCGAATCCGACGTGCTGCGGGCGTTCGTCTTCCTGCTGCGCATGGGCTACGCCCGCACTTCCGGCAGACCCAAATCACACGCCTTCGTAGATTTCGTCGTGTCTCAGTTTCCCGAAAAACAATCAGCCGTGGTCACCCCCGACGAAGCCGGAAGCAGAATTATCGCTCCGTAGCCTTCCTGCGCACCACCGGCGCCTCGTCCTTGTCTCTGCACTCTTTGCAGAGACAGGGCGGGGATTTTTTCATTGCGGATTTCTTGGCGGGCTCACTCGTTGCAAATCAAATTGCAATTTTATTCTTGGCCAATCCCACGCACTGCTTGCCCCGCGGGCAACGCATCGCGTAGTTCGCGGACTGTACGCTTAAGCACCGGGTGATACGCCTCCGGCGCAATTTCCACAAGAGGTTCCAGTACAAAGCGGCGCTGATGCATCGCCTGATGGGGAATGGTCAGGCCATCCGTTGCCACCACAACGTCGCCAAACAAAACAATATCAATATCGAGAATGCGTGGGCCTTTCTGCTGCCCGTCTCGTTGTCTCCCCATCTTTTTCTCGATTGCCAGAATTCCAGCGAGGAGCTGCTGAGGTGTGGCTCCTGTCTCCAGCGCAACGGCGCAGTTCAGAAACCAGGGCTGCGCCGTGAATTCCATCGGCTCAGTTTCGTAGAAACTTGAAATCTCCGAGACCTTGCCCAAGGCCTCCAACTGATGAATGGCCGTCTTCAAATTGCCCGCCCGGTCACCAACATTCGAACCGAGCGAAAGATAGACAAGAGTGTGCATGGGAGTGGCCCAGTCTTAATAATAAGCGGGATAGTCGAACACAAAACCGAGGTATCCAGATTAAGACTTGTCCCACCCCGTTTTCCCCGGCACGCTTAGAGGAGTATCAACCGAGGAATGATTTCAATGCTTTCGACTAACGCCAAAATTGATCGTACTCAGCGCTTGCTTCGTCTGTTGGAAGAAGATGCCCCATTGCTCGCGGCCCGCGTCGCCAGTCTCACTCCCGAACGCCAGCAGTCGGCTAAGGACTATGCCGCACAATTAACCGCGCACGCTCGCGCCGAGCTGGAAAGGTTATTGGAAGAAGGAACCTACTGGGACGCAAACGATCGCACTCCGCAAGCTGCGGATTAGGAAATACAAAGATTTCAGCTTGGAGTGAACAAACGCGGATTCACCTCAGGCCATCTGCCCAGCCATCGCCCGCACATGAACCGCGACCGGAGTAGGTTCGTCCTCGAGGGTCGTCTCCTCCCACAAGGTTTGATCGCGCAGCAGACGCGACACCAGAGCCGTATGCATGGCATGACCGGCGCGGTCCGCCACCACATTGCCCAGAATCTGTTTTCCCAAGAGCGCCAGGTCCCCAATCAAGTCGAGCACTTTGTGCCGCACGAATTCGTCGGCAAATCGCAGAGGTGGATTCTCCACTCCGTCTTTCGTCAGCACCACGCAGTTCTCGCGTGATGCCCCTCGGATCAGTCCCATGTTGCGCAAAGTCTGTTCATCTTCCCGAGAACCAAACGTGCGGGCTGGCGCCACTTCGCGAAGATACTCCCCATTTGCCAATTCCAGGCGGAACGCCTCTTTGCCGATCAGCGGATGGGGAAAATTAATGGTGTAGGAAACCGAATAATGGTCCGCCGGATAGACCGCAATAAATTTGTTGCCTTCGCGCAACTCCAGTGCCTGCCGAATGCGCAAGTATGTGCGCGGCCGCCTCTGCTTTCGGATTCCCGCCTGATGAATCAACTGCACAAATGGCTGCGCACTCCCGTCCAGAATTGGAAGTTCCAGATTGTCGAGCTCGACAATCGCGTTGTCGATGCCCGTTCCGATGCAGGCTGAAAGCAAATGCTCCGTGGTCGAAATCAATACACCTTTCTTCATCAGACTGGTGGCGTAACTGACGCGCGCCACATTTCTGCTCACGGCCTCGACTTCAAAGCCCTCGAGATCCACCCGGCGAAACACGATTCCCGAACCGGGCGGGGCCGGCAAGATTCGCAGTTTCACCGGAGCGCCGCTATGCAAGCCAACGCCGGCGCACTCCACTGCTTCACGAATTGTCTGTTCGTGCTTCAGGGCTCCCTCGTCTATCTGCTGTTTGATGTTGAGATTACCGCCAGCGCCCGAACTTTGACTGTGGTATTTTAGCCACACATTAGAGGTTTTTTACCGAACGGAGAATGGCGGCTTACAGCTAAGGGCCACATTCGCAGGTAGTTACCCTACCCAATCCGAGAGTTACCTTTTGGGTGTCACGGCATAAGGATCGTAAGTCACATCGGCGTTGAACAGATTGTCACTCAATCCCTGGTTGTAGCTGACCGACTTCAAAAAGCGCTGGTTCGACATGTCTCCATTGTAGTAACGCGTAACGTCAAACGGAGTCATAATGCCCTGCACAAGGCGGTAGTTGTCATACACTTCGTCTTCAAAGTTACGCTGCTTGTCGGTAGGATCGCGCCATGAGTAGCTCTTCTTGACCGGCAAGTGGGTCTTCACATCAATGTACAAAGTGACGCTTTGATTGCTGGCGTTCATGACGCTCACCTGCTCAGTGTCCTTCTGCGCGGCCACGGCATGTCCCTCGTAAAACAGCGCTGTACCTGGCTGAAGCAACCACTTGCGCAGAACCCAATCCAGTGAAGTTGCCCGCCGCCGGAGCAGGTCACTGACGTTCTTAGGGTCGTCCCAACGCGTCCCCTTGTATGTGATCTCAAAACCTTTATCGCCCCGGTAAACGTAAACAACATCACGCTTTTTAGTGAATTCGATCCGCTCCCGGTCGGGGTATTTGTAGAAGCGCCAGAACACCACACCGACGCCATCTGGCAGACCCAGATGAAAGGAATAGCTGCGACCTTCCAGGCTGATGTCCTGGACATTCAGGTAAGCCTCGCCGCCCAGGGCCTGGATCATCTGATCCAGCAACATTTTTGCCTTGCGGGCGCTGTCCTGCTCAACCGAACCAGATTGCGCTGGGGCGGCTGTCGTGGCAGGATTCGCCTGCCCGAAGGCCAGCGTGATCAGGAAAACAGCGGCTAGAAGAGACTTCATGCTTCCTGTGGTTAGACGCCCAAACCCCTATTGTAGCTGCCTGCGCAAAACCATGCGTCACGATGAAATGGCTACGATTTCCGCCACTTTACAGCTTTGGACCATGATTTGGCGACGCGGAAGAATGGGTCCGGCGCAAGCCTTGTAGAACAACTCGATGCTAGGGACGCCTTTTCAGTGAGGAAAGAAGTTCATGGTTACATCTTCAAAAAAGTGAAAGTCCCGCTTCCGCTACATCCTGAAGTTATGCCACTCAAATTCCAGTTACCAGTAATCGTGTTGTCGTTTACTGTCCCGGTCATAGTGAGTGTGTTTCCCGGGGGTGTTCCAGATGTGATGGTCAACTGGAAAGCACCGGTGATGCCTCCATTGAAGTTTCCGTTCAGGACAAATGACCCGGTCTGAGTCCCTCCCGAAGTGAAGCATGGGGTTGTGGTCGTGAAAACCAGATTCGTCCCGGTCACAGCGGTGCCGTTGTTTTGCATCAGCGAGGTCGTAAAGCTGAGGTCCTGCGTCCCCGTCAGCGTCGCCGTCCAATTGCCAGTAACCGTTCCCGCGCTGGTGGACGAGCCACCACACGCGGCCATCCCCACTACCAATGCCAGAACTATTGCGATTCCAAACTGCTTCATTGCGGCTCCTTCGCTCTTAGACAATGGAACCCCAGATGACCTCAAAAGTCGCGCCCAGGCCGCTTTGGTCTGCTATGCATTGATTATGCGTTGGTTCTATCGCGGTGGTTTGCTACGGTGACTTGAGACTGGGAAGAAGGTATAGTTCGTGGCTATGGCTCCCGCCACGAATCGCAAAGTCTTTGCGCGGCTCTCCATCACCGCTGGCAACATGCTGCAAGGAGCGGGGATTTTCGCAGCAGGTTTTGTGTTGTGGACGGCACATTCAGCAGGCGGAATGCTGCTGGCATGGGTGCTTCTTTATTTTTCCGTGCACGGTATTGCGCATTGGTTGGTTGGGCGGGCAGCGGGAATTCGTTTCCGTTTTTATACCGTCGGAGGAACGGGAAATCCCCAAGGTTGGCCTCCGGGACTGCGCTGGATATTCGAACATCTTCCTTTCTTTGGAGTACAAACTGAAAAGCTTTCCATGGAAAATGCCAGCCCACGAGCAAAGGCGATGATGTGGTGTGCAGGAGTAACATCCTCGGCAGTACTGCCCACGCTGAGCGCATTTGTTTCCTGGCGCTCCGGCGTTCCACGCAGCGGTGCCTTTTTTCTGTTTGCGATCGGGTGGGCCATTGCGACCCTGGCGAGCAACTGGACCAGCCAAACAGGAGACTATTCCAAAGCACGGCGGGCGCTGGGACGGCCCTGAACGTCGATTTCCCTCAGCCGAAGCAGCCTCGTCCCTTCCCTTTCTGGACGGAAGGGAAAGGTGAGGGTCGCGAAACAATTTTCTGTGATTTCCGTGTGGGCTAGGGGATGGCTATTGCTTGCGTCGCCAAGCCGTCAGTCCTGACGACCCCATCGCCAGCAGCCCAAGCGAAGGGCGTGCGAATTGGCTACCCGTGGAGGCTTTCTCTGTTTTACTGGTGCCGGCGTCGGCGGAACTTCTCGTTGCTCCTGCCAAAATGGGCTTGTTGACGACGGTTTCATAGGCGTACCCGGTCACGAAGTTTTCTTTTCCCAGGCCATTCATCTTGATTCTCGCCCAGCCAAAATGCACCTTCCCCTTGATAATAAACTTGAAGCCGAGGTAGGCCTGCTTGACCTTGAGCCACGGCCCGAAAGATGTCTTGTGAGTGGTACCCCCGCTGGCAAGCGCCATGATCATGCTGGACTTCCCAGGCTCAAATCTGCCCTGGGGCCCGATTTTTTGCCCTTTGCGCACTGCAGCGGCGCATAGGGTGCCCTTGCTGTCTACCGCCAAAATACGGTTCGAGGTCTGCGCCGGATCCGCAGCCAGCTCGGAAGTGTGCTGTCCCATCGAACCTTGATATCCGTTGTACAGGGTAAAATCCTTGATTCCGTCGTGGTCCAAGTCCAGCTCCACGATTGCTCCGTTTACGATGATAGGAATATTCGACGGGGTATAGACGATCTTTGCCTCGCTCGCTGGGCTCAATGCCAACACTCCAACCCCAGCCGCTGTTGCTGCCAGAGTGTACATTTTGAGGTTGTTTTGGGCTGCTTCTGAAAGCGCTGGCTGTGCGCCCGAGTGGCCGGACTGCTTCATTTCTTACTCCTTACAAATTGCCCCATATTATCGAGGCGAAACGGCCCCGTGTCAATCAGCTTCTAGAAAGCTCTAATCTACTGCTTAAAGGCTGGGCAAGCCGTCCAAAATTGCAGTCCAGCGCAGAAACCTTCCCCCCATTTCAAGCAAGGCGAATCCCCTAGCCTAGCCGGCTGTTCCCGGATACGACCCACTGCAGGAGTGGTATGAAGACCTCGCGAAGGGGGAGAGTTTTATAATTGAAACAATCGTTTCAATTATGATACTCTCTCCATCATGAGTCGAACCGTAAACGAAAAGCGGCCCGAGGAACTGCTCGACACCATCGTCGTTTATCTGACCAAGCATGGTCTGGCTGACCTTTCGCTCCGGCCCTTGGCCAAAGCTGTCGGCTCCAGTCCACGGGTTCTGCTGTATTACTTCGGCTCCAAGGAAAAAATGGTAGTCAAGGTTCTGGCAGAACTCCGAAAGCGGCAGCGCACTCTCTACGGCCAGATGGAGGCGGCCACCTTCGAAGAAGCTTGCCGAACCGTTTGGAAGCACATGAGCGCACCCGAGTCCGAACCGCTATTCCGTCTGTTCTTCGAGGCCTATGGCATAGCCTTGCGTCATCCGCAACTCTACAAAGACTTCCTGCTCGCCACCATCGAAGACTGGCTGAAGCTTGTCGCTGGTCCCCTCTGTAGCGGAGGCTACACAGATTCGCAGGCCCGCGCCTTCGCGACCGTCTTGCTGGCTGGCTTTCGCGGCTTCATGCTCGACTACTGCACCACTCACGATCGCAAGCGTCTGGACCGCGCCGTGGATTTATGGCTCTGCAGCCTGGACTCAATTCTGCTCAATGCGAAGGAAGCCTAGTGAACAAGCGCAGCGTTCTGACGATTATTGGTATTGTGATCACGCTCGGTGTTCCCGCCCTCCCGTTGTCCAGATGGGAGAACGAGTTTGCCGGCCTCGGTCATCTTGTTGGCTACGAAATCATCTGGTGGGCGCTGGTCGCCTTCGTCCTTCTATATGTGAGATTGGCGGAGCGACGCCCACTCTCGTCGATCGGATTCCGCCCACCTGGAATTTCCGGCCTTATTCTGGGGATCCTGGCCGGAGTTATAACTCTTGCCGGCCTGGCCGCGATCTACTTTGTTTTATTTCCCGCACTTCACGTGAATGAAAACCAGCAGATGAATCAACTAATCGCTACTCCTTTCTGGTGGCGTTTCATCTCAGTCATTCGCGCTGCCATCGGTGAGGAAGTTCTTTTCCGCGGCTACGCCATCGAGCGGACGCAGGAACTCACCGGCAATCTCACGATTGCGTCAATTCTTTCCTGTGCCGTTTTCGCCCTGGAGCACGTAGGCCCTTGGGGATGGGGCCACCTGCTCATCGCCGGATTCGGCGGCGTCATGCTCACCCTGCTCTACCTCTGGCGTCGCAGTCTGTGGGTCAACATCGTTGCCCACTTCATCGTGGACGGTGCCGCAGTGCTGCTGGGGTAATCGTGTCAGGGTGTGACTTCAAACACCACGCCGTCTCCCTGATCTTGAGGTCCAACGTGACCGCCAAATATCGTAGTGCCGTACAAGGTGCCACCAGCGTCACGAGCCAGAGCGTCGCCAAACGGCCAAAACCCGTTCTTCTCCGCCAGGGGGAATTGATAGAGGATGGTCTCGGTCCACGTGCCGTCTCCTTTGGGAGTCAGCTGGAAAACATTTCCAGATCCAGTCTTTCCGCCCTCAGCATTCAGGCCAAACAGATTGCCAGAAGAATCGAAGATGACGCGGCTAAACACCGGGCTGGGCGACCCGCAATTGTTCATAACTGCTCCAAAGGACACAATTAGGCGCTCGGAAAAACCTCCCCTCGCTTTCGGAGTCAATTCCACCACGCCCCCGACGGCGTGAGCACCGCCCTGAGACGAGGTCACAAACACATTGCCAGTTGGATCAATCGCTACACCGCCCTGCGGGATCGCTCCATCAGTCGGGCCGGGGCTAAACTTGTAGATCACTCGTTCGCTCCATTGCCCGTTCTTGGCCGGAGCGAGAATGAAGACAACGCCACACCCCAGTCCGTTGCCAAAAAATCCACCGCACACCGTTGCTACTCCACCTTGCTCTGTAGTACCCCACAAGTTCCCCGAATTATCAAAGGATAAATCTCCCGCAGGATAGCCACCTTCTTGTTTGTTTTTGAAACTAACTAGAGTGCTTTTGCTCCAACTGCCATCCTGCGCCGGGGTCAACTTGAAAACCACTCCACATCCAGCCGGCGTACTGCCGACGGACGGGCACACATCGATCCTGCCACCTAACAACGTCGCTCCATACAGGTTCCCAGACTTGTCCAACAGCGGCGTGGTGGACGGAATGCAGCCATCCTGATCACCCTGAAAGTTATGCAGAATCGTTTCCTTCCACTCCCCACTCACCGTCGGCACGAGTTTGAAAACCGTACCGCAGTTGGCGATTCCACTCTGCGTGGTGACTCCGTAAAGGTTGCCCGCCGGGTCGAAGACCATGCCACCCTGCGGCGAGCTTCCATCAGCTTGTCCCTTGAATCGATAAAGGACAGACTTGGTCCAGCCACTCTGCGTGCGAGTCAGTTTGAAGACCACGCCGCAGTTCGATCCCGGCCCATCGATGCCGCTGCATCCCCCTACTCCGCCTTCCGATGCAGTGCCGTATAAATTGCCTTGCGAGTCCAGGGTTAAACCCGATTCCGGGTATTTCCCGCCCGTGCCGTCTATAAACTTGTATAAGACTTTCTCGGTTGCCGCAGCCGACACGCCGCAGAGCAATAGCAGCACAGCCAAGAAAACTGCATTCTTGGTGAAGAAAAAAAGTGTGGGGTTCATCAGTCGTCTCCTCGGTTCGTACGCTAGGATTGGCGAAGGTACCGGCGGGGAGCAGCACGGACGCTTTGCTACCACCTACAACCGGGAGGCAAACAATTTATTCCACCAGACTCTTCGCAATTTTCACGGGTGTACAATTCTTCCCGTTCGGTCAAGAAGAAATCCCGGCGCCAAAGGGGTGACACATGGCCGTGAAACAAGGGGATCTTGAGCTCTTGCGGCATCCTGCTTCGCAAGCGCTG
>Ga0207136_1016_pt2 | contig 39845 bp, 25 predicted proteins | sample Alteio_BWMinHeat_8_FD_153552 | JGI IMG/M metagenome (GOLD analysis project Ga0207136, IMG submission 153552) | Enriched cells from forest soil in Barre Woods Harvard Forest LTER site, Petersham, Massachusetts, United States -... | ecosystem: Environmental > Terrestrial > Soil > Temperate forest >...
GTGGGCGGCAGATTCCGATAGGTAAGCGCGAGTGGAGGTGTCTGATGGCGACAGCAAGTCCGACCGAGGGATTTCGTGGAGCGGGTACAGTCATCAACAAAGCGAGTGGGTGGTTTATTGGCATGGCAGTGGTGTTCATCCTTCTGGGGATGATGGCGATTATTGAGCCGGGGGTTGCGGGCTTGGCGGTAACGATTCTGGTGGGATGGCTGCTGATATTTGGCGGCGGAGCGCATTTGGTCGCGGCGTTCAGTGGAGGCGGAGCGGGGCGTGTAATCTGGCAGGTGCTGATCGGAATTGTGTACATCTTGGGCGGAGTTTACTCTCTGACGCATCCGTTGCTGGCGCTAGGAACGCTAACGCTACTCTTGGGGGTGATTATCCTCACGGAAGGGATGTTCGAAGTCATTTCGTATTTCCGGATGCGGGGCGAAGGCGGATCAGGTTGGCTACTAGTGAATGCTCTGATCACGCTGCTGCTTGGAGGGCTGATCTGGTTCCACTGGCCGTCGAGTTCGGTGTGGGCAATCGGGATACTGGTAGGCGTGAACCTGCTGATGACAGGAATTTCGCGGCTGATGTTTGGTCTTGCAGCGCGGAAATTGGTAAGTCGCGCGGCGGCCTAGCAAACGCACTTACAACTGCCGTCTTAATTCACTTTTCGATTAGCGTTTATCAGGCACTAGCACTTTTCATCGACGACTTGGGTGTGAAGTATGTGGCAATGAGCGGCTATCAACCGATCGAAAACTACGGAATCATCGGTAACATGCGTACCGTCGCACTGGTGGGGATAAATGGATCCATTGACTGGTATTGTTCCCCGCGTTTTGACTCTCCCAGTCTGTTCGGGGCGATCTTGGACAACGAAAAGGGAGGGCGATTCCAGATTTGTCCTTTCGCCAAAGACGTGAGGCACAAGCAATTTTACTGGCCCTCGACCAACATTCTGATCACGCGATTCTTGCACGGGGATGGCATCGCCGAACTCGTGGATTTCATGCCGGTAGGCTTTCCTTCCGATTCGCCCTGGTACCACCATCTTTATCGCCAAATCAGGTGCGTCAGAGGTTCTGTTCGCGTCGGCTTGGCTTGTCGCCCTGCTTTCGATTACGGACGGAAGACCCATGAGACTACCGTCGATGCCTATGGTGCGGCCTTTAAGTCGGAAGGTTTGAGCGTAGCCCTCTCCTCGGCCGTGCCACTGGAGCAGGACGGAAAAGGTGGAGTCACCACGGAGTTCGTTCTTGAGGAAGGGGAATCCCACACTTTTACCTTTAGCAGTGAGTGTGATGAGGATTCTGGTCCCTGCCGACCTCCCACGGAATCAGAAGCGGAAGAGCTATTTCAGCGTACCGTGAAATTCTGGCAGGAGTGGCTTTCTTCCTGTACCTACCGCGGTCGCTGGCGAGAACAGGTGTACAGATCCGCCCTGGTCCTGAAGCTTCTTACCTTCGAGCCCACGGGCGCGATAGTTGCCGCAGCGACCATGAGCCTGCCCGAAGTTATCGGTGGCAGCCGGAATTGGGATTACCGGTATACATGGCTCCGCGATGCCGCGTTCACTGTGTATGCCTTTCTTCGAATCGGGTTTCGGGAGGAAGCTGCCGGTTTTATGCGTTGGATAGGAGACCACGCCATGCGAGAGCCGCGCGCGGGAAAGCCGACTCCGGTGATGTTTACCGTCGAGGGATCGAGTCAGATTCCCGAAATAATTTTGGGGCATTGGGAGGGATATCGCGGATCCGGGCCGGTGCGAATTGGCAATGGCGCTGCTACGCAATTTCAAATCGATATCTACGGTGAGCTGATGGACTCTTTTTACCTCTACAACAAGTACGTCAGCCCGATCTCGTACGACTCTTGGGTAGGGGTTCGTAATCGACTCGAGTGGATCTGTGAGAACTGGCAGACTCCCGACTCAGGAATCTGGGAAATGCGCAATCGGCAGGAGCATTTCGTCTACTCGAAGGTGATGAATTGGGTTGCTTTGGATCGAGGCATTCGTCTTGCCGACAAACGAGCGCTTCCGGCAGACCGCGCGAAGTGGATCAGAGAGCGCGACCGCATCTACGAGGAAGTGATGACCCGTGGCTGGAACGAGAAGCGCCGAGCGTTTACCCAATATTACGGCAGCGACGATCTGGACGCATCGCTTCTGATTATGCCCCTGGTTTTCTTTATGGTGGCCTCTGATCCGCGGATGATCAGCACGATTGACGCAATCATGAAGGGTCCCCGCGATGGCGGGCTCGTGAGCGACAGCTTGGTATACCGTTATCCGCCAGATCCCCGCGTAGATGGACTTCCGGGTGCGGAAGGCACGTTCAACATGTGTTCGTTCTGGCTCGTTGAAGCGTTGGCGCGGGCGGGTCAAGCGAACCCCGAAAAGCTAGATCAGGCCGGCCTGATTTTCGAGCGCATGCTGGGATACGCCAATCACCTCGGGCTGTTCGCAGAACAAACCGGCTCGCAGGGCGAGGCACTCGGGAATTTTCCACAAGCCTTCACACACCTTGCATTGATCAGCGCCGCGTACAATCTTGATCGCGCGCTCAGCAATCGGAACTGACGACACGCCACGCAAGAACTTTTCTATTTCGACGATGACAGCCAACTGGTGGCCACGCAGCACCGAGACTGGTAGGTTGCAGCCCAGCGCCTGACCTGATAAGTCGGGTTACTGGAGATGTGAAGTAAAACTTCACTTGGACGGTAACGGCTGCGAGCTCAAATGGTCGGCGCAACATTAGGGTCGAAGTCGACTTGTAGGATCTTTAAAGGCTAAATTGCTCTCGAGCGTTGAATTAAAAGGAACACGACCCTGGCTAGATTCTAATGGAGTTCAGCCCGACAGATTGGTTCTCTCGCGGAAGTATTGTCGGATCAACTGATTAGAGGGTGTTGCGCCGACCATTTGATCTCAGTTCTCTAATCGGCTCCTGTAATTTTGTATCCTGTGCGAAGGACTATTCGTATCTCAATGCGACTATGGGATCGACATGCATGGCGCGTCGAGCAGGGATGCAGCAAGCTGCCATCGCAACAGTGAGCAACAGAAGAGCCACGCTCAAGAACGTGAGCCAGTCGCTCGGTTTGACACCATAGAGCAAGCTGCTCAGGAGACGCGTGAGCGCGAGGCCGGCGATGACGCCGATGGCGACGCCAGCGAGCGTGGCGCGGATTCCCTCGCGGAGAACCAATCTCATGATGTCGCTGCGCTGTGCGCCCAGAGCCACGCGGATACCGATTTCCCTTGTACGCTGGAGGACCATATGCGAGATCAACCCATACAATCCCACAACGGCTAGAATCAAGGCCAGGGCAGCAAAACTGCCGATCAGATAGGAAGGGTATCGCCGCAGGAAAACCGAAGGAGATTGGTTGGCTATTTCTTCCAGCGACTGCGGCTGGATCAAAGGGAGCTGAGCATCCATTTCCTTCAAAGCAGCGCGGGCAGCCCCTACGAATGCAGATGGCTCTCCCGCTGTGCGCACAATGTAGCCCAGGTAGGTTGCGGGGCCCTGGTCGTTGGGGGTGTAGATGATGGGAGGAGGTGCGGCTGCGATATCGATCGAGGCCGTATCCCCTGCCACCCCCACGATCTGCAGGAAAGGGTTTTTCGCGTTGTAAGTGAAGCGGATGCGTTTGCCGATGGGATTCTCACTGGGCAAATAAGCTTTGACAAAGGCGCGGCTTACCACAACCGTTCCAAGGGCGTCCTTGGAATCGATTTCAGTAAAGAAACGGCCATCGGCGAGAGGTATCCTGAGTGAAGAAAAATAGCCTTTGCTTACGGTGATGATTTGGCATTCATCTTCCTGGCCAACCGCTGTAGGGCGGCCTTCAATAACGAATCGGATGGTGCCGCTGCCGCCATTGGCGGGTATGCCGGTGGCCTGGCCCACATCCAGGACACCTGGCACGCTGCGTAGACGTTCCGTGAACTGGTGATCGAAGCGCACGGCGGCCGCGCTGTAGTAGGGAGGCGTCTTATCGCTCGGATAGGAAGAATCCGGCAAGTTCACCGAAAACGTCAGTACGTTATGGAGGTCGAAACCCGGGTCTTGTCCCAGCAAGGCGTGGAGACTCTTCAGCAGCAGGCCGGCGCCGACGAGCAGGACGAGCGAAATAGAGATTTCAGCGACGACCAACGTGTTGCGCAAGCGAGCGTGACCCGTGCTGGTGCCACCGCGCGATTCATCTTTCAACACATCGTTCAGAGTCGTACGCGAAGCTTCCAATCCGGGGGCCAACCCGAAGAGAACTCCTGTGAGCACTGTGACACCACAAAGAAACAGAAGGACTGCAAGGTTGATCCCGGCGCTGCGCAAATAAGGCATGGCCTGCAACTGAGACTCGGGGATTGCCGCAATGAGCAGGTTGACGCCCCAATGAGCGCCGACAAGCCCGACACCAGCGCCGGCAAAAGAGAGCAACAGGCTTTCGGTAAGTGACTGCGAAAGCAGGTTGGCACGGCTCGCGCCCAGCGCGGTACGCACGGCAAATTCCTTGCGCCGGCTGATCGCGCGAGTCAAGAGCAGGTTGGCGACATTGGCGCAGGTGATCAGGAGAACGAATCCCACAGCTCCCAGAAGAATCAGCAGGATCGGCCGAACCTTGCCCACGACCTGGTCACTGAGACTCTCCATGACAAAAAATATGGAGCTGTTTTCTTTTGGATATTCGCTAGCAAGCTGAGCGTTGATGCTCTGCATTTCCGCGCGTGCCTTACCGGAAGTGGAGCCTGGCGCGAGCCGTCCGATCACTGTCAGCCAGTGGAGACTGCGGCGCGTAATGAGATCGCCAGTCTGATGGATAGGCACCCAAAGTGGTGCGGAGTTGGCGGGTGCAAACTCAAAGCCGCGCGGAAGAACACCGACGATGGTGGCTGGCTTGCCGTCCAGATGGATGACGCGCCCAATGATCTTCGGATCGGCGCCAAATTCGGTGCGCCAGAAACCATCGGTGAGAATCGTCACGTGCGGGCCATCGGCCTGCATTTCGTCCTCTAGGAAATCACGCCCCAGTGCCGTTTGCACGCCGAGAGTCTTGAAAAAACTGGGCGTCACCTGCGCGGCGAAGGTGTTCTTGGGCTCGCCGTCGGTGGCAAGAGTGAACGCGTCCCCGCTGTAGGCGGCGAGCGATTGCATGCTCTTGGCCGTATGCTTCCAATCCAGATAGTCCGGATAGGATACGTCTGCGCCAACAGTGCCAGTGTCCGCTTGACTGCGCGACTCGCCGAGATGGAAGAGCTTTCCGGGCTCCCGATAAGGCTGCGGACGTAGAAGCGCTGAATAGACGACGGAAAAAATGGCGGTGTTGGCTCCGATGCCTAAAGCGAGGAGGAAGATGGCGATGGCGGAAAAGCCTGGGTTGCGAAGCAGAGTACGAAAGCCGTGCCGAAGATCAGAGACGAGGTTACGCATGACCATGCTCTCCAAGGTCACTGACAGCAAGGGTGCTGGCGGTGACATTGGTAAAGACGAACAAAATGACCCTAGTGTTTCCAAGGATTGGGCAGGCTGGGCACGGCAACGAACGATTCTGTTAGTTTTGCTGGTCTCGCAGACCGGTTATATGCCGGGTTTCAGAATGGGTTGCTTTGCCCTTGGCGGAGGAATTTTTATAGAACGATTCCAGGCAAAGTCATGATAAGTCGGGTGACCGGACCTTGAGGCCTGATCCGATTTCACTTTTTCGGTAACGGCGTTTAATCGTCCAAGTGACGCGAAAGTGTGATTTGATAAACTCCTCGAACGCCATTTCTGGTCGGCGATAGGAAATACCCCTGGGATCTAGAGTGCGCGTCAGTGATTGATTGTCAAAGACAATGGAAGTGTGCGATTTACTCCGGCGGAAGTACCTTGCACGGTGATCGTCGCGTTCGTTGGGGGCTTTACGATAGGACCACCACCTCCGCCTCCGCCGCAGCCGCTCAAGTAACCAAGGCTCAAAATCAGAAGCGCCAGAGCAGGAATAGCGAGACGCTTCGTTTGCCTTATATAGAGTCCCACCCAAGCCAGGAGGAACATCAGCGCCAACACGTAGACGAGTGGAATGCCAAAACGGATGGGCAACTGTGGCACGCTTGGCGGCTCCAAGAGAGGCAGCGTTAACGCGTTGGCAGTGTTGTTGACTGTCACTGTGAACGCGTAGGAGGACGATCCGTTCGGGGGCGCAGAAGTTGGTGAAACGGCGCAAGTCGAGGGTGTCGGTGCGCCGCTGCAAGTAAGCGCGACTGTGCCGTTGAAACCACTCACCGGCGAAATCTGAAGGTCGTAGGTGGCAGTTTGACCAGCGCTGATTATTGAAGAAGTTGTGCAGTTTCCCCCAGCTGGACAATTTGCGCCCGCGGCCGCCGCGAGAGAGAAATCCGTCCCCGTGCCCGTCAATGAAACACTCTGCGGGCTTCCCGATGTGTTATCGGTGATTGCGATGCTTGCGACACGGTTCCCAGAAACGGTGGGTGTGAAGGTAACATTGATTGTGCATTTCGCTCCAACCGCGAGGTTCGAATTGTTCACCGGGCAGGTATCGGTCTGCGCGAAGTCGCCGCTGTTGGTGCCGCTCAGGGCGATACTCGAAATTGTCACTGGAGCGGTGCCGGTATTCGTGAGTGTCACGCCCTGTGGTGCGCTCGTGGTGGTGATCAGCTGGTTTCCCATTGAGAAACTTAATGACGAGAGAGTCAAAGCGGGCTGAACGCCGGTGCCCGAAAGGGCCACAGTTTGCGGGCTTCCCGCTGCGTTGTCGGTGATGCTGACACTGCCAGCGAGGGTACCCGTGCTGGTGGGCTTGAAGGTGACCATGATTGAACAATTCGACCCTGTAGCCACGCTTGCGCCACATGCATTTGTTTGGGAGAAGTCGCCGCTATTTGCGCCAGTGATCGCAATGTTTGTGATTGTCAAAGTGGCAGTGCCCGTATTGGAAAGATTTACCGTCTGAACGGCGCTGCTTGTGCCGACGGGTTGATTTCCAAAAGGTATGCTTGTCTTGTCAACGGTAGCAATAGGCGCTACGCCATTACCGCTTAGTGCTGCGGACTGCGGACTCCCGGCTAATTTGTGCGTAACAGTGATTACGCCATTGCGCAATCCGGTGGCTGTGGGATGGAACGCCACGTTAACTGTGCAATTCGCCCCAACCGCAAGTGTTGCCGGGCTCGCGGGACACGTGTTGGTCTCGGTGAAATCGCCGCTGGCGGCGATGGTGATGGTTGTCGCTGCGGCGCCATTGTTTGTGATCGTGATCGCTCGGGTCGCACTCGTAGTGCCGACGAGTTGGTCAGTAAAGGCCAAACTCACCGGCGTAACGTTGATCGGTGGGGAAGTCTGATTCAGAAGGATGCTGACGATATTCTCGCCCAGGTCTCCCGCGGCCACGTCCGGCGCTCCATCGGCGTTGAAGTCTCCGACAAGCACAGGAAAGGATTGTGCCCCAGTGAGATAGTCCTGCGGTGCCGCAAAAGTCCCGTCGCCATTTCCCAGGTACAACTGCATTCCAGCCGGCAAGCCGCTGGGATTTCTGGCCTGCGTGTTATCCGATATGTCGGTTCCCACGAGCAAATCCAAGTTGCCATCTAGATTGAAGTCACCCACCGCCATGGCGATTGGTATCGGACTACCAATATTTGGCTGGACATCATTCAAGACCAGAGACGTATTGAAAGTCCCGTCTCCGTTGCCCAGGAAAACGTCTATCGTTCCGAATTGATTGGCGACCGCGAGGTCCAGTTTTCCATCTTTATTAAAATCTGCTAGGACCGGCCATGTGGAGCCTGCGTGCGAGATAACAAACGTAGGTGCTTGAAACGTCCCATCCCCCTTCCCCAGCAAAATCGCCACCTGCCCAGAGGCAGACCCCACATAGTCCGGCACCACAAGATCCAACTTTCCGTCCCCATTCAGGTCTCCCGCTGCCATGGCTCCTAAGAATCCATCCGTCGCGAGAGCGGAAGTGATCTTTGGCGCTTGAAATGTCCCGTCGCCGTTTCCTAAAAGAATCGACACGGTGTTATCGCTCTGGTTGACCACCGCAATGTCCAGCTTCCCATCTCCGTTGAAGTCTTCGGCGAGGATTAGACCTTCGCCTGACCCTCCAGTCGTGAATCTCGCAGGCGCCGTAAACGTTCCGTCACCGTTGCCAAGCAGCACAATTACATTCCGTGGAGCTGCGCCAGTCGAGTCACTCACTACCACGTCTTGGTTGCCGTCGTTGTTGAAGTCCCCGGTTGCGATTCCAGAAAACGCGCCGGAAACCGGGGTAACGATCCCCGGTTGGAAAGTGCCGTCACCCTTCCCCAGCAGCACTCGAATGTCGTTCGAACCCCGATCCACGGCGACCACATCCAACTTAGAGTCTTTGTTAAAGTCAGCAAGGGCCACAAATGGCCCGTTGCCCAGTGCGTAGTTCACTCCGGCCCGAAACGTGCCGTCCCCGCTTCCCAATGCCATCGTCAGGACGTGCCCCTGCGTATTCCCCGCGATCCAATCTGGGTTGCCGTCCCCGTTGAAGTCCGCGACCGCCAGTTGCCCGGACAATTGGTCCACCGTAACCAGCGAAGCGGGCAAAAACGTTCCGTCCCCCTTGCCGAGCAGGAGACTGACACTGCTGCCCAGACCAAGACTGCCGTTAATCGAGGTAAGGATGTCCAGCTTTCCGTCTTTGTTGAAATCCCCCACGGCAAGGTTGGTAGCGCCTCCTCCCAGCTGCCCCGCGCTATAGCTGACTGCCGGCCGAAAACTGCCATCGCCTTTTCCCAGCAGGATGATCACTGCTTGTGCGATCGGGCTACTCGCCACGATATCGGGAAGGCCGTCCCCGTTAAAATCCCCTACGGCCACGTCAAATCCGCCGCCGGAATTAAGCGGAATGCTGCGCGCTGCCTGAAAATGCCCGTCGCCATTCCCGAGCAGAACAACGACTTGGCTGCTGTTCTGGTCCGCAAACACGAGGTCGAGTTTGTTGTCCTTGTTGAAATCCGCCGCCGCCACGTAAGTTGCGGCTCCAATCCCCAAACCAGAAGTGTTAATCGGCGCCTGCATTGTGCCGTCGCCATTCCCAAGGAACACGCTTACGCTGTTCGTAGTGCGGTCCACCACCGCCATGTCCAGCTTGCCGTCACTGTTGAAATCTCCTAGCGTCAGCGACTGGGGATTGGAAATCCCTGTCAGTGTCGTCTTTAGGGTGAACGTTCCGTCCCCATTCCCCAGGAGGATGAAGACCGCTGCGGTGTTCAAGTTCGTGGGGACGAACCCGATCACCGCAAGGTCCTGCTTCCCGTCGCCGTTGAAATCTCCAGAGGCCACGTTGTACGGTCCGCCCAGGTTCGCCGTGAAAAGCGGCGTTTGGAACGTGCCATCCCCGTTGCCGCGCAAGATGGTGAGGCCGCACGTATTGCAACCGGTATTTGTCACCGCAAGGTCTTGTTTGCCGTCTCCGCTGAAATCTGCGGCTACCTCGGACACTGGAACTCCGCCGCCGGTGTTCACGATCACGTTCGCGGTCAAGAACAGATTTCCCGGGCCGTTGAGTGAAGAAGCATTCGCAGAGCCGCTCGACTCGGAAGAGGCTCTTTGAGGGTCCCGGGCTGCCGCGCGCAAGTTCAGAGCGACAAAGAAGGCCAGCAGCACAAGGCCTCCTGTGCCAAGGCTGTAGAGCACACGGTTCCGGCGAAGGCGAAACTGCACTCGCCGAGTTCTGGCATGGCGAAGTCCGGGGAACTGGAAGCGAGAAGGCTGCTGGCTCACACGCATCGTTTTTCTCCTCAGCTCTGCTTCTTTGGCGCGAAACCAGGGAAGCACGAAAACAGCCGGTTTGGTTTTGAAGGCTGCCTTTTCTGCGATGGAGTGTGAAAAAATCAAAGGATGTATCAAGAAAATGAGGGCTGACTACCAGATTTCTGCAGCCCCTAACCTATGGGAAGTGCCAAACAGTGCGGTTCCGGATGTACTATCGGAGTTACAATCGCACCTGATCCGCTGAGAAAGCTTAGAGAAAATCCAACAGCACGGAGTTGATGGTGTCCGCCTTGGGAGATGCTGAACTCGTCACAAGTATCCACAATGGGCAGACGGACGCGGAAGCGGCGCTTTATGAAAAGTATGCTGCGAAGGTTTATTACCTGGCACTGCGCGAATCGCGATTGCCGCACGATGCCGAGGATGTTCGCGCGGAGACCTTCTTGCGCGTGTTGCAAGCTATTCGAGGCAAGAGCCTGCGCTCACCCGATGCCTTGGCTTCTTTCATCCTGGGAACAACCCGCAATGTCCTGCATGAACTTTTTCAGCGGAGAAAACTAGCAGGCAAAACGAAGGAGCCCGAGGCGGCAGACTTATCGACTCCCTCTCACGAAGAGCGATTTCTAGATTCGGAAGTGCAACACGCTATTGAGCGCACCATCGTGCGATTGAAGCCCAGGGAGCGCGACCTCCTGCGCATGCACTTTTACGAAGAGTTGCCAACCCAGGAGATTGCCCGGCGAGCAGGGATTGCTCCGGAACGCGTGCGATTGGTCAAGTCTCGCGCCCTGAAGCACTTCCGAGAGTTTTACTGGCGCTTGGATCGAGCAAGTGCGCCAAAAAAGATTGATACACAAAGGAGGTGAGGAATCACTTAGTTATGATGCACCCGCAGATCGAAGACGAAGAAATCATCGAGCGTTATGTTCGCAACCAGCTCGCGGAGGCTGAGCGCAAGGCTTTCGAAGAGCACTTTTTTGGCTGCGATGATTGTTTCGAAAAGTTGCAGGTCGCCGAGCGATTCGTTGCGGGTGTGCGCGATGCTGCCAGCCGCGGCCTGCTGGCGAGAGAAGTCGAAGACACCAGCCGGGGTTCTAGTTGGAGGGGCTGGCTTGTTCCTGCGTTCGGAGTAAGCGTATGCGCGGCGCTGGTGCTCGCTGCCTTTAGCGGCTGGCTGTACTTCTCTCAAATGCCGAAATTGCGCGAGCAGCTCGGCCGGTCCGCGGAAGACCTGCGCGCTCAACAGACAGCTCGAGCCGCGCTCGAGCGCCAAACAGCGAGCAGCATTCAATCCGAATTGAATCTGCCTCTCGTGATGCTTCAAGCCACGCGTGATGTACAAACCGCTCCCAACGAAGTAAGTATTCCCTCAGGAGCAAAGCACCTAGTCCTTTGGGTCGAGGTGCCTGCAGGAAAATCCAACAGTTTTCGTCTACAGGTGGACACCGCAGACAATCGCACGATTGAGACGCTCGACAACTTGCAACGCAACAGTTATGGCGCCCTGGCCGTCGGCCTTCCCGTGGAAGCATTGCAACCGGGAGACTATCGGATTAAACTCACGGCCGAACCACCCCCAGCGTCCCTCTTGGCAGAATACAGGTTGAGGATCCGCAGGCCCTAAGAACGCGGAGTCGCACATGAAACCTGGCCCGAGAAATTGGCTTTCCTCGTCTGTGTGGATTTGTGTTTTCTTCCTTTCCTGCTCTCTGCGTTCTCCGGCACAGCAACCTATCCAGCAGCCGAGCGCCTCCCCAGCGCCCGCGCAAACGCAGCCGCCTCCGCCTTCGTCTGATCTTGCCGAGCAAGAAGAACAGTTAATCAAGAAATGTAATGAACAGTTGAATGTCAAAGGCCAATTCAAGGACGCCGAAGAATCGGCCAAGCAAGCCCTTGAACTCAGCCAGAAAATGGGCGACAAAAAGCGGATTTTGGTGGCAATGCTATACCTCGGATCCGCTTATTATGACCAGGGCCGTAGGCCCGAGGCCTTGGAGGTCTTCCAAAACACGGCAGCGCTGGCCCGCGAGACGGACAATCGGAAGGGGCTCTCTCGCGCCCTGAACAACATTGCCGGCGTGCTCGGCGACCTGGGGCGTTACGAAGACTCGATCAGCTACCTCTATCAATGCTTAGATGTTGCGCGGGCGCTGGGCGATCAGCCCATGCAATTCACGGCCCTGTTGAACGTCGGCCAGTTGTACATCCGCCTGGGAGATCCAGACAAGGCCGAGGCTCCGCTGCTCGAGTCACTCCGCATTGGACGTGAAATGAAGCACAGCGACCTGGTGAGCAATCCTTCCAAAGTGGCTACGGAAGCTTCCCTACGGCTTCTGGGCGACATGGAGATCGCACGCGAGCGATTCCAGCCTGCGTTGAAATATTTGGACCAAGTCCGCGAAAGTCATCCCGATAACGCGCAAGCACAAATCGAGCTCCTCGACAGTTTGGCCGTGGCCCACCAGAGACTTGGCGAATACCAGAGAGCCGCGGAGGTTCTTCAAGAAGCCATACCCATCGCTGAGAAAGCAAATAGTGGGGGATACCCGATTCTTGTTGCCAACCTGGGCGAAACCCAGGAATCGCTCGGGCAAATGAACGAGGCGCTGGCGTCGGAAGACCGCGCCATGACCGCTCTTCGGCGGACCGGTGGAAACTTTGACGAAGAGTGGCTCATCGAGAGGCGCATCGGCCATATTGATCGGGCCCTTGCCCGCAACGAAGAGGCGCTCGCGCATTACGAGAATTCCATCCATACCATTGAACTCCTTCGCGCCACTGCACTGAATACCGAGACCGGCCGCGCCAGCTTCGCGGCTCGCAGCCGGATGGTATATGCGGAAACCGCCGATCTGCTTTACGACATGCACCGCGAGGCAGAGGCTCTGGAAACCGCCGAACTTGGCCGCGCCAGGGCTTTTCTCGATATCTTGGCGATGTCTCGGGGCGGGCTACAGGACGAACTGAGGCCCGAGCAGCGCAAGCGGGAGGACGAGATACTGGCACACATTTCTGCCGTGCAAAAGAACCTATGGAAGGAAAACCTCTCTCCGGATGAAGAGAGAAAACTGAAAGCGGAGCTCACTTCAGCCGAGGATGATCTCGAGACTTTTCATCTTCAAGTGCGGCAAAGCAATCCGCGTTACGCAAGCATTCAGTATCCGGAACCGGTCAACGTCAGCCGCATGCAGAAAGACTTGCTCGACGCGCAATCCGTCTTGGTGGAATTCCTACTCGGTGAAAAGCGCTCCCTGGTGTGGGCTGTGTCCAAGGAAAAGTTGAGCGTGGGCATCCTTCCTCCGCGTAAGGAGATTGAAGACGAGGTTTCCGCTTATCGAAAGGCGTTGACCGGGAAAATTTCAACATTGACGCTGGCCGCTTCACTGGCCGAGATGACACCTGCCTGCACGAAATTGTATAGCTCTCTTCTTCAGCCCGTGGAAAATGCGCTCGTCGGAGCACGCCGTTTGGTGATCGTGCCAGACGGGGCTCTGGATTATTTGCCTTTTGAGACGCTGGTCCTCCCGGCGCGTCACGGAGCGTCTGGTGAAAACGGCCCGCCGTATCTGCTGGAGAAGTTCTCCATCGTCTACGGCCCGTCGGCTTCAGCCCTCGTGGTAGTGAAAGAGATGAACCGCGAAAAAGACCATCCCCCCAAGACGCTATTGGCCTTTGGCGACCCCATCATCGACGTTTCAGCGGCGCCGGCAGAAAACGGAGTGCAGGCCACGCGCGCCCCTTCACAGGAGCCGGAGTCAAAGTCCGCCGCGACTGTAGCCGAGGAATACGCGGAGCGCGGTTTTTCTTTTTCGCGGCTCCCTTACACCCGGGAGGAGGTGCTCGGCATCAGCATGCTTTACTCGCCAAATCAGCGCCAAGTCTATCTCGGCGAGCGCGCGCGCGAAGAGACCGTGAAGACCGAAAACCTGGAGGACTACCGCTACATTCATTTCGCAAGTCACGCATTCGTCGATGAGATCCACCCTTTGCGTTCCGGCATATTGTTCTCGCGCGGGTCCCTGTCCACGGAAGATGGTGTGCTGCAGATGGGAGAGATCATGCGCCTGAAACTCAACGCGGACTTGGTGACACTATCCGCTTGCAGCACCGGCCTGGGCAAGCTGGTGAATGGCGAAGGGATCCTAGGTTTGACTCGTGCGTTTTTCTACGCCGGTGCGCGCAATGTCACCGTGAGCCTCTGGAACGTGAACGATGCCTCAACCTCAACCCTGATGAAGGCCTTTTACGAAAACCTCAACCGGGGATTGTCAAAAAGCGCCGCCTTACGCCAGGCGAAGTTGACCCTCTTGCACAGCAAAGAGTCCGTTTGGCACCATCCTTACTTTTGGGCAGCATTTGTGCTGGTGGGTGAGGGTAGATAAGGTGGGCAAGGTATCTGCGAGAATTTCAACTCTAACCAATAGGTTTCCGATTCTCTGTGTCGGGCCAATTCGTCCGCCGACGTGGCTTTCAGCAACTGTGCTCAGATAAATTTTGCAATCTTAGTAGTTCGCCCCTGAATTCGGGAACAACTCAGCCGAAAAGGATTTGCTCAACATGTCTCCCCCCTTCCCGGCGATCCTCAACAACCGCGAAGTAATTGCCCTCAATCGGGACAGGGATGTGCGCAAGAATCCCCGCCGGCGTACATGTGGACTCCCCGGACCCTCCGCGATCTTTCGCCGGACAGCGCGGAATACTCGGCCTTGGTTCTTCCTTTCGGAGTAATAATGCTACGCAACTCTGGCCTGATGTACCGGGCATTCCGGACGCCATAAAAAACCTTGGATTACGCAGAAGAATGATTTATCTTCTCTGGCGGACCTTGGACGTTTCGCGAGCTTTGGTCGGTTGCGCTTTTTGTTGCGGCTGCGCACCTTTTGGTTCCTGATGTCGCCAAATCGTCGAACTTTTCTAAGGTTCGGTGAGGGCTCCTGCCATGAAGCCTCCCTTTTTCGTCCGCGCCCTTGCGGCCGTGTTTTTTTGCACTTGGTCTTATTTTGCTCCCTCTGCCCGGAGTGGCGATTTGTCCGGCTCATCCCAACAGGTGTCCGCGCAGCCTCCGGAGTCGGGGACTCTCTCGATTCCTGGTCCGTTGCGCTCTTTTCTCCGTATGGCGGCCATCAGCCAGAAGATTTCGCCGGAAGAAGTCGCTCCCTTACTGGCTCGCAATGTCTTCCAGCTGGGCTACGAAGGTCGACAACCCAGGCGTAGTCCTACTGAATTCCTGCTTCTTCTGATTCGCTACGTGCGACAAGCCCGAGAATTGTCGGCTCTCGCGGGCCCTGAAGGCGTCATTCGTGTTTCTAATTGCGAAGAAGCCAGGCCCCTGCTGAGGGTTTTGGGTTACCGCACTCGCACCGATTGTGGGCAGCAGAACATATTCCTGCAGACGGACGACCCGCAAAGAGCGTTTCTAACCGTCGACTCCGGCTTCCCGCTTCCCCAGCTTGAGCAGAGCCTGCGTGACGCACAAACTTTCACCTACCCCTACGCCAACACCCGCGTCCCCGCGTTGCTGGCCGATAGCGATTGGTCGAGAAAAGGAATCGCCAAGGACTGGGATCTACTCGACGCACTCCTGCACGACCCTGCGTTGGCCCGCTTTTACTATGCCCTAGCGCGAATGGATTCGGAAACTCAAGTTGCCTTGAGCCAAACGCAAGCCTTAAAAAAAATGATTCCGTTCGCTGCGACCCTGGATTTTTACGGGACTCATATCCGCATTCGATCCCGGCGCGTGCTTGTGCCTGGAGGACCGGCCGCTGAGGAGGGTTGGAAAGTTCTCGTGGGGGCGGCCCCTGACGTTCCTGCGGAGTTCGTCCCTCGCTTGCTCGCTAAGGACGATGGCTGGCTGGCCGCTTACTTTGACTCCTTGTCCCGCGTCAATCAACTTCTGCAAACGCACTATACCGAAGCCCTCCAGTTGCATCGCTACTACGAAGCGCTTCGCGGAAAAGACACTACCCCGAGCGCCGCATCCGGCGTGTTTCGCCCAGACTCCGGCCTGCTGCTTCTGGTGACTCGTGTCCGCTGGGAGCCCAATGGCGATCCCCACGTTCCTGGGAATCTCGATGCTTGGAGAAAGATTCTCCGCCAGAAGATGTTCCGCGAATGGAGCAAACGTTCTGCCCACCTGGACACCCCTGGCCAACTGCTGGAAACCATGTTCGGAATTTCTCGAGTGCAAACAGATGGCGGGCCTTTGCAAGCGTACTTGCTTCTAAGCGAGATAGACGCACGGCGGCCTCAGGGACACCGTCTAAGTCCGGAAACCGTCGCCTTGCTGGCTGGCAAGTTCGCCGACTTCAGCGATCAGTATTTGATTTTTTCCGAATTTCCAGACTTGAGCGACGCCTCCATCACAAGTTTTCTCTCCATTGCTGCAAGTCTCGAGAAAATCTCCAACAGCAGTCTACGGGGCAACGCCCTTGGAACCTTCCAGGCCACCGTGGGACTTTGGCAAGTTTTGGCGCGTCAGGGTCAAATCCCTAGCGCCGAGCTGAACGAATCCTGGCGGGCTATCATTAAGCCTTTCGCTGCAATAACTTCGACTACGCAGTTGTTCGATGCCGGCCGAGGCTCGCTGAGAGAGCTGCTGCAAGTTGCGGCCGGCAAGCCGAACGTCTCACAGGACGAATTGGTCGGTTTGCTTACGGGTCCTCCTCAAATGACTCCAGAAGGCCAGCGGATACACCAGCTGTTGGCCGGCAAGATTCACTCGGTCTTGGATGACCAACGGTTGGTTTCCCTCGACACGTTATTGGCCCTCGGTGACGCACTTCGTGACGTCGCTCATGTGAAGGACGCGGCCAATACTTTGCTTCCTCTGGCTAGAGAGCTCCGGGAATTTGAGATGCCGCAGCCCATTTTCCATGCCACTGAAAGAGATGAGTGGGCGGTAGGTATTTACAATAACCGTCATACAGAATTGGAGATGCACACGGATCTTGCCTCTGTTATTAAATCGCCCGCATCTCCCGCGCAGCTGGCGGAGGCGCGCGGCCTGCTCGCTCCCTTTCTTCGCGACATCTTGGTAGGTCTCAACTATGCGTACTACGAGCCTCCGGGCGCTCAGATTCTTCACCACAACCCTCTTTTCGTTCGTTCGCATGACTTTGCCGGAGACACCCTCATTGGAATTGAACACCACGTCTGGCAAGCACCGTTGTTGCTCGGGGTCGGATCCCCGGCAGGCGGCGGCGCGCATCTTGTCGGGTCGCTGGCGGACTTGCCGTACATTCTTGCCAGTGCGGAACAGGACTTCATCGCCCCGGAAAACGTGCAGGCCCTCATCTGGCGGGAAGTCGTGCCCGGCCTCTTGACCGATGCGATTGTGCCGCGATGGTGGAACGTCAGCTCCAACGAACTTCACGCTGTAACTCTTTACCAGCGAGCAGGAGAAGAGATTTTGACTGCCTCGGGACAGGACGAAGAGCTGCGGAACAAGGTCATGAGCATTCTCAACGATCGCATATCTCCGCAAACGTCGGAACACCTTGAGCGTTCTCTTCGTGGAGGAAATATTGCGGACGTACTTCCGAAGCTGACGCCCGCGGATACCTTTTACCTGACGGGCGAGTATCGACGAAGATTTCCTCACCAGAGCGACTCTTTTGGTTCAGCAAGCAAGGAGCTCGAGAGTCTTTGTCAGCACTACCCGACCGATGGCAGCTTAGAGCGGCTTTCCCGCGACTTCGGAGTGCCTCACCCGACCTTGGAGGGGAGTTACGGCCGTGATCTCCTGAATCTGCCGCCGTTTCCGGCGTTCACGGGTTACAACAACCGTCTGCTGGCCGAGTCTTGGGATTCCAACAACTTGTACTGGGCTCGCCTCGCCGATGAACAGGGTTACGCGCCAGTGATGCTGAATCGCCTTGTTCCCGAGCTGACCCGCCGTATGGTGGAGAAGATTTTCGCCACCGAGATGGAGGATTGGCCAGCGCTCCTGCGCGCCGCGAGAGAAACCGGCGACGAGTTTCGCAATGCCAAGATGGCGCCATTGGCCAACGCTTCCCCAGCCTCGGAGCGGTAGATCGCCCGGCTCGGGCGGATGGATCTGGCCAGTGCTCGACCAAGGACGGCACGGACAACGGGTCAAAATGGGATTCAGAATCATGCAAAAACAACACTTGGTATTCTCTCTCGCACTTCTCCTCTCTCTATTCTCGGGTTCTGGGACTTCCATGATCGCGCAGCAAGGCCAAAGCGGAAGTCGTTTGCGCGTGGTGGTCGATCTCGTCCAGCTAAATGTCGCCGTTACCGACAGCAAAGGCAATTACGTCACGAATCTTCGCCCCTCGGATTTCATCATTACAGAAGACCGCATCTCGGAAAAAATTGCCAATTTTGAAGAAGGCAACGGACCCACCCGCACCTTGGTCGACATGCAGGAAGGGGCCAACGCGGACGTGGCAGACGCTTCGGCGGCTCAAGGGCGCGTTCCAGCGGTCGATCCACCCCAAAGCCTCAATGTGGCTCTCGCCGGAGCCGATGTTTTCATTCTGTTCGATACGAGCAACTATATGTACCGAGGTTTTGTCTTCGCGCAGGATGCAATTTCCGATTTCATTCGTTCTCTCGAGACCGTGGACAAGGTCGCTTTCTATTCGTACAGTCGCAACCTTTCCCGCGCCGCGCCTTTGACCGCGGATCGCGCCAGCGTTGTGCGCGTGGTGCGCACTACCGTCGCCGGAGACGACGCCGCGCTTTATAACTGCCTTTTATTGACGGTCAAGGATGCCGCCCGCTATCCGGGCAGAAAGGTCGTTGTGGTTTTTTCCAACGGCCCCGACGACGCCAGCATGGTGCCTCCGGAAGACGTCGCCGAGTTGGCCCAATCGGTCGGCATCCCCGTTTACATGATAAGCACCGCAGAGGCCAAGCTTGAGCCTGTCTCCACTGCCGTGTTTGAGCGTATGAGCGCGGCCACCGGTGGCAAAGCGTATTTTGCGGGTAGTTGGAGGGACGAAAAGAATGCGTTTGCTTCGATCCGCAATGATTTGGCACATCTCTATTTGCTCAGCTACTACCCGGCGCCGAATCCCAACCGCGGCTGGCGCGCTATCACAGTGAAACTTGCTGGCGAGCGCCTGAAGAAGTATCACATCCGCACGCGCAACGGCTATCGTCCCCAGCCGGCGCGCTTGTCCGCGGTCGGTGCCCAAGCCCCCCAACCCGAATCGGTCCCGAACTGATCGGATTTGCACTCCGGACGAGCGGAGCAGATTGTACACCGATAAGACGGATCAAAGTGGCATCGCGAGATCGCTCAACGTATTAATTCCTCTTAATTCCTCCGTATTTGTACTACCGGAGATTTGAAGTAACACCTCACAAGTCCTCCTGTTGCCGGGCTTCTGGGTTCTCGATTGTCCCGTTAGGCACCATTCCAGAACTTTAACGTTTCCGAGCAGCGCTGGGCCGTACTCTATTGCTTTGCCGGTCAAATCCCGGGACTGAGAGTCCCTTTGGAGGTGAGGCATGCAGACAACCCAGGCTCCCAAGGAATTGGAGGTGTTTGGCCAGTTGCAGAGAAACCTGGGCGAAGCGACGGCGCAACTCGTTGCCACCGCGGTTAGGACGCCCTGGAAAGAGCTTTCCCTTGAGATGCGCACCTCTCCGGATGGCACGTCCCGCGGCATGAAGCTCCGTGTGACTCCCGTTTCCGGCGCTCTCATTGCCGTTCGGCCAACCCGGGCCGTGGAGGTCGCGCTCCACAATATCTGTGAGATGAGGAGTACTTTCACCGCGCCCTGGTATGGCATGAAGCTGACCATCACCAGCCAGGGCCAGTGTAAAGTGGAGTTCAACTACGAACCGGAGTGCAAGAAGGAACCTGCGTTTCGCGACAGCCAGGAGTTCTAGCAGCTCCCCCCGCGCCGCCGAGCGAAATCCGTGGATCGTTGTGGCCTAACAACATCTGGATGCTGCGCAGGTCTGTACCCCGTTCCTGGAGATGGGTTGCGAAGCAATGACGTAGGGTAAGCGGGTGCACTTGTTTTTGATGTCCGCTCGCTGGGCGGCATTGCGGCACGCATGCCAAACCACTTCCGTAGTAATCGGCCGATCGCTGATATGGTGCCAGTTGCCTGGAAACAGCCACACGCTTGGCTTTCGCTTTAACCGGTGCCAGTGCTTGCGAAACTCGTCGAGCAGTTTTGGACTCAGCATGACATCGCGATCTTTGCGACCCTTGCCACCCTGAACGCGAACGACCATGCGCTGGCTGTCGATGTCGGTGACTTTTAGACGCGTGAGTCCGGCACGCCGGAGTCCAGTGGCGTAGAGGGTCATCAGCAACGTGCGATGGTAGGGAGTAAGCGCCACATCGATGAGTTGCGCAACTTCTTCCGGGCTCAAGACCCTTTTCGGATAGGGAGTTTCGGCTGTGCTCCAGACTCTCTTGAGCGTCTTGGTGTAGAAGAACCGCAGAGCTGCAAGATATACCGTGACGGTGCTCGCTGCGAATTTTCGTTTCGTGAACGGTTCGGCTTGGTATTCGCGAACGTGCTTAGGGCCTAGGCGATTAGGAGGACGTTGGAAGCGTCGCGAAAAATCTTCCACTATCCGGATGTAACTGCCTATGGTAGTTTCAGCGTAATGACGACGCTGGAGCTCTTCCAGCATCATTTTTCGTAGATGGGTCACAGGGATGCCTCCTTGTGACCCAAACTTATCTCAGCCGACAGGTAACCATCGCTCCGTGCGCCTCACGCGCAGCGTCCGCCGCACGGGCGGCTTCGTTCAAGTCCTGTTATGGGAAGTGTACCGGTGCCTATTGAGGTAGCTCTTCCCGAGCGACGGCGCACTCGGAAACAAGTCCTTGGTACCGCGGCTTTTCTGTCTCAAACTCACGTGAACCAAACAGGACGCACCAATTCTTGCGCGGCTTAATTGCTCGCCCGAAACTGTTGGATGAGATGGAATGATGCATGTTTCTTGCGCTACGATTGCTGCGATTTGGGGTTGGTGAAACGCTGGAGGCTGGGTGGGAACGCTGCTAAAGGATTTGCGGCATGGGATTCGGATGCTGGCAAAGGCGCCGGGATTTGCGGCGATTGCGATTTTGACGCTGGCGCTGGGGATTGGCGCGAATACGGCGCTATTTTCGGTGGTCAACGGCGTCTTGCTTAATCCGCTGGCGTATCCGCAGTCCGGGCAGCTCGTGGCGCTTTATGGGAAGAGTGCCGGGTTCGAGCACGCGCCGATCAACTACCTGAATTTCCTGGATTGGCAGCGCGACTCGCAAACGTTCTCGTCCATGGCGATCTACCGCAACCAGGATTACAACTTCATCGGCACTGGAGAAGCGGAACGCCTGAGCGGTTACATGGTTTCCGCGGACTTTTTTTCGACGCTTGGGACGATGCCTGTGCTTGGCCGCAGCTTCCGCCCCGATGACGATCACACGGGCGCGGCACCGGTGGTGATTCTGGGCGGAGGATTCTGGAAGCGCAAATTCGGGGCGTCGCTCGAAATTATCGGGAAGCCGATCATCCTGAATGGCACGTCCTACACAATTGCGGGCGTGATTCCGGCGGGCTTCACTTTTTACGGACGCGACCGGGACATCTACACACCGATTGGACAATGGACCGATACGAATTTTCGCGACCGGCGCGTGGACGTGAGCTCGCACGGGATTGGCCGGCTGAAGCCGGGCGTAATGCTGGCGCAGGCGAAAGCTGATATGGACGGTATTGCGCAAAATCTCGCGGTGGCGTACCCGGAGGCCGATAAGGCCGTGGGCATCACACTGGTTTCCATGAAGGAAGATATTGTCGGCAACGTGCAGCCATTTCTGATCATGCTTCTCGCGGCGGTTGGGTTCTTGCTGCTGATCGCGTGCGCGAATGTTGCCAACCTGCTGCTAGCGCGGTCGATGGGCCGCTCGCGCGAGTTTGCGATTCGCGCGGCGATGGGCGCGAGCCAGGGGCGCGTCATTCGGCAGCTCCTCAGCGAAAGCATTCTGCTCGCAGGCTTAGGAGGAGCCCTGGGACTCTTGCTCGCGGTTTGGGGCACCAAGGCGGTGCTTGGCGGTTTGCCTGGAGCTTTGCCGCGCGCAAGCGAAGTCTCACTTGACGCACGCGTGCTGCTCTTTGCGATGGCGCTGTCACTGTTTGCCGGAATTGTTTTTGGGCTGGCGCCTGCGTTGAAAACTTCGCGCGTGAATCTGGAGGAGATACTCAAGGAGAGCGGCCGAGGTTCGAGCGGGGCGCGCCACCGGCTGCAAGGAGTTTTCGTGGCCGTCGAAGTAGCGATGGCTTTGGTTTTGCTGGTCGGCGCGGGATTGATGGTTCGGAGTCTCGCGGCGCTTTGGCGCGTCGATCCCGGGTTCAATCCGAGCCACGCCATCACCTTTACCCTGTCCTTGCCGGCCGACCCTGGAACAAGTTCGGCCGAAACGCGCGCACGGCTGCGGCACTTCGACGACAAAATGCACAGCATTCCCGGCGTGCAAGCCGTTTCGGTGACGCTCGGCTCTCGCCCGATGATCCACAATTCCTCAGAGCCCTTCTGGATTGAGGGCCAGCCAAAGCCTGCGAACCTCCCAGAGATGCACCAAGCGATGTTTTATCTCGCCGAAGCCGGCTTTCAGCAAGCGATGGGTGTGACGCTGGAGCGCGGGCGATTCATCACGCCGCAGGACGACGAGCACGCGCCGGTGGTCATCGTGATCGACGACGTTTTCGCGCGGACCTATTTCCAACAGGAAAATCCGATTGGCAAACGGATCAATCTCGCGGGCTTCGGCGTGCAGGCCGAAATTGTCGGCGTGGTCGGACACGTAAAGCAGTGGGGGCTGGACGCGGATGCGAAGTCGGCGATCGAGGCGCAGTTCGATTATCCGTTCATGCAGCTCCCCGAGAAGCTGATGCCGCTGGCGGCGAATGCGGTGGCCGTGGTGCTGCGCACCGCAGGAGATCCCACGACTGTGATGGGTTCGGTTCGGCAGGCCGTGGCGGAAATCGATTCTCGCGAAGTGGTGTACAACGTTCAAACGATGAACGAGGTCGTTTCCAATTCGTTTGCGGCGCGGAGACTCTCGATGATGTTGCTCGGCGTCTTTGCGGCGCTCGCGTTGGTGCTCGCGTGCGTGGGAATCTATGGGGTGATTTCTTATCTGGTCGGCCAGCGCACTCACGAAATCGGAGTGCGCATGGCGCTAGGCGCGCAACGCCGCGATGTGTTGCGGCTAGTGATCGGGCATGGGACAAGAATGGCCCTGATCGGCGTCGCGGTCGGCATCGGCGCCGCGCTAGGACTGACGCGACTCATGGCCAACCAGCTCTTCGGTGTGAGCGCGCATGACCCGTTGACGTTTGCCGGCGTCGGTATGCTGCTGATTATTGTGGCCGTCGCGGCGTGTTACATTCCTGCGCGACGCGCCATGCGCGTTGACCCGATGATCGCTCTGCGACACGAATAATCCTCCGCTCAGAGAACGCAATTCCCCTTGGAATGACCTTGTACAAACATATGGGGGCTTGCGCACATTCTTGGCGATTGTTCCGGAATAACGACGCACTCGGAAAGTTCTCTGCCACTGAGGCTGTTCTTCCCTAACTGAACGAGAATCAAATCAGGACGGCGTCCAAGCGGCATGAACAGTTTGCCTGGGCGAAAAGTGGCGCAACATGTTGCGCCACTACATGAGGATCCGGAGGATTCGCCGCGAATTGGTTCTGTAGCTACTTTCTGCCGATGAAGCGGACGCGGAGGGTGAAGGCCAGGCCTTGGCCGCCGGAAAAGGCGCCGAAATTGGGGGCGTCGATGTTGTTGACTACCGTGTTGGGATTTTGGCGATCGAGGATATTGACGGCTTCGACGCGGACTCCCCAGAGATAGCCGCGGAAGCCGAATTTTTTTTCGAGGCCGATGTTGAGGCTGGCATAGGCGGGGAAGCGGGAGGAGTTGGGCGGGCCGATGAGTTGCTGCTGGAGATTAATGACGCTGAAGGGGTAGCCGGTGCGGTACTCGAAGAAATAGCTTAATTGAATGCCCCAGATGTGAGTGGGTGCCCAACCCCAAGTGACGACGCGGTTGGGGGCGTCCCAGAGGACGGGGCCAGGTTGTTGCGCGACATAGAAGATCGAACCGAGTGCAGGATTGAGGACTTCGTTGGAGTGCGCGACAGAGCGCGTGTAGGCGCCATAGACTTCCATGTCCTCGGAGAAAACGTGGCGGACGGAGACGGTGGCGGAGCGATAGCGATCTTTGCGAGTGTCCTGAAGGAGAAAAATTCCACCGGGTTGCATGGGTTGCTGATCGACGTAGGCGAAGCCGTGAGAGCCGTTGCGGGCGAGGAGTTGGAGACCGAGGAGCGTGTTGTGGACTAGTTTCTGCTGCCAGCCGCCGCTGTACATCGTAAAGCGCGGTTGCTGCAGGACGTTTGCGGGGAGCACGAACTGGCTTACTACGGGGCTCGGAGCAACGATGTTACCGGTGGAGTTGTAAAACGTGTCGAGCTGCTGTTGATCGAAGGCTTGGGCAATTTGAGAGAGATTCAGCGGAACGTTGTAGATGCCCCAGCCGAGCGAAATTTTTGAGGTGTCGTCTCCGAAGGGAAGAATGTTTGCGTGGACGCGAGGCTCGGCCATGGCGCTTTGCGCGAAACGATCCCAGTCTGTACGGAGTCCTGCCTGCACAACGAGATACTTTGAAATGGACCAGGTGTCCTGGACGTAGCCGCCCGCCTGAGTGTTCGAAACGTAGGGAGTTGCGGGGCCGGAAAAGGTGGTCTGGCGTACCAAACAGCCGGGTTGGAGCGCGGAGCTGCAAGTTGTTTCGTCGCTCGCGAACGCGTTGAGGGCCTGGATTTCGCCGCGGTCGGCGATAAGAGAGTAAGTGAGGCTGGCGGCATTGAGGCCGACGGCGAATTGATGCGTGCCATGCCAGTGGCGTGTGGCGGCGGGCATGCCGGCGACAGCCTGTAAGCGGCGTCCGACTTGGTGGAGGCGTTGGAAATAGTTGCCGGAGGAGCCGTTGACGAGGAGGACGTAGGTTTGCGTGCCTTGCGGGATGAAGGCGAGGATGCTTTCATCGGCGGCTATGCCGAAATCGAAGAGCGTATCGGCGAGCCAGACCTGGTCTTTGAGAGAGCCGAAGTAGCGGTGCTGATCGCCGGTGACGGTGGTGGAGACGGGGTCGAGAGCATCGAGGCCGAGGTTGGTGCCGCGTGCGATGTTGTAGAGGAAGCTGGCGTGAAGAATGTGCTTGGGCGTGATGTTGTATTGGAGACGGAGGAGATTGTCGCCAGCCCATTCCTCCCAAGTGTTGGCGCCGGAGGGCTGGCCTTTGACGACTGCGAAGGTGTGTTGGACGCTAATCGAATTGGAAAGCCAAAACCGGCCGCGCTTGATGGGTCCTGAGAAAGTGAAACGGGGAAACCAGTTGCCGAGGTGGACGCCTTCCTGGATGTTGATGCCGGGGGCGGGATTGGTGGTGCCGAAGCGCCAGCGGTCGTCGCCATCGGGCGTGTCGAGGCTGAGGATGTTTGCACCCGCATGAGCGTAGCCGGCGCCGAAGCCGCTGGATTGGACTTCGGCGGCGCGTGTGGCATCCACATTGAAGCGAGAGGTTAGCTGGCCGTTCACGGGGTCGCCGATTTCAAAACCATCGAGCAAGTACTGCGTTTCACCAGAACGCGCGCCCGCGATGTGCAGATTGCCTTGATTGTCCTGAGTGATCTCGGGAAGAGCTACGAGGCTTTCGGCGAGAACGTGCGGGCTTGGTACGGGGATGTCTCGAATGTCGCGAGTGGTGAGCGTGTTGCGCTGAGCGGTATCTTGAGGATCGATTTGATTGGGGCGAGCGGTGACTTGGACTTGCTCGTGAACCTCTTGTGCGTGGTTTATGGTGAGAGTGAGTTCGTTGGGGCCGGGTTGCAGGGTTAGAGCGCGGCCTGCGATAACGAAGAAGTCTTGCTTGCGGACTTCCAGTTTGTAATCACCCGCGGGGAGATTCCGCAGAGTGAAGCGGCCGGCGCCGTCGGATTCCGTGCGATAGACGTGAGCGGCGGCGTCTTCAAGCTTTAGCTGCGCGGCGGCGACAGGGACGCCGTCTTCGTCCAGCACGTAACCGGTGCAGCTGGCTAAGTCCGCCGCACGAGTTTCGAGAGACGCGAAAATACAGAGGCATGCCAGAGCAGAAGTTAGTTGGCGAGCAAACCGCATTCCACACCCGTTTTGCTTGGGCCTGGAATTATTAGACTACAAAGGATTCGCGCGAGATGTATTTTTGAAGTTGAGGTTGCTACCGCGGTTGTAAGAAATGGTAGGCTCGTGGGGACTCGAACCCCAGACCTCCACCGTGTCAAGGTGGCGCTCTAACCAACTGAGCTACGAGCCTACAGAGGTGCCAGTTTAACACGAGTGACGGAGTTGTTGAACGGGGGCAGACTGCGCCTGAGTGACGCGAGGAAAAGAAGAATGGCGAAGGTGAATCTTGATGCGGAGTTGAAGGCGAAATGCCCGCGGGTGGCTTTGGCGTGCGTGACGGCGGAAGTGGAAGCGGGTCCGACGCCAGAGGGCTTGGACCAGGAGCTGCGTGGTTGCGAAGAGGAGATTTTGAAGTTGGTGGAACCGAAGGCAGTGTTGGAGTCGCCGGCGATTCTGGCGACCAGAGCTGGGTACAAGGCGCTGGGGAAGGATCCGGCGAGGTATCGTGGGTCGGCGGAGGCGCTCTTGCGGCGGGTGATCGCGGGGAAAGGGTTGCCGCGAATTAACAATGTGGTGGATGTGATTAATCTCGTTAGCGTCGAGAGCCGGTTGCCGGTGGGGCTTTATGACTTGGCGCGCGTGCAGGGCGATATTGTGTTTCGAGCAGGGCGGGCTGGGGAAACTTATAAGGGGATCGGGAAATACGATTTGAATCTGGAAGGGTTGCCGGTGTTTTGCGATGCAGTTGGGCCGCACGGCAGTCCGACCAGCGATTCTGAGCGGACGATGGTGACGGAGGCGACAAAGCGGGTGATTGCCATCATCATTTCGTTTGGCGGGGCGGAAACGTTGCCGCGCTGGGGCCAGCAAATGACAGAACTTCTGCAGAACCATGCCCCAGGGGAAAATATTCAACTCGAAATCGTGAGCTAGTTCATCGGGTGACCGGCTCGGGGACCTGTTTCTCGTCTTCGGCTTGGACGCGGCGATTAAAGAAGCCGCGGGCGGCTAGGAGTTCGGCGTTAAGGAGGGCGGCGCCGGCTGCTCCACGAAGGAGATTGTGCGAGAGCACGGTTAACTTGATGTCGAGGAGCGGGCATTCGCGGACGCGGCCTACTACCGCGGCCATGCCGTCTCCGGCGTGAACGTCGCGACGGGGTTGCGGGCGGTCTTCGCCATCGATGACAACCACCGGGTGACGGATGGCGGAAGGCAGTGAGGCAAGTTCGGCGTCGACTTCAAAGTTGCGCAGCGCTTCTCGGACCTCTTTCAGGCAGGCAATTTTCTTGAGGCTGACGGAAATGCATTCGAGGTGGCCTTCTAGAACCGGGACGCGATTGCAGTGTGCGCTCAGGCCCAAGCCGGCGTCGATAAAACGCGCGCCGTCCCATTTGCCGAGAAGTTTTTGCGGCTCGGACTCCATTTTTTCTTCTTCCCCGCTGATAAAGGGAATGACGTTGGCGTGAATATCCATCGAGGCGACGCCGGGATAGCCTGCGCCGGAGACGGCTTGTAGCGTCACGGCGAAAACTTTTTCAAGGCCGAAGGCGTCCGCAAGTGGCTTCAGGACGAGGACAAGACCCGCCGTTGAGCAATTCGGGTTGGTGACGATGAAGCCGGTATCGTAGCCGCGATTTTTTTGCTGGGTGGGGATGGCGTCGAGATGCGAGGCGTTTACCTCGGGAATAAGCAGAGGGACGTCGGCATCCATGCGGTGATTCTTCGAGTTGCTGACTACGGGATATCCAGCGCGGGCGAAGTCTTCTTCGGTGCCGCCGGCGACTGAAGAATCGAGCGCGGAAAAAACAAAGTCGCAATCGAGACTCGGGTCGAGGCTTTTGACGACGAGGTTGCGTGCGGTTTCCGGAACGGGCCCGTCAAGATGCCAGCGAACGGCTTCGGAGTAGTTCTTGCCCGAAGAACGTTCGGAAGCGGCAACTTCTGTGAGCTCGAACCAGGGATGATTGACGAGAAGTTTTACCAGGCGCTGCCCTACTAGACCTGTAGCGCCTAGAACACCGGCGCGCCATTTCTTTGCGGCGCCGCGCGGCAGAGGACTTTCACTCTGCTGGGCGCCTTGCTGCGCCATGCCGGACTTATCGCCATTCTCCGAAGAATGCGCGCTCATGCCGCACCTCCGAACTGCGCGCGGTTATTTGAATTCTGGGGCAGGCCGATGCGCGTTCCCCGAACGTGCGGTTTAAATGTGTTGCGAATCCAGATGGTCATTTCCGTTTCCGCGGCCAGCGGCAGTACTTGAGGATGAAGGACCTTGGCGCCGCCGGCTGCCAGAGCGTGGGCTTCATCATAGCTCAGGTCGTGGAGAAGTTTGGCTTCCACAGAGTCGTGCGGGTTCGCGGTATAAACCCCGTCCACATCGGTCCAGATGACAAGCTCTTCGGCGTCCACCACGTGAGCGATGATCGCGCCGGAAAAATCGGAGCTGTTGCGGCCGAGCGTGGTGATGCGGCCGTCTGGAGTCGCGCCGATGAAGCCGGTGACGACGGGAACGAGGCCGGCTTCGAGGAGCGGAAGGAGAATGCCGCGGCCTCGCTGTTTGGTTTCTTCCAGATGGGGTTTGGCGTCGCGAAACGTGTCGCAGGTGAGGACGAAATCGGAGGAGGAAACCGGAACGGCGGGGACGCCAGATTTCTCGAGCGCGGCGGCGAAGAGACGCGCGCTAAATCGCTCTCCAAACGAGGCGAGACGATCGGCGAGTTCCGCGGTGGCAAGGACGCGGCCTTGTGACGGCACTTCGTGGAGAAGGTCCCGGCCAAGGAGCTGGAGCCCGCGTCGAACGCGATCCTGGTTCTCCTCCCCAAGCTCAAGGTCCTGAAGCACGTTGAAGTGGAGATGGATGAGGCCTTCGGCTTCATTGCTCGCGTGGGAAAGTTTGCCTTCGGCGAGAGCGCGAGAAATGGAGAGCAGACGATCGGTAACGCCCTTCATCGCAGAGACCACGACGACGACATCTAAATCCTGCGCAGCCGTCCGCACCAGTCCCGCGGCGTGCAACATGCGCTCGGCCCCTAGTAAAGAGGTGCCGCCGAACTTCAAGGCGACAAGAGAATGATTGGAGACCTCGCGAGCGTTGTTGTTGGCGAGCGCAAAGCGTTCGACCAAACAGCTATCCGCTGCCACTTCTTCCTGCAAGTATTCCGGGGTCATGACATCCGCTCCTGGTTTCCGCTGGAGCGTCTCTGGCGGGGGGTTAAAAGAAGAAACCCACCGCCAAGTTCGCTTCAGGCGGTGGGTTGGAAACTTTTTCTAGATTGCTAGCTGTTTCTCCACGCGCCGGAAGCGAAAATAGTCTTCTTCGCCTTAGTCGAGGTAATCGACATAGACGTCGTAGTGGTAATTCGCTTCGTCGCAATGGAAATCATACTGGGAAATAGAGTAGCACAAGAAAAACCGGACGCATAGCAAGGATTGATAGTGAGGTTCGAGGAAGTGCCGGAAAGTTGTGGCTGCGAAATCAGCTTTCAAGCAAAAGCCTTATTGGGCTAACGAACGTCCGCACATGCGTTCATTAACAACCTCACAATCAATAACTTACGGGGAGCGGCTAAATTCGGTGAGTCGAGTTTAACGGGGCAAGGGTCGATGGGCGCAGGGTGCGCCTCCCGGGTATTCAAGCTCGAGAAAATCGGAGCGCCAAACACAACCAGAATTAGTTTCATTTAGGCTTCTCTGTGTCGGCTGAGATGTCGGATTCGAAGATCAGACTGGAGCAGGTGAGGCCGGACTCGGCTTTTTGGAGTTCGGAAATGTCGAGCTGGGTGACGTGGAAACCGGCGGCTTCGATGCGGGCACGCGTGTGCGGGAATGATTCAGGAAAAATGATCGTGTTGCCGAGCGCCAGGGCGTTGGCGGCGTGGGACTCTGTGGGATCAACGTCGATCCATTCGAACCCTGTGAACGGTTCTGTGTTGAACCAAGCACGATTGGCAAGCAATGTGGCAAAGGTGGCTCGCGAACCCGACACCTGCCTCCGGCCTATGTAAGTGACGGCCGATTTGAGATGCAGGCAGCCAGTCACCTCAACGCCAATTACTTCGTAACCGTGCGGCCCAAGGATGTAGGCGAGTTGGCGGACGCCTTCTGCGTTGCTGCGCTTAGTAAGTCCGACAAAAAGTCTGCTGCCGACGCGGAGAATGTCCCCGCCTTCGAGTGTGCCGGGAAGAGTGACGTACGCGAGTTTGCGAAACTCAGAGAGGGCTTGCGCGAGCGTCGCGGCTTCGGGGCGGCGTGATTCGGTGCCGAGCGGGAAAATGACGGCTAGCTCATCGAGGATGATGGCGGGGTCCTCGACGAACATGGAATCAGGGAGATCGGGCTGGGCGGGGAGTGAAACGACGCGGACGCCGAGTTTTTCGAGGAGGTTTTCATAGGCGCGATGTTGCGCGCTGGCGATTCGTAGATCGATTGGCAGGCGGGGAATGAAGCTCAGTTCGCAATTTACGATAGCGGGACTGACGGCGCGCGTGATGGCTGTGAGCATAGAGGAAGAGCGAGTTTACACGAGAACCTTGCGAATGATTGAAGCTCGCGTGCGAAGAAGATAGACTCGGCGCGCAGGAATCGGCGAGGGGGAATTGCATGGGTGTTTTGCAGAGAGTGGGGAGCGGCATAGCCGCGAGTGCATTGGTGCTGGGCACGTGCAGCGCTCCGCCGGCGAGCGGTACACAGGACAAGGCTACCGCGGCGGTGGACGAGGTGTTTGCGGACTTTACGAAGGCGGGTTCTCCGGGATGCGCGGTGGCGGTCTACAGAAATGGCAGGATCATCTACACAAAAGGCTATGGTCTGGCGAATATCGAAGAAGATGTAGCGCTCACATCGGAATCGGTATTCGACATTGGCTCGACTTCGAAGCAGTTTACGGCTACGAGCATTCTGCTGCTGGAAAAACAGCGGAAACTCTCCGTCAACGACGACGTCCGGAAATACATTTCTGAGTTGCCGGATTACGGATCGAAGATCACCATCCTGCATCTTCTGAATCACACGAGCGGGCTGCGCGATTACCTGACGCTGATGGACCTCGCGGGCATCAACACAGACAGCGTGACGACGGACGAGGATGCGCTGCAAATCATCGCGCGACAGAAAGCGCTGAATTTTGCGCCGGGGAGCGACTGGCTCTATAGCAACACGGGTTATTTTCTGCTGTCCATCATCGTGAAACGCGTGAGCGGCAAGACGCTTCGGGAGTTCGCAGCGGAGAGCATATTTTCTCCTCTGGGAATGACGCATACGCAGTACCGCGACGACCACACCGCTCTGATCCCCGAGCGCGCGATGGCTTACGATCCAAAAGAAAGGAAGGATGGTTACACACTGAACGTCTCGTACTTCGAGCAGACGGGTGATGGCGCGGTGCACACCTCGGTCGAAGACCTGCTGAAATGGGATGAGAATTTTTACAGCGGGCAAGTGGGCGGAAAAGATTTCCTGGCGGAGCTTCAAGAGCCGGGCAAGCTGAACAGCGGCAAAGTGCTCGACTATGCAAAAGGATTGCACATTTCCGATTACCGCGGATTGCACACAGTGAGCCATGGCGGCTCGTGGGGCGGATACCGGGCGGAACTCTTGCGTTTCCCGGAACAACACTTTTCCGTCGCGTGCTTGTGTAACCGCGGAGACGCGAATCCAACGAAACGCGCGGTCCAGGTCGCGGACATTTATCTAGCCAGCATGATGAAGCCCAAGGAAGAAAAGAAAGCTGCTGAACGCGAAGCGGGAGAGAAGAAGGAGATTCCCCTGGCCGCGGAACAACTTCGACGCTACACGGGTGACTATTGGAGCAGCGAACTGGGCGTGACCTACCGCATAGGAATCGTCGACGGCAAGCTAAGGGTTGTGGGGATGCTGGATGGCGGCGGATTTATGCATACGAGCACTCTGCCTCCGGATGGGTTTGCAGCGACGGGTCCGGATGAGTTCACTTTGAGCAAGATGGGGATCACGATTCACTTCGAGAGAGATTCGAGTCAGGTGATGAGCGGGTTCAAGCTGGATGCGGGGCGCACGTTAGGGATGATCTTTGCGCGCCGGGATGGCATGGAGAAGTAGGAGGCTTAATGGAAGCACCTGCGGGAATGAGTTCGACCAGGCGCGTGGCAGCGATTCTCGTGATACTTCTCGGAGGGGCCGCATTGTGGTGGCTGGGCGGCAGCGGAGCGAATGTCACGGCTGGCAAAGACGGCTTGGGTGCGGGCATTGTCGCAGGACAGAAACAAACAGGCGCGAACGATCCACGGCTCGCGGGCGCGCACCGCTTCGAAGACGGCGGTTGGATATACGTGCATCTCGAAGGCGATCCGGCGACGGTTGGTTTTCAGCACGGCTATTTGTTGGCAGCTGATATAGAGGATGCGTTCGCGGCGGTTAGCGCTGGAATGATGCATGAGACCCAACGCGACTGGGCGTTCTTTCGCAAGGCTGCACATGAAATGCTCTGGCCTAAGATTGACGCCGAGTACCAGCAGGAGTTGCAGGGAATTGTGGAAGGTCTGCATGCGCGGACAAACTCAAAGCTGGATGTGGACGACATCGTGGCGATGAACGCGTTTGAAGAGCTGCCAGATTACTATGTGCCTTGGTACAACAAGCAACAGAAGGTGGCGCATGCGCCGAATTTGAAAAGCCCCGGAAATTGCAGCGCGTTTGTGGCGACAGGGAGCTGGACGAAAGACGGAAAGATTGTCATGGCGCACAACAACTGGACGAGCTATGCGAACGGTGAGCGCTGGCGCATCGTTTTTGACATCGCGCCGAAAACTGGCCACCGAATTTTGATGGATGGGTTTCCGGGCGTGATCGCGAGCGACGACGATTTCGGAATCAACAGCGACGGGATGATGGTGACGGAGACGACGATCACGCAGTTTGAGGGCTGGGATCCCAACGGGAAGGCCGAATTTGTGCGCGCAAGGAAGGCTTTGCAATACGCGGGCTCGATCGATGAATACACGAAGATCATGCTAGACGGCAACAACGGCGGCTACGCCAACGACTGGCTTCTGGGCGACAGCAAAACCGGCGAGATCGCGCAGCTTGAGCTGGGGCTGAAGGCTTACAAATTGTGGCGAACGAAAGACGGCGCGTTCGCGGGATCGAACTGGGCGCGCGATCCGAAAGTGATCAAAGAGGATGCGCCGCAATTCGAACCGGGGAATCTTGAGATTTCGCCCAATGCGCGGCGCGTACGATGGGATGCGTTGCTGAAAGACAACAAAGGCAAGATCGACGTGAACCTCGCAGAGAAAATGCTCGGCGACCACGTCGACAGTTATCACCAGAAACCGGAAACAAATGAACGGACGCTATGCGGGCACGTGGATTCTTCGCCGCGCGGCGTAGATGTGTGGGGATGGACGCCGTATTTTCCCGGCGGTGCCGTGCAAGCCAAGGCGACGGATTCCAGTATGACGAAAGAGATGAAAATGATGGCGCGGGTCGGACATCCGTGCGGAGTCGATTTTCTTGCCAAGCCGTTTCTCGCAGCGCATCCGGAGTACGCCTGGCAGGAGCCCTACTTGCGTGACATGAAGGCGGGGCCATGGACGGAGTTTCATTCCGGGGAAACGGCAGTCTTGCAAAAACAATAGTAGGCAAGCGGAAGCGATGGCCGTGCAGCCCGAATCAGAGTCCGGCGCAGATATTCTGAAGATAAACTCGGAGCTCCTCACTACGGCCAGCGCGTAACTTGCGCGAAGTGACCGATCAATAAAGTAGTGATGGTAATGCCGGCGCCGAGCAGCATTCCGGCAAGGATGAGGCCGACGACGCTGAGAGGTATCCAGAACCCGGAACGTGCGGCTGCGGGTTCCTTAGTGAGAACCGGAGCGGCGATTGCTGGAGCGTTCTCAGGTATGACCTCTAGCGCGAGCGGCGCTCCGGGAACATCGGAAGCTTCGGAGGGCACCACTAGACAGTACCCTTTGCGAGGAATCGTCTCGATGTAAAGAGGCTTTTCCGTGGAATCACCGAGTGCCTGACGAAGCTTGTTTACCGTTGTGTTGACGTTGGCGTCGTAATTTACGTGCGTGTCGGCGGGCCAGAGGCGTTGCCGCAATTCCTCGCGGGTTACGACCTCGCCAGGCTTGTCCAGGAGCGCGACCAAGACTTGATACACCTTTCCCTGCAGCTTGAGTCGCGAGCCATTCTTGGTTACTTCTTGCCGCTGCTGATCGACCTGAAACGGACCAAAACGCATAAAACGCGGGCCTAAAAGAGGCGCGAAGTTTGATCGTTCGTCCATCCCGGTATCCAGAGTTGGGATAGCGTTTGGAGTCATACACCCCATCCTATATAGACATTAGACGCACAAAACGTCCGGGTGTTTAGTGGAGAATACGAAATTCCAACGAAGAAGTTTCCTTTTTTTCGTAATAGCAAGTTCGCGCGACAAAGAACAGACGGAAGTGACATTCCAAAGGTTTCGACCGTCTGGATAAAAATCTGTTTTTAAGACAGTTATAAAATATGTATAAATATTGGCCGAATATGAACAGTTGTCCGTTATTGGGACATGCGCGTCGTCCGCACACGATTCAAGGGAGTCTAAATCCAATTTTTTGAATTTGGTCCCCCGACCGCTTATTTTCCCTTGGTGAGGAGCTCTAAACGCTTGCTAGCGGACTGCGCTGAGGGTACCCAGGCCCGAAAGCGCGTAGGCTAGTTAATTTCCCGCGCTTGCTGCACGCTGCGGCAAAGTCATGATTTCGACGCTCGACGGGAATCGCTTGGAGCGATAAACGTGCTGGGTTGCCTTCTGGTAGTCGGAATCTTTAGCTTCGAAAATATTGGGAATAAATTTCTGCGGATTGCGGTCATATAGCGGAAACCAGGTGCTCTGCACTTGGACCATAATGCGGTGGCCTTTCTTGAAAACGTGATCTGCAGTGTGGAGATCGATCGTGAAAGGCGTCACTTCGCCCGGCTTGAGCGGCTCCGGCTTCTCGAAGGAATTGTAGTAGCGGCCGCGGAAGATTTCATCGGAAATCATCAGCTCGAAACCCGAGAGTTTCCAATCGTAAGGATATTTTTGCGGATAAACGTCAATCAATTTAACAATCCAATCGCTATCGGTGCCGCTTGTGGAAGCAAATAATTTCGCGGTGACTTGGCCCGCGAGCGTGACGTCTTCAGATAGATCTTCGGTTTGCCAGGTCAACACATCGGGGCGATTGTCGACGAAGCGCTGATCCTGCACAAGCCAGGTATACCAACTGCCGGGATGATCCTCCGGGTAGGTCATGTCGACGGGGCGGTGACGATACGGCACGGGATGCGCCGGATCGCTCACGTAGCTGTCGGAGGCGTCAGCGGAATCCGTTTGCGGAGCATCGAAAGAAAGTTTTCCATCCTCGCGGAAATAGAGGTTCTTGGTTTGTGCCTCGCGTGGAGGCCAGGAATCGAAATGAACCCAGTTGTCGCTCCCAGTCTGGAAAAGTAGCGCTTCCTTGAGCGGCAGAGCGCCTTTGTCCTTGAGCCAGTATTCAAACCAGGGAACTTCAATCTTCTGGCGGAAGTAAACAGACGTGTCGCTGCCAAAAGGAATCTCGCCAAGGGACTTGCCTGAGCCGCCGCCCCAGCCGCCATGATTCCACGGACCCGCGACGAGATAATTGAGATGTTTCGAATCGGATTTCTCCAGGCGCGCGTACGTCGCCATCGGCCCGTAAAAATCTTCCTGGTCCCACCAGCCGGCGACATTGAGATTCGGGACGGTGGGTTCTTTCAAACCGTAAGCGACCGCGAGGCGCTTCCAAAAATCGTCGTAACTTGCGTGGGCGACGAATTCGTTCCAGGTCGGCAATTTTCCATGGAAGTATTTTGCATTCGCATTTGAAAGCGCGCCGAGCCGTAGATAAAAGTCGTAAACGTCGAAGCGGTCGAAAGCAAAACTGAAATTTTCGTTCGAGGATTCCAAGAGCGCGGTGTATTCGAAGGCGTAGCTTAGGCGAAAAGCGCCGTTGTGGAAGAAATCGTCGCCGAGCCAGGTATCGCCCATGCAAGCTTGCTCGGAGACAGCCTTGAGCGCGGGATGCGGATTGATCATGCCCATCGTCACAAGAAAACCGTCATAAGAAATGCCGTCGAGACCGACGCGGCCGTTGTTGTTCGGAACATTTTTCACTAGCCAGTCGATCGTGTCGTAAGTGTCGGTGCTTTCGTCCGCGCCTTTGGGATCGTTCGGATTATGCAGCGGGCGGAGCATGACGAATTCCCCCTCGGAGCCGTAGCGCCCGCGAATATCCTGAAACGCAAAGATGTAGCCCTCAGGAACCATGTCAGAGTAGCGATAGATCATGTTGCTGATGCCCTTGTCCGCACTGGAGATTCCGTAAGGAGTCCGATTCATGAGGATCGGCAGCGGCGCTGTCGAGTTTTTGGGCGTGTAGACCTCGGTGTGCAGTTTGACGCCGTCGCGCATGGGAATCATGACTTCGGTCTTGTTGAAGAGCGCGGAAAGATCAGGACGCTGGCGCCGTGGAGTGGCACCAAAGCGCGGCACGAACACAAGACTCGCTATGGCAAATAAAACAAGGGCGTTGGCTGTCTTGCGGACGGAACGCATGGAGACTCCCCCTGGAGTGACGCGGTTGATCGGCATTTTTTTTCGGCGAAGTCGAGAATATCACAAGAGATTGAGCGCGCCATTCCCGCCTGCAGGAACCTCCCTCGCCGGCATGGCATTCGCGGAAAAAAAACGTTAGTTTCCCGCCGTTACCGGCGCAAGTGAAAGCACGACTCCCGAAGGATATTCCTTTGAACGGTAGATTCGCTGAGTCGCTTTCTGATAGTCGGATTCCTTCGCTTCAAAAATATTGGGTACAAATTTCTGAGGATTGCGGTCGATGATGGGGAACCACGAGCTCTGCACTTGCACCATGATGCGATGGCCCTTCTTGAAAACGTGGTTTGCGGTGTGCAGGTCAATCGTGAATGGGGTGATCGTGTCCGGCGTGATGGGCTCCGGTTTTTCGAACGACTTGCGGAAGCGTCCGCGGAAAACTTCGTCCGCAATCATCAGCTCGTAGCCAGAGAGTTTCCAGTCGTCGGGATACTTTTCCGGGTAGACGTCAATCAGTTTGACGATCCAATCTGAATCGCTTCCCGTAGTGGACGCAAAAAGTTTCGCGGTCACTCTGCCGGTCACAGTCAGATCCTCGGTGAGTTCGTCAGTCTGCCAGGTCAGCACATCCGGGCGATTGTCCACGAACCGCTGGTCTTCCACGAGCCAGGTGGGCCAGCCGCCTGGATGATCGTCAGGGTAAGTCATGTCAATCGGGCGATGGCGGTACGGAACGGGATGAGCTGGGTCGCTGACGTAGCTATCGAATGATTGCGGGGTGGCTACTTGCGGCGCGTCGAAAGAGAGCTTGCCGTCTTCGCGGAAGTAAATTTCTCGCGTTGCCGCATCGTGCGGAGGCCAGGAATCAAACTGCACCCACTTGTTGCTTCCAGTTTGGAAAAGCAGGGCCTCCTTGAGCGGCAGACTGCCCTTGTTCTTTAGCCAGTAGGCGAACCAGGGCGCTTCAATCTTTTGGCGGAAGTACAGTGATGTGTCACTGCCGAAGGGAATCGCACCAAGGGATTTGCCGGAGCTGCGGGCCCAGCCGCCGTGATTCCACGGGCCTGCGACGAGATAGTTCAGGTGGTCCGGATCATTTTTCTCGAGAAGTTCGTAAATCTTCATGGGGCCATAAGCATCTTCCTGGTCCCACCAGCCGGCCACATTGAGATTCGGCACTTTTGGTTTCGTCAGGATGTAAGGCATGGCCTCCTGCTTCCAGAAGGCGTCGTAATTCGGGTGCGCGACGAAATCCTTCCAGGTGGGCAGCGTCCCGTGGACGTAATTTTTGTCAGCATTCGAAAGCGCGCCGAGACGCAAATACCATTCATAGGTGTCGAACTGATCGAATTTAAATACAAAATTCGTCTTCCCAGTCTCCATCATGGTGGAGTATTCAAAGCCGTAGCTGAGACGGAACGCGCCGTTGTGATGAAAATCATCGCCGAGAAACATGTCCGCGGGGGAAGCCTGCTCGGAAACGGCTTTGAGAGCGGGATGTGGCTCGAGCATTCCCATCACCGTGAGCCAGCCACCGTACGAGATGCCGACAAGACCTGCGCGGCCGTTGTTCTGCGGGACGTTTTTCACCAGCCAGTCGATGGTGTCGTAGGTATCTGTGCCTTCGTCGATGGCTTTGGGATCTTTCGGATCACGTACTGGGCGCTGCATCACGAAAGTCCCTTCGGAACCGTAGCGGCCGCGAATATCTTGAAAAACAAAGATATAGTCGTCGGGGATCATCTCGGCATAGCGTCCGAGGATGCGGCTGTAACCTTTGTCATCGTCGTGTATTCCGTAGGGCGTCCGCTCGATGACGATGGGAAGCGGCTCGGTGGAATTTTTCGGCGTGTAGATTTCCGTGTGCAGCTTGACGCCATCGCGCGCCGTGATCATGACGTCCGCTTTGTTGAAGAGCAGCGAATAGTCAGGCGGATTCGGCGCTTGGGCGCGGCCGGTGAGCACAAATAGCAGCAGGATGGCAATAACCCACAGATAGATTCTGCCGTTCCACAACAAACGCGCGAATCGCATTGCAATTCCCTCCAACAACTCACCTTAGAATCAGGCGATCCAACCTGGGTGAGGATAGTACACGAAACGTGCGGAGAAACAGATGTTTCAATTTCCCTCAAGCCCGTCCCCAGGCTTTGGGAAAGCGACAGCCAAGAATGGCTGTCCCACATGGGGCCGGTCTGCTAAACTATAGGTTGCTCGACCACACCTGAGAACAGAGGAGATTCGTCCGGGCTGCTGGTTGTTTCAGCAGCTATTTTTGTCTTTGCAGTGACTGCCGCTGAGTAGTCCGCAGACCGACGTAGAAATCATGAGCCAAAATATTCGCAATATCGCCATTATCGCGCACGTAGACCACGGCAAAACGACTTTGGTCGACGCCATGCTGCGGCAGAGTGGAATTTTCCGCGCCAACGAAGCGCTTGTCGAGCGCGTGATGGATTCCAACGACCTCGAACGAGAGCGCGGGATCACCATTCTCGCGAAAAATACGGCGCTTTTTTTCCACGACACGAAGATCAACATCGTCGACACGCCCGGCCACAGCGATTTTGGCGGCGAAGTCGAGCGCGCTTTGCGGATGGTGGATGGAGTCGTCGTGTTGGTGGATGCCAGCGAAGGGCCGCTGCCACAAACGCGCTACGTCCTTCAGAAAGCGCTGGCGGCCAAGCTGCCGCCGGTGATTGTGCTGAACAAGATTGACCGCACGGATGCTCGCGCAAAAGAAGTGCTCGACGAAATCTACGACCTGTTTATCGACCTGGACGCCACGGAAGACCAACTCGACTTCCCCGTGGTTTACACGAATGCGCGCGAAGGCATCGCGCACCGTCAGATCGGGGACAACTCAAAGGATCTTCTCCCACTGTTTGAAACCATTGTGAAAAGCATTCCTGCGCCGCCGGGCGATCCCGATGGCGTATTGCAAATTCAGGTCATGAATTTGGACTACAGCGATTTTCTCGGGCGCATCGCGATCGGCCGCGTGTTTAACGGCACGCTGAAGCGCGGCGAAGATGTCGGCATCAGCAAGCTGGACGGAAAGCTAATCTCTACACGGATCACCAAGCTCTACACTTTTCGCGGACTTGAGCGCGATGAAGCGGAAGCGGTTGGCGCGGGCGATCTTGTCGCCATCGCGGGCGTGGAAGGCATTCAGATCGGTGAGAGCATCACGGATCTTCAGAATCCGTCGCCTCTGGAACCGCTGCTGATCGACGAGCCCACGCTCGCCATGATTTTCACCGTGAACAGCAGTCCTCTCTCCGGAAAAGAAGGCAGCTATCTGACTTCGCGTGACTTGCGCGACCGCCTGGCGAAAGAGTTGCTCACAAA
>Ga0207136_1021_pt1 | contig 39080 bp, 28 predicted proteins | sample Alteio_BWMinHeat_8_FD_153552 | JGI IMG/M metagenome (GOLD analysis project Ga0207136, IMG submission 153552) | Enriched cells from forest soil in Barre Woods Harvard Forest LTER site, Petersham, Massachusetts, United States -... | ecosystem: Environmental > Terrestrial > Soil > Temperate forest >...
GCGATAAACACTGATTTCTCTTTTTCAAGAGGCAACAGAACACACGCCATGGAGGGATGGAGAACCCGGATGGATGGTTTGCTCTGAGTGCGCCGAGCTTGAGGAAGAGCCCTTACGAGCCATCACCACGTTGATCTGCGGAAATTGCGCGGATCGGCTGATGGCGGATCAGGATTTTGTCAGGTGACATCTCGGGTCCCGAGTCGGCGGCTCACCTCGCCGCGAACGATCGAAGCAGTCCAATGCCGAGTATTACGACAGACAACGCGAGCGTCGCCGCTCCCACAGAGATGAGTTGCACCAGACGGTTCGGCTTAAGGGCGTCGGGCGAAGGCATGGACAGAAAGAATCCCGGGCCCATGAGAATTGAAGCGGCTGGCACACCGATCCGTACAAACCACAGCAGCCATGCCGGCAGGATCGCCGCATCGGCGAGGATCTGGCAGATCAACGCCAGAAGAAGGATCACGGCCGCGTGGGCATGGCCCGCCCGGAAAGAGTTCTGGCGCAACGGATTGTCCATATAGCGGCTGCTCCGGTCCATCAATGCTGTGAGCAGGAAATATCCGCCGTACTGAGCCCCGGGAACGGCGATAAGAATTATCCCGGACATCAATGTCGCTTCACGAGTCATAGTTTCCTCCTGAAATTGTGGCCCGGTCTCAACTGGTTTTGGCCGAGTTCTCCTAGAGATCGTGTCCCTTCATCAGCCTCGCAAGGGTTTTATGTCTGGTCGTAACTGAGCTTGAACATAATCTCGACCTTCTAGCGAAGAGCGTTAGCACGACTCAAAAGCGCGAAACCAGCAAAAGTCCCAGACCAATCGCGACCAAATCCTCAGGTATGGCAATCGCAGAGTCTGGCGCGTGCAGCGCTCGCACCAATCCTGCTCGGGCGCTGTAACCGCCAAACGCTCCGACCAGTGATCCAATAGCTCCCATTACCACGCCGAGCCAAGCCGCAGCACTGCCGGCGATACCTAGGCAGGCGCCCGTAAGTGAGCCCGTAATGATTCGACCTGCCAGCTGAGGGGCAGCCGTTCCGGCGGCAGTGTTAGGGATCTGATCGCCGACAGATTCGACTGCTACGCCAAGGCTGAAAATAGCGACCGCCCATGCCGAGTCCATAAAGGTCAAGTGAGAGCTAGAGAGATTAAGCCAATGCAGATGTGCCGCCCAAGCCGTCACGGCGGGAGCGGTAAAGGTTCGCAGCCCGGCGACTACACCGATTCCGAATGCCAGGGCCAGTGCGAATCCGACGTTCATCGGAGACTCCTCTTTGCCATGATCAATCTCGTTCGTTAGATTGAGGGCATTTGCAATGCCCAAACTTTCGTATTGAGTAAAAGCAACCGGAATGCCAAAGCGAGCAGACTGGCCGAGACCAATAAATTCAGGTAAATGAAGCGGTTCGTCGCAGAAGAGTAAGCAAGAGGTGTTGTGTGTTTGAATTGTTGATCATCATCAACACCACCCATCGCGCAACGATTGCTGCGGGGAAGGGGGCCTGCGATCGCGCGGATAGTTCGATGATGTATACCCAGGGATATACGTGATGGATTTGGGCTTGCCAGTGGGAGAACAGGCCCTTTCTTGGGCAGAGACGATCTATACGATATGAGTGGGCGGCAGAGTTGGGGAACTGGAGGAAAACACTGCGAGAAGGCTGAGAGAGCAGATGCCTTGCGTGCTTCGAGGGCCGTAACCGGATACAGCACTGGCCCTCGAAGCTTGAGGAACGCGTCGGTTACCCAGCTCGAGTCAATTTGGGTGCAGCCTTGCTCGGCGCAGGCCGATCATCTGTGAAGCCGCTCTCGGGAACTGGCGGGCGGGTCCATTCCGATACACCCTCCACACCGTCGGCGAGTGCGCGGACTGTGTCCTCGCACCAGCTTCGGAACGCCATCGAGTCGAGGCCAAGGCAGAACACGGTGACGCCGTCCTGCAAGGCCCGGCGACACGCCTCAGCCGTGGGCGTTAGCACCGGGCCGCCAATCACGGCTACGTTGTGCTTCTTGGCCACCCGGAGAACAGTCTGATTATCCACGGCCGTCTGTGCACCCTTGTCCATGGCATTGCCTTCGCCACGCTTGTAGGCGAGGTTACCTTGCGCGAAGATGAGCATGTGCACGTCTGGATGAGCACAGATTTCCTCGAGGTGAGCGACCCCGTCTGGGTTCTCAATCTCCGGCACCAGCGTCACCGTACGGTTGTTGCGCTCTGTAAACTCGACGAAGCGGCGGAAATTGTAGTTGGCCGAGCGCGTCGACGGACAGATGCGGCGATCGCCCTTGGGCAGGAAATATGCGGCATTCGCGGCGGCTTTGATATCGTCCACCGAGTGAACGTCACGCAGAACAAGCCCCTCCGCACCCGCTTCCACTGCGCGGCGCACGTCGGTCTCATTGTGAGCGTCAGGCACGCGGATATAGGATGCCATTCCTGCGAGCGTCGCCGTGCGGACCAGTTCCTCCATCGCCCGCACATCGTTGCCGCTATGCACGCAATCGAACATGACGAAGTCGAAGCCAGTTGCGCCCATAACTTCGACTAGTTCTGTGTTTCCCGTGAAGCACTGAATGCCCAGCGGAATCTTCTTTTGCTCTACCATGGTTAAGATTTTGTTGCCCTCATAGAACATTGTTTTGCTCCTTTCAAAGGTTTCTTGAACGTTTCGCTTCCATCATCGCTTTCTTCTATTTCTTCGAGTACTTGGGGTACAGGAGAGCCAGAGTCAGCCGCATGCTCCAGGACGAACCGCCTTGTGGATGCACCGCGTCGCCGAAGAATTCCACTTTCCAATTGACGGGCTGATTCCCAAGTTTTTGCACTCTTCCAACACCGCCGCCGAATGGCACGGTCCAAACGTTGCCCCTCGATGCATTCCAGTTGGCGGTAATGATCGGAGCTGAGGTGACATACCACCCCTTGTTCAAGTTGCGAGTAATGAAGTACTGGTCCAGCATCTGGTTGACGGGCGGGCGGCTTCCTGAACCAGCCACCGACCAGACATTATTCACAAGATTGACGATCGTCCATTTACCCGGTTGCACCAACACCACAGCGGACGGCCCGATGCTGAACTTGCCTTGCCCGAGGACGTTGTTGGTCGCTGTAGGAATCGCGAACGCTGGGCCGATACCCCACATTAGTTTTCCAGGATGACGCGGCGAGAAGAAGAAATCTGGCGCCATGTCACCAAAACCGTATTCGCCTCCAGTGTTCTGGTTTGGGTAGGGCTGCCACGTCACCGGCTGGACGATGCGCACGATCACCTTCCAGTAGCTGCTGATGTTGACGGGGATCACCGGTTGAATGTCTAACACGTTCTGCGTGCGGTTAAACGGCCCTGAGTCGAAGTTAGTGTTGTTCTGGAAAGGAACGAGAATAAGGCTGGCAACCGGATTCTGCACGTCTTTCTGCAGGTTTGCGTCGGCAGTCTCTGACGCGCCTTGCGGGCCTGATGCCGTCGTATCCTGCGCCACCACTGGGCTGGCAAGGAAGAAGAGAATCGCTAAGATCAGAGCATTGTTTTGAAAGCGAATAATAGTAGCCATCTATACCTCCCGCAGCCATCGGTCTCGAACGTCGGCAACTCGAGTCATGGAGATCTTCGGCATGCGTCTCTTTCGTTGCAGTTGGATACAAGCAAGGCAGAGGCCAAACCGATGGAGTCGCAACTCAATGTGTTTTCAGCAGGAGACGGATACGATGGAGGTGAGCAGTTGAAATTGTTGAAAGGCAGGTTCGACCCGAAGACTTTGTTAGCAGGAAAGAGAGGACGAGCAGTTGCTTAATCAGACATACTCTTTCGGATAGATGCCAACCTTTTCCATTGTTCGTCGATCTACCGCGACGTGCGCTGTCGCTTCCGAGGATTGCGGCGACCCCAACCTCACCTTTCTGCCCTCACCACTGCGGCCATCCGCCACCGAGGGCCAGGCCAACGCCATCCTGCTCTGCACCGTGCTGATCGGGGATTTTGGAGACCGAGCCGGTCTGAAGGTTGCCAATCGGACCGCTGATTGCGGTGGGAGAGATATTTGATTATGTATTCCTTAAATTACGCAGAATTTCCGCAATGCTTTTGAGTTCCGTCATCTGTTCATCCTGCAATTTGGCAAGATAAGTGAGCGTCTGGTGGTCAACCTCCGCTTTGGCTTCATTTTGCGCTTGGGTCTTGTTTTGACTGCGCTGCAGCGCCGGCAATGCCCACCACTGGATCCAACTGCTAGAAAGTACGCCAAGAGTGATCTTAACGGTATCTGACGCGTTCAGTGTGAGCAGGGGCACGATTAACGCCACGTCAAAGAAAATCACTGAGGCGAGGAGGTGGTTGGTGATCCACTCTAAAACAATGTCGTTATAGTACAGGAGCCGATTATCGTGGCGCCGACGATGGTTGGCTTCCTGAATTAGTTCTCTAGGATTTTTCACGTGGACATGATTGTCCATGCCGTTACAGACCGCGACGATCGGCGCTCCAATGACCTCGCTACCGCGCCGTTTCGTCCCCGCTGGATGCCGAGGTCCTTCATCTTTCATGTTCGCGGTGTCGGCGCTTCCAGCCATTCAGACCTCCCTCACGAAAACTCCCCCCTTTCGTTCAGGGAACGTTTGGCAAGACTTAAATTCGACCTCCCTCGTCTTATCCAGCTCGCAGTATGTTCATCAGTTGACTAATGTCTTCCAATTTTTCTAAGGTGAGTATCATGTCTAAAGATCGATCTATCTCATCTTGTTTTAGAATTGGCTGAGCCAATTCCTTATAGGTTCTTATTACTTCATCCTTTGAGGGTTCCGATGGTTTCGTTACTTCTTTGGAGTACGCCTTCTCGTTCTGGAGGCGGATGGTAACAGGAACGTGAAATGCGGCATCTAAACCAGGCGACCACTCAGGATGGAAAATCACCTTCACTTTAGCACGAGCGTCGCGATAGCGTTGGCTTGATACGCTCGAATCTTTAAGAGCCGGCAACCACACGTCTCTATCGAGTATCGCAACACCCAGCACACCCTCGAAGCTGAACCTCGCTTGGTGCCCATTAGTGGGCTCAGAGTATTGCATCATAGACTGAGTAGCTTTATTTACCTCTACCTCGACGGTTTCTATTTCTTCGTATGAAATGCCATTGTCTTTCACCAATTCCAATGTGGCATCTATCGCACCGTGCGCGAGGTAACAGCACGGATATTTCTTCATGTGGGTTCCAGGGGGAACTATGGCAGAGGCTTCCGTTAGATCACGAGTCATGCGGCTAAAGTCTGCACCCCCTGGGCCGGCGAACTGGTGACAGAACCCCTGAGGCGCTTCAAGTATCGCGGTATTTGCGGTCACCCCGTTGGCAGCGTATTCCGCAGCTTGAACTGCCGAAAAAGCAGGAACCCCCAATTGCAGATAATGAGAAAAATTCTCCTGGGGGTTCACCCCACCCGCATTCCCCAGGGCAATACCCAGAGCTGCCCTTGCAGTATCAACGTCCAGGTCCAGTACCTTACAAGCTGAGGACACGGCTCCAACGTGATTAAATGGCAGGACCCATCCTCTCGAGGATGCAGCAGCAATGGCTCCATTCCAGACTCTTGCCTGAATTTCAAACCCGACGACAATGCTCTCTATGACCTTCGAACCCGAAGCCTTCAACTTCTCGCCCAATGCCAGAACCGCGGCTATGTTTTGAGAGATGTTCGGTCCTGCTGTCCCTACCGCCTCTAACTCTGGAGCATGGTCGAGGACGGCATTGGCGTATGCTGCATAAGCAGTGGTCGTTCTGAACTTGCCTCCGATGACAGAAGCTTCAGCCCTGGCACCAACACCCTTGATACGGTCCAGGACGATTTTGCCAAGGGGACTTGTGCCACCCCCCAAAGCTGCCCTTGCGAAATCCAACACCAGCTCTTTTGCTCTTTCTCTAGCTTCTTCGGACAAATGAGAATAGTCTGTGTCAACCAAGAACTGAACTAATTGTTCGGTAGTCCCGGTCTTTGATTGAGCTGATTGTGCGGTAGTTGCCATCTTCATTCTCCCTTCTCAGTTCGCTATTGACCCTTTACAAAGAACTTCTCCTTGCTGTGGCGGATACCTTCCGTACAAATCTCTCGGGAAACTCTGGAACGCTGCTCGTCCGGCGCTTCAGATGTACTCTCGCCGTCCCAGATGGTGTAAAGGCACTGCCGAGGTGAGAGTCGTCACCTCGGCAGTGCCTGTGGCGACAGTCCTACGATCTCCCGGAGACAGCAGCGCGGCTGCTACGCTTCAGTTGGTAGCCCTGCTTCGCCATCCGGATGGCGTAGACGAACTTGCCGGCGGTGAGATAGAGCAGATTTCCATCGGCGCCGTAGCCGAATGCGGCGTTGGTCGGCCAGTACACGTTCGACGAATGCGGGTTGCCGGTCGGGATAGTGGCGAGCACTTTGCCCTCCGGGGAGTAGATAAAGAGCGCGGGATTCGGTTCATGCACCGCGACGTAGAGGTTGCCGTCGACATCGACCGTCATGCCGTCGCCGCCGTCGTTGGGGAACCAATCGACCAGGACGCGGCGATTGCTGACCGTGCCGTCGGGCGCGAGCGCGTAGGCAAGCAACGCAGTCAGCCCCCTCTGCGAGGTTTCGCCTTTCTCCATCCGGTACTGGTCAAGCGAGCCGTTGTCGTTCGCAATCACGTAAAGCGTCTTCTGATCGGGAGACACGCAGATCCCGTTCGGCTTGCCTGCGTCGGTGATAATGCGCGTCACCTTGCCGTCCGGGTCGATTCGGTACACCCCCAAGACCGGTTGTTCGATCGCCTCGTAACCGAAGTACCGGGGATCTGTGAAGTAGATGCGCCCTTTCTCGTCGATGGTGAGATCATTGGGCCCATTGTAGGGCCGGCTGTTATAGAGCCCGGCCAGGATGTAGCTCTTGCCCGTTTTCATATCGATCTTGCTGATACGACGACCGCCGAAATCATTGCCTTCGGCGATGATGAGATTGCCTTCGGCATCGAATTTCGTCCCGGCTGCCTGCCCGCTTGGCGAGCGAAAAATGGTCGCCTGTCTGGTCTTTGGGTCCAATTTCCAGATGTTGCCAGCCCCCGCGTACTTGCCCGAAGGATCCTTGCACAATGGGGTAAACGTGATGTCGCAGAAATAGACCATGCCGTCGTCGGGGCTCACTGAGATGCCCTCGGTGAGAAAGCAGGCTGCGTCGAACACGCGTTCGAGCTTGGCGCCCGCCGGCAGCACACTCGGGTCGCCGGTCGGCAGCGGAAATCCAAACTCAGACATCTTTTCCTCAAGTACTTGAGTAGCCATGAAAAATCTCCTTTGCGAGTTGCAATGTGTAACTTTCGTAGTCGAATGGGGCAATCGCAGTTCCAAAGCAGTGATGCCCTCCAAATCGAATAAATTCAGCAAAATGAAGCGGCCGCATCGGGGAAAAGTAAGCAAGAGGTGTTGTGTGTTTGAATTGGTGATCATCTTCAACACCACCCATCAGGAAACATTGCTGCGGGAAGGTCAAATGTGTTTGCAGCAGGAGACGGATACCGTGGAGGTGGAATAGTTGAAATTGTTGAAAGGCAGGTTCGACCCGAAAGCGTTGGTGGCGGGACAGAGAGAAACGGGCAGTTGCCTGATCAGACATACTGCTTCGGATAGATGCCGAACTTTCTTATCCGCGAGATGAGAGTGCTGCGATTGATGCCCATACGTGCGGCAGCTCCAGTAGCGCCACCGACGCGTCCCTTGCTTTCGGTAAGTGCGCGCTCGATCTCTTCCCGCTGCTTATTGGCATAGTTGTCAGTAACACTCTTGTTTTGCCTCAGAGCATCCACGGCCTTTCTCAGAAATCGGGCAAGGCCTTCCGCATCCTGCTCCGCCGCGCCATGCGTTGCCTGGTCCGTGTTTGATTTATGTAGCTCTTCGAGCGGCGCCTCCAAAGACCTGCTGCGCGTCACGATCACCGCCCGCTCAATAAAGTTCTCCAGTTCACGGATATTGCCCGGCCAGTGCCATGCCGTGAGTCCCCTCATAACCGCTGGGGAAATCGCGTCAATCTTCTTCTGCGTTTGCTTGGCAAATTTCTGGACAAAGTGACTCACTAGTTGTGGAATGTCTTCTTTACGCTCTCGCAGAGGTGGTATCCGGATCGGAAATACATGCAAACGGTAGTACAAATCGCTGCGGAATTCGCGAGCTGCAATCATCTGTTCGAGATCGCGATTGGTTGCTGCGACGAGCCGAATATTGGCTCTTCGCGTGTGAGTGCTCCCCAGTCGTTCAAATTCGCGCTCTTGTAATGCACGCAACAGCTTCGGTTGAATTTCGGTGGGAATGTCTCCCACTTCGTCGAGGAACAAAGTGCCTTGATCTGCCAGTTCCATTCGGCCGACTTTTTGCGCAATCGCGCCAGTGAACGCTCCTTTTTCATGTCCAAACAGTTCACTCTCCAGCAGACCGGTAGGAATGGCAGCACAATTCAACTTCACAAACGTGCGGTCTTTACGTCTGCTGCGATCGTGAATGGCGCGGGCGATCAACTCCTTGCCTGTACCTGTCTCCCCAAGCAGCAGGACTGTAGAGTCGCTGGTAGCGACCGTTTCAACGAGTTCCAGAACATGTTTCAACGGGGGGCTGTTTCCGACGATGTTTTCAAAGTTCATCTCGCTGCGGATTTCTTCTTCGAGATACAGCTTCTCCTGGGCAAGCTTGTCTTTGAGTTCAGAGATTTCGCGGTATGCCGATGCATTGTCGATGGCACTAGCGATCTGCCCCGTGGCCAGGGGAAATGCTTCCCTTTCACGCGGAGTCGGAGGATCATAGCGGCGCTGCAACTCGCAAGCCTCCGCACGCTGCGCCAACTGATGGCGATGCTGTTCGATCCCGCGTCGGATGGCTTCGAGCAGGTCCTGTTCTTTGACCGGCTTGGTCAAGAACTCCAGCGCTCCGCCCTTCATTGCGCGGACCGTCATGGGGATGTCTCCATGCCCGGTGATAAAGATTATGGGCAGATCGACCTTCGCCGCGGCGAGCTTCTCCTGAAGACTCAGGCCGCTCAGATCGGGCATATGAACGTCCAACACCAGACAGCCGGGAACGTCCGGTCGAGTGGCACGCAAGAAGTCCCCCGCGGATGTAAAAGTCAGGGCTTCAATTCCGACCGATCGAATGAGCCTTTTCAGTGCAGTGCAAACGGCGGGATCGTCGTCAACCACAAAAACCATTTCCTTCGGAGCCTCAGCACCATCATTTTCGATTGACAACAATTTGTCGACGTTTTCCATGAGGTCCTCCTTTTTTCAGCCATTCCTCGTCACTCCACTTTGTGATGGCCGTCACATTTCACGCTATCGAGCCAATCGACGCTTTGCTATCGGCCCTTGGTCCTACGGCAATCGGATGTTCGGGAAGGTTTCTAGGCTGGGAGCTAGGGAGCGTTACTCCCAGAGGGAACAAGCCCGAGTCTCTCGGCGATTCGCACGAGGTGAGCCAACGATTCGGCTTTCATTTTGTGCATGACTTGGGCGCGATGAATCTTTATCGTTTTTTCACTCGCACCCAATTCCGCCGCAATTTGCTTATTCAGCAATCCGCTGGTCACCAGCGGGAATACTTCCCGTTCGCGCGGAGTCAGGGAATCATAACGGCGCTGCAACTCGCAAGCCTCCGCACGCTTCGCTAGTTGACGTCGATGCTGTTCGATCCCGCGTTGAATGGCTTCGAGCAGATCCTGTTCTTTTACGGGCTTGGTCAAGAACTCCAGCGCTCCGCCCTTCATTGCGCGGACTGTCATTGGGACATCTCCGTGGCCCGTGATAAAAACTATGGGCAGATCAATCTTGGCTTCGGTGAGCTTCTCCTGAAGATTCAGGCCGCTCAGATCTGGTAGACGAACATCCAGCACCAGGCAACCGGGAACGTCCGGTCGAGTGGCACGCAAAAAATCCCCCGCGGATGTGAAAGTCAGGGCTTCAATTCCGACCGACCGAATTAACCTTTTCAGTGCGGTGCAAACGGCGGGATCGTCGTCAACCACGAAAACCATTTCATTCGGCGCAGTCATGTTTTCGTTCCATCAAGCAGCCGGAAGCGTAAATTGGAACGTCGCTCCGCAGTTGGCGTTCGAGGAAGCCCACAGCTTTCCTCCGTGGGCTTCGATGATCGAACGGCTGATCGCCAATCCCATCCCCATCCCGCCGGGCTTGGTAGTAAAGAAAGGATCGAAAAGGCTCTTCATCTGATTCACGGAAATGCCTACACCACAGTCGCGCACAGCAACCTCGACTTCCCCCGATTCGACAACCCGCGACTGAACTGTCAACACCCGGGGACGATCCATAATTGAAGTCATTGACTCAATCCCATTCATCAGAAGATTGATCAAGACCTGCTGCAGCTCAATCCGATCTCCCGACACTAGCGGCAGGTCGCTTTGGAGATCAGTATCCAGCTTTGTCCGGCGCTTTTCGAGTTCACCGCGTAACAACGGCAACACCTCTACGATGACGTCACCAATGTTTAGCGAAGATTTCGCCGACGTAGATTTCTTTAGTTGGCCACGAATACGCGCAAGAACCTCCGAAGCCCTGCGCCCGTAGTCGGCGATATCGCCAACAGCAAGCCGAACCTCATCGAGGTCCGGCGATGCGGTGCTCAACATCCTGGCGCATGCGTTTGCATTCGAGACAACAACGGTCAAAGGCTGATTGACTTCATGAGCAATAGAGGCCGTTAGTTCTCCCATTATGCTTACGCGGTTCATGTGTGCAAGCTCCGCCTCAAGCTTGCGTAATCTCTCGCGTTCTTGCTCTGCACGCTTCCGGTCTTCAATATCGGAGATGAATCCATACCACTTGACCACATTCCCAGCCTCATCTCGTAAGGGTGTGACGCGGATCAAAAACCAGCGATATTGGCCATCAGCAGCACGGCGAAGTCTCACCTCACTCTCGAATGGGTGCCCCTCTGCGACCGCAATGTTGTACTTTTTCATGTGCTGTTCGATGTCTTCGGAATGAATCGCATTCTGCCAGCCTCCGTTGATGGTTTCCGCTTCTGACAGACCCGTGTAGTCGTACCATTGGGTGCTAACGTACGAGTAGCGTCCATAGCGTCCATCCTCGACGACTGCAAACACCATTCCAGGTACTTGCTCTAGCACGTCGCGCAGTTCCTTTTCACTCCGGCGCGTGGCTTCCTCGGCGCGCTTTCGATCTTGGATATCAGTCATGACCCCGTGCCATTTAACAATGTTCCCGCGTTCATCGCACAACGGCGAAATGCGGACGAGAAACCAGCGATATTTGCCGTCGGCGGCACGGCGGAGCCTCAGTTCGTTGTCGAATGGCTTCCTGGCCGCGGCCGCGGCGCGGAATTTTTGAGCGTACAAATCGGTGTCTTCCGGGTGAACAACACGTCTCCAACCTTCCAAATCGGTTTTGGCTACGGACAGGCCGGTGTACTCCTGCCATTGGTTAGTAAGATAAGGGTGGGATCCATCGGGCAGTAGCACTCCTGCCATTGCCGGCATGTTCTCAACTAGATCGCGTAATTCCTTTTCCGTCCGACGCAAGCCTTCCTCGGCCTGCTTGCGCTCAGTCAAATCGAGCACAAAGGCGACTCCTTCGCTCCCGCCAGCTTCAAACAGTGCGCCGCCGATGAGTACAGGTACGCGGCTGTGATCTTTTCGGAAGAACTCCTTCTCGAACGGCTGTAAGCTCCCGGTTATCTTGAGCTGCGGAACCCAGAGACGTTCGTCGCGCTCAAGCCATTCCGGCGGTGTTAGATCCTTCCACCGCAAACGACCTGAAAGGAGATCCTCACGTTGGTATCCAACCATACGAAGAAACGCGTCATTTGCCTCAAGAATCCGGCCGTCGAGATCCCAGATGAGGACCCCGACAATGTTGGCGTCAACCAAGCGCCGGACTTTCGCTTCACGGTTCTGGAGCTCACGATACACGCAGTTGCTCTCGGCCAGCCGTTCCTCGATTGCGCGCAGTTCCTGGCGTTCCAGCTCTGCCTCGTTACGCAGCCGCTCATTGAGGGCGCGCAGTTCCTGCGACTGACGGGCTACTTCCTCTTCGGCCAGCTTGCGCTCGGTGATGTTCCTGCCTTCCGCCAGCAGGTATTCAACTTCCCTTGATTCACTCCCGATCGGTTGCAAGGAGAAATCGATCGTAATCGGGATGAGCCCTGCCTTTTCGCCGTAGATCTGCACCTCGTAACGAACGAATTCCCCGGCCGCTGCCCGCCTGATCGCGGCCTTGAGCTCCTCGCGAATCTTTTCGGAAACCTGCCACCAGCGGGCAGTCCAGAATGGCTTGCCGCGAATCTCCTCGATTCGGTGACCTGCGCCCTCGAGGGCCGCCCGATTGACTTCAAGAATGTCACCTTGAGGGTTCAAGAGGGCGACGAACTGGTACATGCCGCCTAGAATGACGGCTGCCCGCCGCTGATGTTCACCATCAGTGGACCGCCTGCCTTGGTCAGCCGTCGCCGAAATGCTGCCAATAACACCTCGGCGCTCTGTCTCGGTAGCACGGTCAGTGGGTTCGGTTGCGTGCTCAGTCCGGTTTGGCTGTGAATTCATAGCGCACCACCCGTTCGCTATCAGAATTCTCCGGTTGCGTCAATAATCTCTCTCACAGCTGCACTGCCATTCCCAGCCCTGTGGATTTCGAACGGCACCACTTCCGAAATTCCCCGGGAATTAATGAAATCATATCGTGTTTTGCAATCCTCATACTCCGCCAAAGCATGCGATACAGGCGACAGTTTTGCACGCTAGTATTGATCACTCACTTCGGTTTTCCTGGCTTAATCGCTGAACGTATGGCTTCAAGCAGAGCTTCGTCATTAACGGGCTTTCCGAGGAATGCCAACGCACCACTTTGAAGAGCTTGTCTACGGAAGGCTGGGTCGTCGTGAGCCGACACGAAGACGATCGGGATGCGGCACTGAGCCGTGGCGAGTTGTTGCTGTAGTTCCAGGCCGCTCATCCCGGGCAAACGCAGATCCAGAATCAGACAATCCGGCTTGCGTTCACGACAAGACAGAAGGAACTCCTCTGCAGACGAGAAAGCCTCGGACTCAAAGCCAGCAGATATGACGAGTCTACCTATCGCTCGGCACACCGCCTTTTCATCGTCTACGATAGCCACCAACCTGCGTTCCCTCACAGTGCTCATTCCTTGCTTCAAGAACTAGGATCGCATGCCCTCACATTTTTGCTATAGGACTTCAGTCCTATGCCAATCCGGCCAAAGGCCGAATGTTGCTAGTCTTCGGCTTAACCAGAATCTCTGCCCGCAAATGAGTTTGAAACACTAGGCAGTTTTCGGCGAGGTTGTCCCCCATTCTGTTCCCCAACTCCGAGTTCCTGTTAGCGCAAACTCCTCCCGCTGGTTTCCGCTTCTGCGGCCGACGGTGCCGTCACTTCGGTGACCGTCAATGCGAGACATCAAAACGGACGACAAGATCGCCAGTGAGCAGAGTCTGCAGCGGGGACGTTCGGTCCTCAGTGCTCCACGCACATTAGACCTTCGACGATCGCGCGATGGACACCAGGCAAACCTGTTCATGCTCAAAGAGTCGCTCCCCTAGTTTCTGAGAGCGCCCAGGCTTGTCCTTTGAAATCAACGACGCACAGCCCTTCGTACACGTGACCCATTCAATCAAGAGATTAAGGGTCAAGCGCTTGAATGAAGTGGCAGGAGCGAGGGGTTCCAACCCACGGCCTCCTGCGTGACAGGCAGGCGGTCTAGACAAACGAGCAATGAAATCATGCCGCTGAGGTGTTCAGGAGAGAATTACCGACGGCTAAAGGTGTGCTGAGTGCGGAAGCCTGATTCCGTTTGCGCCGGGGTCCGGTGACAGGGCAGCGTTCTAACCAACTGAACTACGTCCCCTCTTGCTTTTCATACGGTTAGCGCCTAACCCGCATGTTTACTGTCTTATCTTACTGTCAACCGTTTCGCCTGCTTCAACCCAGTCCATGGAATATATCCATTTTCAGGGGTCAAATGGACAGTAAATGGACAGTAAGCCAAACTGCCCCAAAACCACCCACAGGCACCGCGACGCAGAACATCTGTCCATGCTCTGTGCCTGAATTGTAGCAGAGCGAATTCAAATCAGTACAGGCTTGACGATATGGCTCGGAACTTCTGACAGGAACGGCGCTCCGGTTCATCTCAACAATAGTGCGCCGAATCTGCTACAGCGGACGCTGCACAGATCAGGATGGATGATTGTGAAATCAGAGTCTGAGAGTATTGAATTCGGTCGGCGTGGAAACTAGCCCGGAGATGTCGAGAAGGACGTTCTCTCTCGGTGATGCTCACAAGTTCTTTTCCTTGAGTGTGATAGACTCCCCGTCGAATGATCGGAGTGGATCTCTTTTCCGGAGCTGGGGGTATGTCACTTGGGGCGACATCGGCGGGCGTCGAAGTCAAGGTTTCCGTTGAAGCAGATGTTCATGCGGCAAAGACGTTCGCTGCCAATCATCCGAGAGTCCAGGTTATTAATAAACCGATACAGGAAGTTCAATCCGTTGACATCTCTAAGAGCAAGAGACCCTTGGTCGTATTTGGCGGGCCACCATGCGCTGGGTTCTCTACTTCGAATCAGCGCACGCGGTCTGCTGAGAATCCAACAAATTGGCTTTTTCGCGAATACATAAGGGTGGTCAAAATGCTCATGCCCGATTGGATCGTGTTCGAAAACGTTCCGGGCATGGTTGTGACTGAAGGAGGTTGCTTCCTTGATGCTGTTCTCAACGAGTTCCAGCGGTTGGGGTATCATTGTCAGCATTTTGTTCTGAACGCTCGTGATTTCGGGGTTCCTCAAAACCGCTCCCGACTATTCATCGTTGCCTCAATTGACAAAGGAGACATCTGCCCACCTAGGCCCGCTTCGCAGCGTGTGACTGTTCGGGATGCCATCAGCGACCTACCAGTGTTGCGCAACGGAGCGTCGGTAGATGAAATGCCGTATCGGTGTACACCGAGATCCAGCTATGCCCACTCTTTACGAGGGCGACTTCGCAAGTGTCAGAATCATTTAGTCAGTTTGAATGCTACCGCCATCGTACGACGGTTCAAGTGTGTTCGCCCCGGAGGAAACTGGGAGGATATTCCCGCGCAGTATATGAAAAACTATGCAGACCGCACTCGGTGCCACACTGGAATTTATTACCGCTTAATTTATGACAAACCATCTGTGGTCATCGGGAATTTTCGAAAGAACATGTTGATTCATCCAACTCAGAATCGAGGGCTTTCAGTTCGCGAGGCGGCGCGCTTACAATCATTCCCGGACAGTTTTGCGTTCAGCGGATCAATCGGTTTTCAACAGCAGCAGGTAGGAAATGCGGTCCCTCCCCTTTTGGCGAAGGCTATATTCGATTCCATCTTCACACTAACAGGCGAGAAACGACAGTGTGGTCAGAACAGCCATTAGAAGTTTTGCTTCACAAGAGCTTGCAGGGTCTACCGGAGCCGGCGCGGACGGACCTCTTTGCCGATTACAACAGTGCGCGACGCTTCGTCACAGAAGAGATCACAGGCCACATAGCGACGACGGAACCCGATCTGACGGACCACAGTGATCGGCACCTCATGGACGTCATGAACCGTGTCCATGCAGTAATCGGCGAGTCGACCAAGTACTTTACTGCGTATGAGCTCTATCTGCTGGCTGTCTCAATTCTCTTTCACGATGTCGGCAATCTCCATGGTAGGAGCGAACACCATAAGAAAGTGGCAGGGATCTACGACGCATGCCGGAAACGAGAAGCCCGGTTCAACACAGAAAGGAATGCCGTCCTTGCGATTGCCGGAGCCCATACGGGATCTACGAAGGATGGGTCCAAAGACACAATTCGAGATGTCGGACAATTCTCGTTCCAAGCCCACCCAGTGCGAGGACAACAAGTTGCGGCTGTGCTTCGCTTTGCCGACGAATTAGCAGAAGGACCCCAAAGAACCTCAGCGTATCTACAGAATCAGGGCATGTACAAACCCGATAGCCGCATCTTTCACAAATATGCGGCTATAACTGACTATTGTGTCGATCCAGGCGCCGAGCGCATTGCTCTGACCTACAATATCGACGTTGAGCGTGGCCATTCCGAACTCGAAGCGGGCAATGCTGTTCTGCTGACACAACTTCTAACTTTCAGCTATTCACGAATCACCAAGCTTGATCAAGAACGTCGATACTGCAAACACTACTGCGATCTCCTGTCGGTCTTCAAAGAGACCGGAGCTTGGTTCAATTTCTTTTACGACGGCCAGAAACTTGATCTTGGCCTTGAACCCATCGTAATTTCCGATCTCATTGTGCCCGGGGAGCTCACCAAACGAATCGAAGAGATTGACACAAAGTATAAAGTCTCGACTCTCGTCGGGGCGCTCGAAGGTGCCTGCGCGATAACCTCATGACTCCCTTCAAGAACCCGTTCGAATATGAGCAAGCCACAACGCTCGCCCCGAGCTTTGTTCGCGAGGTGTTTATTGAAGACCATAACTTTACACGGTTCATTCAGTCCAACCGGAATGTATTCCTCGTCGGCGAGCGGGGTTCCGGAAAGAGTATGACTCTTCTGTACAACTCTATTGCGGTCCAGCACCTGAAATCCGAATCTGGCCAAAGCGAGGTCGATTTAGAGTATCTGGGAATTTACATACCGTGTAACACAACGCTCACGCACAAGCGTGAATATGAACTCATCGATAGTCAAAGTCTTGCGGGAGTAATTTCAGAGCATTTCATGGTGCTGGGCATCGCTTACGCTGTTGCTCAAGAGCTTAGTTCGCTGCCGGACAGTGTGGGTATTAACCATGATGCCCTGCTACGAGAGGAGTTGGTTTATGTGCTGGGCGCAGACTTAATGCCTGACCGGAAACTGCTTGACGCATTGATGCTATATCTCCAACGAGAATCACGCAGATCGCAGGTAGCCCTAAATGCATTGCGCATGGACGAGTTCCGACAAACGGCTTTCACTTTCTCGTCGCTCGTGCATCCGCTACTGCACGCCCTTCGGAGGTCGCCTAAGCTTCACACCTCGCATTTTTTTCTTCTGCTCGATGATGCTCACGATTTGAATAAATTTCAACAAGCTTCCCTCAACTCCTGGATTGCATATCGCGACAGGTCGGGATTCAGCTTTAAGGTGGCGCTAGCTGATGTATTTGGCTACGACTTCCGAACTTCTTCCGGGGGCGTAGTTTTGGAAGGCCATGACTTCTTGACAATTGACCTGCAAAAACCTTTCCAAAGTGCCGGGTCTGATTTCGGAAAACTTGCGAAGGACGTTGTCGAACGCCGATTAGCCACGACCGGCATATCGATCTCTGCGGAAGAGTTTTTTCCGACAAGTCCGGAATTCCACCATGATCTGGAGAAATGTCGTCAGGATACGCAGGCAGAGGCGAACATACGCTATCCGTCTGACGCGGACACGAAGAAGCGCACGGACCACGTCTACAAGTATGCCCGAGTAAAATATTTCCGCGATAGGGCAGCGAGGGCAAACTTACCGCCATATTCAGGGTTTGACACCGTCGCCCATGTTTCGACCGGCGTTATCAGAAATCTGCTCATGCCCTGCTACTGGATGTATGACGCTGTATATTCGGGGCTCACGGCAGAGCAACGAGGGAAACCTATTGCTGAGATTCCTCCGGAAGTACAATCCCGAGTTCTGCTTGATCGCAGTCAGAGACTCTGGACCTGGATTGAATCGTCGCTTGCCAGTTCCATTGACAACTGCACACTGGAAGATGCCAAGCGCATTTACCAGCTGTTCGACAATCTCGCGGACTTGTTTAGGCGGAGATTGTTGACAGCGAAATCTGAGCCACGCGCACTTGCCTTTAGCATTTCGGGCATGACTGACGAATACGAACGCGTCATAGTGCCGTTGCTCCATATTGCACGACGTGCACAATTATTGTATTTCCGAAGCGGGCCTGCAAAAGATGACGGCAGGCGTGAAACATACTTTGTGCCAAACCGCATGCTTTGGCCAATTCGCGGACTTGATGTTGTTGGTCAACACGCTCGTGCCTCACTAAAAGCTCGGGATGTTTGGGCTGCGGCGAACGGCGAGGTTTTTCCCTTCTCTGATCAGGCGATGGGGGATCAAGGAGGACTGTTTGATGGTGAAGATTGATACCGTCATCGCAGTGGCGGGATGGGAGGAGCGTTTTGCCAAGGGGCTGCGACTTGATGTGGCCTCGAATCTTCCTGCTCGGGTTTTCCTGTTCTCTTTTGAGGAATACCTGAATGAGACGGAAAGTGGTCGAAAGGAGGTATCCAAGTTTGCAGAAGAGAATGGAGCGCGATACGGCGAAATATCGGTCAGACGCGACCCTCGCGCACTCTGGAGGAAAATCCGCGAAACGTTCTCACCGTCTGATTGGTCGCAACGCTCGGTGCTAGTTGACATAACCACGATGCCCAGGGAGGTGATCTGGTGGACCTTCTCGCAATTGCAGGCTGCCAATTGCAGTGTGAGTTACATCTACTACAGGCCTACGGGCTACTCTTCAGAATGGCTGACTCGTGATACCGATCAGCCTCGGCTTGTCTATCAGCACTCAGGCGTTTCAACTTTCGGCAAGCAAACGTGTTTATTGTTGATGAGTGGTTTCGATACTGACAGGGCTGCCCAATTGATTCAATTCTTTGAGCCCGGTGCGGTTCTGATTGGACTTCAGACCGGCGCCCAATATGACAACCTAACGAAGAACGTCGAACAGACCAAGAAGTTGCTGGAAAGGAAACCGGACATCAAGTTCTTTGATGTGGACGCTTTTTCTCCAGATCATGGCCTAGCGGCGATTGACGGGGCGATCAGTGCGTATGTTGGCAATTTCAATATTGTGGCAGCCTCGCTTGGACCAAAACCGACGGCCGTGGCGCTTTATTTCCTGCAGCGCAAACATACCGATATCGCACTTGCGTATGCACCGTCCAGGCAGTTCAATATGTCGTATTCCGGAGGAATCGGTGAGGCTTTGCATGGAGTAGTGCGGGATGAGTAACTGAACCGTTGCTGAATCGGAATTCCGATCATAAAGGAGTGTGGACCGTGATAATGACAGACGGTGAGGTGCGCCCCTTATGTCACAAGCATCAACTTATTAGAGATGGCTTCCGCGACGAACACCTGCGAGGCTGTACTTATGAGTTCACGGTCGGTCGAATTGCTTACCGATATGACTATCAACAGAAATCATCTCGTCAGGAGCAGAACGATCGGCACATAATTTACCCGTTTGAGACATTAACGGTAGTGACGCACGAGCAGGTTGACATCGATTGGGATCACTACTTATTTCTTCATTCAAAAGGATTCCTCTTTTCGCTGGGCGTTGTCCCGGTTTGCACGGGCGCAGATCCTGGGTTCTCCGGTCATCTGGGCATCACTCTGACGAACCTGAGCGCACGACCGATCGTACTGCCCGTTGGGACGCGATTTCTCAAAGGCGTTTTTTGCAGGCTCGATCAAACGGTAAAGCAAGGCTATATAGGCCAACATGGAGACGCGACAATGGATTGGCCTTACCCCAGCCAGTTCCAAGCTGACAAATTTGATCTCGTTGAGTACTCCAAGCACCTGCAACGCTTCCTGCCAGCACCATTCGCAGCGGCGGTTTTGGTGACGGGAAGTGTGAGCCGCTATTTGAAATGGACCATCGCCATTCTGCTGGTGGTGGCCTGTGGCAACGTGGCATCTTACTTTCTGACACTCGCGAAGCCGCAAGGCGGGACTGCTACGCTGCTGTCGCTGTTGAATATTCTTGGTGCGATTGCCTCAATTGTAGGTTTGGGCGTCACCATTTTCACGCTGACGATTAGTCAGAAGTCAGCGGGGATGGACAGTCAATGAATTCGGCTGCGAGTGACGACGAGTATGTCGAGCGTGAACGCCGAGAATACCCAGTCCGGACCGTTGCAGTTGTAATTCTCGTCGATTCCCGAGAACGAATACTCCTAGTTAGAACAAATCGCTTGCCTCGTCATTGGCAACCACTGGGAGGTGGCGTTAAGTCTTCAGATGTGTCCGCTGAAGCCGGTGCGGTGCGAGAAGTCTACGAAGAATTTGGCATCGCGTTGACGCGATCCAAGATTCGCAAGGTTTGCGAGACCCCGTATGACTTCGGGGTGGGGGCTGTGCATTTTTTCATCGCACCTGTGCCGCACGAGTTGAATATCAAAGTAAATCAAGCGGAGATCGCTGCATGGCAATGGTTTACTCTCAACGCTGCACTAACTTTACCAGTGTTTCCCGCAACTGAGAAATGTTTGCGGTTCTTGGCGAATAACAACGGCCTATTGAGCGACGTTGCCAGAGATGGCTCTTAAGCGGTCCCGTTCGGAGTTCCAAGCATGAGGCAGGTTGACGCTTTTAGCTCCCTTCAAATAGGCGAAGAGGTGAGCCGGAACCGTCTTGGCTTGGCCCCTATGAATACCGGACTGGTGGATCATGTGGGTTGCCCAAACCAGGGGTTTGATACCTTTCACGAACTATATGCTTCCGCAGGCGTAGGAGTTGTCTTTATCGGTGGCGTTGCCGTGTCAAGAGTAGGTGCGGCAAGCGCTCGCAGTTTGGTCTTGGACAATATCGACAAAGCTTCAGGACTTGGCAAAACCGCGTCTCTCATCCGGAAGCACGACGCCGTTCCTGTGCTTCAGTTAATGCACGCCGGGCGTCAGGCTGACCTGATGGAGATCGGGACCCAAATTGTCGCTCCTTCCCCGATACCTTGTCCCGTTCTGGGTGTAATGCCCAAAGAACTATCAATCAGCGACATTGCCGGGATCGTAGGAGATTTCTCGAAAGCGGCTGAATATGCATATTTGGCTGGTATTAGAGTGGTCGAACTTCACGCAGCGCACGGCTACTTGATAGCTGAATTCCTATCTCCATACACCAACAAACGAGCAGACGCCTACGGGGGTTCATTCAAAGGGCGGTTCAGATTGTTATCGGAAGTCATAGGTGCTGTACGAAGTCTGAGAGACCTAGCTGTCGGAGTAAGAATCAGTGGCGAGGAATTCGTTGAGGAAGGAATTCATCTTGAGGATCTACCAGTGTTGGTGAAGGCGATTCAAGACTCTGGTGCTGCCTACGTTAGCGTATCGGCGGGCGTATACGACATCAACGACCGGATCATGCCGGACAGACAAGAGGGAGAGGCCGTGTATGCTCACCTTGGCCGTGCCGCCAAGGAGGTCGCAAAGATTCCCATTCTGCTGTCCGGAAATGTCGGAAGCCTGCGCACGGTGCGGCGTCTGCTGAATGAAGGTTGCGCGGATTTCGTTCTGTTGGGGCGGGCTTTGCTTGCTGACCCTTGGCTAGTTTCGAAGTCACTCACGGGCAACGTCAAGGCGGTACAACCTTGTACGATGTGCCGGATATGCAAGTATCATTCGCGCGGGCTGCCTCACATCGCGTGTCCACACAACGAATCTTTGTGGCATCTGTTGCGCGCAACAGTACGAGAGGCGAGAACCGGGACGGGTTTAATAAAACCGAAACCTTTATTGAAATAGTTGAGTAGCATCTGTCGGGTCCCGCGAGTCCGAACACAAGTGCCGTCAGCATTGCGCAAATACAGATATATCTGGTCTGGTGCGCGGGACGGGCGATCAGGGGGGCTAAAGGGTTAAGCTCCGGCGCGCTTCTTTGCAGCATCGACGTTGTAGGAGTGGTTCCAGAACGTGTCGGTAAACCGCGAATCGTTGCTCTGCAACTTCACTAAGGAACTTGTAAGTTGCGCCTGGAACCTGAGGTGATGGTTCCACGCTGACTGAGCCGGCGACTACTGCTTCGTGAACTCCGTTGGTTTTCTATGCTCTCGAATCTGCGAGTAGCTGACGACCAGCTCAGACCCTAGCGCAACGCTACCTTGGTAATTGTTCAGAGGTTCGTTGTCTAGGACGCCGAACACGAGCTGCTTCTCATCGTCATTGCGCGTGACGCGGACCCACATCCACTCGCCGATCCCGGTGGTCTCGTCGGAAAACTCGACCTTCACATAGTCGCCGCGGTCGTAGTTGGTTGTCAGGCGATTCCCATGCGAGTCGGAATTCACGGGCTGGCACGATCCCTGGTGACCGCGCGGAAGCCAGCAATTCGGCGTAAAGCTGCAGTCCTGTTTGAGTGACCTGTTCTGTTGGTGCCACCAGAATCGGTTAGCCTTCATTGCGGCATCGTCCGCCTTCGTGCCGGCCTTGTATTCAGCCTGAAAGTCAAACGGCCACCGGCTCTGCCAGTCGTTCATCGACATGTTGATGGAGCCGAGTGATTGCTGAACTTCGCCGAACCATGCTTCATATGCTTTCGCCATACCATTCATCTTAAATCTTAGGCCATCCTCAATCCATTCCGGTCTATCTGTGGTGGGTGGCTGGCTTCCCGCCGCCTCGGGGCCGATAGCCCCGAGGATCATGGCAGCGGTTTGCTGAACGGCTTCCAAGCTCTCGCGCAGGAGATTGGCGTCTCCGTGCCAAAGCTGGATGTAGTCCTGGGATGCGGTTCCGTTCTGAAGCCCGACAGATTGGCAAACCACAAAGGCCACGGCTTCGGCCTCGGTCTCGCGGACTTGTTTGGTGGTCAGGGTGCGGCGGTCGCCACGATGCAACATTTCGTGAGCAATCTCATGCACGAGCGTGGAAAACTCCTCGGCTGGCTGCATCCCGGCTAGGAGTGTGATCTTCCCGCCATGTGAGAGGCCCTTTGCGGGAGCAATTCGCTCGGAAAAGCTAAGCTCGACGCTTTGCGCTTCCACGAACTTGAACAGGCGTTCGCGGTATCCGCTCACGTCGCCGTTGACTTCGGTCAGTGTCGGGAGTTCTTTGCCTTCGGTCTGGCTGACATCGAAAACATAGACGGCCCGGAATCCGTACAGCGTCCGCTGACCCTCCGTGGTTGCATCTTCACTTGGCTCGTCGGTCGCTACGTCGTTCGTGCTTCGTTTTCCGACCATCGGGGCAAGAATGAAAATGCCTTTTTCCCCCCGTTTAACGAAGCGGCCAAGCGAGTTCCATGTCCGAAGTCCGGCAACGTTGGTAGCGTCGGGCTTCTGGCGTGCGATGAGCATGATGTTGCCGAAGCTGTAGGTGTGAAATTTCGCCATTGCTCCGAGGTATGCCGTGAGGACTTCGCTGTGACCGGACTCCAGCGCTGCAACGAGGAAATCCACGGCCTCTTTGGTTCGTGTGTTGACTTCTTCTAATTTCATGTTTTTTCCCTTTCTGCCGTTTCCGGCTTGTTTCTTTCTTCACTTGAGCGGTAGCGGGAAGAAACAAGGCGGAACGGTGAAAGGGACAGAACGGAGTCCGAAGGAGGGTGGCAGGGCGTGAGTGAAGGCGCGGTGAGTGCCAAACGGGGTAGGGGTTAGTTTGGCGCGAAACCGGCGCAGTCCGAAGCCCCGTCCGAGCCGCGGCCGAGCGGCGTCCACCCGGAAGAGGCGGAGTGGAGAAAAATGGGTAGCCTTCCGTTGGAGAATACGGATGGTTGTTAAGCATTCGCAGTCAGCACACAGGAGGCACCCACGGGAATTCGCAACGCAGTGTGCCTGGTATTCTCGACTGACGGACAGTCAGTCGAATGGGGCGGCAGAAGGCTACTGTGTCAATGTGGCCGACTGGCTTTAATAACGATTTACGACACTGCGGGGACTGCCTAAATATGCAGAAGTCGTGCAAGACATCTCTTTTTGTGGGTTGGAAAATGCCGACACCGTACTTACTCGTGGTTGTTCTTTTGATTCTTCGTTATCGCTCCGCCGGCAAGTTAGGCGAGCAACCAGCTTCGTGCTGACGCTCCCGTGCGCAATCGCAAGATGAAGCAATCTATCTCACGATTGGTTGCTTCATCTACAATGTGGCGACAGAGGTGTCATGTGGCTCGGTACGATCACGGCGACTACATCAAGGTGGAATTCGACAGTAGTGACAACGGCCTGCCCGGCGAATGGATGTGGCTCCGGGTACATCACTGTGATGAAGAACGTCAGCTGGTGTTTGGCACTCTGGACAACGAGCCGGTGGTGAATACAGAAGACCTGCAGCTTGGCGAAGAGCTCGCAATCAACTACAGTAAGGTTCGCGAACACCGAAAGCGCTGGGAATTCCACACGAACTGACCTGACCCTGTCGACATGCTTCATTCATAGAGTAGCCAACAATGGCGTAGTGCGGCTGAACATCGGCAGACTGCAAATTTAGCTCTTGGAAGTCAACGCGCAGGCCAAACCGTTTGCATATATGCTCTGCAGGGTGCAAAATGGTCATTCCCCCAAAGGTTGGAACATTCCCTTGCTTTACGCTATCTATGCCTTTATTCAATTGTCAAAAGGCGAGATCGCCAATTCGATAATGCGCTTCTTCAATTAGTGCGCCATTGATGAACCAAGAAACGGCTCCATCTCTGTCGAGGGGTGAGCTGGCATTGGCCAGTAGAACTTGCATTTCCGCACTAGGTTCATCACCATGGGCACAACTACTCTTGCTTGAGGACAACTCGGCCCGAGCACAAAGGCGAAAAACGGCGGGCCTTGGCTCGCAATCTCGCGCCGATGTCGTCATTCGGCTCCACAAGATTGGAGCTAACGGAGTATCTATCGTTGGTGAGAGGACCTATTCCCCTGGCACGCTTGGGGATATGGTCGAGGGCGGCGGAATAGCAACTCTTGCTCTCAACCTTTTGGATTCAAAGACGATTCGTTCCAAGAAAACGCTTGTTGTGGCCGGCGCTCGATACGGTGGAAATCAGTTATTCACTGAGGAGCTGAGTCGTCGAGGCCTCAGTTGGGTTGTCGAGATTCCCCGAAGTACTATTGTCGCCACTGAGGCTCGTTCGCGCTCTGTCGCTGCCACGGAATTGCTGGCCTCCGCAACATGGAAGAGCCACGATACAATTTCGCCGCCTACAGGAAATATTGGCACATACTCGCTTGCTGATCTTGGCTACGTTCGCTTGGCCGACGGTAAGCGTGCGCGGCTTTTTGCGGCCCAGACTGGAGCCATCGATGGAGTCCACCAAGGCACGATCATTGGACTTTCATCAGATACGAATACGAGATTGGATTATTTGCTTCAGGCCGTTGGCTGGGCGCGGTGGATTAGGCCATTAGTGAGGTCCGAAGAGCGGCGCCTTCTTAAACCCGTCAAAGAGCAACGCTCTCCCAGTAAAAAGGCCCATGCTGAGGTTGCTGCGCGATCGAACATCAAACTTGCGCGTCAACACGATGAGTCGGCATCGTCGAACGGAAATCGAGGTCGCGCGGAAACCGACGCCCGCAAGGGGATTCTGCAGAAAGAATCCACCACGCTCAACTTGGTCGAGTTGTTTGCCGGGGCGGGGGGGATGGGACTAGGTTTTCTGCTTGCGGGTGGGAAGGCTGGTAGATACCGATTAGGCTTTTCCGGAGAGGTCCACCCGATTTACGCTGCAACTCTCCGTTCAAATCATGTTGCTTTCTCGCGAACCCACAAAGGGTACCGAATCGTACCGGATCAAATTGCACCAATCGACCTCCGTTCTGCCAGATCGCTCCCCGTCATTGAAGAACGCATGCGGACTCTTGGTGACACACACGTGCTTATCGGGGGGCCGCCTTGCCAGGGCTTCTCGAACGCGAATAGAAACTCCTGGCACGCAGCCAATCCGCACAATGAGCTGATTGACGTGTTTCTGAAATATGTTCGCAGGCTCAGCCCCAGAATCTTCCTGATGGAGAATGTCCAAGGGATCATATGGACACCAACGCATGGTCGATCCAACGGTCAGTTGACGGTCATGAGCTCGATCGCTGAGCGAATGGAGCGCGCGGGCTATCTTGTTTTCCCAAAACTACTTGATGCAGTTTGGTACGGAGTTCCGCAGTATCGAAACAGATGTTTTCTGCTCGGAATCCATCGTGACCTTGGCTACCGTCGAGGCGATTTCGGTGATTGGGGTCCCTATCCTCTTCCTACTCACGGCCCCGGTACGCCAAACGCATACACCACGGTCAGAAATGCGCTTCACGGTCTATCGAGGATTGGCAACGGGCACGCAACGGAGGAAATGCCGTATGCAGAACCGGACGGGGCCGACCTGGCCCTAAATCCTTACCTTCGCTTTCTGAGAATGCACGCCAAACAAAACGTCATCTCCGATCATGTCACCTCTCGACACGCTGAATATGTATTGGATCGGTACCGACAGATTCCACCTGGCGGTAATTGGGAAGACATCGCCGACGCTTTGACAAACTATGCCGACGTACAACGCACGCACAGCAACATATATCGCCGACTGTCGTGGTCTGAGCCGTCCATCACCATCGGACACTATAGAAAGAGCATGCTTGTACACCCTAGCCAGAATAGGGGCCTATCTTTGCGGGAAGCCGCTCGGCTTCAGTCATTTCCTGATTGGTTCAGGTTTCTCGGCACGGCGAATGGTGACCCCCAGGGCGGCTTGATGCACAAGCAACAGCAATTGGCCAATGCTGTATGCCCACTTGTCACGAAGTCAATTGCAGAATTCGTGCAGGAGCTCTGATATGCGATCCTCGGACGACAAGGGCGCCAATGCGACGAACAAAACACCGCTGTTTCGGTTTCTTGCTGGGCTTGGAGTCGGGGCAATGCTCGGCTGGCTGCGGGTGCTCTTCCGCGGAAACTCACGACACCAAAAGCGACGTCCTCTGGTGCCTGAGAAGAAGTATTCGAAGTCGGAGGCTGCCTTCAGTGTTACGTCTTCTGCAGCTGATCTCGTTCCCACAACCGAAGAAGTCGTGGCCGCTCACTGCGCAGAACCTGCCCGAGTGCCTTCGATCCTTCCAACGCCTGACGCTATAGTTGTTCCGAAGCCGCCACTAACGAATGAGCGTATCTCGGACGCTGACACGGCAGCTGAAGATGAAACCCAACGCAACAGTTTGGCCATAGTCGTACCTCAGGTGCCGAGTGACATCCCCGAGGAGCCTACGCCGGCGGCCTGCGCAGAACCTGTCCAGGTAGTGTCGATCCTTGCAACATTCGAAGACATAGTTGTTCCCGAATCGTCATCAACGAAAGAGTGTATCTCGCACGTCGATACCGCAGTGGAAGATGAATCTTCACAAGAATCGCATCACGGTTCGGACAAAATGGTACCTCAGGTGCCGATTGACATCGCTGAGGACCCTACGATCATGGCCAGGGAAATGGTCGTGCCAACTCAAAACGAGTCGGTTGATGGCCCGCCGGCAACTTCCGGGGGCTTGAATTCCACGAATTCTCTTTCTCCCGAGATCCGGAAGCGTGACGAAGCGACCGCGGGCGCATCCGACTCTTTACAGGTCGTTGAGTCCAAAAATACACAACGCGTGCATGAGCACCCGGCCAGAACTTCCATCTACCGCCCCCGGCCCGTTGAGTCCGCTCACGAGTATGGCGGCTCAGTATCCGACTATCTTTCGCCCGCGTATCTTGAGTGGAACCGCTGGATCGCCGAGGAAGTTTTCGTTCCCACACGAAGGAATGAACAGGTCTATCTTTCCATCACTCCGACTATTCTCGCAGGCATCGCGGCCGACTATCGCGAATGTCCTGTGTCCCCGCTGGAGGCCGAGCGAGAGTTCGCCGCAGCCCTTAGCATCGCATACGCTTCAACCATTGCTCAAGAAGATCGCTTGCGAGTCTTTAGACGATTAAGTCCAGAAGGGGTGCCGCTCTGCCTCGCCTTCCTTGGCATTTCAGTACTTGCTGCGTACCGGATGCAATCAAACGAGGAGACCTCGGGAGGGGCCTACTACTTCCGCCTCGCCGAGATCTTGGGCTGTGAAATGGTCGCCGGCCATCCACGGGGCTTCGATCCGTTAGTGTTCGAGTCGCTGTGGGTTTTTGTGCAAACGTGGCTGGCTAATAAAACTGGAGCTCACCTGGTTTTGCCCAGCCCTGAGGCCAGACGTTTTGTAGCGCTACCGTTAACCCACGTCCCCCTGCGGCGACTCGATATCGAGAAACTACCGACGTTCTTCGCTTGGGCGGGTTATACACCCGGCGTCAGAGTGTCCGAGACAAAGCTGCGCTTTGATCTGGAGCGCTGGGTCCGGAGCTACGCTTTGCTCAGCTCAGCGGGAACCTCCGCTGTTATGGACGAGCGGAGGCAGGCTGTTCTGGCACAGGCCATGCACGAACTTGGTGCTTGGGACGGATCAGTAACAGAATCGGGCGGCCGCCGTAGCGCAACGGTCCAACTCATGCTCGATATCGTTCGCCAACGTCCTGACCTCTTCTATCTGCCGCGGCGTCCGGACGGATTTCCGGCTCTCTTTGACGATGGCCTGCACGTGTTGGAAGCTGCCGATGACGGCTTCTACGGCCCTCTTCGGTTGTCAGTCGACAGTGGTTCTGAACTTTCTGACGGCTTCGAGTGGAAGGGCGCCGGCAATGTCAGCCTGAGGCGGGGCGCAGCGACACTTATTGCCCTGGGACCTAGTCCCGATTACACGGGATTCCTGTCGCGCCCCAATTTATTACGGGGCACCGCATGTGCCGTCCTGTGTGCAGAAGCGCTGGCTCTTACGGCGGCCGACTACCTTGGAGCAAGCATGGGCCGTACTTGCAGTCCCATTTCCTACGCCGGCCTTCCACGTGGCTGGAGTCTCTTTGTAAATGTACTGCCGACTCGGAAGGTGGATGTGCCCACCGGGCTCGATGCGCTCAACCTTGCTTCCGAAGTGGATATCATCTGCACCGGCGGACTCCGGTTAGGCAGGCGACGCGAGTGGCTGGCTGGAGCGCCGCCCAAGATAATTGTCACCGGTCTGGAGCAAAACGAAGTAGCAAGGATCGATGGTGAAGTTGTGTCCGTAAGCGAGGATGGCGCTCTTCAAATCAACGGACATCTGATAGGCCCAGGCGTTCATAGCATCGACGCCGGAAACGTTCAAAGGACTATCGAGATAGTTGAGCCGCGGATAGATTCGCGCAGGCCAGTAAGTGCACTTGATCGGGAGGCCCACCATGTGACGCTTCCCGCAGGGCAGTGGTACGTGATTGGAGCTTCGCCAGACCAGACGACCGGCCGCATTGAATCGGTTCGGCCGGGTAAGATCTGCAAGGTTAACTTCGAGCCGGTGTGGGCGATCAGCGTTGGCGGGGGCCCAGGCGCCAGGGTCATATGCATTCCTCTTACTCCAGCTCCTCCTGTGCTTCCAACAGACCGCAAACCAGTCCCGACGCTCCATTTGCGGCAGTGGGTAGCGATCGTATACGACGCCGCAATGCGGCGCCCCCAGTTGGCCTCGCTCCTCCCGAACGCAGACCACGCATTGATCGACGATGTCTGGAAGAAGTATGCGAGCTTAGCTCGACGCATTAAGCGCCAGTGGAGGAGCGATCGATGAGTTGCGATTTGCTCCTTTATTGGATGACCCACAAAGGAGAAGGCTCGTGGGCGGGTTTTCGCCGAGCAACCGCCGAATTGATGCCTGACGCGCGTGACCAGAATCGCAAGGCGCGCCAATTGAAGGGGGCTCTTTCGGACTTGGCTCATGTCGATTTTTTTGTCGATGGTTCCCAACAGTGGCGGGTTCTTCCTGCCATGTTGGCGGGACTGGTGATCGACGGTTCAGCTGCCATTCTTTGTGGGGCCAGGACCCCCGAATTGATCCTTTCGCTTCAAGCCGCCGCCGTTAAGCTGGGGTGCGAGTTCTCAAATACGCCGTCGGAGAGCGGACCGTCGCGGGTCGCATTATCGGGTTCCCCTTGTAACATTCAGCGGACCGCGGACGAGGCGAACATCGTTTTCGTCCCTAGAGCGGCAAACCAATTGCTAAGCGCCGTAGATACGGTTGCGAGCCTAGTCGAGAAAGCTCCGCGCGATCCGCAACCTTATAACTGGGATATCGAATCGTTCGATTTCAATACGCGGTCGTGGGTTGAGGGGCTGCAGCTGAATGCTGCTTGTAAATTCACGCCGCGCCATGGCGTTCCCAAGTTCCTGCTCCACCGCCGCCATCGCAAGTTCCTACGATTGGCGAAACGGGACGCAGTTTACGCAGCGGCGATGCTCAGGGGAGTCAATCTTCTCTCATACGATGCGGGCTCCGGGCTACTGACGGCACCCCTTGGCGCACCAATGCCTGAAAAACTAGCAAGAATTGCCTGCCTTTGCACGGGGACGGAACCTACGATTGATCGGGGCACTCGGGTGTACAGCAGCGTCACATTCGATATCGCGTCGGCAATTCTGGTTGCTGCTGGCCAATCATCTCCTGTAGTAACAGAACTAGCGCAAGCGGGGAGGCTGAATTTTGGATAATCCATTCCGTGTTTTTGACCAAATCCGCCAAACTTTCCTGCGCTACCTCGACAGTCCGTTCCGTCTCAGGTACGAGGCGCTACTGGAAGAGAGACGCAGCCTACTCAACCGCGATCGGCAACTTTATCGAGAGCCGTTGATTGAGCCCGTGGCGCCGTACCAATCTTCAGGTTTGACGATTGCCGGTGCCTGCGATCGATTGGGCGTATCTCAGGACGTTGCTGATTTCATCGCGTCGGGCCTATTTGCTGGTGATCGGGAGCTTTATGAACATCAAGTCCAGGCTTGGGAGCTCTCGCGCCGAGGCCGTGCGGTTGTGGTTACTTCGGGGACAGGCTCAGGCAAGACAGAAGCATATCTTATCCCTATTTTCGCGAGCCTCGTTGAAGAGTCCAGGCGAGGCTGGGGGACACCACAACCGCCGCCGGCAAATCACTTGTGGTGGAGGCACCGCCATCAATCGAGAGTTCCGCAGCGTGGACACCAGGCACCACAACGGGTTTCTGCGATGCGTGCTTTGCTTCTCTACCCGCTAAACGCCCTCATCGAAGATCAGCTTGGCCGTATCCGAAAGGCTTGCGATGGTCCGGAAGGCCGACAGTGGCTGGACACTCAGCGAAACGGGAATCGGTTCTGGTTCGGACGTTACACGAGCGCAACTCCGGTTCCTGGCCTGCCGGGCGTGCCGAGCAAGGCCAGCGAGCTGAAAAAACGCCTACGAAGGATGGATGGTGATTGGACCGCGGCGCTGACCTCCGCGGCTACCCGGAATAATCCTCGGATTCTTGATTTCTTCCAGAACCCGGAGGGCTCTGAAATGTGGTCGAGATGGGACATGCATGATGAGCCCCCCGACATTTTAATTACGAACTACAGCATGCTGAACATCATGCTCATGAGGAGCGTTGAGAACAATATTTTCGACAGTACTCGACAGTGGCTTGAGCAGGACCGCGAGGCGCACGTCTTTCATCTCGTCATCGATGAACTGCACACCTATCGGGGAACCCCAGGAACAGAAGTGGGATATCTTCTTCGAGCGTTCCTCCACAGGATCGGACTGACACCAGATTCACCCCAACTCCGCGTCATCGCCACAAGTGCTTCGATCGAAGATGACGCGGACAGCCGCGAGTATCTTGAGCAGTTCTTGGGGCGGGACAGATCGACATTTTCCATAATCCGAGGGGATCGCCAGAGCTTTACGCCTCCGCCGCGGCCGCTCTCTGCATTCAGTTCCAATTTTTCGGCACTCGACTCGGACTTGGATGGCGGGGGCTCGGTCCAAGCCATCAATAACTTTGCGCGCGGACTTGGTATGAACTCTACGAGTACGGGCGGCCGGCTGCTCGAAGAGAGCCTTACATCAATTTCGGCATTCCAACCGATTGCATCGCAAGGTGAAATCGAGAACGGGCCTTTTCGACTGAGCCAGCTCGCCACTACGATCTTCGGCGGCGAGTCTTCGGATCAGGTTGCGGCTGCGCGTGGTCTGCTTAGAGGCTGTATTCTTGCAAAAAATGCGAGAGATGAGGCGCCGCTCCCGATCAGAACCCATCTTTTCTTCCACAATGCAGGAAGGATTTGGGCGTGCGTGAATCCTACGTGTTCGGGCCGCTCCGGACACACCCCTCAAGGGAGTCCGCTTCCACCTGTGGGGCGCCTTTATACGGAACCTCGACCAAGGTGCGAGAATTGTAACTCTAGCGTCCTTGAGTTGCTTTATTGCCAACCCTGCGGAGAGGTGTTTCTGGGCGGTTATAAGAAGGAAGACACCCAGTCGCCGAATGCTTGGTTCCTATCGCCTGACTATCCGAATCTCGAAAATGTTCCGGATCGTTCAGCATCGCTCAAAAGAATCTTTGACGAGTTTCTCGTGTTCTGGCCCGCGGAAGGCAGAAGGCTCGCCAAAGTCACGAGACAGCGGGGCCCGAAGTGGCAGTGGAACCAAAACCAAGCGAATTATGAGTGGGCCCCCGCCGTGCTAGACCACAGCCTCGGTCGACTCACTCTACCTCCTTCAGTCCGCCCTCCATCGCCTGGTTCGACATCTGGCTATATCTTTCGCGCACCAACACCAGAAGCAAATGCTTTTGCTTCCAAGTGTCCTCATTGTGGCGCAAATTGGGTACACCGAAGAGTTGAATCTTCAATCCGCGACCTCGGTTCGGGTTTCCAGAGAATCATGCAACTCCTGACCGACTCTCTGCTTCGTGAGCTCCCAGCCGGCCCCGAACGAAAGATCGTGCTCTTTTCGGACAGCCGCCAGGATGCAGCGAAGCTCTCCACGGGAATCAAGCTTGCGCACTATCGAGACACGATGCGGCAAATTGCTTTTGGTGCGCTCCAGCGCCGCATTGATAACGCCTCAAGTAATTACGACGAACGCCTTGCCCTCCATCGTGCTGCGCAAGAGTTATTGAGCCTTGAACAGAAGATGAACGGAGAGGGCCTCGATGTCGATGAGCGAGGCCGACGACAGCGGCTAGTAGCATTGATTCCGCAAGCGGTTGGAGTGATTGCCACCTACGCCGCTGGGGGTGGTCCGAGGCCACCTGTTTTGGCCGCACCGGCTCCCCCAGGACGTTTTGAATCGCTTCCCTTTAATGAGTTGCTCCACACCGTTCGGTCACAAGTGCTGGATGTCGGAATAAATCCTGGTGGACCTATGCCGTCCGTAGCGCGGTACAAACCGCCGACTGGTCCCGAGATTGCGTGGACGGAGCTTATCGATTGGAATGCAACGCCAAGGGCTTACATTTCGAACCTTCAACCCATTCCCAGGGATCTTCGCGACCGAATCGAGGGGTCGCTGCGCGAATCGCTTTTGAGGGATGTTTTATTTGCCGACGGCAGTCGCGATTTTGAATCGCTTACGCTCGGTTTTCTGTGGCTAGGTATAAATCCGCCAGCCGGCTTGGACGAAACCATAGCTGCTTCCGTCATCCGATTGTTTGCAAAAAAAGGGCGGTGGCGAGGGTCTAATTCGCAAGGGCATAGCAATGCTCCATCCGAGGTATTTCTTTATCTAGAACGCATCGCTCAGCAGACAGGCATTCCAGAACCCACTCTCACGCAGCAAGTGTTCGATATTCTTACCCCCGTCCTGGACCAATGGCTGCTTCTGCCCGAGCGTTTAACCGTACTCAGTCCGAGGCCGTCGGCTTCGCGTGAGGTCGAAGTATACGAGTGTCGTCGTTGCGCTCGAACGCACTTGCACCCCTCTGGCGGCATATGCATAACATGCAGGGAAACCCTACCTGCAACACCGAGTTACCGTTCGATTGATCAGCAAGAACAGGATTATTATGAATTCCTCGCTCGATGCAGTGAACCGCCGTTCAGATTGAATTGCGAGGAGCTCACCGGCCAGACAGACGGCGACGAACGGCTGTGGCGTCAGCGTAGATTTCAAGAAGTGTTTATTCGAGAGGAAGTGGATTTGGCGGCCGGCATCGACCTTCTAAGTGTCACTACTACCATGGAAGCCGGCGTAGACATCGGCAGCCTCCGTGTGATCGGCCTCGCAAATATGCCGCCCGTACGCTTCAACTACCAACAAAGAGTCGGACGCGCAGGTCGCCGCGGCGCCGGCATGTCGACGGCGCTCACGCTGTGCAGAGGCAGGAGCCATGACGATTACTACTTTGAACGTCCGCGGCTCATCACTGCTGATCCTCCACCCAAGCCATACGTCGACGTGACCAGGCCCGAGATTGCAAAACGAGTCGTATCAAAAGAAATCCTGAGACGTGCGTTCGATGGCATTCCGATACCATATTCAAAAGACAACGTGCATGGTGAGTTTGGCAGTGTCGGGGACTGGGCAACGCACCGGCCTACGGTTACGAACTGGATCAGCTCGAATGACACCGTGATCACGTCAGTCTGCGAAGCTATCTTGAGGCGAACAGCCCTCAACTCCGCTCACGCCCTCGCCGAAATGCGAGGATACGTAGAAAATGTTTTGGTAGCTGAAATCGACAACGTCACGGCTGCGAGCGCTCCACATCTTGGGTTGAGTGAACGTTTGGCGTCCTTAGGAATATTACCGATGTTCGGGTTTCCCACTCGCGTGCGAAATCTCTATCACGAAGACCCCTTCACCTACACTCCCGACAACCGAAAGGGTGTAGTGGACCGCACAATCGACATAGCCATCAGCCAGTTCGCGCCCGGCGCTCAAACCGTCAAAGATGATGAGCTCCACACAGCCGTCGGAATCGTGGATATACGCCCAGGGCGAAACGGAAACACGGCCGCTCCAAATCCGCTAGGGCAGGCTGTGCAGGTAGGCATCTGCAGGGTGTGCCAGGCCCTCGTTGAAAATCCTGCTCCTGCGGGTGTCTGTCCCTACTGCGCCGCAGCGCGCTCTCAGGATGGATACCGAACCATTGATTTGACCGAGCCACCCGGCTTCTGCACGTGGTGGCCGATTCAAGTCGAGTTCAGCGGTGGGTTCGAATTCACTCCCCGAGCCCTTCGTGCACGAATGGGTGGAGATCCGGGAAATGCCGTGATGCGGGGAAATTCCACTGTCAGCCGCGGACGGGCGACGGTGTACAGGATCAACGACAATAACGGCCAAGACTTTGTATTCGAAAAAGAGCGAGGCCGTAACATATGGTTCAGCAGGGACGCCGTGGACCAAGCACTGCGAGATCTGCCCGCGAGTCAGCGCCCAGTCACCCCGGTCCCGAATGCAGACGCGGGTGTGCCGCCATTGACCCGTGCTTTGGCCGCCATTTCGACTACGGATGTCCTGACCATTGCCATCAATTCTCTGCCCGGTGGTCTTTGTCTAAACCCGGCGGTCCCTGAAGCACGGGCGGGCTGGTATTCGTTTGGCTTTCTGCTCCGTCGTGCTGCGGCTGTTCGATTGGACATTAACGAGTCTGAGCTCGATCTCGGCCTGCAGCCTGTTTTGGACCTTACAAGCCTGACTGCGCCACCGTCTGCCAAAATATTCCTTTCCGACAGCTTGGAAAATGGTGCCGGATACAGTACCCACCTCGGCGATCCTGACAGATTTCAAGAATTGCTGCTCTTCATACTCGACCGTCCTCCGCTGCCACCGGCAGATTCGTTTTATCGGCCTTTGGTAGATGCGCCCCATGAGCGTGAGTGTTTTACGTCGTGTCATAGGTGCCTTCGAGAATTCGGCAACATGTCATTCCACTCTTTGCTCGACTGGAGGCTGGGTTTGGACATGGTCAATTTGGCAATCGATCCTAATGCCTCAGTTGGCTTCGGTGCCCCTTATTGGACTTTTCTACTGGCACATGTTGCCCAGTCCTATTTTGCGGGGTTAGGGATGACACCTGCGAACTTCGCAGGTTTGCCTGGGGGAATAAATCAACTCAACAATGAAGCTGTTCTCCTGATGCATCCCCTATGGGATGCTGATCCGTCAAACTATCATCCCTCTCTCGCCGCAGCCGTGGCGGATGCAGAGCGTCAGGGATTCTCACCCAGGCCCCGATCGATCTTCCGGGCAACACGTTTTCCTTATGAGTGAATGCCAGTGGTTGACAACTTAACCTCACAGCAACGCAGCCACACGATGTCTCGGATTCGGAGTAAGAATACGAAACCAGAACTCGTCATCCGGAGGCTAGCTCATGCCAGTGGTTTGCGTTACCGAATCCACCAACACACCCTACCGGGCTGTCCAGATCTGGTATTTGTCAAAGCGCGAGTAGCTGTTTTTGTTGACGGAGACTTCTGGCATGGTTGGCGCTTTCCTCGGTGGAGAAAGAAATTATCGCCCTATTGGGCTGCGAAGATATCCGGCAACCGTAAGAGAGATCGACGGAATTCTCAACGCCTCCGACTGGATCGTTGGAACGTCATTCGTCTGTGGGAACACCAAATCAAAAGCGATCCCCAGTTGTGTTTGGCCCGGATTGAACATGCGGTTCGCTGCGTTAGGACGGCGATATGACCAGCAAGGTACCTGTCGATCTCGTGCCGTCCACCGGCCCGCTTTCTTTAGGAGCGATTTACCGAAGAGCGGACCTGCACACTCGATTCGGGGGGAGTCGTTTCTCGGGAATAGTTCCTTCCAAACGAGAACCAGTAGTACTTCTTTTTCACACGGAGGAGCCGGCCCAACAGTTCTATCGTGATGGTTTCGACAGCAACGGCGTCTACTGGTACAGTGCTGAGGGTTCTTCGGGGGACATGACGTGGACGCCATCGAACCGCGCTGTTCGCGATCAGGCTGAGTTGGGGTTCGACCTTTTCTTCTTTGAGCGGGTCCAACGCAAAGACGGGCTCTGGCGCTTCGCACAAACTTTCTATTATTTTTCTCACAAACAAGAGCAACGGCCAGATAAAGCAGCAAACACCAGGTCGGCCATCGTCTTCGGCCTTCTCTCGGTCACGGCGGCCGCCACTGAAATCGTCGCGTCCGTCCCGGCGACAGGTCTGGATGCCCTCCGAACTGCGGCGCTCGCTATCGTCGATCCTGAGAAGCTAGGTGTGCAATCTGCCATTCGGAATGTCTATCTCAGATCTGAGGCTGTGCGGCGATACGCATTAGCCAGAGCAGGAGGCACATGCGAAGCCTGCGGCTACGTCGCGCCATTTAAAGACACCGCAGGAATCCCGTTTCTTGAGGTGCATCACATTGATCGGCTAGCAGACAGTGGTCCTGACAGAGTGGACCGAGTTGCTGCAGTGTGCCCAAATTGTCATCGCAGATGTCATTATTCGGGGGATCGACTGCAATACAATTCCGCACTGCGGGCCAAGATCGCTACGGTCGAGCACCTATACGAGTCTCAGCGATGCCATCCCCCTATTTAGTATCACTAAGCCACGGCCCTCCCCGAGAACGCGTCGCGTTCGCTACGTCATAATCCCGCTTAGCGCACATGCTCACGTACGTTTACGTCAAAAACTTCTTCAAGAAATGCAATTGTCGCGGGCTGCCCGTCAAGTGAGGCGCGAACGTGCGTGGTTGTATAGATGCCTGCTTTTGCCTTCCACTTTGCATCAGTGCGATCCACAGTTCGAATCCATTTGACTGTGGCCACGTACTCGCAGAGGTCATTAGAGTGTGCATTATCCGCCATATTAGGGCAGCGCAAATTATGGCTGAGCAGCGGTTTACCATTTATTACGATTTCCCGAATGGGCTTGGCACGAGAGGTTAATTGCCCTATGCCCATAAACCCAAATCCCTTCAGATATGCAGCTACGACATCACCCTGATGAAAGCCAAGCATTGCATCGCGCCATCGAAGACCTTGCCCAGCAGAAATAAAACCGAACTGAACGTAGTCATCCCAGTTCCGGTGTGCGCCTTCGCCAACATTGTAATAATAGAGTCCACACTGGTAGTCGAAACCCGTAAGCAAAGTATGAAGGGTATTGTGAGGGCGGAACTTCTCAGCGTAATGACCTGAAGAAATATTGGTTAACTGCCGGCCAAGTTTCCAAAGCAGTGTTTTTTCTACAAGGAGTGCATCGTGCTCTGATAGTTCCCGCGCAATCACACGAACTATAGGTTCAAGCCCTTCCTTCTGTATTGCAGCGATCCGGCGAGACTTCTCTGAATCGGAGTCATCGGATAGGTGGGCATCTTTGCGTGACCCCTTTCCTTTGCCGAAATAAAACTCCTCGTAATTACGAGGATCGATGTAGACGTACACGTAGTAATCGTTCGTTGTGCCCATTGTCGCTCCGCGTCTAGTGATATCGCCCGCGTCATTTAGATTCGTCAATACTTTACATGAAACGCGGGACTTTCCTCGGTTTGCTCTTGCGCCGATCATAGTTGTGGGCACTGGCGCCCCTTGCCACCACCATCGTCGCGCCGTCCAAAATGCTCGCTGGACACGAGGAACTCCTGAAATTGTTCAGCTACTAACTCTGGCAGGGTCACGCGGGAGGGCGAATTTCTTGACTGTCGGGAGGCAGCCCATAAACCAGGTCGCAGAACCTAAGAAATCTCAGCGTCGTTAGAACGACACAGTGACTCGACGTGTTTCTGTGACCCCCGCCCCCTATTGGCTGAAGGGCAAGGGGAATAGTTTAAACGAGTCGTCGGCACGGTGCATCTCAAGTACTTCAACGCCCTTAGGTTCGCAGATGGCCCGAAAGGCTTGCTTGTTGGCCATCTCCATCTTCGATCCAACGAAAACCCTGGTCGCAGTAGGCACAGTCCTATCGTGGTCTGGTTCGATGGCCGGTAAAACCGATATCACGCGCCATTCCCGTTCATATTCCCAGCCACTGAACTTATGAACCAACGCCAAGATAGGCCCATGGGGATTGAAAACGCCAGAGCTAGAGCCGTTAACTAAAGATTTGGCCCAAAGCGTCAGATCGTAGGGCTTATCCGAATAAACAACGGGGTAGAGCTTGTGGCGAAATTGTGCCGCCTTCGGACACTCAAGATCGTACTCGATGCAAAATCCACGGTGGTTGTCAGCATAATGGCCCCACATCAGCATGGAGGTGGGGTCCTCGTTGAAACAGCACACCTTGCACAGTTGCTTCCACTTTTTGACTTCGGACAGTTTTTCGCTCACCACTTGCGAGGCTTTGGATTTGCCAATAGCTAGCAGGGCTGGATTCGCGCCCGTAAAGTTCTTCTCAAGCCTTCTGTGTGCCTCGGCCTCTACATTCGCATCCGAGAGCATAAACTCGCAGTCATATGGGTCGTTGTACTTGTCCGGTGAGGAGAGCCAGATTTTGTCATTTCCCAAACTATTGCGGCGATCGTCGCGATCCGGCTGATATCTGTAGATGTGCTTTGGCATGTGTTTTGCC
>Ga0207136_1022_pt1 | contig 38134 bp, 41 predicted proteins | sample Alteio_BWMinHeat_8_FD_153552 | JGI IMG/M metagenome (GOLD analysis project Ga0207136, IMG submission 153552) | Enriched cells from forest soil in Barre Woods Harvard Forest LTER site, Petersham, Massachusetts, United States -... | ecosystem: Environmental > Terrestrial > Soil > Temperate forest >...
TTGGCCTCGATTGAGAGATTTCGATGATTTCGAGCGCATCCATCCTAGCGCGAAAACACCTGAAGCCAAGCTTAAAGAATAGCCACCCTGCTGCACTTCCTTAGGTCGCCTCGCAAACGCTGTCTTATCTGCTAGTTGGAACCGGCAACCCTGTCCTCCCATCCGGCATCACCCGGGCTGAAAAAGTCTGCGCAACTCACTGGAGCGATAGGGGTTCATAATGTTGTATGCAGTAACCAGTTACGCGCGTAAATCCCAGAAACAAGGGCAACGCGAATGGCTGGAGGAACACGGCGCTCCTGGCAGTGTTCCATAGGGGGATAGGGTCATGAAGATTTTCCGGCGCCTGCTTCAAATCGGTTTCTCAATCACAATGCTGGCTGCTTTTTCAGCTACTGCTTTCGCTGCCGACCCTCCGGGCCGTGTAGCTCGCTTGGAATACATGACCGGATCAGTCTCCATTCAACCGCACGGGACTGAAGACTGGGTGGAAGGCGCGGTGAACCGGCCGCTTACCAATACCGACAATGTCTGGGCGGACAAGGATTCGCGTGCCGAGCTGAATCTCGGCACCGGTTTCATGCGCCTCGGCTCGGAAACCAGCCTCACCCTGACCAATGTGGACAACAACGCTGTCCAGGTGGAATTACACCAGGGCACGTTGAATGTGCATATTCGTCATCTCTACGACGGCGAGATTTACGAGATTGACACGCCCAACCAGGCGTTCACTATTACGAAATCCGGGGATTACCGATTCGACGTAGATCCTACCGGCGACTCGACCGCAGTGATCGTGCGCAAAGGTGAAGGCGAAGCCACGGGTCAGGGTTCTGCCGTCAAGGTACATTCCGGCGAGCAGGTTCGGTTTACTGGAGGGAATTCCCTCACACACGAATCTCATGATGCTCCGAGTCCGGACGGCTTTGATGAATGGTGCAAAGTCCGCGACAAGCGGGAAGACAGCTCAGTCTCCGCGCGCTACGTGGCTCCTGGAGTGGTTGGCGCCGGAGATCTCGATGACAACGGCACCTGGCGCGATACGCCTGAGTACGGACATGTATGGGTTCCAACTTCGGTTGCGCCGGGTTGGGCTCCTTATCGCTACGGACATTGGGCCTGGGTCGAGCCCTGGGGCTGGACTTGGGTGGACGATGCTCCGTGGGGCTTTGCTCCTTTCCACTATGGCCGCTGGGTTGCATTTGACGGCTATTGGGGATGGGCGCCTGGACCGTATTACGTACGACCTTACTATGCTCCGGCGCTCGTAGCGTGGTTTGGCGGACCGAGGTTTGGGGTCGGTTTCGGGTTCGGATTTGGCGGAGGGTTCGGCTGGTGCCCGCTGGGCTTCGGTGAACCTTTCTTCCCGTGGTTTGGTGTGAGCAGAGGTTTCTTCCGGAACGTCAACATCAGCAACACGCGGATCACCAACATTACGAACATTACCAACAACTATTTCAACAACCGCAATGTGGGAGGCTTCTACGGGCGTAATGGCGTGGGCATTCCGCGCTATGCCAGCCGACCCGGCGCGTTTACCGCTGTTTCCGCCAATACGTTGCAGCACTCACTGCCGGTTGCTCCTAATGCGGCGAGGATTTCGCCATCCGCGTTGCATAACATCGCCAGCATCAGTAAGCCCGATCTGTCTCCGACGCGGGCCAACGTGCTGGGGCCAAAAGCAGGTTTGCCTGCGGCGCATCCATCGGCCGGATCGGCTATGCGGCCGACCGTCAGCCGGATGACTCCGCCAGCGAACTCAGTGAGACCCAGTGCGATGGAGCCTGCTGCGCGTAACACGGGCATTGCATCGGCTCACAATACGGTCGCGCCATCACCCGCTCGCGGTAGCGAAGGGGTGGCAAGCGCGCATCCGCTGCCTTTGCCCGGAGGACGATTTGTGCCTCGGCCACCGGCATCACTTGGTAGTTCAAATACAGCGACGCGATCAGAGCCCACTCTGATGGCGTCCAATCACAACGTGCCCCGGCCTATGCAGAACCCTGGCCGGATTTCGACGGAGCCTTCGCGCATGACAGGCGGTACGCCAGCCACATCTTCACCGATGTCGCGAAACGTGCCACGGCCGCCGCAAGGCAGCTTCAACCGTCCGGTCATGACCGCGCACAACTCTATGCCGAGCACATCGTCAACGTCACGCTCGTTCGGCAACTCGAGCCCAGCGCGAAACATGCCGAGCAATGTGCCTCGACCCAGCGGGCGCATCATGCCCGCGCCGCGAGATTATTCATCGGCGCAAAGTCGTGGCACCTATTCGGCGCGATCGTATGGTGGCAGGAGCGAAACGTACAGTGGTAGCCGCGGCTACTACGGGTCGCCTTACGGCGGCGGGTCGCATGGGAGCGGCGGGATGTCCAGCGGACGCAGTTATTCCGCGCCATCGCGCAGCTCGGGTGGATCGTACGGAGGGCGCAGCTACTCGGCGCCATCACACAGCTCGGGCGGAAGCTATCATGGCAGCTCCGGCGGATCTGGTTCGCGCGGTGGCCATCGTTAACCTGAACTGAAACACTTGCCAAGCGCCGCCTGCGATGCAGGCGGCGTTTTTATTTCTTTCCCAATAAAGGGATGATGAACCGGTTTCCCTCTGAGTGCCAAAATCGCGACTGCATGGGATGCCCGGGCTGTATATACTATCCACCTCTGCAAGGAGCTTTCATGAAAACTTTCATTGTGGGCTTGGTATTGGGTGTGATTGCGGTGCCGGTGTGTTTATATCTGTACTTCATCACCGGTAGTGCTCCGGTTGCAACCTCCGCCCCGGCTATGCCATTTGAGAAGGCGCTGGCGCACGGCGCGCTCAATGCCCGCATCGCTAAGGAAATGCCGAAGTCGATTCCCATCCCTGCCGATGAACCCAACTTCCTGGGCGGGGCTGAAGTCTATCGTGAGAATTGTGCTGTTTGCCACGGACTGCCGGGAGGCACTCCAACTGCGATTGCGCGCGGAATGTACCCCAAGCCACCCAAGCTGGTGGAAGGCACAGGCGTGACCGACGACGAACCCGGTGAGACCTATTGGAAGGTCGCCAATGGTATTCGCCTCACGGGGATGCCGGGGTTTGGCGATTCGCTGTCCCAGACTCAGATGTGGCAAGTGAGTTTGATGCTGGCGCATGCGGACAAAATTCCTGAGTCGGTGAAGACCGCTCTATACCGCCCAACACCACTCGTTCCTGCGCCCGCGACCGCGCCGGTACAGAATGCACCCGCAACTAAGCCTTGAGTTAGTTTGTCAGTGGGAAATCGGCATTGTCACGTGGGGACAGCCGCCCTCGGCTGTCCAGACGAGCAAGGCTCGCTAATTCGGCCGGGAACCAACACATTTCTCATTAGCCGCAGATTTTTTCTTGGAGGTTGAGGTACACCAACACATTCTGCGGAGCTTTGCTCCGCCGGACAGCCGAGGGCGGCTGTCCCCACGTAATTCCTTATGACTTATGCCAGCAGAGGTTTGTGCTTGAAAACTTTGTAGCCGCGGTGCGTGAGGCGCACCACGCCGCGAACTTGTTCTTCGACGTATCCTTCGTTGCGCAATTCAGCCACGGCAACTCGCGTCACCGACGAATCGACGGTCTGACGGGAGAGGACAACAAATTCAGCGGGATCGTGCTCGTAGTGCTCGACCAGAGTATCGAATAGCTCGTGTTGGATCGTAGGTTGCTGCATATCCTGTTCGCTGTAATCCAGTGTGAGCTTTCGGGCTCCATCCGGGTATGGCCCGTCCGTGCCAGTGCCAGTGACTAACGTGGGATGTACTACCGCGCGCCTGGCAATTGTGTTCTCGGTGTACTCTGCGCCTGTCTCCGCGACCTCGGCAGTAAAAGCTTTCCAACATTGACCATTTACCAGCGCATGGGATAAGGATAGATAGTCGTATCTGGCTTTCTTGCATGCAAAATACCCTCGATCCGCAACTCAAGCGCGCGTTGGCCGAGCGAATCCGCTATTACAACGAGCTTGGCATTTACGATTTTTATCGCCGCGAGACTGCGGAGAGTGGTTCGCAACCGCAACCAGTGATTCCCGAACTACTGCCCGACGCCATGACCCCTATGATGAGTGCAAAACGTAAGGTTGCTGTTGCCGTAAGCGAGCCAGAAGAAGATATTTTCGCGGTCGCCTCGCCCAAACCCGAAACCGGAGTTAGTGACCCTGCCCAGGCATTGCGGCTGATTCGTGAAGATATTGGCGACTGTACCCGCTGCCCACTGCACAAGCAGGGGCGTAAGCAGATCGTATTCGGCGTTGGCAATCCAAAGGCGGAGCTCATGTTCATCGGCGAAGCCCCCGGCGCCGATGAAGACCAGCAGGGCGAGCCCTTCGTGGGACGGGCCGGGCAACTGCTCAACAATATGATCAAAGCCATGGGGCTACGCCGGGAAGATGTCTATATCGCCAATATCATTAAGTGCCGCCCGCCGGGGAACCGCACGCCGGAACGTGAGGAATGCGAGACCTGCTCTCCGTTTCTGATGCGGCAGATCTCGGCGATCAAGCCGAAGGTGCTGGTAGCGTTGGGTGCGGTGGCAGCGAAAACTTTGCTGGCCATCAATGCCCCCATGTCCGAGTTTCGCGGCCACTGGTATGACTTCCGCGGCACCAAACTCGCCGTGACTTATCACCCAGCGTTTTTGCTGCGTGATCCCCGCCAGAAAAAAGAAACCTGGAAAGACTTGCAGATGGTGATGAAGGAATTGGGACTGGCCATACCGACAAAGGGCGTGGAGTAGCAGGCGTTCCAGGCTTCAAAGCATCTCACAGCCGGAACGGCGCACTCAAGAGTCTTGCCGGTAGCATGATTGCCGCGCTGACCAGTTCAAGAACTCCTCGTACTGCGATCCCCACCAACCGGAACGGCAGCAGGAACAGCCACACCAGCGGATAAAGCACCAGCGCGATCAGGGCCACAGGCCAGCAAATCACAAACAGCAGACACCACAAGAGAAAGGTAAACATGGCAGCGCTCCTTGCCGTCTAGTGTAATTTACGAAAATTCGACCCGAAGAGTTCTATAAATTTTGGGCGACGCCTTTCTTTGCGCGAATCAACTGCTAACCGCTCTTCTACAGACAGGGACCAGGTGGCGGTCTTTCTTGGCGAATTCTAATTCGATTTGTACCCATGCTGTTCCTCAAGGATCGAGTCATCGCGCCGATAGAACAATAGTGAATGGTGCTATTACCTCGGTGGCTTGCAAGAAAGGTGACATGAGAGGGAGACGATGAGGCGATTTCTCACCCTATGCGTGATTCTACTTTCCTGCCCTAGTTTTTGTTTCGCGCAGGGACTTCAAGGCAATGTGAAGCTCAGTGGCAGCGCGACTGTCGTCGTCACCGGGCATTCGGTCATTCTCAACTGGATCGCTAGTCCTGGCGCTACGAGTTATTGCATCTACCGCGGGACTGCGCATGGCCAATACGTCAAAATCGCTTCGGGAATTCCGGGCCTGACTTATACCGACTTGCAGATCACTCGCAATCAAACGCTCTTCTATGTGGCCACTGCGGTTCGCAGTGGCAATGAAAGTAGCTACAGCAACGAGATTGTTGCTGCAATCCCCTGATAATCGAGAAAATGAAATGAAAAACTATTTATTGGCCGGTATGCTGGGTCTTCTGGCTGGCATCTCGTCGGCACAATGCAACAACGGCGGTGGGGGCACCACTTGTAGTGGGCCGTTGAGTGTACAACCACAGTCCGGAAACAAGTCGCAATCAGCAATTACGCTCGTTGACCTGGGCTTACCTGGAGTAGCGCCGGCAGCAGGTCAGTACACGCTGTCCATTGCCGGCGGCATACTCGTCGAGTCGGACAATGGAAACAACTACCATCCTTTGATGGGAGCGCAAGGACCCCAGGGATCGTCAGGACCTGCTGGCTCGCAAGGAACTCAGGGGACGCCGGGCCTGCCCGGTGCAGTTGGACCTGCGGGGCCGGTCGGGGGACAGGGCCCGGCGGGTCCTCCGGGTCAGCCAGGAGCAGTAGGGGCAGCGGGACCGATTGGTCTGCAAGGAGCGCAAGGACCGCTGGGTCTGCCCGGTGCAGTTGGGCCTGCAGGTCCTGTCGGGGGACAGGGCCCTGCCGGCTTGCCGGGTCCGCAAGGAGCAGCTGGCCCGGTTGGTGCGCAAGGATCTCAGGGGCCGCAGGGGCCAGCTGGAACTATCCCCACTCCATCGGACTACAGCTTCTACTATGGAACAGGCTACAAAGCAGGGGTGGGCGCAATCGAAGTCGGGGGATCACTCGATCGCAATCAGATTGATATGTCCAATGCGACCTCCGTGCGTTTTGTCGTCACGCTGGGCGCGGCGGTGCTGCCGAGCGGAAGCTATGCTCGGGCCGAGTACACTGCGGACGGAACGAACTGGTATGCACTGTCGGAAAACGTTCCCGTGACCACGCCCAACGGAATCTACCCGAGTGGCTGGCAAGGTCTTCCGAACGGAGCCAACGGAGATTATGTGGTACGCATTGTTGTATTCAATGCGGGCAATGCAGCCACCTATATTGGACTCCACCAGCTGCATGTGCAGTTCAAGTAAGGTGTGATCCCACGAAGTTGATCGACGGCGGCCGCATTCCATTGCGCGATTGATTGTTTACGTCAACGATTCTCTTGACACCCTGGAAATGTAACCCTAATGTTCCTTTGTGAACCCCGAATCTAGCCTTTCGGCGATCCGCACGGTATTTTCGTTCATAGCAATTGGGTTGTGCGTGTTGGCGATCGGTTGTCGGGACAATGCTGCCCCGACGGTTTGGACGGCGGAAGCCCGATCGCCAGATGGGTTATGGCTAGCGACTGCTCGCACTGACCAGAATGGTGGGTTCGGTTCCGCCAGCATTGAAACCGAGGTATTCCTGCTGCAGGCCAATGTTTCACAGCCTCCGATAATGGTCTTGGGGTTCTCTTGTGAGGGCCCAGTGCCCCGAGCATATGTTTTGGATAACAACGCCAACGCTGGTGGGACGATAAATCTAACGATGAAATGGGTGACTCCGTCACATCTAGATGTGACGTATAACGGGCACGCAATCCTCAACTTCCAAGCCGTCAAGTGTGCTGGCGTCGATATCTCGGTGCGAGACCTTTCAAAGGAAGCGATCAAAACGTCCCCTTAGGCGAATGTTTTCGATGGACGGACAGGTTACTCACCTCGGCAGTCGGCAACAATCGCATGGTTAGCGGCATATGCTCACGAGTGCTGATCTCCACAATCTTGCCGAAGGTTACACCGCAGCATGGTGCAGCCAGAATCCTGTTAGTGTGGCTGCTTTCTACTCACCAAGCGGATCGCTCAGCGTCAACGATGGCCCTGCGGCGGTTGGTCGTGATGCTATCGCGGGAGTGGCCGAAGGATTCATGACCGCCTTCCCCGATATGAAGGTGCGCATGGACGAACTATCGGTTGAGGGAAACCGCGTGGTTTATCGTTGGACTCTCACCGGCACCAACACGGGGCCAGGCGGGACTGGGAAATGGGTCCACATCCGCGGCTTTGAGGAATGGCAAATCGACGCGGATGGGCTCATCTCCGAATCAAAGGGTCATTTCGATAGCGCTGAGTACCAGCGTCAGCTCGAGCACGGGGCCAACCCGTCCGTTGCGTGATGTTTCGAGGACGGCCCGCAGAACAGGCCGTCCCCGGTTCAGAGGTAGCAGCTATTTCGCCATGTAACTCAGGTCAGCGCGGAATATTGACGTCTCGCTGACGATGCGGTGGCAGCTGCGGCGCAGTTGGTCGAGTATTGCCGGACCGGTGTCACCGTACGCTTCCTTTAACGCGTCTTCGAGTTTCTTTTCTGGCGGTTCCATATCAGCCCAAGATGCGCGGTCGGTGATCAGGATGTAGGTTGGTACTTCGCCACCGTTGGCCAGCGAATACCAGCGCGAAGGCTTGGCGGGGTAATTGGTTTTCTGGATGGCCGCGTTGATCTTCTTGATCGCGTCCGTAAACTCATTCACGTGTTCAGGAATGACGCTGTAGGTGGCACTGGTCCGCATCGCGGCCGGAGTTGCCGGTGGTTTCGTCAAGCTGAGATCGTCGCGATACACAAAGTACGCCTTGTTCGAACTGGCTGTGGACGCGCCCATGGATTTTTCAATCTCTGGACGATCCGCTTTGTTGAAGGCTTCGCGGGCGTCAATGTCCTTCCAGTTGTGGTTCGGGGAGGCGCTTAGATAAGCACCGGTGCGATCTCCGGTGACATACTGCCAGACCAGTATGTTCCATGTGTCCTTTTGAGAGGCATGGTAGGCGGAGTGCTGTTTGCGGCCGGCTTCCCACTGGGCTGTCATGCCGGGCTTGACGGTGGTGACAAAGACTTCAGAAATCACTTGAGGAGAAGATTGAGCCAGAACTGAGCTGGCGAGGAATAGCAAAGTGGCGATTAGCGCGAATTTGCGCATATTGGAGGCTCCTGTGTTGAGATAGCGACCCATTGCGAGGATCTGGCCGCATCACGAAATAATCTGGGGTGAGCAGCCCCAAAGCTACGCCGCTCTAATACAAAATGTCAATGAACGTTATGTTTTGCGGATATAATGTCGCTGTTTCGTGAACGCGAGTCGGCCACGTAGGAGTCCAAATTGCGCCTCTCGTTCGATACTCGTGAAGTCGGACGCGTCACCATCGTGCGCTGCAACGGCCGAATCATTGCCGGCAGCGAGAGCGAATCATTGCGCGCACATGTTGCCTGGTTACTGCGTGACCGCCGCGCCATCGTTCTTGACCTCAGCTCGGTTGGATTCATTGACAGCAGCGGCCAGGGCACGTTGGTCCGCACTCTGACCGGCGTCCGCCAGGTACGCGGAGACTTGAAAATCTGCAATGTGCCGGAACCAGTACGCAAAATTCTGGAGTTGTCACAGCTGACGTCGCTATTTGACGCACACGAATCCGAAGAGAAGGCGGTTGCTGCTTTTTACCGCCATGATGCCCGCCAGGAGGCGCCGGCACGAATCGGCCGCAACGTTTTATGCCTTGATCGCAGTCCTGATGTGCTGGCTTACTTGCGCGAACTGTTACACCGCGCCGGATACGACATTCACACCACCACCCACATGACCGACGCTGTGATCTTGATGCGGGTCATGCATTTCGATTTTCTTCTCACAGGCTACGGCATGGCCGCATCCCAGGCGACGCAGCAGGCTTTCCAGTCTGCATGTGCAAGCATTCCAGTGATCGAACTGGACGACGAGTTTTCCACCCGCGATGCCGGGGAAGCCAGCGCTGGATTGCTGCAGAAGATCGAGGCCACACTTCGCTCTAAGTCGGCATGAGCGTTTGGGGACCATTACCCGGTGCTTTGAGCTTCATCCCGGATGTGCTTTAGGACTCGCATGTGGATCTGATGAATGATTGCGTCTGACCATAGACGCCAATACGCGGCTGGCCACAGCGAGTGCCGGTACCAGGTGGTGCCTTCGAGCCGGGTTCCTCCATTGGGCAACGGCGTCAGCAGGAATCGTCCGCCGTTCGAGACCAGGAAGCCGTGGAGATGCCGCGGTTCGATGTGCGGGTAAGGAGTCCACTCTTCCATAGGCGCTGGGTTCGATGTGACGGAAAACTTCAGCTGTCGCGGCTCGTCCCAAACCTGAATCGGTTCGACAAACGCTCCGGTAGAAAATACGCAGTGCCGCTCCGCGACTGGCCCGGTTCCTAGTATTTCCGCACGTATGGGATAGGCAATTCCGGCCCGGAATATCCATTCTTTGGGTGGTGGAATCTCCGCAAAAGCAACCACTTGCTTCCAGACTTTTTCTGGCGGGGCCTGGATGTCGATTGCCGAGCGAACCTCATAAACAGAAGGCACCGGCGCGGCTACGTGTTCCATCCACTGTACTCCAGGAACAAAGATGAGCAGGGCGGAAAGGAACGCAGGGGTTCCCTCGTGGAGCCAGCGGCGCCGTTGCAGCCGGCATGCGAATGCTCCTCCGAAGGCGGCCAACGGCAGGGCGATCGGCATGGCCATAATCAGGCAGATCACGCCTTCGACTGCGAAAGCCAGCAGTGCCGCGCCCAAAAGCGCCACCGACATGCTCGCAACGGCGATGCAGCCGCCCATATTGCGTGGCTGGCGTAGTCCGTAGATCAACGCCGCCGCGAACCCCATGGTGAACGGCAATGCGACAAACAAACCCCAGCCATAGTTCTGCATGAACCGCACCCCGAGTAGGACCATGCCCAGTCCGATCGGGACTGTAACCAGGAGGGAAATCGCCGCGCTGCCCACTACGCTCTCGGGGATAATGTGCTCGAAGGATGAACTCTTTGACCCGTTTTCAGCTCGCGGTGTCGCGACTGCGTTTCGGGCAGGCACCAAACACAGCAAGAGAAAAAACAGCAGATTGAAAAACGGTACAAAGAAAAGGAGTGCAAGCGCCGGCGGCAGGTTCGCGCTTCGGAGTCGCTTCATAGTGAGGGCGACGCCGATCCAGACGAAAGGAAGCGACAGCGCCACCATGGTCTCGAGAAAGCCTGCGTCCCCACCGCGAAGGGCTGTGATTCTCGCCACATCTTTCAGTGGAACCCAATAGTTGAACAATCCCCATGGACGATGAAAGCCGTAGGTGGCGACGAGACGGTCAAGATTATGTTTCAGAGCGAACCCAACCACTCCCACCAGAGCGTACGTCCCGCGGTCGATAGTTCCGCTGGAACGCCACAGGTCAGCGAATGTAATTTTCATGAATGATTACCTGCAATTTCATATCAGTGGTTGACAGCCGGGCCTACCATACAGGATTCAGCCGGGCATCTTCGATGCTTGGCTACCCAGTGATATCCCGTTCGCATCGCTGGCATCATTCCCGGAAGTTTTGCCAGCCACACCAGCGGTCGTGCCCACCACAATTCTCTCGCCACTGCGAGCACAGCGCCTGCGCCTTCGTAATGGCTGCCATCGGTGAGCACAAAGCGGATCGCACGAAGCAATTCCTTCGGCGAAAGGCCGAGCAGACTCCCTACGCGTGGGTCTTGTAGCGGCGCCACGGCCAAGCCGCGGCGTCTCATTGGAGCCGTCAACCACTTTGCAATCCCGGTGCAGAAGTCACATTCTGCATCGAAGAAAAGCCATCCTCGGGCGTGGCGTCCCTTGCCGTCCGTCATTTCCGACGCAAGTGAGATCATCGTTACCTCATTTCGCTGGGAGCTTTTTCCCTGCTCCCAGAAGCAACTTTAGTTTCCCGCGCAGGCGGGCCATTCCTTTGAGAGCTCCGGTCGGAATGCTCACGAATTCCTCAAACAAGCCCGAGGTGGTGGTAAGGAATTCGAGCATTTCTTCCAGACGTTCCCGTGTGTATGCGCTGCCGGGGCCAGCTTTCTTCAGTTCGCCGACACACTCCTGCAAGACACGCAGGGTGGGATCAATCTCCCTTCGCTTACGCTCTTGCGAAACGATGCGGAACATTTCCCAGACATCTTTCACGGATTCAAAGTGGTCCCTACGGTCCCCCAGCACATGCGCGAGGCGGACAATCCCCCAGCCCTGAAGTTCGCGCAGGCTCGTGCTCACGTTGGACCGGGCCACCGCCAGGGTGTTCGCGATTTCCTCGGCATGCAGGGGCTTTGGAGAAACGAACAGCAACGCATGCACCTGGCCCACGGTGCGATTGATGCCCCAGCGGGTACCCATTTCGCCCCAGTGCAGGATGAATCGTTGTTCGACAGGCGTCAGTGGCATATCAATTCTGTTATTTCTGTCAATACAGAAATTACTGTATAGTAAGGTACAAGTCAAGACATTTTAAGTTCGCGCCTGGCTCCGGGAGGGCGGGGGTGTTTCTCAGCCGGGGTCTATCACGCGACTAGGGAACTGCTATAGAGCTTTGCCCTCGACCAGAAATCGGGTACGGTTTCTTACCCCTACCTCTCGCGTTCGTGCATTGGTTAGGGGAAGTTAGTCTCTATTGACACTGCCCTCGATTGCAATATAGTTCCTTCGCCGAAATTTCTGAGATCAATCTGGATCTCCGGGCGGCATTATTTCCTAGGGAGGAATAGTTGATGAAAAGCAAGAACCCAGTTCTGCGAATTATGCTGATCGTGCTCATGCTGGTTTTTGCCGCTAGTGCGGCTGAAGCACCAAAACTTACATTCAAGTTCACCAACGTCGCGGTTAAAGGAGCGCAGGACACGCGCGTGTTTGGGATCAACAATCCTGGCGTCATGGTGGGGGCGTATGTGGACAGCAACAGCGTCAGCCACGGATTCATGCTTAAGAACGGCAAAGTCACGGTGCTCGACGATCCCAAGGGTACCAATACCAATTGCCTTGCTATCAATACAGCCGGCGATGTGGCGGGCTGGTACACGAACTCCAGCGGAGCGCCGCAGGCATTCTTGTGGCATGGCAAGAAGTTCGCAGATATCGGTCCGACGGGCGCTCTGAATTCGGAGGCGTTCGGTATCAACGACCACGGGAATATCTCGGGCTATTTCGTGGACTCGAATAGTGCGACCCACGGATTCGTGAAGACTGGAAACAAGTACAAGCAGCTGGACGTACCCAAAGCCACCACGACGTTGGCTTGGGGGATTAACAATAGCGGCCAAGTCTCGTTGCAATGGACCGACAGCACCGGCAATACCGAAAGCTCCATTTACAACGGTAAGAAATTTACGACCATCAATGTTCCGGGAGCCGTCAGCAGCTACGCGCACGGCATTGATACGGCCGGCGACGTGGTGTATTCATGGACCGACTCGACCGGAATTTTTCACGGAGCGCTGCGGACGGGCGGAAAAGTGTACAAGTTTGATGATCCGAAAGGGACCAACGGTACTTACGGCGACGGCATCAACGATAAACACGTTGTGGCTGGGGTTTATCACACTGGCGGCGGCTCCATCGCCGGCGGCTTTACGGCCAAGTACAAATAGAGTGATGTTTGTATAATTCTGCTCCATCTGGCCGGGCGGGGACGCCCGGCTTCCATTTCAACGCGCTAAACCTGGCGTACCTAGGAGAGACCAATGAGAACTGTTAACGCATGTATGGTTCTGTTGTGTGCGATGTTGTGTGCGATGTTGTGTGCGATGTTGTGTGGAGTTGCGGGAGCACAGACCCCGGCCCTGACCTTTAAGTTCAAAACCATCACCGTTGCCAATGCGCAGAGCACCGCTATCTATGGAGTGAATAATGCTGGAGTGATGGTGGGTTCCTATGTGGACAGTGGCGGAGTGCGCCACGGCTTCCAGTTGGCGGGCGGGAAGGTCACCACGATTGACGATCCAAATGGCACCGACACGTACTGTTTCGGCATCAACAAAGCCGGTGCGATTGTGGGCTACTACGCGACTTCGGCCCACGCCGCCCAGGGATTTTTGTTTGCCAAGGGGAAGTTCACCGACATCGCGCCTCCAGGTTCGACGGGATCGCAGGCGCTGGCGATCAATGATAAGGGAAGCATCACGGGCGATTTTGGCGACTCCGCGGGTGGACATGGATTTTTGCTCAAAGGCAGCAAGTACACCACACTGGATGTGCCCGGCGCACAGTTCACGCTCGGTGGCGGGATCAATAACGCTGGCCTCATGACTGAGGTATGGGTTGATTCGTCGAATAATGCTGAGTCTTCTCTTTACAACGGCAAGAAGTACACCACGATCAACGTTCCCAAAGAAGCTGATTCGGACGCGGCCGCGATCAATAATCTGGGCGACATCGTTTATTCCTGGGAAGGCGCGACCGACACCTACGGCGGGGCGCTACGGCATGCTGGGAAAGTTTACAAATTCCACGTTCCCGGCGGCGATCGGACTTTTGGCTACGGGATCAATGATCACCATGTGATCGTCGGAGCGTATACCGACAAGAACGGCGTGACGAAGGGATATAGCGGGACGTACCAGTAGCAGCAATTTAAGGAGCACGGCATGAAACTCGTCTACGTACTATCGATTCTTTTCGCTCTGGATGCCATTCCCTTTTCCCTGGCCTCCACCATCAACGTCCCAAAAGACCAGCCGACCATCCAAGCCGGCATCAATGCCGCAAGTAACGGCGACACCGTGCTCGTCGCTCCCGGCAAGTACGTCGAGAACATCAACTTCATGGGCAAAGCCATTACAGTCACCAGCTCTGGGGGGCAAAGGTGACAACGATTGACGGTGGGAATGTCGCGTCAGTGGTGACCTTTTCCACCGGCGAGGGGTTGAGTTCGGTCCTAATTGGGTTCACCTTGCAGAATGGGTATGGGGCATTCTCCTCGCAATATGATGGCGGTGGCGTTTATATCAATGGCACTTCTCCTACCGTTCGACATAACGTCATACAAAACAACGCTGCTTGCAACGGCGGCGGCGGAATCGCGGTGGAATTTGGCTCTCCCTTGATTCAAGGGAACATTGTCAGAAACAATTCGCAGTCGGGCTGCTCGGGCGGAGTCGGCGGCGGCGGAATCTTGGTCGGTGGCGCCGCCTCGGCCCAGATCGTCGGCAATTTAGTCGAGAGTAACTCCTGGCCTGGGAATGGCGGCGGCATGTCACTGTTTGCCGCCGGCACGCCGGTCCTCCGCAACAACGTGATCCGGGGAAATTCTTCTCAAGGCGGTCAGGGTGGCGGCATCTGGATCGTCAACGACTCAGACGCCTTGATTGTGCAGAATCTCTTCTACAACAACACCGCATCCCAAGGCGGAGGCATTTATTTTTTGGTCCCATCCGGTTCCATGGGCCCCACCCTGGTGAACAACACGATTGTGGGCGCCACTGGCGTTGCCCAGGGTTCAGCCGTGTTCGCGGGTGGTTTTGACAATCAAGTCCAGTTCTTCAATAACCTAATGATCGGACTTTCCGGTCAAAATGCCGTCGAGTGTGACGCCACCTACAGCCAGCAGCCACCCACGTTCACGAACAACGATGCCTATAGCCCCAAGGGCACGGGCCTGCAAGGTACCTGTGCCAGCCAAAGCAACCAGAACGGCAACATTTCCGCCAACCCGAAGTTCGTCAGCCCCTCCAAACACAATTACCAGCTCCTTGCCGGCTCTCCAGCCATCAACGCGGGTACAAACTCCGCACCCGACAAGCCCAAGAAAGATCTTGCCGGCCGGCCCAGAATTGTCGGAGGAACGATCGACATGGGCGCTTACGAATATCAAGGAAAATAATTGCGTGAGAATGATTGCAAGAACCACTCTGTGATTTTGAAGAGGAAAATTGTTGGAGGGCGAGAATATACTCTAGCCGAAGACCCTGCGGATGATCATCGCATCCCGGTATCGACCCTCCCGAGTCTTTGTAGTTATCGCTTCCGCTGTTTTGCTGGTCACAGCTGCTCTCGCCGCATTCCATGGGTGGGACTATTTTCGTGCCGCCACGCTCCTCTTGCGGATTCAAAATCCGCAGAACCCCGGAACCCTAAGCAAAATCACTGCTACTCCCTTCACCGAAGAGTTGACGGAAGTGCCGACACCCTCCGGACCTATCCGGGCACGATCCTATGTCCCCAGCGCAAGCCCACACGCCCCAGGCATGGTCATCCTTCACGGAGTACATCATCTTGGAATTGATGAGCCCCGGTTAGTCGCATTTGCTCGCGCTGTCGCTGCGAGCGGTATCCGCGTGCTGACGCCCGAGTTGTTATCTTTGACCGATTATCGAATTGAACGGGCCTCCGTGGATCTCATAGGATACTCGGCCCGCACACTCTCTACATCCGTGGGTAAGAAAGTTGGGGTGCTAGGGCTAAGCTTCGCGGGAGGGTTAGCGCTCCTTGCAGCGGCCGACCCACGGTTTGGTCCCAGCATTAGTTTCGTAGTGTCGGTGGGAGCTCATGATGACCTGGAACGTGTGTCTCAATTCCTGGTCACGAACCGTATTCAGCGCCCCGACGGCACGAGTCTGGTGATGCCTGCTCATGAGTATGGCGCGCTGATTTTGATCTATTCGCATTTGGAAGATTTCTTCCCGCCTGCGGACGTTCCCATCGCGCACGATACTCTCCGTCTGTTGTTGTGGGAGAGAGTCGAAGAATCACGGAAACATAGCGAGCAGCTTAGTCCAGAATCACGCAAGAAGATGGAGTTGTTGTTTGGAGGCCATGTGGAAGCGCTCACCAGTGAAATGGAAGGCAGCATCGCCCGTCATCGTATGGAAATGTCTGCCGTGTCTCCGCATGGGCAACTCGGCTCATTGCAGGTGCCGGTACTGTTGCTCCATGGCGCCGCGGATAATGTAGTTCCGCCGCCAGAACTGCTCTGGCTGCAGCAGGACATACCGCCACGCGTTCTCAAGGCCGAGCTCATCAGCCCGGCCATGAGCCACGTTGACATGAAGGGGAAACCTACTCTCATGGACACACTTCGTCTGGTGGGGTTCATGGCGCACATTTTCGAACTTACGGATTAGAATGTCACGATCAAACCTTTGGGCCCTACGGCTATGGCTTCGCCGGAGTGGCTAACACTTAACGCGTTCAAATCGAGGCCGGGAAGTTTTGTCGCAACATTTTTTTCGACTCTCGCGGTGAGCGCTGTGCCCAGGGCGATCACACGGTCGTTCCGGCCATTGAAAGCTACGGCGGAAAAGTAGGCTTGCGGTGAGGCGGAGGACAGTTTCCAGGTGCGGCCTCCATCATCTGTGAAAGCGAGGTTTGGGCCGCTTTGGTCGGGGTGTTTGTAGTCTCCGCCAGCGATCACGCCGTGTTTGGCGTCCCGGAACGCGATGGAGAAAATTCCGGCCGAGTCGGGACCGTGGATTATGGGTGCGTCTGTGACTGTCCAAGTTTTGCCGGCATTAGAGGAATGAAATACGCGGGCAACTTTCCCTCCGGTAGCAAACCACACTTGAGACTTTTTCTGCACGGCAATGCAAGTTCCACTCGCGGCAAATGCGCCTTCGCCGGGGAGTGCCTCGGGTAGTGTGTCGGAGAGCGGCTTCCAGTTCTTGCCGCCATCTGTGGTCGAGATCAATTCAAATTTCAGCTTGCCGGACGAATCTGCGACGGGATCACCCACGGCGATGCCGTGATCGCGGTCCCAGAAGGCCATGCAATCGAAGAATCCTTTGGGATCTTTGTTGGTGAATTGCAGCGTCCAATTCTTTCCGGCATCGGTGGTTTTGTAGATACGGGATTGGTCGCCGGGTCCGGCGCTCAGCAGATAAGCAATATCAGCCGAGAAAGCTTCTACGTCCCGGAAATCCAGAGATTCGGCGCCAGGAACTTGCGCAGCTTGCCAGGTGCGGCCGTCGTCGGTGCTGCGCAGGTATATCCCATGAGTGCCACTGGCCCAGGCGATGTGGCGAGAAATCGCGCTGACCCCGCGGAGATTCTCAGTGGTGGTGGATTTCTGAGGAAGAGGGTTCTGGGCGAGAAGAGGAATGGCTAACAACACCGATAACAGTCTAGGGCGCATGGCGAGAGTTTCTCGAAGTTGGGGGATAGAGTCAAACTCGGACAGTTAAGAGCATTTAACCGCAGAGGGCGCGAAGGCCTGCCGCAGAGCGCGCAGAGAAAATCAAAAACCATTAACCACCGGGAACACAGAGAAAATCATCTTCCCTTACTTTTCAAAGAAGTCCACGAAGGCCCCGGTCTTTTCGTAGTAGAGGCGGATGCTGCATTGTTTCGCTGCTACGTGGGCGAAGGAGACCTGCAACTGCTTCGGCGGTGAGTTGACTTCGCCGAGATCCATGGGGGCGCGCACCAAATCCTGTTTCTCGTCGTAAACCTTGGGGCTGGTCACGTTCTTACTCACGACCAGGGTCCATTCTTTCCGGTTGGGGATGATGTACATGCTGTAGGCGGCCACGGGAATTTCGACGTGGTTCAGTTGAAGCGGAACCTGGGTGAACAGAGTCAGGGGAGAACCGCCGGGCAGCCATACTTTGCCGTTGCGAGGCTCGTCCTTGCTGCTCATGACCGAGTTGTTGTACTGGACGGTGATTTCCCTGCCATCTTCAAAATCGCAAGTAACGGTTGCGGTTGGGTCGGGCGGATCGGCCTGAAAGGCAGGCGGGGCCAAAGCAACCAGCGAATGAGCGAGGAAGAGAATGCCGACGGCCAGCGCACGCATGAAGTGTTCCTCCGTGGACTCGACTCCAAACTACGTTTACATGCAAACCGGGAACATTGTACGTCGGCGAGGCAGAAATTGCAGGGAGAATCGATGAATTGCGGGCGTGATACGCGAGGAGAGCTGCGGAGCTTTGCTCCGCCGGACAGCCGGAGGCGGCTGTCCCCACGCAATCGTTCCATTTCACATGCTATTCGGGCTTGGTCTTCGGTTACGTTCTCTTATGCCCGGGGGGTTGCTACCGTGATAGGCCAGCACAGAGAGAAAGGCTGGTTCTTAAAAATCATGGGAAAGCTCAAGATTCTGTACGGGGAAGGCGACGCGGAAGTGCTTGCTACACAAGCAGTTTCCATCCAAAAAGCGGGGCACCAGGTGGAGACCGCAGTGGGCCGCAAGGGAGTAGACGAGGCGGTACGGAAGGGCGCGTTTGATCTCGTAATCCTCGGTCCTACGCTGACCAAAAATGACCGTCATCACCTGCCTTACATCGTCAAGAAGGTACAGCCGACGCGAGTCCTGGTCATGCACACGGACGGGGAGCGGCATCCGGCCGTGGACGCGAACATTGATACCGGCAGAGGCATGGCGGATGTGATCGCCAAAATCAATCTGATGATCGCAAGTACCGAGACAGCTCCGGCGGGGAAAGCGAAGAGTGCAGCGGCGGGACGATCGTAAATCTTCATTTTCAATTTGCAGTTCATGCGAGGCGGCCTGACGGCCGCCTTTGCTATTTGCAGGAATCTTCCTGGCTACGAATCAAGGTGGTAAGAGTGGGAATATTGGGCTGGGATCACGCCGGCGCGAGCTGGATTGTGGGAAGGCGATCTTAGACGCAAAAGCCTTTAACCGCAGAGATCACGAAGGCCGCGCTGAGTTCGCAGGAGGCAAAATCTCTAGAGGAATAAATATCGTCTGCGTTCTCTGCGGGAATTCTCTGAGTTCTCTGCGGTTAAAGGCTTGTCGTGTCTTAAGTGGGCGGCTGTCTTCGTTGGCATTGGTAAGATATAGTTTCGCTTCGCGGAGAGAAACTATGGCGGAACACGCAGACAACGGCGGACAGAAGAAGATTTACGTGACGATGAGTGGGTTGCCACTGTCTTTTCATCTGGAATGGCCATTTCACAAGTCCACTTCAGGAGCGGATTTTTTTGTACTGCATACCGACATTCGTCTGGAGAATTCCGACGGCCTGCATGCGCCGGTGGCGGTGAATCTTTCAGCTACGGTCCACGAGATCATGCCCTCGCTCGAGGCCAAAGATGCCGAGGGGCCGGTGATCAACTCGCTTCGCAAAGAAGTGGACCGGCGGCAGTTGGAGTTTGTGAAGTCAGGCAAGCTGGTACCAGTGCACTTCTCCAGCCGTCACTACGATTTCAAGCGGAGTAAGTGGGTGTTTGGAAAAGCCTCGGACGAAGACATCGCGCTGCTGCTCATGCGGAAAATCTATTGGCAGACTCGGCTGGTGGGCGGGAAGGTTTGGATTGGCGATCCGACCGAAGCGCTGTTTGTGGAGACGTCCCCAGAGCACCTGATCGAGATCGCAAAGAAACTGGAGTTGCAGGGGTTGATCCAACGGGATGGCGAGTGGGCGACGGCTGGGAACGAATTGATGAAGCAATCAGCGAGGTTCGAAGTGGACATGCGGACGGCGCTGGAGGAGTTGGAGAAGAAACACGCGTACGAGCGCGGATGAGAATGGTTGGTTGGTGAGTTACGACAAAGCGGCCTGTCTAAGGTGCCATGCCTTCATCCATCCATTGTTTGAAAAGGGCAACTTTGTCCTTGGACCAAGGTTCGTCGCAGGGCATGCTGCCGTCGAAAACTGTTGTATAGATCTTTTCCGCGTGAGCTTTTACGTCGGCAAACAATGAGAGATCAATGCCGAAATCCTTCATCGTGTCTATGTCTGGAGTGTCGCGAAACAAAGGGCGAATGTCTTTTGCAAAGGTTAGTGCCATGAAATACCTTTTCTCGTCAGAGCCTTGTTTTCAATTTCAGCTGTAATCAACTACTCGGCCTTCATGGCATCAATGGACTGAAAAAGTTCGGCTCTTGGATCTTTCACTTCAAGAAAAGGATGGCTCTTGGACTTGCTGCTGACCACGTAAATGGTCGGCGTGTGCTCCAAGTTGAGGGTCTTTCCCAGTTCTCGTTCAGCGTTCACTTCGGCGGCGAACTTGCCCTGAGGGTCCACTACGAAGGGCAAATCCACTTTGTGATCGGCGGCAAATTTGTCCGCGAACTGGCGCAGGTTAGTGGGAAAAATTTCGGGCTGGTGTTCGAAGATGTAATCGCGGAAGTCTGACCCCAGCTGCCTGGAGTGGCTGTCGAAGTAGTGGGCCATGACCGCAGCCTGGTAAGACCAGTTGTGCATGGGCAGCGGAAAGTCGTGGCGAACCACGGGGACCTTGTACGTCTTGCCGGCTTGCTGGACGAGCGGGGCTTGAAGCCGGCATTGCGGACACTGCAGGTCCTCAAAGACCACGATGGCGATCTGCGCGCCTTTCGGCGGACGCAGCGCGGGGTTGACGGCGTCCTGGGCGAAAGCGACGGATGCAAACAAGGCAACGGCGAAGGCGAATCGGACTAATGTTTTCTTCATGGGATCAGCGTAAACCTTCCTAATGAATCGCACCGGCAGTGCGGGTGCGGGAAACCAAAATTGTTGTCAGGCCCAGCAACGTCAACAAAGAAATCGCAGCCAGCGAAGCGACGCAGTAAATGCACCACACGCCCAGGATATGAGCTTCTACGTGGGCCAGGTAGAGCGAAAATGAGAGGCCGACCAAGGCTGCGGCCAGAAACAAACCATAGGCGCGTTTGAGAGCCAGCGCGGCCAGAAGTACATAACCGGCCATTCCGATCACCGCGACAGGGATTCCTGCAAGGACCGCAAACGGGCTGTGGTTGACGATTCCACAGTCCCAGCGTTCGTTGATGCTGCAAGGAGACGAGTCGGTCCGGTAGTGTTCCCGGAGCGCAAGTCCAGAGGCTGTGAAACCAAGAAGTGTGATCAAAACCAGGACGTACCGCATGGAGCTGGGATTCCCTCGCTGGCAGTATTTTACCCTAAGTGGCCGCCCGAGGCGCAAAGTGGCTGAGAGCTGGGGTCCGCAACCCGCACGGGCGGGGACGCCCGCCCCTACACTGACAGATCACAGCAAACGCAGCTGACGGCGTTCAAGGGCAAGCAGCTTTTCTTTGATAGGGAGGCCGCCCCCGTATCCGGTGAGCTTGCCGTTGCTGCCAATCACGCGGTGGCATGGGATGATGATGGGGATTGGGTTAGAGCCGTTGGCCAGGCCGACGGCGCGTGAGGCGTTGGGGTTTCCGATCCGGCCGGCCAGTTCACCGTAGGAAATCGTTTCTCCATAGGGGATTTCGCAGAGGCGTTTCCAGACGCTGAGCTGAAATGGCGTGCCTTGTGGGCTGAGTGGGAGATCGAATTCTTCCAGTTCTCCGGTGAAATACTCGCGCAGCTGGCGGATGGTTTCTCGTAGCGGAGCATCGTCTTTTTTCCAGTCGGGATCAGGTTTGGCGGGCTGCCGGCCATGTACGAAGCGAATCTCGCGCAGCCCCGATTCATCTGCAGCGAGCAGTAGGGGGCCGATTGGGCTCTCGATTTGGGTGTAAGAGATAGTGTTCATCGCGCAGAATCAATTGCTTGCTGTTAGATCCAGAATATACACAGTCTGGTTGGCTGTCAGCACGAACAGGCGTTTGCCGTCAGGAGAAAAACGCTTGAAGGAGATGGGACCGGAGAACACGAGCTCGCGGCGTAGTTGGGAAGTGGCAAGATCGTAGAGTTTGATCTGCCCAGATTCATTTTCAACGGCCAACATGCCACCGGTGGAAGATACGACTGGACGCGAGCCGAAGAAGTGCCCTTTTTCCTCGCCGCTATTGAGGTCGTAGGTGAGGATTTGATTGCCAGTGGCCGCCGCAATGATCCACGGGCCGCTGAATATAGCATGCTCCAGTCGAAAAGAATGCTTGTTGCTCTTGATAAGCACCTTGCCAACCACATCATCTTTTCCAACTTCCAGCACCTCGCAGAGATAGTCGTCCTTGTCAGCGTGGGCTTTCAGCTCAGGAAAGCGCTGTAGTTCATCGTGTCCGCCGGACTCGGAAACAGCCCAAGCAAAAAGTATCTTACCTGAGTCGAAGAAAAATCCTGGGACTTCGTGGGCGAAGTGGTGGGTCCAGAGCGAATGCCCATCGCGGACGTCCTTTATCTCCACATCCGCGTCCTGGGGATTGAGGACCTGATTCTTGTTCTTAGGAGTGGTGACCACCAGGAACTGTTCGAATTGAGTGGCCCGAACATCTCCGATCTTATAGCCGGGAGTGCCGGCCCCGGTGAGGGGGACAAGGTGGGCAATCTGACGCTCGGTCTGTTCAAACTTGGGGGCGTCGGCGTACAACGTCTGATCGTCGCCGAACCAAGCCCCGTGGAAACTGCGAATGTGCATGGTGCGAATATTACGGGAGACATCCCAGACGGCGCCGCGGCTGCTGTTGGAAACCGTCAACCAGTTCAGATCGGGTGAGACGGCGACGGCACGGAGCATGCCCAGCTGGGCCTGCGGCAACCTGAAACTGGCGATATGCTGCTTGGAATCGACAGCGTCCAGCGAGAGATCGCCGCTGATCCCCTCGTGAACGAGGGTCCCGTCGTAGATATCCACTGCCGGCTCTTTCACGGCGGCCACGATCTTCTTCGTCTTCAAATCCAGCACGCCGGAGAAGTACTCCTTGAGGGGGCCTACCACGAGGTAGTCGCCATGGGCTGCACTTTTCATCCATACACCGTTTCCGAGCGGGAGTTGGTCCACGCGTTGGCCCGCCGGAAATTGGAGAATCGGTGACTTGCCGGGGGACTCGAGATCGACGCCTGCGATTCGATCCGGGCCCACGAAAGCGAAGCTCGCACTACTGACGTCCTTGATGGATCCCGGCAAAGAAGCTTCGTGGCGGCTGGTCAGGTCGAAGGCAACATGAGTACCATGATGGCCGGCCAGGAAGTAGCGGCCATCGGGCGAGAATCCCATGTGCAGGAAGCTGGGGTTGCCTCCTTCTGTTGCTGCCAGGAAAAGGAGATAGAACACGCCCATCTGGGTGAAATTCAGATCATAAAACTTGCCCTTACTGAAAATTGTCTGGCTTGAAGTCACGTCAATCAGATTCAACTCAAGTTGTTCATCGAAGCAGGCCAGGGTAAGGCCATCAGGGGAGAGCGTGGTCTGCAGGCAGTGGTGAGGGATCGTTACCTCGTGGACAACGCTGCGTTTTTGATCGCTAAGCGCCCAGGTTTCTACGCGCAGAGAGTGGTTGTAAAAAACAATCCTGCTGGAATCGGGGGTGAAGGAAGCCGGAAGAGCGTCAAGCGCAGGAATATAGAACAGAAGTGCGAACGGTTCGCGGGTAAGAACGTGAATGCCCGCTTCATCCTGGGCAAGTAGGTATTTGCCATTGAGGCTGAAGCGGAGATGAGAGATGTCCGGGCGCAGTGGCAGTGCGAGTTTCTGTTTCAACACTAGCCCGGGCAAAGTTTCTGTGTGCCTGGTCTGGTCATAGTTAAGCACCTGGGCCTGCCATTTTGCGAATTCTGTGGTGTGAGAACTGGGTGGAATATCGGCGCAGCCCTGAGGAAGCGCGGACACGTCTTTCAGCATCTCTCGCAAACGGCGTTCCGAGGGCTTGGTGGTCTGAAACAAATCCGAGAACCAGCTTCCCGTTTTTCCGTGAGTTTGCTGGAAGCGGTCCCAGAGGTCAACGTAGGCATGGGGCGCGAATCCGGCGCGTGCTGTGGCGAAAACGGCTACCTGGTCAGCGATGTATTGGTCCTTGTCATCATTAGGGCCGGAGCCACGAATGGGCTTGCGAGCTTCGTTCTCCAGGTATTGATGGAAGCGAGCAAAGATATCGGCGCGGTCAACCACCTGGGTGATACCGAGAGCTTCGTGGAAACGCCGGGTAGCATCAATCGCGCTTTGATGGGTCACGATGTGTCCCAGTTCATGGGCCAGAATTCCTGCTAGCTCGTCGTCGCTGTGAGTTAGAGCAACCATCTTGCGTGAAACATAAACCCGGCCACCTGCGATGCTGAAGGCGTTCACGTCGGAAAGCTCAATCAGATAGAAGCGGAATTTCATTTTGGTGGGCGGCAGGTGTTGGATCAGGCGATCGCCGAGCGTGCGGAGGTAGTCGGCGAGGGTATCGTCATCAATGATGGTGGTATGCCGGGCGAGGCTCTCAGCCATGGCATCGCCCAGATCAATTTCCTGTTCATCGGAAAACATGTTGAGCTCGTGCGAGACCGGCTGTATGGCTGGAGGGAGCGGGCAATTCTGCTGTGCTGTGGAACTAAGACTTAGAAAAACAAGGACGAAGATCAGACCAGAGGACCTCATGGCGAAACAGGGTACCCCTTGGGTTGGGAGAAAGCCAGAAGAAATGCAGGGGGTGGTTATTCCAGAAGGCTTACAAAGCGACCGCTTGCTGGCGGCGTTTGGATTGGATTTCGATATAGACGTTGACCAGCGAGACGGCGGCTGGGGTCACGCCGGGAATGCGGGAAGCGTGGGCCAGAGTGTGCGGGCGGATCTTCAGCAGCGTCTCCTGCATTTCGCGGGAGAGGCCGCTTACGGCTCCGTAGTCGAACCAGTCGGGGATGGCACGCTGCTCGGCCTTCTTCAGGCGGTCAATCGCACGTTGCTGCTGCAGTAGATAGCCTTCGTATTTTATTTCGGTTTCGATGGATTTGAGTTCGTTGCGGACTTCCGTCGAGAGCTTTCCCACAGAGAGCACGAGGGAATCATCTCGGACGAAGAAAGCTGGGTCCAAAGCTTGCAGAACTGAGGCGAGGATCTCGATTGTGATCTCCGGGCGCTTGAGAAGTTGGGACAGAGTCTGGCCTAGGGCGGAGGAGAAATCATAAGTCGTTAGTCGTTCGTTGGCGTCGCCCGGAGAAACAGCAGGTCCCTCGACTGCGTTCGGTTTCGCCTCACTGCGCTCGGGATGACAGGGGGTGCTTACTGCCGAGCTTTGCCCGGCTTGGACGGGCGAGGGCGCCCGTCCCCACGTGATCTTCTCCGCAATCTTCTCTAAGAGCGGCGCAGTCAACCGGGTCTTCTCGAGCAATTGCTTCATGGCATGCATGCGTTGCTGCTTTGCTTGGAAGTCAGACCAGGCGTCGTCTGAGATCAGGCCGATGCGGCGACCGTGTGGGGTCAGGCGGCGGTCGGCGTTGTCAATGCGCAAATGCAGGCGAAACTCGGCGCGCGAGGTAAACATGCGATAAGGCTCGTTGGTACCCTTCGAGATCAGATCGTCGATGAGAATCGCGGTGTAGGCTTCAGTGCGATCGAGGATGAGCGGTGCTTCGTTCTTCACCTTGAGCGCGGCATTGATGCCAGCCATCAAGCCCTGGCAGGCAGCCTCTTCGTATCCGCTGGTGCCGTTGATCTGCCCGCCGAGGAAGAGGCCAGCGATCTTTTTGGTTTCGAGAGTGCGGTCAAGTTCGGTGGGGTCAATCGAGTCATACTCGATGGCGTAGCCGGGGCGCAGCATTTCCGCAGTCTCAAGGCCAGGGATGGATTTCAGGATTTCCAGTTGCACCTCGACCGGCAGCGATGTGCTCATGCCGTTTACGTAGATCTCGTGCGTGTTCAGGCCCTCGGGTTCGAGGAAGAGTTGGTGCGTGGTCTTGTCGGGAAACTTGACGATCTTGTCTTCAATCGACGGACAGTAACGCGGACCGATGGATTGAATCTGCCCGCTGTACATCGGCGAACGGTGCACGTTCGCGCTGATGATGCGGTGGGTTTCGAGCGTGGTCCAGGCGATGTAACAAGGAACTTGCGAGTCGTGGTGCGCGACTTTCTTGGTGCGAAAGCTGAAGGGTGTGGGATCGGCATCGCCTGGCTGAAGTTCGAAACGCGACCAGTTAATGGCGCGGCCGTCGAGGCGCGGCGGTGTGCCGGTCTTGAGACGGCAACCGCGCAAGCCAAGCTGCTTCAGCGATTCTCCGAGAAGGACGGCGTTGGGTTCCCCGGAGCGTCCGGCAGGATATTGCTGCTCGCCACAATGGATCAGGCCGTTGAGGAAAGTGCCAGTGGTGATGATGACCGCGCTAGCGCCGATGGTGCGGCCGTCGCGAAGCCGGAGGCCGCGGCAGATGCGGTCGGTGGTCGTTGGTCGGTGGTCGTTGGCAAAACCGTCAGAGGCAGCAGGTGTGGCCAACGACGAACGACTACCGACCAACGACTCCTCAACGATCAAGTCCGCGACTTCGGCTTGCTTGATCGTCAGATTCGGCTGCGATTCCAGGACTTCGCGCATTTTCAGGCGGTAGGCTTGCTTGTCGCATTGGGCGCGAGGCGACCAGACAGCAGGACCGCGGGAAGTGTTGAGCAGTCGAAACTGGATGCCGACTGCGTCAGTAATTTCGCCCATGATGCCGCCGAGTGCGTCCACTTCACGAACGAGATGGCCCTTGGCGATGCCGCCGATGGCGGGATTGCATGACATCTGGGCGATCAGGTCAACGTTGAGCGTGAACAGCGCAGTCTTTAGACCCATGCGAGCAGCGGCCATGGCGGCTTCGCATCCGGCGTGACCGGCTCCGACTACGGCTACGTCGAAATGTTCAGTGAAAGGCACTCTGCTTCTATTTTAGCAATGAGCGGCGATGTTGCCACGATACTCGCGTGGGGACAGCCGCCCCCGGCTGTCCGGTCGAGCAAAGCTCGACGGCTTCGAAAGGTGTGACCTGCGGAGCTTTGCTCCGCTGGACAGCCGAGGGCGGCTGTCCCCACGTGAATATTTATGAGCCTCCGATGTCAGTGAAGGTGGCCTCTTGCCACTGATCGGAGGGGAAATACCAATTGCTGGCGCCGGCTTCGTGGTTGTTGCCGCCGAGGCCGTAAGAGATAGTTGGGCTACGCCAGTAATCCATTCCTATTTGCAGTAAGGCACCGGAGGAAATCTTGACGCGGGCCTTGACGGTACATCCCTCTAAATTTCCGGCGGGCAGGGCGGTGCGCGGGGAGGCGCTCCAGAAATGCCAGACGACGTCGGGACGCTGGCCCACGTGGAGCACAACCGTGTGTTGCGATGGATTGTAGGCCAGGGGTATGGGCTCGTGCTGGTCGGTGCCAAACCAGGGGATGCGGCGGTAGAGACCTCCGCGGACGTTGCCGGAGTCGTCGTTGAGAGTCACGTTTTTGCCATCTGCTCGACAGGTGAGTTGGGTCGAGGCAATTTCTACGGTGGCGGATTCATACCCGGTGACGCGAGTGTCGGCAATTGCGATTCCCCACAGCATAGCGGACTTGAAGTCGGGAGGGCGCGACACAGGGTTGATGTAACCAGTTTTGAATTTGACCTCGTCGGGGATGCGCGGGTCAGAAGATGGGCGTTGTCCGAAGAGCAGAGTTGCACAGAGAAAAGCGGTGATTGCGTGCCGGAGCATTCATCAATTATCCGGCCTTATGGTAGTGGAAGGTTGGAAGAGATGTTTTTTGCTGAGAATGAATTCCCAGAATGGTCGGCCGCTTCGGCTGGATCCCCTCGGTAGCAGATTTTACAATCCATTCATCTTGCTCTGATAAAATCAGTGCCATTTTATCGAAGGAGTAAGACTATGGATCGTACATCTCCCCGGGATAGTTCACTCTTCCAACTTTCGTGCTTACGTGCATGCCGCCTGCTGGCGCTGGTGATCTTTGCCGCGAGTGCTTCTAGTTTGGTGCAAGCCCAGAAATTTTCCGTGCTGTATTCGTTCCAGGGTTCTCCGGACGGGGCAAACCCGAAGGCAGGGTTGATCACAGATTTGGCAGGCAATTTCTACGGCACTACCGCCTTTGGGGGAACTTCTGGCTTCGGAACGGTGTTCAAGCTGGACAAGAAGCATAAGGAAACCGTGTTGTACAGCTTTAAAGGCGGTGACGGGGCGTTTCCCGTTGACAATTTGGTTATCGACACGAAAGGAAATCTCTACGGCACAACTACGGTGGGCGGTGGGGCCAATGCCCTTGGGGTGGTGTTCAAAGTGACGAAAACCGGCAGCGAGAGCATGCTCCATGCCTTCACCGGACAGAATGGTGACGGAGCGACTCCTTCTGCGGGATTGATCAGAGACAAAAAGGGCAATCTGTACGGTACTACGATGGCCGGTGGATCCCACGGCGGTGGAATAGTTTTCAAGCTCACCCCGGCAAACAAATTGATCGTGCTGCACAGTTTTTGCGCAAAGCAGAATTGCAGCGATGGGAAGGGTTCCGTTGCCAGCTTGATCATGGATTCAGCGGGCAATTTGTACGGCACCACTCTGGGTGGGGGTAATACCATCTGCGACGGAGGTTGTGGCGTGGTTTTTAAGCTCACTCCGTCGAAAAAGGAGACTGTGCTTTACACTTTCTGCTCTGTCCAGAATTGCACTGATGGAGCTGGTCCCGCTGCTGGCTTGATTCAAGACTCCGCAGGCAACCTCTACGGCACGACCTCGGCGGGAGGAGATCCCAACTGTAACTGTGGAACTGTATTCAAATTAGACCCCACCAACCATGAAGTCGTGCTCCACAGCTTCACCGGTAGTCCAGACGGGAGCATCCCCGAAGCGAGCTTGATTATGGATTTGAAAAGCAACCTCTACGGTACAACAGTAGTAGGTGGCACTTCTAATGATGGAACAGTTTTCAAGATCGACTCAAGCAACAATGAGACCATCCTGCACAGCTTCAATGGAACCGACGGAGCCGGGATCTATGGCAATGTAATCCTCTACAAGGGCAATCTTTATGGGACGGCAAATTCGGGCGGAGCTGTCGGAGTCGGGACGATATTCAAGCTGGCCCCTTAGATCCTCATATGAGTTGTTGTGTTTATTCCGCCCAGCGGCGGAAGAGCAGTGCGCCGTTGGTGCCGCCGAAGCCGAAGGAGTTGGACATAGCGTATTCCACCTTGGCTTTGCGGGCGTGGTGCGGGACGTAGTCCAGATCGCATTCAGGGTCCGGGTTGTCGAGGTTGGCGGTTGGGGGCAGAACCTGATCCCGCAGGGCGAGCACAGTGACACCCGCTTCGAGTCCGCCGGCGCCGCCGAGCAAATGGCCGGTCATGGACTTGGTGGAACTCACGGCTAACTTGCGGGCATGGTCGCCGAAAGCGCGTTTGATAGCGATGGTTTCCAGCTTATCACCCAGGTCGGTGGAAGTGCCGTGAGCGTTGATGTAGTCAACTTTTTCCGGCGCGAGTTTTGCATCCTTTAATGTGTTGAGCATGACGCGATAAGCGCCGTCGCCGTTCTCGGCAGGCTGAGTGATGTGGTAGGCGTCGCCACTCATGCCGTATCCGATAATCTCAGCGATAATCTTCGCGCCGCGATTGCGGGCAAATTCCAGTTCTTCAAGAACAAGAATGCCTGCGCCTTCGCCGATCACGAAACCGTCGCGGCCGGAATCCCAGGGACGGCTAGCTTTCTCGGGCGCATCGTTACGGGTGGAAAGAGCACGCATAGCTGCAAATCCACCGACGCCCATCGGAGTAATGGCGGCTTCTGTGCCGCCTGCGATCATCACATCGGCATCGCATCGCGAGATGATCTTGAAAGCGTCTCCAATGGCGTGAGCGCTGGAAGTGCAGGCGGTGCAAGTGGCTTCGTTGGGGCCTTTGGCGTTGTAGCGAATACTCACATGTCCGGCGGCCAGATTGACGATGGATGCGGGAATAAAAAATGGAGAGATTTTGCGCGGGCCACCGTTGATCAGATTGAAATGCTCGCGCTCGATCACATCGAACCCGCCAATACCGGAGCCGATGTGAACTCCGGTACGGGTGGAAATGTCATCGGAGACCTTAAGTCCCGACTCTTTCATGGCATCGTCGGCCGCGGCCAGGGCCAGGTAGATGAAGCGGCCCATTTTTTTCAGTTCTTTTTTTTCGACGAAGTTTAGCGGGTCGAAGTTTTTGACTTCCGCTGCGATCTGACAGGCAAATTGCGACGAATCGAAATGAGTGATCCCGGCCACGCCACTCTTGCCGGCGAGCAAGTTGGGCCAAACTTCTGCCGTGGTGTTGCCCACTCCGCAGACCAGCCCCACCCCGGTAACTACGACCCGTCGCGACAACTACTTCCCGCCTTTCGCGTGCTTGCCGATATAGTCCACCGCATCCTGGACGGTGCGGATTTTCTCGGCATCTTCATCGGGGATTTCGATCTCGAAGGCCTCTTCAAAGGCCATGACCAGTTCCACGGTGTCGAGAGAGTCGGCGCCCAGGTCGTCCACGAAAGAAGCGCTGTTGGTGACTTCGCCTTCATCCACTCCCAATTGCTCGACAATAATTTGTTTAACTTTTTCGTCAACGGCTGCCATGAGTTCTCCTTGCTGCGCGTGTCTGGAAGGAAGCGAGTCCAGCCCAGCTCACGTGGATACAGTTTGATGCGTCGTGCCGGGCAAAGGCCCGGTGCGGTTACTTCGCCACTTTAGCGTGCTTATCGATATAGTCGATGGCATCCTGGACGGTGCGGATCTTTTCCGCATCTTCGTCGGGGATCTCCAGACTGAAGGCTTCTTCGAGCGCCATGACCAGTTCGACCTGGTCGAGCGAATCTGCGCCCAGGTCGTCCACAAAGGAAGCTTTGGGTGTGACCTCGGCTTCGTCCACGCCCAGTTGTTCGCTGATGATCTGCTTTACTTTTTCCGTGTATTCCTTCAATTTTTCTCCAGCAGCCATGCCACTCACCTCCCAAAGACTGAGAAAAGGGAACGAGTAGTGTAACGGGCGGCGTGATTGGCTGTAAAGGCGAGTCCAGAGATGGCGGGATCCTCGCGGGTTGGGTGGATTGGGACAACGGCTGCGGGCGGTAAGATGATGGGGAATTGCAGGTGACCCAAGGAGGTTGTGAAGTGAAAACAATATGGATTGCACTGCTGGTGCTCAGCTCCTTGCAGTTCGCGGCGGCTTGTCCGGTGGGACAGGCGAAGGACGGCAACGCTCTGATACAGATTGAAATGACGTGGGCGAACGCGCTGGAGAAAAAGGATGCGGAGGCAGTGGGCTGTATTCTTGGCGAAGAATTTCAAGACATCGAGCCTGACGGCGAAGTGCGTGACCGGGCCGCAAGTCTGGCGCACATCGCTTACCGCCATCCCGGAGGCAACCGGTTAAGTGAATTGACCCCTCATGTGTACGGTGAGTTCGCTTATGTGCGCGGGTTGAATACCGTCGTGGATGCTGAGGGGAAAACGCTAGCCAAGGTACGGTTCACGGACATTTTTGTCTATCGTGAAGGCCGCTGGTTGGCGGTTGCAGGCCAGGAATCTCTTGTCAGCAATGCGGCCAAGTGAGGAGGATTCATGCGTGCTGTAGTGCAACGCGTTAGCCGGGCACGGGTGACGGTGGGAGCCGAGACTGCCGGAGAGATCCGGGGCGGTCTGCTTGTCCTGCTGGGAGTGGCATGCGGGGATAGTGAAACAGACGCGGACTATCTGGCAGGGAAGATTTTAGGCCTGCGAGTTTTTGACGATGCGGGTGGGAAGATGAATTTGGATGTGAGCGCGGTTCGCGGTGGAGTGTTGGTCGTCTCGCAGTTCACGTTGTATGGCGATGTTCGGCGGGGAAAACGGCCATCGTTCGATGCGGCGGCTCCGCCAGAGCAGGCGCGCATGCTGTACGAATATTTTGTCGAGCGGGTGCGAGCGGCTGGAGTTCCCTGCCAAACGGGGCGATTTCAGGAGATGATGCAGGTCGAGCTGGTAAATGAGGGTCCGGTGACGATTTTGCTGGATTCGGGGAAGGAGTTTTAGGCCTGGCTCATTGGTACAGTTCCTCCAGAACCTTTCGCGTGTTTATTAGGATCTCTGCGATGTACTCTGCAGAGTAACGCTGGTCGAATTTATCTGGCTCATGGATTGCCAGATTTCCTGCTTTGTCAACCGCGCGAGCACATAGCGGTCGGTCATCAGTCAGCGCTCTACGCTCTTCTGCAACTTCAACCATAGCGTAAATGCTTCTCGTTGTGTCCTTATCCGGATGTATGGTCTCCTTCAGAGATGCCTCAAGAATAGCGCGACAGAAGACAGCACAAGCCAAATGGAAACCGTACAGGTAGCAACGGTGAGCTTCCTCGAAAACAAGTTGGACTTTCTTATTAGGAATGATGGAGGTCGAAATCTTCCCTAGGCGAGACACGCGGCAGACGATATCTTCCAGCTTCTCAATGACTTCAGAAGCATAGTGACTGTCAAGGGACTCCGTTATTTCCTTATCGAAGGAATCAGCGGGTCGCACAGCCGATGCCGTGCGGGCAAATTCACCTGCTCGGGTTTTACGTTGTTCTGCAGTTAGATCGTCCAGAAATTTTTGAAGCAACGGTGAAACTATTGATGGGTCGTGCTCCTGATCTAAGGATGTGCGTTCAATGGCCTCTAACCTAGCAAGATAGTTCGAGGCGTCTCTTCCCAATTCTTTTAGAAGTTTCTCCTTGTCGTCAAGGCACTCACTCGGCAAAGGCGCCCCAAGCCCGTCCCCGAACCAGATTTGCTCTCCCGAATCCACATAGCTGCCGTCGTTGAGATGCCGGAGAACCCTTCGTAGAATCTCGGCTCTAGTTGAGAAGTTTGTTGCCATACCGACGTGCCTGACTCAGTAGAGCCTGCCTTTATGGGTTGTGCCTAGTTCTTGCTTATCACTCGCTTCCAAGTTGACTAGGCCTGAACAGCCGATAGCGGCTGTTTCACACGTAAGTCGTCACTGTTTATGCGGTCACGAGCTGGCGGGTTTTCCCGGTCAGCAACTGCCGCAGCACGAATTGTAGGATGCCGCCGTTGGCGTAGTACTGGGCTTCCTGGGGTGTGTCAATCCGTACCAAAGCGGTAAAGTCTTTGGATTTGCCGTTGGCAGTGGCCCGGATTTTCACGCGCTGGCCGGGGGCAAATTTTTCTACCACGCTGCGAATGCCGGTGATTTCGAACACTTCTTCGCCTGTCAATCCGAGCGACTGGGCGGTTTCTCCTTCGAGAAATTGCAGCGCAAGAATTCCCATGCCCACTAGATTCGAGCGGTGAATGCGTTCGTAGCTTTCCGCAATGACAGCGCGTACACCTAGCAGGAGCGGGCCCTTAGCGGCCCAGTCGCGAGAGGAGCCGGAGCCATACTCTTTGCCGGCGAGGATCACCAGCGGAGTTTTTTCTGCGATGTATTTGTCTGAGGCATCGAAGATGCTCATCTCGGCGCCGTCGGGCAGGTGACGGGTGAATCCGCCTTCGAGGTTGGGAACCATTTTGTTGCGCAGGCGGACGTTGGCGAAAGTTCCGCGCACCATGACTTCGTGATTGCCGCGGCGCGAGCCATAAGAATTGAAATCAGCAGGCTTGACGCCGTGCTCGATCAAATACTTTCCTGCCGGACTGTCTTTCTTGATGGAACCGGCGGGAGAGATGTGATCGGTGGTGACGCTGTCGCCCAGGACAGCAAGCACGCGCGCGTTGCGGATGTCTTCCACGGCCGACGGCTTGAGGTTCATGCCATCGAAATAGGGGGCGCGGCGGATGTAGGTGGAATCTTTCTCCCATGCGTACGTCTCCCCCTTGGGAACGGGCAGAGAGCGCCAGCGGTCGTCGCCGTGATAGACCTCGCCATAGCTGCGGCGGAACATGTCGGATGAAATTGACTTCCTGATGGCTTCATCCACTTCGCTGCGCGAGGGCCAGAGGTCGGCGAGATAGACTGGCTTGCCTTGTTTGTCATTGGCGATGGGATCTTTGCGCAGATCGAGATCAATGCGGCCGGCTAGCGCGAATGCAACAACCAGCGGTGGGGACATCAGATAGTTGGCGCGGACTTCAGGATTGATGCGGCCCTCAAAGTTGCGGTTGCCGGAGAGCACGGAGGCGACGACCAGATTCTTCTCGTCGATTGCCTGCGAAATTTCTTCCGGTAGAGGGCCGGAGTTTCCAATGCAGGTAGTGCAACCGTAGCCGACGATGTGGAATTTTAGTTTTTCGAGATAGGCAGTAAGGCCAGCGCGCTCCAGATAATCGCTGACAACCTTGGAGCCGGGTGCGAGCGAGGTTTTGACCCAGGCGGGAACTTGCAGGCCGCGCTCTACAGCTTTTTTCGCGAGCAGGCCGGCGGCGACCATTACGGATGGGTTCGAAGTATTGGTGCAGCTGGTGATGGCGGCGATGACCACGCTGCCATGATGCAATGCGGCACCCGCGTTGGCGGGAACGTGCTCTTCGCTTTTATGGTCTCCAACACCGACAGCGGTCGGGCTACCGCCTTCCTGCTCCCAGCGAGCAACTTTTATGGCGGCAGACGCGGTCGTCGAGGAAACCGCTGCGCTGGGTTTTGGTTTCAGTAACGATGGCAAAGACGATTCAAACGACTCGCGCGCGCGTGAAAGGACCACGCGGTCCTGCGGGCGCTTGGGGCCTGCGAGACTGGATTCCACTGTGGACAAGTCGAGCGACAGCAGTTCGGAGTACTGCGCCTCCGGTGTTTTCTCATCGTGGAACAACCCCTGCTCGCGGCAGTAGGCTTCGACCAGCGCGATCTGATCCTCGGTGCGTCCGGTGAGGCGCAGGTAAACGAGCGTCTCTTTATCTACGGGAAAGATGCCGCAGGTGGCGCCGTACTCTGGCGACATGTTGGCGATGGTGGCGCGATCCGCAAGGGCAAGTTCCTGCAAACCGGGGCCGAAGTACTCAACGAACTTGCCGACCACGCCGTGATTGCGCAGCATCTCGGTGATGGTGAGGACAAGGTCGGTGGCGGTCGCACCTTCGCGCAGTTTGCCGGTCAACTTTACGCCGACCACTTGCGGGATCAGCATGGAAACGGGCTGACCAAGCATGGCGGCTTCGGCTTCGATTCCGCCGACGCCCCAGCCCAGCACGCCAAGGCCATTGATCATGGTGGTGTGGGAATCGGTGCCGACCAGCGTGTCCGGATAAGCGGCGCGTTTGCCGTTCAGATCCTGAATAAAAACGACGCGGGCCAAGAATTCGAGATTCACCTGATGAACAATGCCGGTATCAGGCGGGACGATGGCGAGGTTGCGGAAAGCGGTCTGGCCCCAGCGCAGAAATCCGTAGCGTTCCTTGTTGCGCAGGAACTCAAGCTCGGCATTGAACTGGAAAGCGTTGGGAGTGCCGAACTGATCTACTTGCACGGAATGGTCAATGACGAGTTCCGCCGGCTGCAAGGGATTGATGAGCGCGGGATCGCCGGAGAGCTGCTTCATAGCGTCGCGCATGGCAGCTAGGTCAACCACGGCGGGTACGCCGGTGAAATCCTGCATAAGGACACGGCTGGGAGTGAAGGCAATTTCTTTGTCTGGTTTCGATTTGCTGTTCCACGCGGCCAGGGCACGAATGTCTTCTTTGGTTACGCCGCGGCCGTCTTCGGTGCGGAGAAGGTTCTCCAGCAGAATGCGCAGCGAGAAGGGGAGATGCTTGGTCGAAATGCCCTGCTTGTCGAGGGCGTCAATGCGATAGATTTCGTAATCGTGGCCCGAGGCGCGGAGGGTGGAACGGCTGCCAAAGCTGTTCATAAGAATGCCTTCCTAATAAATGGATGCTGCGGGTGAGCGGTAAGGATCAAGGATCGGCGCAGACGCTCGCCCAAACTATTAGTTTAGTCGGTTTGGGGCGGATTGCGTAAGAGCACCCGAGGGCCAGCCGCCACTGTCATTTTGGTTTTCGCGTGCGGACCATCCCACGCCAAGAAGTCGTACGCGATGGGCGGAACGTCGGCTTTGTCGCAGAGATCGCGGATAGTACGCTGTATTTTGACGTATTCGTCGAGGTTCTTAACGGACCCCATGCTAGCGTTTCGCAAATGGCGAAACCCTCCTACGCATGCGAGCGGTCTGAGTGAAAATTTGTCAAGTGGCACGTCGATGTTTTCGACGACTGTATTCCATCGACTTGGCCACAATGGAGAAACAACGCAAAGTCCTTTGGCGAGCAGGTTAACGAGTTTCAGCGCTCTTGGAAGCTCGAGGCGATAACGCAGGCTTTCATGCCATTCCTTGTCCAGTCGTCTGGCAAGGGCTTTCGCCCAGATGCGGTATTGATCGTTCGACTTAACCTCACAAAATTCAGCCAACGCGCCCTCGAACAGCTCCTCCGCAGCCCAGCTTCTGAACACGAGTGAGGGGGTACACTTCCCACGTTTTCTAAATGCACGATATGTGCTGCGGGTAACAGAGCTGTAGACTGCGGTCAGAGGGCCCAGGTCCTCTTCTGGATGGGCCTTCTTGAGATCATCCTCCCACTGCCTTGTCCGCAACGCAGCGATGATCTCATCGGAGTGCGTGAAAGAAAGTGTACCAGGCATGATCTTGCGCCTCCTCGGGGGCTGTCCCCTATCTTACTCGGGAAGGTACAGCTCAAAAGCTGAATCAATCTGCGGAGCTTTGCTCCGCAGGGTGGGTGGGGCACCCGCCCCTACGCGGGGTTGGGCGTGGGCTTACGGAAGCGTGTACTCAAAGTCGTACGAATGCTTCCCATCCACGATCTTGATCTCCATCTTGCCCGTCAGACCAACCAGTTGGCCGGTGCCGGAATCTGGTACGACCGTGACGCTCAGTTGTGGGACGCCGCGCGTCATGGTGCCAGTGTGCTGCAATGCGAAGCTGCCGCTGCGACCACGCAGCGTACCTGTGACTCGTTCGATGGCAACATAGCCGGCCGAGCCCTTGATGTCTGTCATGGCGGTCAACATCTGGCCCTTACTGGTAGCTTCGAGATCGCCATGAAATTGTTTGTCGATGGACATCCTGCCCACCGTTGGATCGCCGACTTTGTCATCCTGCGCCTGAGGATTCAGCTTCACTTCAAAGGGTCCGGTTGCATGGGTCGGCATGGCTGCACCTTTCTGAACTGGGGTTGGAGCTGGCGACTGGGTTTGAGCGTACATCGCTAGTCCGAGGGCTAGATAGAGAGCGACGATGAGACCAATTTTCACGCGAGATTTCATCATGGGGACTCCGTAGCCAGTGTAATTGTTTGGAAACGGCGTAAGAAACACACTACCACTGAATCGTGTGCATAGGTGGTTAGTGCCCGGCGAGCCATACTTGATAACCGACTACCGCCATCATGAACAACAGGTAGATTCGGAGCCCCCAAAGAACGACGAGTTCGGCGCCTTTCAAATGCCGCCGCGGAATATGGTGTTTTTTTGCGCGAACCAGTTGATCGTGTTCGAGCGAGGATAAGACCCAGCTCTGATCGGAACTGGAGGCGTCGGAACTGGAGCCCATTTGCCCTTCTTCTTTTCTCGTCATAATTTTTTCTACTTTCCACCCAAGGCTGCAAAGATGTTAGGCGCAATCACGCTGATTCCGAAAAGCACTCCTGCAGCGGTCAAAACAAATACCACGGCGGTGGACAGAACGTTTGCCCATGCCGGACTGACCAGGTCGCCCATGATTTCCTTGTCATTGACCAGCATGAACAGAAACACCAGGGCCGGCGGCATGGCCAGAACCGCGACCACGTTTACGACCAGCACAACGTACACCAGCGGCAGTCCAGGGATGAGAACAATTGCCGCTGCAGCTACGGCGCAAAGAGTCAGCACGGAGTAAAAGGTTTTGCCTTCACCCATCGGAAGGTTAAGGCTATGCGGTTTGTGGGTGACCTCTCCGAAAGCATATGCGGAAGAAGCTGAAATCGTGATGGAAGCAACGATTCCAGCCTCGACCATACCGAGGGCAAATAACGACGCGCCAAATCGGCCGATCAGGGGCTGAAGAGCTTGCGCAAACTCGGCAGCCTGGAAATTATCGGCGCTCATCTGATGAGCGAATAGCGGGGCTGTGGCGAGGATCGTCGCCACTGCAGCCGCAGTTGCCAATGCCGCTCCCAACACAGTGTCAATGCGGCCGAAGCGAATGTCTTTTGTGGTAAGTCCCTTGTCCACCGTCGCACTCTGCTGAAAGAAGAGCATCCAGGGAGTGACCGTCGCGCCAATGTCGGCCAACACGATCAGCAGAGTGTCCTTGTTGAAACCGGGTAGGGGTTGCCAGGTGATAAATGAGTGGCCGACGGAATGCCAACTCGGATGAGTC
>Ga0207136_1023_pt1 | contig 37594 bp, 36 predicted proteins | sample Alteio_BWMinHeat_8_FD_153552 | JGI IMG/M metagenome (GOLD analysis project Ga0207136, IMG submission 153552) | Enriched cells from forest soil in Barre Woods Harvard Forest LTER site, Petersham, Massachusetts, United States -... | ecosystem: Environmental > Terrestrial > Soil > Temperate forest >...
TCAAGATATTTAAGGGGTAGGGAACTGACGGTCGGTTGCCCTGTGGTGGTTAGCCCCCTACCCCGCGAGTGGTCTTGCCTATATAGACGAGGGCAGCTCGATTTTAGTTTCCTGAATCTCCAAAAATATCTCTAGAATCCATCAGCCTTACAAATCAACGGTATCCAGGTACCTGGCGACTGCAGCCTTCCACTTAAACTTCTCCTGAATGGCGGCCTGCAGGGCTTGAGCAGCTTGCGGCTCGCCGTGCGTCAAATAAGTCTGCTTCGGAGGGGCAGGCAGACCATTCAACCATCGCAAAAGTTCGCTTTTCCCGGCGTGCGCGGAAAATTGGCCCAGCTCCACGATTTCGGCGCCGACAGCCACTTGCTGGCCGAAGATGTTCAACATTTTTGCACCTTCTTGCAGCGCGCGGCCGCGCGTCCCCTGGGCCTGGAAGCCAGCGAGGATCACGGCATTGCGTGCATCCGGTAGGCGGCGCGCCAGATGGTGCAAAACGCGGCCTCCCGAGGCCATCCCGCTCGCGGAGACGATAATGCATGGTGTCTGCACGTTATTGATGGCCTTCGATTCCTCCACCGAGCGCGTCAGATGAAATTGGTGGACGTCCAGGGGGTCACCTTTCCCCCCGGCGTCGATGCGCGAATAGTCCAGGTCGTGGTCTTCCTTATATTTCAGGTACAGATCCGTGGCGCTCAGCGCCATGGGACTGTCCACATATACGGGAAGGCGCGGGATCCGTTGCTGATCCTCGAGCTGACGCAGGTAATACATGAACGTTTGCGTCCGCCCAATAGCAAAAGCGGGAATCACAATCGATCCGCCGCGCTTCGCAACGCGATTAACTATCTCCGCTAGTAGCTCTGCTGCGTCGCCCGTCGCATGCTCGCGGTCGCCGTAGGTCGACTCGCAAAGCAACACGTCCGCTGTCGATGGCGGCGTTACAGGGTCATTCAGAATCGGCTGATCGTATCGGCCGATGTCCCCCGAAAACACCACCACAATCTTCTTTCCGTTTTCGGTGATGCTTAGTTTCAGGCTGGTGGATCCCAGGATGTGCCCGGCATCATACGCGGTGAAATGAAACTCCGGACTGATAACGAAAGCCCCGGTGCGCGGCACCGGTTTCAGCAGTTTCAGCACAGGATCCACGTCATCCGTCACGTAGAGTGGCTCGTGGACTTCGTGATTGCTGTGCTTCTCAGGCTTTGCGTGTAGTGCGTCTTCTTCCTGAAGATGCGCAGAATCCTTGAGCAGAAGCCCGGTGAGATCAATAGTCGCGGGATTGGCAAAAATGGGACCTCGGTAACCATCTTTTACGAGTACCGGCAGCCAACCGGTGTGATCCAAATGCGCATGGGTCAGCACCACGTAGTCGATCGTCTTAGGATCAACTGAGAGCGGTTTGAAATTCCGGTCGCTGAGTTCCTGTGAACCTTGAAAAATTCCACAATCGACAAGCAGCTTCTTGCCCGCCGCCTCGACGAGATACTTCGAGCCGGTAACGGTCCCTGCCGCGCCAAGAAAGGTCAGTTTTGCCATGGGCCTCGCCGTTGTGTGTCGTGAATGCCGCGCTCCACCTTACCCCAAACCCCCGTCCTAAAACAAAACTCGCGGACTTGCGGGAGCGCCAGAAACAACGGGGGCGAACCGAATCGGCTCGCCCCGTGTTACTCGTATTCACTTCCGCAGAAGCGGAAGCTTACGAAAGGTAAACTGACAAGTAGCAGACGTTCAATCCGCCGCGCTGGCCTGCTTCTTTGCGATGATCGTGTCGATGTTCAGCCCCAGTCCCTTCGCGACGCCGGCTCCGTAAGCGGGATCGGCTTTGTAGAAGTGCTGGATTTGCAGCTCCTGGATTCGCTGCGGCACACCCTTGCCGAGGCTCGAGACGATGTTATCGATCAGTCGCTGCTTGGCATCCGCAGGCATCAGGCGGAACAGATTTCCCGGCTGAGAGTAGTAGTCGGCGTCGCTGCGGTGATCGTGCCTCGCCACCGTGCCGCTCACCATCTTCGGCCGCTCCGTGTATCGCGCATCTTGAGTCGGCCCGCCGAAACTGTTCGGCTCGTAATTTGGAGCGGCGCCGCCATTGCCATCAAAACGCATCGCGCCATCCTTGTTATAGGTATGGAACGGGCACTGCGGCTTGTTCACCGGCAGGGAATCGTAATTCACGCCGAGGCGATAGCGGTGCGCGTCCGGATAGGAAATCAGTCGCGCTTGCAGCATTTTGTCGGGCGAAAAACCCATGCCAGGCACGACGTTTCTCGGTTCGAACGCCGCCTGCTCGACTTCCGCAAAATAATTCTCCGGGTTGCGATTGAGCTCGAGTTCGCCGACTTCATGCAGCGGATAGTCTTTATGCGGCCACACCTTTGTGAGATCGAACGGATTGATCTGGTAGGTCTCCGCATCTTTCTCTGGCATGATTTGCACGCTCACCCGCCATTTCGGAAAATTTCCATTCTTGATGGCGTGGAAGAGGTCGCGCTGCGAGTAGTCTGGATCGATGCCTTCCAGCGCGCCGGCTTGCTCACGGAAGAAATTCTTGATGCCTTGCTTGGTCTTGAAATGCCACTTCACGTAGAAGAGTTCGTTCTTCGCATTGATCAAGCTGAACGTATGGCTGCTGAATCCGTCCATGTGACAGTAGCCGTCGGGAGTGCCGCGATCAGAAAAGAGAATCGTCACCTGGTGCAGCGATTCCGGCGACAACGACCAGAAATCCCACATCATTGTCGGCGATTTCAGGTTCGTCTCCGGATCGCGTTTCTGCGTGTGAATAAAATCGCCGAACTTCAGAGGATCGCGGATGAAAAAGACGGGCGTGTTGTTCCCCGTCATATCCCAATTGCCCTCTTCGGTATAAAACTTCAGAGCGAAGCCGCGCGGGTCGCGGGCCGTGTCCGCCGAGCCTTTTTCTCCGCCAACGGTGGAAAAACGGATAAACGTCGGCGTTTTCTTTCCCACCGTATTGAAAAGCTTTGCTGTTGTGTACTTAGTGATTTCGGCACTGGTGCAAACAAAGTGTCCGTGTGCTCCCGAGCCCTTCGCGTGCACGACGCGCTCTGGAATGCGCTCCCGGTTGAAGTGCGCCATCTTTTCGAAAAGCAGAAAATCTTCAAAAACAACCGGCCCGCGCGGCCCCACCGTAAGGGAATTCTGATTGTCGCCCACCGGCCGGCCTGCGTCGGTTGTCATAATCTTTTTTTCTTCCGGCATGATTCCTCCTCAGTTCGCTTGCAGCACCGGCCCTCTGGGCAGAATCCTGCACGCTGCTCAGAAGCTACGCGCGCGGCTGCTATACTTCCAATATATAGTTCGGATACGATGGATAGGCATAGCCTATGGAGCTTCATCAACTACGCTACTTCTGTGCCGTCGCCGAGGCCGGCTCTTTCAGCCGTGCGGCCGAGCAGTCTCACGTGTCCCAGCCGTCGCTTTCGCAGCAGATCATGAAACTCGAAGATGAGCTTGGCGCGCGCCTCTTCGACCGGCTCGGCCGCTCCGTGCGCCTCACGGAAACAGGGCAAACTTTTCTCCCGCGAGCTCGCGCCGTCCTCCGCGAACTCGAAGCAGCGCGCGGCGATGTCGTCGAGCAAAAGGATTCTATTGGTGGCTCTGTCACGATCGGCGTGATCCCTACCGTCGCGCCTTACTTTCTTCCCCAGCGGCTCACGCGATTCTCGCGAAAATATCCGCAAGTCCGTCTCACCGTGGTCGAAGAAATCACGCCGGCCCTCCTTGACCTCTTGCGCGCCAGCAAGGTCGATCTCGCGATCCTTGCTCTGCCCATCCGCGGCCACGAATTCGAAACATTTCCCCTGCTAACGGAGCGCCTTTTTGCTGCATTGCCCCGGGGCCACAAGTTAGCCACGCGCCGCACGCTTTCGTTGAAAGACCTGCGCTCCCAGCCCTTTTTGCTCCTGCGCGATGGCCACTGCTTCCGCGATACAGCCGTTGCGGCGTGCGATCGGGCCCGTTTGCACCCGCAGATTATTTTTGAGAGCGGCCAGTTCAGCAGCCTTCTGAGCATGGTGGGCGCCGGCATGGGCGTTTCTATCGTTCCGGAAATGGCGGTCGATAAAAAGTCGCGGTGCCGCTTCGTGCGCATTGACGATCCCGCCGCGGCACGCACGATCGGCGCCGTCGTCCTCCGCGGACGCTCTTTGTCCCGCGCGCATCACGCTTTTCTCTCGCACTTGCGCGCAGCGCCCGCTCCGCGTCCTTTCTGACGCACACCTCTGTTGTTTTCAGATCGGTACTCCTCCAGCCATGACAGAGTGATTCTCTGCAGGCGCCTGGCAGCGCCGCATTTATGTTTTATAGGCTTTGTGCCGGACTAGCGTTTTTCCACGGAAATCGTCATGTCGTGAAAGTTCAGCGTCAACGCCGCTTTGTAAAACAATTCAATCCCTACGGTCGCGTCGAACAGTCCATCGGGCTCATGCACGTCCGGAGTAGGGAAGTAGACTAGCGGCGCGGGGCCGCTCAAGGTCAGACCGCGAAAGCTTTCTTTCTCCGCGGGGGCTTCTTTCATTTTCACTCCGCCGTCCGTGAAGGGAAAATCCCGCGATTTATTGGTCTTCGCCGCCTCCACAAGCTGCAACTTTTCAATCGAGGCTGTATAGACAAGCAGCGTTCCGCTGTACATCGTGTCAATCTGCGCCGACACTTTCTTTCCATTAATTTCAAATCCATCGGCCACCACGATGGGCGGTCCTTCTTTTCCGAATTTGACCAGCGAGATTTTGCCGCACGCTCCTGTGCAATCGGTTGGCGCCATCAATACCTCTGAAATGCGCACCTTGCGCGCCACGAAATCGATCTGCAGGATGCGATCCTTAAAGGCTGTGTAAGCCAGCGTGCCGTCGACGTGCGGCACTTGGTTCTGGGAGACCATATCCGAGAGAACCATCGCCAAAGTCTCCACATTCGCAAGCTTTGCGCTCCCGACGCTTATTGAGGGAATCACCGTCTGGTACATCCCCGGAGGCGCGCCCGCGGGTAAAGGCGCTGTCGGCTTCAACCCGGCCGCTTCCGCATAAGGCGCATCCAGAACAGAGTCGACGTTTCCGGTGTCAATTCCCATCTTCAAGTTGGGGCCGTTCCCGATCCGCGCTTCAACGCACGGCATGCCGTTGCAGTCCAGCAACGGCACCTCGGTCGCAAATTTCCGGCCTCCCGCGTTCTGTGCGTGCGCATGCGTTACGCATAATGCTGTGAGCGCAGGGAGACAGAAGATGGGCAACAATTTTCTGAGCATGACAGTCCTCGCGGGCAAGAATCTGGATTTGTAGTCATCCGAAATGTGGCGGTCAGCATTGGCAGCGGCTAGCTTACAGGAAAAACTGAAAAGAGAACCACGGTGCAGGACGTTTTTTGGTGGAGCCGATGGGATTCGAACCCACGACCTCCTCGATGCCATCGAGGCGCGCTCCCAACTGCGCCACGGCCCCACCGGGGGATACTCCAAAAGTTTATCACACCACGCCGGGAACCTAACCGCCTCTTGTGCATCCCACTATTCGGAAGTCGGATTCGGCATCCTTCTGGACGCGAAGCAACCCCGGCGTTATTCTGAAGCTCCTAAGTCTCAGGCTATTGCACAGATGGAAAGGAATTGGGAAGAAATGCAGCAAATCATCCAGAAACCATACAAGACATCCTCAACGCTGGCCGCGTTATCGCTCGCAATTGTTTCAGCCGCGCTGTTCCTGCCGCTGCCGCTTGCCGCCCAGCAGACCGGTCCATTGCCGCCGCCCCCCAGCTACTCCGCGCCTACTCCGACGCCCTTGCCGCAACCGCGCTCGAACCCAGCAAGCGCGCCTCATCAGACGACCACGGAGTCTCCTCTTACGACCGATCCCCCCAAGATTCCCACCGATCAGATTATTCAAAAGTTCGCCGAACGCGAGCTCGAGTTCAAAAAAGAGCGCGACAACTACACCTACACGCAAACCTTCGTGATTCAAACCATTGACGAATATTCGGGACGCCCCGACGGCGAGTATCGCATGACCAGCGACATTGTTTTCACTCCTGCCGGCAAGCGCACCGAGCATGTCACCGACGCCCCCGCTCCGTCGCTCCAGCGTATCCAGATGTCACAGCAAGATTTCGACGACCTCGAGCACGTGCAACCGTTCGTCCTCACCAGCGACGAAGTGCAGAAATACGATGTCAAATACGCCGGCCAGCAGCAGCTTGACGAAATCAATGCCTACGTCTTCGACGTTGCGCCAAAAAAAATGGAAAAAAATCAGCGCTACTTCCAGGGCCGGATTTGGGTCGACGAAAAAGACTTCGGCATCGTCAAAACGGATGGCAAAGCCGTCCCCGACATCAAAAAGCATGGCCAGGAAAACGTCTTCCCGCGTTTTGAAACATTCCGCGAAAACATCGAAGGCAATTACTGGTTTCCGACCTACACGCACTCCGAGGACACACTGCAATTCAGCAGCGGCGGTGTCCGCATTCGCATGACCGTCCGTTACGAGAATTACAAACGTTTCGGATCCACGATCAAGATCGGCCCGGCCACCGAGGTCCCCAAGGAAAAGCCGTAGCGCTTTCCTGCAAATGGGTTCCTGAAAATGGGGTGACGAAAGCCCCGCAGGTGTTGTCTACTTACCGGGAGGACCCGTCCGTTTGCTCCCAGCCCGCACAATCGCGAAACGCATCCTAATCGGTCTCGTCTTGGTCGTTGCGATTGTTTACGCCTGCGACTTCGCATACGTTCGCGTGCGCATGATGCATGCGAAACCCGGCGACCCATTCGAAACAATCACGTCGCTTCGCATCCTCGCCATCGGCGAAAAGGGCGGCAAGACCGAATATGACGTCGATCCAGTGCAGCCCCAGCAAACCGGCGTGTGCGTCCACTCCTTGTTTCCGCACAACGGCGATCTTCCGTGCTGGTATCTCAAGAAAAAATTCGCGCAGCCCATTCCCATGGTCATTTTTCATTTGCAAAAAGTGGAAGATGACCAGCGAGTCCCGGCGCGCCGCAATCTCTTCCCGTTATCGCGATCTTCGTTTGCAGTTACTCGCGCTCCACAAAGCTGTCCTGCGGCTTGGCAGCATCCGCGGATTGCAATAACATAGTCATCAGTCCCAGAAAGGTTTTTTTCGTTGTCGTTCAACGGAGGCTCGTCACGAGCCATTTCTTTCGTGCGAAGTGGAGAGCGATGCGCCCAGATCACAGAGTTCGTCTCGCCCTGTATTTGTTTGCCGGCGCCGCCATGTTCCTGATGGCTCGCTCGGCCGTCGCGCATGCCATCCTTTTGGAATCGAGTCCATCCATCAACACCACCGTCGCCGGGCCAGCCATCCCCGTCAAGCTGCGTTTCAATGTGCGCATCGACGCGACTCGTTCCCGCCTGACGCTCGTCAAGCCCGACGCCTCCACGCAATCCCTGGCCATCAGCACAGACGCCCCCGCGGACACCCTGGCATCGCAAGCCCAAGGCTTGGCGTCAGGCGAATACCGCATTCGCTGGCAGGTCTTGGCTTCCGACGGCCACATCACGCGCGGCGAAATTCCATTTAAAGTTACGCAGCCCTGAGACTCATTCTTGGCCCGTCTTCTCCAAATCTTCGGTTTCCTCTCCGTCCTGTTCCGCGGCGGCACGTTGAGCTTTGGATCGCTCACGATCGGCGGCATTGTCTTTCTGAACTTCGTAGCGCGTGCCGCGAACTCGCAATCTGATGCCGTGAACCAAGCCTGCCTTCGCTGGATTCGCCGCGCAGCTGTAGCGCTGGCGGTCATGCAAATGGCCTACATTCTTGCGAGCACTTTGATCCTGATGCAGTCCGCGGAAATGACCCTCCGAGACGTCAGTGGCGCGAATTTCGTCCTCGCCGGCGTTCTGGCCATTGCCTCGGCATTGACTATCGCCGTTCTCGCCAGCGTTCAGCCTCCAAGAAATTCCGCCGTCCTGCTTCTTCCGGCCGCTCTCATCCTCGTCTCCTCGGTGATGACCAGCCACGCCATGGCCCGCCTCGACTACCGCTTTCCACTCGCCGTCGTCACCGCACTTCATCAAGGCGCCACCGCCACCTGGCTCGGCGGCCTCTTCTATCTCCTCATCGCCATTCCGCGTTCTCCGGATAATCAGTTCGCGCGCCAACTCATCGCTCGTTTTTCAAAACTGGCATTGATAAGTGTCGCGGTCCTCGCCGCCGCCGGATTCACGCTGAGCCTTGCCTACGTCGGCTCAATCCCCGCGATCTACGGGACTTCCTACGGCATCATGGTGGCCACAAAAGTCGCCCTCTTCGGCACCCTCTTGCTCCTCGGCGCCCTGAATTTTCAAATCGCCCGCTCACACTCTGGCGGCGCCGTAATCGGCAGCCTAAAACGCTTCGGCGAAGCCGAACTCGGCATCGGCATTACTGTGATTCTCACCGCCGCCTCGTTAACTTCTCTTCCGCCGGCAATGGATCTAAAAACCGACCGCGTTTCCACCCAGGAAATTGCCGCTCGTTTGTCACCGCAAATCCCGCGCCTTGGCAGCCCGGCCATCCAGGACCTCCCCGAAGACATCTACGCCGCCGAAGTCAAAGCATTCGACGCAGGCACGCTCTCGTCCGCCTCGTTCGTTCCCGGCCAAGCCGGAACGCGTCCCAACACTCCCGCGGAAAAATCCTGGTCGGAGTACAACCATCACTGGGCGGGCTTGATCGTTCTGTCCATCGGCCTCCTCGCTTTTCTCGCGCAGACGAAGCATTTCCCCTGGGCGCGAAACTGGCCGCTGCTCTTTCTTGGTCTCTCCCTGTTTCTTTTCTTAAGAAGCGATCCCGAGACGTGGCCGCTCGGCCCCAATGGCTTTTGGGTCACGCTCCAGGATCCGGAAGTCCTTCTTCACCGCATCTTCGCGCTGCTGGTTATCGCCCTCGCGATCTTCGAATGGCGCGTGCAAACCGGCCGCGTCGCCACCGCACGCGCTCGCCTGATTTTCCCCGCACTCGTCGCCGTCGCCAGTGCCCTGCTGCTCACTCACTCGCACAGTCTCGGCAACATAAAAGAAGAAGTTCTCGCCGAACTGAGTCACGCGCCTCTCGCGGTCTTGGGAGTCGTGGCTGGCTGGTCGCGCTGGCTCGAGCTTCGCCTACCTGCAGAGAACAAAGTCCGCGACAGAATGGCCTGGCTCTGGCCCACCTGCCTGGTTCTAATCGGTCTTCTTCTTTTGAATTACCGCGAAATGTAACTACCCGCGGCAAATATCCCGTAGGGGCACGGCACGCCGTGCCCGTCTTAGCCTTAGTTCTTGCAGCGGCAACTCGCCGAATTTAATGCGCCTCTTCCGCTCGAAACTCACCCTCCCACCTCGCCACCACCACGCACGCCAAACAATTGCCAAGCACATTCACCGCGGTCCGCCCCATGTCCATCAACTGGTCGATGCCAAACAGCAAAAACAGCGGCTCCGTCGGCAAGTGAAACGAGGTCGCCGTAGCCAGCACGATTACCAGCGACGCCCTCGCCACGCCAGCCGTCCCTTTGCTGCTGATCAACAAAGTCAGCATCATCACCGTCTGTTGTCCAATCGTCAGATGAATCCCCGCCGCCTGCGCCACAAAAATCAGCGCCAGCGCCTGATAAAGACTCGATCCGCCCAAATTGAAGCTGTAACCGGTAGGGAGCACAAATGCCACTGTTTCGCGCGGCACTCCAAACGCTTCCATCTCCTCCATCGCGCGCGGCAAAGCCGCTTCGGAACTCGCCGTCGCAAACGCAATCGTCACCGGCTCGGTGACCGCTCGCAGAAATTCCTTCAACGGCGTCTTCACCAGCAAAGCAATGGGCAACAAAACGCCCACAATGAAAACAATCAGCGCCACATACATCGTCGCCAGCAGCTTCAAAAGCGGCAAAAGCACGCCCAGTCCCAAATGTCCCACGGTGTAAGCAATCGCGCCAAACACGCCGATCGGCGCCGCGTACATCACCAAATTCGTAAACTTAAACATCGTCTCCGACAGGCTCTCCGCAAATGCCAGCATAGGCCGCCGCTTCGGCTCCGGCACCAAAGCCAGCGCCATCGCAAACAAAATGCTGAACACCACCACCTGCAACACTTGCCCCTCAGCCACGGACTTCGCAATATTCTCCGGAAAAATATCGGTAATGAGTTGCGCCGCCGTGTGCGGCACAGCGTTTAGCGGTGCGGCCTCTGCCACTGGCGGCAGATGCACGCCCTCGCCCGCGCGGCTGATATTGATAGCCGCAAAACCAATCACCAGCGTAATCACCGAAACAATCTCGAAATATATGAGCGACTTGATTCCCAGCCGCCCCACCTTTTTCAAATCCGCGTGCCCCGCGATTCCCACTACCAGGGTGCCAAACAAGAGAGGCGCAATAATCACTTTGATCAGCCGCAGAAAAATCGTCCCCAGAAACTGCACTTTTTCCGCAGCCGACGGCCAGTCGTGCCCCAACTCCGCCCCAGCCGCCAATCCCACCAAAATCCAAGCCGTCAGAGACCGCCTCACTCCCGCATACCCAGCAAGCAAAGCAATCGCTGCCCACCGCAAAATCACCGGCACCAGCCCAGGCAGCGATACCACGTTCCAGCTATCCAGCAGCGAAGCCCCAATCGCCACCGTCGCTACAATAATCAGCGCCCACAGAAGTTTGTTCTTCATCGTCCCCAACTAGACTTTCTCATTGGCCGCGAACGGTATTCTGTATACGTCACCCTGTCAATCCCCATAGATCGTTTTCAGCGCATTTATCTGAAGCTGGGTTTGCTGGGCGAACTTAATTAGAATGGAACGAAGATGGAACTGGATCAACAATTCGTTATTCCAACGGTTGCAAGAGTGAAGATTTCTCATAAGCTCTCCTATCCGGTCGGGGCGGAGCGTATCTCCATTGCGCTTGCTTCCGTTCCACACCTTTCTGAACTCAAATTGCACTTTTACTTGCGATTCGATGTTCAGCTGCGTAGTGGGCACTACGAGTTCCTGCGCGTCGAATATCTGAACAATGCGCGACCATCGCAAGAGTGGCCTATCTCTAGTCTTTATAGACGCCCTGAACAAAGTCGATGGGAGATTGTCGTGCAACCTGTTCCACGCGCTCAGCGGCACCGCGTCAATCAATACATTCTGGATTCCGCGCTCGCACAGATTGCGAAGTGGTTGATTCAAAGGAAGGAGTTGACTCAACAGGGTAACGATGTTCTTGCCTTCTTCTATGACGAAAAGGCCGAGGATTTTGTAGTACGACACCTAACGCGATTGGAGCCACTCCGATAACTCCTCGTAACCCGGGCTTTCGCAAACCGCCCCACAACCCTTCAGCGCGCCTCTTCCTACCGCATCATCACGGCTCTATATTTGACCAGGCTCAGTAGACCGATGGCCCCGCTGAATTCCGCTCGCATCTTCAATAGCCACGCAGTCAGGCAACCCGCCCGCGCTTCCATGATTCTGAGTGCCATAACGGCTGTCTCTTGCGATTGGTGGCAAGCGGGCTTCGGGCCAGGGGAATTGCGCGTTCGGTGCGTCGCCACCCTTAGAAGCTTTGCATGCGAGGTGTCCTTATGCGGCGTGTGTGCTGGACGATTCTTCCTGTTCTTCTTTGCTTCGGATTTCTTACTTCCAAACCTGCCGTCGCGCAGGATCAAACTCAAAACGCCGCGCCTAAACCGCAAAGCGCGAAAGACCGCAGACAGCAAGCCCGCAAGCTAGCCGGAGAAAGCGCTCCCTACACCACATGGGTCAACGAGGAAGTGATTTACATCATCACCAAGGAAGAGTGCGACGCCTTCCTGCACCTAACCACCAACGAAGAACGCGAACAATACATCGAAGAATTCTGGCACCGTCGCAATCCCGACCCAGATTCTCCCGAAAACGCTTACCGCGAAGAACACTATCGCCGCATCGCCTATGCCAACGAGCGTTTCTCCTCAGGCATCCCAGGCTGGAAAACCGATCGCGGCCACATCTATATCCTCTGGGGGCCTCCCGATGAAATCGATTCGCACCCCTCAGGCGGCACCTACGATCGCCCAGCCCATCAAGGCGGCGGAACGACCACCACGTACCCTTGGGAACTCTGGCGCTATCGTCACCTCGAAGACATCGGCGACAACATCGAAATCGAATTCGTCGATACCACCGGCTCCGGCGAATATCACATCACCATGGATCCGGGCGAAAAGGACGCGCTAGCCAAAGTCCCCGGCGCCGGCCTCAGCATCGGCGAGCAACTCGGCATTTACTCCAAAGCCCAACGCTTCAGCAACACCAACGGCACCACTCTGCCCGTGCCCGTGGGCGGCCTCTCTGCAGGCATGGATGAGTTCGAAAATCTCGACCGCCATTTCAAAGTCCAGCGTCCGACCGAGCATTTCAAGGATTTGGCCGCCATGGTCAGCGTCCAAATCCTCCGCAACCAAATCCACATGGACTACCGCATTGATTTTCTTCGCGTCACGCACGATTCCGTCCTCGTCCCCATCACCCTGCAAGTCGCCAATCGCGACCTCAGCTTCAAAGGCAAAGACGGCGTGCAGTCCGCAGTGCTCAATCTCTACGGCCGCATCACCACTCTTAGCGGCCGCGTCGTCGACACCTTTGAGCAAGTAATCTCCACCGACCTTCCCGATTCCCTCTTCCAGTCCTCCGTGAACCTGTCTTCCATCTATCAAAGATCCGTCCCGCTGCGTTCCGGCCTATATCGCCTCGACGTCGTCCTCAAAGACGCGCAAAGCGGCAACGTGGGCACCATCGACGCCGCCCTCCGCGTCCCCCTCTACGAAGAAGAATCTCTCGACGCCAGCTCCCTAATCCTAGCCGACCAAATCCGCCCTGTCCCCTCGTCTCAAGTCGGCCAGGGCTCCTTCGTCCTCGATTCCTACAAAGTTCACCCCCGCATTAACCCCGAATTCTCCCCCGCCGACAAAATGGGCATCTTCCTCCAGCTCTATAACCTCAAGCTCGACTCCCAATCCCACAAAACCAACGTCTCCGTCGCCTATCGCATCCTGAAAGACCACCAGCAAGTCTGGCAGCAAGACGAATCCTCCGAACAACTACAGCAATCCCGCGAGCAAGTCACTCTCGAGCGCAACCTCCCTCTCTCCTCCCTAGCCCCCGGCCACTACACCTTCGAAATTTACGTCCTCGATCTCCTCACCAACCAAACCGTAACCCGCACCGCCGACTTTACCGTCAAGTCCCCGCCCACCCCAAAACCAACCACCCAACCTCCGGCTCTTTCTTTTCCGGTCTAGCGCTGAGGGAATCATCTTTCAGGCACGTGCGTTATACTGATCTCAATCCGATGACAATGGCTAACCGCCTCGAAGATAAAATTCGTGACTATTTGGCAGATCATCTGGAGCTACTCGAAACCGGGCTTCAATTCCTTGGCAAAGAATACGAGCTGCCTAATCCCTTCGGAGCTGGCGGTAGGATAGATCTTCTCGCCAGAGACATTTACGGCAATGTTGTGGTTATTGAAATTAAGCGAAGCGACCAAGCCGCGCGCGACGCCCTCCACGAGATTCACAAATACACCGCTTTATTCCGCAATTCGCAGGGTCTGGACGAGTCACGCATCAGGCTAATCGTTGCTTCGACTGAATGGCACGAGTTGCGGCTTCCACTCTCTGAATTTGCAGAGATAACGGCCTATACCGTCGAAGCCTTTTCAATTGCGGTTATGCCGGTGCGGTCACGCACGTTTCGAAGGTTGATCTCCTAAAGAAGGCTGCCCCTTTGAAGGTAAGTCGTATACAGAGCATTTACCTTTACCAGACAGCCTCAGTTGGTTCATGGCTGTCGCAATGCATGCTACGTCTGATGAAGAAGACGCTGCCTTAATGGCTCATCATCTGGCAGCGTTCACAACGGAATGGCGCATCGAAGGAAATCAGGAGATTGGGCCTATAGAGATATTCGTTGACAACGGCCAGATCGGCCGACGGCCATTCAGCGAAGAGAACTACAGGCCCTTGGAGGAGTTCGCGCAGGTAAATCCCGATTACCTTGCTGACCTGAAAGCTTTTGTGGAAGACAGAGTCGGCGGACTGTCATAGGCCGGGTGGTGCCGCATACGCCGGTCTTAAGTGTGCGGGTTTAGATCCCACTGCGACCACGGTGAGAACGGGATCGCCTACCGCGCGAGGATGTATGTCAAAGTATTCTATTAACAAATAGTGACTCTTGGCTTACACTCGTCTTGTAGATTATTGGGTCTTCTGCCGGTAACGCCAGCGTCTCGCTGGCGTTTTTGTTTTCTGGAGACTCCCCTTATGCCTAACTCTTTTATTCACAACACTTACGAAGCACGTCCGTTTTGCACAATTTTAGTGCAAATTCGCGCAAACAAGTCATTCGGAACCAACACTTGTAAAAGTGCATAAAAACAAATGACTTGAACTGCTTTAAAATGAGTAATTACGCAAAACCGCGGGGGGAGGGGTAGTTATTGTTAACCTGGAACGAGCAAGCTCGTCATCTCCTTAGAACTGTTGCATCGTCTCGTTTGCAACCGAAGCAACAAGACCCTTCGTGGGCGTCTGCGGTGGGTAGAGAATGGGAGCCGAAGCAAAGATCAAAGTTGCTGGCATAATAGGTCTGGTTCTCGTTTCGTCGCTGATTTCACGCAGTTTTGCCCAAGAGCCCAGGCAACCGAGTACTGTGCAGACCGCCGTCCGGATTCAATCCTCACTGGTCCTCATCGACGTCATCAGCAAGGACCCCAAGAACGGCCTGCCCGTTCGAGACTTCCAGAAGGAAGACTTTCGGGTATTGGACGATGGGGAAGAAGTCTCAATCGCTTCCTTCGAGGCTGGAGCCGGCCACAATACGCGGCCCGTCATTCTTTGGCTTGTCGTGATCTGCAACGAAGGCGAAAAAGTCGGAGGTTCAGGAGAGTTTGTAGGCAAGGAAGCGTACTTTCGTCCTGCCCTCGACCATCTGGAAGAACATGACACCGTCGGTATTGCTCATTGGTGCGATAACGGAGAGACCCAGCTCGATCTGCTGCCCACCGAAGACCGCGATAGCTCCATTCGCGTGTTGGCCGAAACGATCAAGCCCATTTCCTTCCACGTCGGGGGAGACAGCGACGCCGTTGGGGAAGTTACCTATCGAAAAATGCTGCGCCTCATTGTCCAGGACGCGCATCGTAGAAACCCACAGCCGCTGCCGGTGATTGTTTTTCTCGACGGAGATAACACCGGCCAACCGCGTTCCGAACTGGACCCGGTGGTGAATGATATTTTGGAGACCTCTGGAATTGTGTTCGGCATCAAAGACGAGAAGGCCCCGAGTTGTTGCGGCCTGATGATCGGCGAGCAGTCACAGATTTCACACTATGTTGCTGGCCACACGGGTGGAGAGTATTTTTCCGCTCCTGCACAGGGCTACGCTGCCGCCCTCGACAAGATTCTGATGCAATTGCACTTTCGCTATGAACTCGGGTTTATTCCTACGGTGATTGACGGCAAACGTCACAAGCTCAAAGTGGAACTGACGAAGGAAGCTCGTGGGAAACACAAGGGGGTTCGGCTAAGGGTTCGGCGCGAATACATTCCTGTTCACGAACAGCCGGATTGGGTGCATTGATTTGTGGTGCATAGGCCTCTAGCAGACCAATCTGATGCATCAGTGTCCAGAACGGAACAGACACGAATCTTCGCCGCGTCTTAGCATCGTGCTGAGGTGTTTACATGCGACCTCAACCGCAGAAAAAAGTGAGGCGAGCAGACAGAATCGAGGGGTCTATTGTCCTGTATCGCTCGGCAGCAAGAAGTCAGTTCAAAGCCCAAACGTCGCTTCTCCGTGCGGAGCCGTGGTGGAATATGGTCTTCGCGGTCCCGCTCTTTCTGCGGACACTGCTTCGTCTTGTTTTCGTCTGTCATCATTGGCATAAAGGTCCTCCGGTAACCCTGCGCGAGTCAATTCCATCCAACCTTTCCGGATCCCGGCCTGTAGGTGGGCGAGGAAGCTACATCACTTGCTTGGATTGCGGTCAAAAATTCGCTTACAACCACAGGACCGGCCGCATGGTGGATTTCTGGGGCATTCATGACGCAGAAGCACTAGCAGGAGTTCGCCGGAGAGTTAGTGGATTCTTTTCGCCCCTCCGAGGCCGGGTGCAGCACACGCCAGTTTTGCGTGTGCGGGTTTAGAGTCCACTGCAACCACGGTCTAAGCGCGCGGACACCTTTCTTCCGTCATCGCGCCTCCCCTGTTTGCGCTGAGCCGTTCGCGCACTCCCGTACGCGATCGAGCAGCAGCTCCCGCTCTCGGCCGTTACGTGTGAGCCCCGCCGCACGCTCGAACTCCGAGCGCGCCTCATCGAAGCGACCGAGCTTTTTCAGCAGGTCACCGCGCACGCTCGGCAAGAGGTGATAGCCCCCGAGTGACGCCTCCGCCGTCAGCGCGTCTACAAGCTCGAGGCCCGCGGCCGGACCGGACGCCATTCCCACGGCAACCGCGCGATTCAATTCCACGATGGGTGACGGTGCCACCTGAGCAAGCGCATCGTAGAGCGACACGATGCGGGCCCAATCCGTTTCCTCCGGCGTAAACGCCCGCGCGTGACAAGCAGCAATCGCAGCCTGGAGCGCATACGGCCCCTGCCTGCCGCCGAGCCTCTCGGCCCGCTCGAGCGCTGCGATACCACGACGGATCAGGAGTTGGTCCCACTCGGCACGGTTTTGTTCGAGCAGCAGGATGGGCTCGCCCGACGAACTCACACGCGCCCTTGAGCGCGACGACTGAATCTCCATCAGCGCGACGAGGCCGTGGACCTCCGGCTCCTTCGGCGCAAGTTCGGCCAAGATCCGGCCGAGGCGAAGGGCCTCCTCACAAAGGGCAGGCCTCATCCAGTCGTCGCCAGCCGTGGCCGAATACCCTTCGTTGAAAATCAGGTAGATGACCTCAAGCACTGACGACAAACGCGCCGCAAGTTCCGCGCCGCGCGGGACCTCGAAGGGCACTCCCGCTTCCGACAGCGTTCGCTTGGCCCGCACGATTCTCTGCGCGATGGTCGGCTCCGGAACGAGAAATGCACGCGCGATCTCGTCTGTCGTCAGGCCTCCAAGCAAGCGCAGCGTGAGCGCAACGCGTGCCTCGGTCGAGAGCACTGGGTGACAGGAGATGAATACGAGGCGCAGGAGATCATCGCCAACAGTATCGTCAAGCGCGGCATTGAAGTCCGGCACGGCCATCTCCTGCTGGACCTGGAGCTCGCGACCGAGCTCTTCGTGCTTGCGCTCGAGCCGTTTTTTTCGGCGGAAGTTGTCGATAGCACGGTGCTTCGCGGTGGCCATGAGCCAGGCACCCGGATTGTCCGGGATGCCCGACTCCGGCCACTTCTGGAGCGCGGCGACGAGAGCGTCTTGGGCGAGTTCTTCAGCGAGACCGACATCGCGCACGATTCGCGCGAGACCGGCAATGATTCTGGCGGATTCGATTCTCCAAACCGCTTCGATCACGCGATGGGTATCCGTAGCCGTCACGGCTACCCATCACACCATCTTCAATCCGCCTGCGCAAGCCGGCGCTGCGGCTATCAGTTCGCGGCCATCCGTCCGTGCGAAAGACTACTACGATTTGGGAGCGAAGTCCTCGGGCCCCATCAACTGGCGAACCTCGGTCTCGCCCTCCCATCCGGGCCAGTGTTTTTTGTGAAGTTCCATGAACGCCACGGCCCCTTCCAGTGCCTCTTTCTTTGACTTGTACTCCAGAACCGCAAACCCGCCGACGACTTCCTTGGCCTCGGTGAAAGGCCCATCTATCGCGCTTATCTGCCCTTTGGAAAGCCGGACACGGGTACTTGCGGCAGTCGAAGCTAGCCCGCCGCTTAGGACCATCGTGCCGGCTTTGACCGCGTCTTCACCAAGCTTCGCCATCACATCCATGAATCCCTTGGGTGGTGGGCCCTGGTTTTCAGAGTGCTTGACCATCATCATGAATCGCATCTCTTTTTTTCTCCTTGTTCTTAGCTTTAGAAACCGAGCTCTCCGACGCTCTCCAAAAAACAGCTTGTCGTCCTTGGGGTTCGACGAAGCGAATCCTAAGCTTCTCAACTCAATTTGGTCAGGTATTCTCGCTGTGAAAATTCGGACTAGGCTGTTGCGCCTAAGCAGGTATCCGCTTCATAGAGCTGCCGAAGTTCGCACTCGCCCTCGCCTACGACCTTCAGGAAGTCTTTCGCCAATTGGATGGCCTCTTCCTTGGACTTTGCTCGCAGAATGGCGAAACCGCCGACCAGTTCCTTCGCCTCTGTAAAAGGCCCGTCAGTCACCGTCAAATTCCCGCTCGTGTTGCGCACCCGCGCGCCCAGAGCGCTGGGCAGGCAGCCCTCCGTGCCCAACAGCCATCCGGCCTTCATGCCTTCCTCGACCAGCTTGCCCATCTTGGTCATTTCCTCCTGGGAAGGGGGAACGCCTCTTTCTGCAGCCTTATAGATGCTTAGGAATTTCATAATCGCGTCTCCTTTTATTCGTATTCTTGAGCGCGCCCCTCAATTGGCGGCGCTCAGGAACGGTTGTAAATTCCCGCTCTACTACTACGTCGAACGTGGGTCCGAGAAATCGACACGCTCGAGGACTTTTCTTCAGACGGCTTCTCTTCGACCGTTTCCCGGCCCCGTCGCCGCCCGTCGCCCCTATGTCGAAAGTGTTCCATAGCTATGACCAGATTACCGGGCGAAATCCGACGCTTCCTGCACCGGCCGGATCTCAACCTCAGTTTCATAGTCGAACGGGGCACGCATGAGCCATTCCACGGCCTCCTCGATGGACTTCACCTGCCACAACCAGTACCCACCCACCAGTTCCTTCGTCTCGCTGAAAGGCCCGTCGATCACGGTGCGCTGCTGTCCAGAAAACCTGACGCGCTTGCCCTTCGAGCTGGGACGCAGCCCATCGGCTCCCAGAAACACACCCGCCTTCATCAATTCCTGGTTGAATTTGCCCATCTCAGCAAGGAGTTTCTCACTGGGCATGACGCCCGCCTCGGAGTCTTTGTTGGCTTTCACGATCACCATAACTCGCATCGTATTCTCCTGTTGGTCTAGTTTGGGAGCCGGGCGCCGGCCCGTTTCTAACCGGCTAAACTCCTCTACTTACACGTCGAACCACAGGCAGTGGGATCGACACGTACGGTAACTTTTTTGAAAGTATTTGTTAGTGATTCGCGAACCATGCGCCGCCCAACAATCTCTCCGGGTATTTCATCCGCACGCTGGCCCCTCGGACAAATTCTCCATGAAGTTAGTGATAGGATTCGCCAGGAGTTTCGTACTCCTTAATACAGATGAACGTCAATACGAAAGTTCTGATTCTGGAAAGGAGCCTCCGTGAATATCAGTGATGCCCAACGGGATGTACGAAACGTTTTCTTGAGTGGCTTTCCGGGTCAGTTGGTGTCGAGCCTGGTCTGGCTTGTGTCAGCCGTCTTGGCCACTTGGCAGTCGCCTAAGTCAGCGATCATCGCGTTGCTCGTGGGCGGCTTCTTCATATTTCCTCTGACGCAATTGCTCTTGCGGCTGATGGGCCGTCCAGCATCCTTACCCAAGGGGCATCCGATGAATGCTCTCGGTATGCAAATTGCCTTTACGCTTCCGCTGAATCTGCCGCTCGTAGCTGCTGCCACCCTTTACCGTCTGAACTGGTTCTACCCCGCCCTCATGATCGCGCTCGGCACGCACTATTTGCCGTTCATCTTCTCGTACGGCATGCCGCAATTTGGCGTTCTCGCGGCATTGCTGATTGGAGCAGGTCTGACCATCGGCCTGTACATCCCCTCTGCCTTCAGCCTGGGCGCTTGGCTGACGGCGGCGGCTCTGCTGCTTTTTGCTTTTGTCGGCCGAAGTTTCGCCCTACGGGAGAGTAAACGAGCTCTGGCGATCGATCGGTAGGGCATCGATTTTAGCCCGGCGATACGCAGAAATGAAAAGGCAGCCCGACGAAGGGCCGCCCTCGAATTGCTCCTGTGTTTGCGAGCTTGGACGTTAGCGACGCTTTCTATTGCTTGTCGAACACCTGAACATCGTGCGTTTTTGCGCCCGCTGCCGTAGTGCCGGTCGAGTCGACAGTCGTGACTTTTCCATCCGCCGAAACTGTCACTTTGGAAGTGCCAATGACTTTGCCGCCCATTTTCAGGGTCGCTACAAAGTGGTTGGAGTCAGTGCGCGTGGCCGCTATGGTGTCCGCGCCGCTTGGAATGGAACCCGAGATGGGATTATCTTTGCCGTCAAATTGGACGGAGAAGCCATACACAATGGGCTTTCCGTCGGCAGCAACTCCTTCAAACGAGTATTTCACGCCATTGCCTTGCGCTTCGACCGTGCGCGTCAGGCTGTTGGGTGCCGGTCCGGGATCGTATTTCGATTTTGTGACATTTAGTTTCCAAGTTCCGACGAGCGGATTGCTTTGAGCCCGTAGAGTGGAAAAACCAACGACAGCTAGGAGTGCGAACGCGACAAACCTTAAGACACGCTTCATATGTGACCCTCCTTGGGTCCGATCCTTCATAGCTGGGCTGGGAGACTTGATTTCTTGCTGGGAATTTACCTGGATTGCGGGCCCTGGAAAATGACTTGCACACACAATAGGACGCACCGAGGCTCAAGTCAATAATTTTTCGGCCATACCCGGACCCAACGCCGGGTCCTGCACACCTCGGCTTTGCGTGTCCCGTTCGTAACCCAGTTTCCGGTAACCCTCCCAATCCGCAGTTGGTCTGCTACCCGGGCGGCCATACTTCGAAATCAAAGTTAATCGTCTGTTTAGGAGGGAGTTGGTATTTTCCGTCGTCGATCCGAATAATCGTCTGGAGAACTGCTTGCACAACACCTCGGTGCGTCGCGATCAAGGCTTGGCATAGATATGGCAATTAGAACGTTGTACGTCGAGGAACTCAGAGCCACGATGCGCGGCCGTTTCGCGTTGATTGGTGCCGGCGTCATCCTGTTTGCCGTCGGCTGCGTGGCCACCGTGGGCACCCAGGACACCTGGCTGGACGGCTACGGCATCATCGCGTATTTCCTTGTCCCGCTTGCCTTTGTCCCGCTTTCGGCCGCCTTCCTCGCCAGCCCGCGCGCGAATCGCTTCGTGGAGAGCGTCTTCACAGCTCCCGTCGAACGCCGCGACTGGTTGACCGCAAAGATCTTGGTGGTTGTCACGATGGCCGCCGCGTATTACGTAGCACTCGTCCCCATGGTGCTGGTCTATACGCATCACGTCGGCGTGCCGCTGCTTTTGCAGAAGTTGCTGATCTGGGCTCCCTGCCTGCTGCTCGTGAGCATCGCGATGGGCACGCTGATCGGTGTGATGTTTATCGGCGAGAGCATCGCGGCTCCCGCTGCGACGGGCATGGGCGTCCTGCTGGTGTATGCGGGGTTCGTGCCGCTGCAAGAACTGTTGGTTGCGCAAGGCAATGGCGCCACGCGCACGGGCCACCTCACTTTGGTGAGTCCCGCCGTACTGCTCAAGAACGCTTTCGGGTTCACTCTGGCTGTCGGAAGTATTCCCGCCACCACGACGCGGACGTGGGTCAGCCTGACGGTCATAGTCATCGTTGCGTTTGCGCTCGCCGTGTGGGCGTTTCTGCGAACGCAAGGCGTCGAGACGTGGGAAGCCACCCGTAGCCAACGCTGGATCATCGCGCTCGGCATCGTCGCCATCATCGTGCTGCCCGTGGCGATGGCGGACACCAACTATGACAAGCCCGCCCCGCACGCAACCAACGCTCCTTCGATCCAGCGGCTCTTCTCTAGGGCCGGCAGCAGCCTCGCTTTGGCGTGGCCAGGTGGTCAGCCGCCCGCACGTTGTTGCAGCACGATCCTTAATCGTGAGGAGTGGCCGCCGTTCGGCACAGACGAGCCCACGCGGAGGGATTTATTGGTCTTGCTGCCGGTCGAAGCCACGCAGCGCGTTGCGGACGTGCATCTCCAGGTCGTGGGAGAAAACGGACTGGAAGCAACAGCTTCTCCAGAAGCGCTTTCACCTGCGCCGCAAGCTCTTGAGACGCACACCTACGCAAATGACCTAGGCCCGGCGGCAGCTGACGGACACCATGTCGTAAACGGTTGGGTCGCGCGTATCCCGGTGACGCTCACTCCAACCCAGCCTTGGGATATCGGCGGTGTCCGGTATCCACTGAAGGTGACGGGCACGTATCAAGTCGTAGGCGAAAGCCAGGCGCGGACCTTCAGCGCGCGGGCGGCCGTTGACGCCCAAGTATCGAAGGCTATCTACGAAATGGGTTTTGCGTCGCTGATTCTGCCGCTCGTGTGTTTTGGAGCGGCGTTCAAACGTTGGAGGCAGACGCGGTGAGCGAGCCAACGGCTATTGGGGCAACAGACTACGCTATCGAGATGGACGGCCTCACGCGCCGTTTTGGTGACTTTGTGGCCGTCGACCACGTCACGCTAAAAATCCCCAAGGGACAGCTCTACGGATTCCTGGGTCTGAACGGCGCGGGAAAGACGACAACGATCCGAATGCTAACCACGCTGCTCCCGCCCAGCGCGGGCACCGCGAAACTTTGGGGACACGACGTGATGAAGGAGCCTTTTGCTGTCCGGAAGCTCGTGGGACTGGTGAGCGACGAGACAAGCGAGAGTCAATCGGCATGGACCGCACGCGAGTATCTTTCGTATTTCGCTCACATCCGCCACATGCCAAATCCCGATGAGGAAGTCGAGCGCATCCTTGACGACGTCGGCCTGGATGCCAACTTTCGAGGCAAGCTGATCCGAACCTATAGCACGGGCATGAAACGACGCGTGGAGATCGCGCGGGCGCTCATGGGCCGCCCGAAAGTTCTCTTTCTTGATGAACCCACGCGTGGATTGGACTTGCCGGCCAAACGCGACATGTGGAGCTTATTGCAACGGCTCGCGGCCACGGAGAGCGTCACTACGTTTCTCAGCAGCCATGACGCTCAGGAAATTCGGAGCCTATGCAGTGAGATCAGCGTGATCGCCAAAGGCCGCCTCGTTCACACCGGTCCAACGCGCGAGATGGGCGGCGACATCGACGCCTTCGAGGAACGTCTCATCGGCATGCTGACGCAATCCGAACGCATCGAGCCTCCCGGATCCCACTTTCGGGCAGAATAAAAAGTGGCTGAGAAATTCTCTCCTCGATGTTCACTGTCACCCTTGGCGCCGCCTGCATCCAACGGTAGGAAATGTCAGGAGTGAAGAAATGACCGACAAGACGAATTCCTCGCACCAATCCAGCGTGGCTCTCCCGCCGGACGACCCGCTACGCAAACTAGCTACAGCACAGCCGGATACAAATCAGAAAATCCCCCACATTGGAGTTGTGGGGGATACTTACACGATTCTTCTAACGGGCAAAGACACGGCAGGCCGGTTTTGCCTGATCGACATGTATGTTCCTCCCGGCGGAGGGCCGCCTCCTCACCGTCACGATTTCGAGGAGACCTTCTCCCTGCTGGAAGGCGAGGTCGACATCGTCTTTCGCGGGGCAAAGCAGGTAGTACGCGCCGGCGAGACGATCCATGTCCCCGCAAACGCTCCCCACCAATTCCACAACTCCTCGACCCGCCCAGCGAGAATGCTCTGCATCTGTTCGCCAGCCGGCCAGGAAGATTTCTTCCTGGAGCTAGGTGTGCCGGTCGCAACCCGCACAACGCCTCCGCCAGTGTTGGACGCAGCAGCACAAGCAGAATTCAGGGCGAAGGCTGCAGCGCTTGCTACAAAGTATCGAACTGGATTACTGCAACACGCCTGAATCTCGGCATCGCCCGAGTTTATAATCGTTAATGCTTGGTAAACGCAGGAGCGGTAAACGGAAACTGACGCACCACCCTGGAGCCGGGCCGCTCCCTATTCCGTGGCAAAATCGTCTAAAGTGTTGCTGAAATTCCATGGCCACGGAAACCCCATGAACCGTAAACGCGCATTCATTTTGGCTCTATGCTTTGCTGCATCACTCTCCGTCGCACAAGCCGCCCCCAAAACGGTCATCTACAAGGTCGGCGTGGCGAACCGCCAGTTCGCTCCGCCCGAGCCTTACGAGTGGCGCGACGCAAAAACGCACGCCCTCATCACCGACATCTGGTATCCCGCCGATCCCGCCGCCGTCGAGCAGATGCAATGGATTGGCTCTCCCGATAATCCATTCGCCAAGGCCGGAAAAGCCGCCCGCGATGCCAAGCCCATCGCAACGCCCGAAAAATTCCCGCTGATTCTGCTTTCGCACGGCATCGGCGGTTCTTCTTCGATGATGGCGTGGCTCGGCTCAGCTTTAGCCTCGCATGGCTATGTTGCCGCGGCCGTAAATCACCCAGGCAATAACGCTCTCGAGGACTACACAATTCCCGGCGCCGTCTTCTGGGGCCAGCGGGCCCACGACCTAAGCGCTCTTCTCGATCTCCTGCTCGCCGACCCAACCTTCGGGCCCCGCATTGATCCCAAGCGTGTCGGCGCAGCCGGCTTTTCCCTCGGCGGCCTCACCGTCATCGAACTCGCCGGCGGCATTGCCGAGTTCTCTCGTTATCAGGACTTTTGCAAATCGCCCAAAGCAGATGGCATGTGTACCGATACGATCGAGTACCCAGGCCTTCTGGCTAAAGTCACGGCTCTCGCCAAAACCGATCCGGCCATCCAGGCCGCATTTGTCGAAAACTCCAAATCGCATCGCGATCCGCGCATCCGCGCCATTTTTGCCATGGCTCCCGCGCTCGGCCCGGCGTTCTCGCCAGACTCACTTGCAAGAATTTCCATCCCGACACAAATCGTCGCCGGCTCTGTTGATACCGTCGTCCCCATCGAAACCAGCGCCCAGTTTTTCGCCGCCAAAATTCCCGGCGCGCAACTTTCCATTCTTCAAGCCGTCGGACACTACACGTTTCTCGGCACCTGCGCGGAGCTCGGAGACCGCACCCAGCCGCGGATCTGCATTGACCAAGCGGGCATCCTGCGCGACGAAATTCACGCGCAAACAGCCACCACGGCCTCAAAATTTTTCGACACTAATTTGAAATAGACTTTGGTGAGGCAGGTCCTTTTATCTCGCGAGTACTCCGAATGGCGGAGATTGCCATGCGGACGAGCGTTTTCTTGTCACCTGCCTTCAGGCTGATCTCGTAGAAATACTCTCCCTCGTTCCAATACAGGGAGGCGTCATCGCAATGCGCGCCGCAATCGAAATCGACGAATGATCCCTTAATGCTGCCGGTGAGCGTTACAGGAACTTCAGGATTATCGCGGGGTTGAGACGGGTTTTGCTTCCTCCGATGTTTCCGACGTGACAGGCGTTGCCGCCTTCGCAGTCTTTTACCCAGGCCAACTGAATGGAATAGGCATTTGGCTGCGCGACTTCGAGAATGGCATAGAGAGGGTTTTCCTTGTCCCCGTTGTAAGGAACGTATTCAGGCAGCCTTAGCGGCACGCGAGTTTTCCGAAGCAGCAACGGATCGATCTCTTTGAAAATGGTATTGGGTTTGAACTCAGGCGCTTGAACACTCTTGGGTGAGTCCTGCTGCTCGTCGGTGGTGGCGAGTTGCGCGATGCTCGTCCTGGTCCAGAATCCGATCTCTAGGCCGGTAACTGTAAGTAACAGAGAAGCTAATGTTTGGAACTTCCACATTTTCTAATCGACGGTTGGGTTCGTCAGACCTACGTGCGCAATCGCAGCGCAAGGATTCAGCTCGGCAGCAAGAATCTTTTCTTCGGAACACCCTTCTCGCGGTACAGATCGCGGTCCGCCGCGCCCAAAATCTCGTTTACGGTCTCCCCATCGCTGGGATAAACCGCCATGCCGATACTCACGGAAATTCTCGGCTCTTCGCCATCTTCCGCCAGCCGTTTGGAGATCCTTTGCGCCACGAGCCGCGCCGCCTCGGCATCCGTCTCCGGCAAAATCAGGACAAACTCGTCGCCACCATATCGCGCAGCCGTATCCATCTCCCGCGAATACAGCCGCAACATATCCGCCAGCCGGCACAGCGCCCGGCTGCCCACAATATGTCCAAGCGCGTCGTTAATGCTCTTGAGCCCGTCCAGATCCAGAAGCAAAACCACAAATGGCCGCTCGTTTCTTCCAAACCTCTTGATCTCCGTCTCCAACGCCTCCACCATCTGCCGGTGGTTTGCCAGCCCAGTCAACGGATCGCTCACCGCCAGATGCCTTACCCGTTCTTCTGCCCGCTTGTGTTCCGTAACTTCTGCTGCCAATGCCAGCGTTGTGACGGCCATGATTCCCATGAAGGCCTGCATCAAAAGCAGCGAAGCATTCTGCGATTCTCGGGCGAATGGTCCGTACCCGTGCAAAGTGCCCCACACGGCAATCATCGAGAGCACGCAGAGCGCGGTCGCCGCTTTCCGACGCCCGAATCGAAAGGCTGCCCAGATCAGAAAGGGGATACACAGATACTCCAGAGGATAGTTCTTTAGTTCGGAATGGAACGGCTTGCCAAACACGGCCCAGCCCGTGGCAAAAAGCCCCAAGAACAAGAAAGCCAGCTCTATAACCTGCTCTCGTGTCCATTTGAGCTGTGGATTCTCCCACCACAGCAACAACAACGGGGTCACCGTCACCGCCCCAACTGCGTCGCCAAGCCACCAAGTACACCAGATGGACCCAAACGCCGCCCAATCCGCGAACCCGCAAACCGCAAGCGTGGCAACTCCAATCGTCGCGCTTACGCTGGTCGCAACCATTCCCGCCAGCAGCGCAAATTTGAATATGTCCTGCGCCCGCGCAAACGCCTCCTTGCCGCGCGCGAATCGGGTGACGAGGTAGCAGCCCGCCAAACCCTCCAGAGTGTTTCCAGCTGCGATCGCGATCGAGGTCGCCACCGAACCCGCCGTCGTCAGATTAACCAGAAACGCCCCAATCAGAATCCCCGGCCAAACCCTATACCCAAACACCAGCAGCGCCGCGATTGCAATCCCCGTACACGGCCATACCGCTGTCGCGCTCGCATGCACATACGCCAGTTGCAGCCCCAATTTCCCCGCGACGAAGTACACCACGGCCAGACCCGCCACCGTCGCCGCATTTTTCATCGCATCTGACCGCGTCATTCCGCACTCTCCGCCTCGCCCGCATACAGCCGGGGAGGGAATCAAGCACCCACGAATACACTGCCAGAGTCCCGTTTTGGGCCGATCCCTCGGCCAAAAACGCTACACTCTACTACCGTAATCCCCTATTTTACTAAAGGTTTCATGCTTACGGGGACCTAACTAACCCACCTTTTTCAACTTGATCAATCCCTTAATTCGGCCCTGCTCGCCGCTCGCGCTGGCTTGCCCACAACGCTCGAGCCGTGAATTCTAGCCGGGATTCTCATGCCCCTCCGGTTTGCGCGAAAGTTGCTCTCGCCCAGCCAGCCAAGCCCCCAGATACCCGTGCCCCATGCCATGCAATGTCTGAAACAGTATCCCTGCCATGCCTTCCGAGCTGGTCCAAGCCACTTGCCCTTTTCCGCTTAAATCCACGCCAAGAGCAAGTTCCAGCGCAAACTCTATCACCGTCCACTGCTTCAGCCCTCTCGCAGCCCGAACCGCCATCCCCCCTTCGCTTAGGTTAACGACTCGCGCGCGCTGCTCTCCTTCGCCATCTTTCAGGGTCACCGGCAGGTTAACCGCGTGACGAAAATAACGTCGCCTCTCCCGCAGCATAATGTCTTTAGCAATCGTTATGTGCAACGCGACGACTTCCACGGTCAAGGGCGTGCGCATCACAAAATTTGCTCCTGCGTTCAACGTGGCGGTAGTTTCTCCCGCGTTCTGCACGCACGCGAAGATCGCCACCTTGCCGTTCGAGGACCCTTTTCGAATCGCCTCAATCAATCCCAGCGTCTCTGAAACCTGCATATCCACAAACACGCCGTCAATCTTCTTCCGCTCCAGATAATCACGCGCCGCCTCCGCCGTAGGTACCAACGCTAACTTGGCACCATATTTCTTCGCGCCTCCGGAAACCGCGGTGAGGGTGGCGTAGTCGTTAGACACCAGGAGGAATTCGAGCTCTGTCAGTGTGGACATAGTGGCAGCAACTCCCGGTCCGCGTGCGAAGGTCTTCTGAATTGGTCGTAATGAATGCTGACTCTATTTTTATCTTCGAAGGCAATGCGCTGTCGAGACTTTCCACGTCCCCGCGCTTCCATCCAATAATGGTTTACAGCGTCAATCATACAGCCAGTCAATAGCAGCCCGTTGTCGTTCTGCCGCCTCGCTCCATGACAAGGCCTCCCCGAGTTGATGAGATTCATTCACCAGGGCGCGTTCGGTAACAATCTTTTCACTCTGATTCCTACATTCCAATTCGTCGCTGGATAAGGTAATCCGTGGATCGCACGACGATCCCTTCGCTGTAAACTCGGAGAAGCAAGCTTCGGGGAGCGACATGGCGAAATACGGCAAGGCGGCAAGCGAAAGCGTCAGAAAAGCAATGCACAAGGAGAAGCGCGGCAAACTACGCTCCGGGAAGGGTGGCAAAGGCGGCGTGGTGACAAGCCGCAAGCAAGCCATCGCCATCGGTCTATCGGAAGCGCGTAAAAAGGGCGCCAAAGTCCCCAAAAAGAAATGAAGCTGAGCCGCTCTCCACTGCATGCTCGGCATCGCGCGTCAACTCGTCGCGAATTTCAAACGGAATTTGGATTTTCTGAAACAGGCGGGGCTCAACTTGAACCGCATAGATCATAATCAAATAGTTTAGCGTCGTCGCATCCACGACCACATCCCGGGGCTAAGCTCCAAAGCGGAGTCGACGCAGCGCGGCGACCGGAACATTCCCGCCGGAGAGATTCTGTGTTTATTTTTCTCCGCCGGGTAGTGTCCATACATACTTACTTACGAAAAACAAGCTGTAACCCATTTAAAATCAGCACTTACGAGAGGGCAGGGCACCGGCATTCCTGGCTGCCTCTTTAAGGTTTCGGCCTGCCGGGGCGTAGTTCACCTGTGCCTGGTGCCCAAGTACCGTTGCGCTCGAAACCGCAAAGTGCCAGAATCGCGTTTGATGCTCAAGGCCGCATCGCCGCCGGGAAACATATCCGCTATGGGCGGTGTCTAATGTGGTGAGAGCGGACATCGGGCGCGGCATCCGCAGACTGCCAAACCCGATAGCAAGTCGATCCCAGAGAGCAACCTCGGGATCGCACTCGCAAGAAGGCCTGGGTCCAACGTTCTAAGGGCGTTCTAACGTGGACCTAACAGCAGGGTGGTCCGGGCAAGCCAGCAACCGGGCCGGAAAGGCCGGCAGTGTCCGAATGGGTCAGCGCCCTTTCTTGGGGCCGCGATGAAGCCGAACTCGTCTCTGAGCTGCAAGCCGGCTCGGAAACGGCATTCGACTGGCTGGTCACCCACTACCACGCACCGGTCTATAACTTGATTTTGAGCATGCTCGGCGATACCTCCGATGCCGCCGACGGCTCGCAGGAAGTTTTCTTGAAAGCCTTCCGCGGGATTCGCAAGTTCCGTCAAGGCAGCTCTTTGAAAACCTGGCTGTACCGCATCGCCATTCGCGAAGCGCTGAATCACAAGCGCTGGTTCAAGCGTCATTTGCAAAAGAATGTTTCGATTGACGCCGAGCCAGAAGATGGCCATGCCGCTATTGAAATCGAAGATCTCGGGGCAACACCTTTTGAGCAGTTGGCTTCGCGAGAGATTCAGATTGCCGTGCATCATGCTTTGCAAGAAGTTCCGGAAGTGTTCCGCACCGCCGTTATCCTGCGCGACCTCGAAGGGTTGAGCTACGACGAAGTCGCTGAAGTCCTCGAATGCAGCGTCGGCACGGTGAAGTCACGCATCCTTCGCGGACGCCGCGCTCTCCGGCAAATTCTCGAGCCGTTTCTTCGCGAGCAGGAGTCGCATACTTCCTCGCATAGCGCGGTTTACGCCAGCGCGCAGAAGGCCGGTGCCAGTTCGGTGGTCGAGCCGCAGCCGTCGCCGTTCAGCGACGCGTATACCGCGGCCCGCCGCATCCATGATTCTTCGCAAGAGCAAAATAATTCCCTGCGTGCAAGCGCCGCAGGGGAGGGGCTTCCATGAAGTGCAACACAGTACGAACAAAGCTGGCGGGCTACCTCGACGATGCCCTCACGGGCAGCACGTCGGCTGCCGAGCGAGTACAGATTGGCGAGCACCTGAACGGCTGCACGGTTTGCCGCGCTGAGTTGGAGACATTTCGTAAGCTCTCCGTCCTGCTTTCGCGCATGCCGAAAAATGTTCCGCCTGCCGATCTGGCCGTTCGCATCAAAGTGGCTGCCGCCCAAGCGCAGCATTCCCAGGATTGGTCCAGCCGCCTGCGCAAAATGCGCGACCGCGCCGAAATTCTTCTCGACAACGTTTTTCGTCCGCTCACCGTTCCCGCTACCGGCGGCGTTTTTTCCGCCATTGTGGTCTTCGTCTTCGTTCTGCAATTGATGGCGCCGGGCGCCGCCTTGCAGGCTGTACCCAATGATGTGCCGCTCGATATTCTCCGTCCCGCCGAGTTGGTTTCCATTTCGGATTATCCGCAAGCTTGGGGATCCGAGCAACATGAACTCGAGCTCTCGCTTCCACAGGGCCTGCAGGTGTATGTGACCGTCGACGCTCGCGGCCAGATGGTGGACTATGAAATTCTTTCGGGTCCTGCGAGCCCGACCTTGCGCCATCAACTTGACGAGATTCTTCTTTTCTCGCGTTTCCGCCCGATGCTGAGTTTTGGCCGGCCCACCTCCGGCGGGCACGTCATCCTTAATTTCAGCGCCGTACACGTCCGCGGCTAGTTCTCCATGAAAGACTTGCGCTTCTTCAGGACCGCATTCGCGGGCACGATGTTCTGTTTTCTTTTCTTCGTTCGCGCCGCTCATTCGCAAAGCCACTCGCAGAATCGTCCTCCAGTTTCGGCTCCATCGATCTCGTCGCATCCCTCAGCGGACGAGAGACTGCTTCTCGATGCAGCTAACCGTGAACGCGCTGCAGCCGGGCTGCAATCCCTCAAGTGGGATGACGCTTTGGCCGCCGCCGCACGCGAGCACGCTCGCCTCCTGGCGCGCGAAAACGTACTTTCGCATCAACTCCCGGGCGAACCTTCGCTGGAACAACGTGTCGCCCAAGCTGGCGCAAAATACGCCATGGTCGCAGAAAACGTCGCCATCGGTCCCAATCCAGAGGAGATTCACGACGGATGGATGCATTCTCCGGGGCACCGTAGGAACATCCTTAACGCCGACGCCACGGCCGTGGGCATTGCAACGACGCGGGGAAGCGGTGGACTATTTGCCGTACAGGATTTTTCTCGAAAGGTCGCGGATTTGAGCCTGGAGCAGCAAGAAGAGAAGGTGGCTTCGCTGCTGAGAGGAACGGATCTGCTTGCTGTGGATGCAACTGAGGATGCGCGCAAGACGTGCAGCATGGATCGCGGCTATGCAGGTACTTCCGTGTTGTACATCATTCGGTTTGAGGTGACAGATTTAGGCAAACTTCCCGACGAACTTTTGCAGAAGATCAGGAGCCGGAAGTATCGGAAGGGGGCCGTGGGTGCGTGCCAGGGAGGAGATGCCGGTGGTTTCACGCGATACCGCATCGCCGTGCTGCTTTATTGAGATTTGGAGCGAGAAACCTCGCGGAGCTGGGAATCAACAGTGTTTCGCGCATGAACCGAAGAGTTGACCGAACAAAAGTGGCAGAGAAAAATATTTGTTGTTTCCGCGGGAAAGACGAAATAGAATACGTCCATGAATCGCAGCGCCTATTCGTATTGGTTTCGATTTTGGTACCCACCCATCTAGGAGGCGAGGGGCGATTCTGTAATTAGAAACAGCGCAAAAAGTTTCGACCCACTCGCAGAGAGTGGGTTTTTTGTTTTTAGGGAAGAGAGTTTGCAAAGTGCAGTTTGGGAACAAAAATGGACGTGAGAGGGACAAGCCATGATTATTTCGATGAAGCTGCACGCCACGCGTCAGGAGATCGATGAAGTGCGCAACCAAGTGGCTCATTTCGGGTACAAAGTGCATTCAATCGAGGGCGAAGAACGCGTGGTGATCGGCGTGGTGGGAGTGGGAGACGTGACGGCGTGCATGGAGTCGGTTGAGTCCATGCCGCAAGTAGAGAAAGTGGTGCGCATCTCCGCGCCTTACAAGTTTGTAAGCAAACAATTTCGCGCGGGGAAGACACGGGTGCGCGTGAACGGCACGGAAATTGGCGGCGACGAATTTGTGGTGATGGCGGGGCCGTGCTCGGTGGAATCGGAGGCGCAGATCATGCGCGCGGCTGAGGGAGTGGCTGCGGCGGACGCGAAAATCCTGCGCGGCGGCGCGTTCAAGCCGCGAACTTCGCCCTACGATTTTCAGGGCATGGAAGAAGAAGGACTGAAATTGTTGCAGAAGGCGAAAAAGGCTACGGGACTAGCGATTATCACGGAAGTTATGAGCGACCGCGACGTCGAATTGATCGCGCAGTACGCGGACATCATGCAAGTGGGCGCGCGCAACATGCAGAATTTCGTGCTGCTCAAGGCGCTGGGGAAGTGCGGGCGGCCGGTACTTTTGAAGCGCGGCATGAGCGGGACGATCAAGGAACTTCTGATGTCCGCGGAATATATCGTGGCGCACGGAAATTCCGACGTGATTCTGTGCGAACGTGGGATTCGCACGTTTGAAACAGAAACGCGAAATACGTGCGACATCGCGGCGATTCCCGCGCTGAATGAATTGACACATCTTCCCGTGATACTCGATCCAAGCCACGCGACGGGGAAGCGAAGTCTGGTGCCGGCCGTTTCGCGCGCAGGGGTTGCGATTGGCGCTGACGGCCTGATCGTGGAAGTGCATCCCGCTCCTGAAAAGGCAATCAGCGATGGCGCGCAATCGCTGGACATCCCGCAATTCCAAAAAATGATGAAGGATTTGGAGCCGTACATTCAATTGTGGAAGTTTTCCCGAGCAAAAGAAAACGCCGCTGCGGCGGCAGCAACACATTAAGGTAGGTTCCCCCATTACTTTTGGCCACTGGCCTAAGGGACAAGTACGTCCAACGCAAAGTTCTATTGTTCGCTGAAGACCCAAATGTTTTCGTGGAGTGAAGGGAACTTTTTCCCTTTTTGCGCGGGGCTCGCTCGCGTTTTGGAGCGGGACCGTGCGCGGGAGACTCCATGGATTTTCCAGACTTGCAAACTTTGCTATGCCAATTGGCGTTACGCAGCGATAGCTGCACGAAAATGGAACCAAGTTCGCGGGGGGCGCGGGGCTTTGCGGCTAGCTATACGAAAATTGCTTTGTGGGGAGCGTGTATTTGCATTATCGGCGCTGTGAGCGCCGAGGCGCAGACAGGCTTGCCTATAAGAGACAACACTCCGAATCTGCGGTTGATGAGTGTCGCAGAGGGGCGTGCGATTGTGCGGACGGCGTTTCAAGGTGATGAACGGGAGCAGGGAGCGCGGGATTGTTCACACGTGGTATACGCGGTGTACGCGACTGCTGGATTTGCTTATCCCTACGCGAGTTCGTTCGAGATTTATTCAGGTGACGGCAATTTTGCGCGCGTGAAGTATCCGCGAGCGGGAGACGTGATTGCGTGGCCGGGGCATGTGGGAATTGTGGTCAATCCGGCTCAGCACAGCTTTTTTAGCCTAGTTCGAACGGGCTTGGGAGAGCAGGACTACGAGTCGGCGTATTGGCGATCGAGAGGACGGCCGAGATTTTACCGGTACAGAGTGGCTCGCCACGAAAGCATGACAAAAATCAACAGCCCTCACTCGTAGCGCAGTGCGGTGATGGGGTCGACTTTGGTGGCGCGTCGGGCCGGGAGAAAGGCGGCGAGCAGGGCCACAGCAAGCAGGGTAGCAGCGACGGCCGCGTAGGTGAGCGGGTCGCTGGGAGTGACGTTGTAGAGGAAACGAATCAGCAGACGGCTGGCCGTGAGGGCGAGGAGACCGCCTGCCGCGATGCCTAGCAGCGAAAGTTTCAACGCGAGGCGGATGACGAGAGCGAGCACGTCGGTGGTTTCCGCACCGAGCGCCACGCGGATGCCGATTTCGCGCGTGCGTTGGCTGACGAAGTAAGACATAACGCCGTAGATGCCCATCACTGCGAGCAGCATGGCGAAAGCGCCAAAAGCTCCCAGAACTTTCATGAAAAACTGGTAGTCGTCGGTGGAGTGGTCCAGGACCGCGTTCATGGTCATGACTCGCTCGATGGGTTGGTCGGTGTCGAGGTCGGAGACGATCTTTTTCACAGACAGAGTCAGGTCTTCGGTGCGCATGCCAGGGGCGGAGCGAATGACAAGATCCTGGCGGAGGTGGCCGATAATGGTGCCGCCGGGAAAAACGGCTGGTTGCTGAAGGTTGGAAGAGTAAATGTAAGGCGGCGTGTCTCTGCCGAGTCCGTATTGTTTGACGTCGCCAACGACGCCGACGATGACGCGGGGACGCTCTTCGTCCACGGGATAAGGATCGTAGCGGATCAGGAGTTGGCGGCCGATGGGCTCTTCTTCGGGGAAGAAGCGGTGGACGAAGGTCTCGTTGACGACGACGGCCCAGGGAGCGGCCCCGGAATCTTGGGCGTCAAGGTAGCGGCCGCGCTTGAGAGGAATTTTCAGGGTTTGAAAAATCGAAGGCGAGCATTCGGTGTAGCCGGCATCGGGGCGTTGATCCTCAGGCGGGGCGGGGTGGCCAACGATGGTGAAGCTGTGGTCCATGGCGAAACGGCCGGGGGCGCCGGTGATTGAGCCGGCGGAGGCAACGCCGGGAAGCGCGTTGACGCGTTCAACGAGCTGTTGAAAGAAGGATGTGACTTGCGGCGAGGCGCGTTCCATATCGCCGCCGGGGACACGTTGCATGTAGCGGCCGCCTTCGGGAAGATCCAGGCGCATGGTGAGCAGGTTGCTGGAGTCAAAGCCGGGATCGACGCGTTGCACGCGGAGCAGGGAATTAATCATCAGACCGGCGGCGATGAGCAGAACCATGGCGAGAGCAATTTCGCTGATGGCGATGGCGTGGCGCGTGATGCCGCGCGACCCGGTGGAGGTGCGAAGCGAGCCTTCGCGAAGCGTGGCGTTAACGTCCGGATTGGAAGCTTGAATGGCGGGGAAGAGGCCAAAGAGAAATGCAGTGAAGAGCGAGATCCCGAGAGTGAACATGACAACGCGGAAGTCGACGCGGATGATGGACGAGCCGGGGAAGTCCCCGGCGAGGCTGCGGAAAATATTGATGCCCCAAAAGCAAAGAAGAACACCGAGGAGGCCACCGGAAAGCGCGAGGAGCGAACTTTCCGCGAAGAGTTGCTGAACAAGGCGAGCGCGGCTGGCGCCAAGAGAAGCGCGGACGGCGTATTCGCTGCGGCGCGTTTCGGTGCGCGATTGCAGAAGATTGGCGACGTTGGCGCAAGCAATGAGCAGGACCAGCGAGACGGCGACGAAGAGCGGATACATAGGCGCTTTGGCGAAGCCGAAGATGGCGTCGTGGAGCGGCTGCACTTTTTTGCCGATGCCTTTGTTGGTTTCGGAACCGCACATCCGCTTCTACGCTGGAGCGCCTCTCATCAGCGAGGACGGCTACGCCCTCGGCACGCTCTGCGTCGTCGACCAAACTCCGCGTGAATTGGCGCCCGAACAACGCGACGCCCTCAAGGCCCTGAGCCGTCTGGTCCTAGCCCAAATGGAATTTCGCCGCAACCTGATTCTCCTGAAAGAAGCTCTCAACGACCGCACGAGAGAAGAGCATGAACGCCAGGCAGAGCTGCTCAAACTGCAAGCCACCCTGATGCGCGTCCTCGGCCTGCGCCACTCCGTTTCGGCCAGGTAATCATTTCTTGCACTATTTGGTTGTTTGGTATCTGTATCGGTCTACGATTTCTCTGCCTACTCTCCGCGTCTCTGCCTTAATATTGCCTTCCGAATTTCTCCGCCGTTACGCGGCGCCAACAGCCCGTCGCAAAACATCCCGCGAAATATTCGCACCGCTCACAACCAAAACGACGTTGTCGCCGAATTCCGAGCCCACGTTCAACAACGCCGCCGTGCTCGCCGCTCCAGCCGGCTCCGCCAGAACATGTTCCTCTACAAGCAAAATCTCTATAGCCCGTAACATCTGCTCCTCGCTAACAACCACCACGTCATCCACTAGCTTCTTTACGTCGCGCACATTTGCCTCCTCCGGCGTCCGCGTCGCCAACCCATCCGCAATTGTGTCGCACGTCTCGGTGCCCACAACTCTGTCTTCCTTCCATGACCGAAAATACGCCGGTGCTCGCTCCGCCTGCACCCCAATAATCTTCACGCGCGGCGCAATCTGTTTCACGGCCGCCGCAATCCCTCGAATCAAAGCCGTATCCCCCATCGGCACCACAATTGAGTAAGCTTCCGGGAGCTGCTCGAGAATCTCGCATCCAATCGTCCCCGGCCCCGCCGGCAAATTCGCATCGGTCGCATCATTCAAAAAATAGACCCCGGGCCGTCGCGCGTACTCGTTAGCCGATTCGAACGCAGCTGCCAAATCCGGACCGCCACTTTCAACAATCTCCGCCCCCAGCGAAGCAATCTTTCCCCGCTTCACCGGATTGCATCCCGCAGGCAGAAAAATCCGCGCCCTCACACCAAGCAATTTCCCCGCATACGCCACCGCCGCTCCATGATTCCCTGTGCTAGACGCAATCACTTCCTCAACGCTTCCCCGCTTCAACCGCGTCGCCAGCGCCCATAAAGCCCCCCTCACCTTGAACGACCCTGTCGGTAGCTCCGCCTCTAATTTCAACCAAACGCGCTTCCCCACCCTCGCACTCAAATACGGCGCCGCAATCAATCGCGTCGCCGTAAAATATTGCGCAAGGAATTCTCGCGCCTCTCGAATCGTGGCCAACTGTGGCCGTACCTCCAAGGTTTCCTCGCAGAACCGCGGAAGAACTATATCGCAATCGCGTTTCTCGTTTCCGGCGATCCTCCAATCTGGAGGAACTCATCGCCCGGCAGCCCGGCTACGGAACTTCTCCCACTCCTTCTCCGTAAAATGCGCTATCATCGGCCGACTCTTCGTGCAGGGTCTCGAGTGGCCTACTCATACCTCGGGAGGTAACGCGAACATGCGCCCTTTCTCCTGGCTCCATAACTTCCTGCTCGATCTTCGCTATGCCGCGCGCGGGCTGCGCAAGAATCCTGGCTTTGTCGTAATCGTTGTCCTTTCTCTTGCCCTCGGCATCGGCGCCAACACCACGATCTTCAGCGTGATGAACGCGCTCATCTACCGCCCGCTTTCCAACGATCCCCACAATCGCCTCGTCGCCATCTGGGAAACTCCGATCGGCCACCCGGACCAGTGGCAAGCGCCTCCCATTGCCGAGTCGCTCGACTGGCAAGCACAGAACGACGTGTTTGAAGATATCGCTCTCATCGGCGACACCGAGTCCGCCCTCATCAACGGTCCCTCCGGGCAGGAATCTGTTCGCGTTTCCGACGTCACTCCCAACTACTTCTCCCTCCTCGGCGTCAAACCGCTTCTCGGCCGCCTGTTCACCGCCGAAGAAATGCAGGAGCTTACGCAGACTGTCGTCATCAGCAACTCTTTTTGGAAAACTCATTACAACGGCGACCTGAGCGCCATCGGCAAGACCTTCACCATTCGCAGCTTGGGAATTCTCTGCACCATCG